>ERZ772926.1244-NODE-1244-length-12533-cov-4.945825_pt1 | contig 12533 bp, 8 predicted proteins | sample MGYA00511136_ERZ772926 | MGnify/ENA primary metagenome ERZ772926 (study PRJEB29015, sample SAMEA2737917) | human oral metagenome | biome: human oral; feature: human-associated habitat; material: dental | place: China | collected 2153 ... | reverse complement strand
TAGCATCTTGACGTTCTTCTTCTGTCTGCATTTCATTGTTTGTCTGGAAGGCAGAGCGAATCTTCATACCAGTCTGATAAAGCAGTTCCTTACCTTTTAGTTTTACACCTGGTTCTATCTCCACCTCTTTCAGCTTACCCTCTTTCGTGAGTGGGATAGACGCATGGTAAAGGAGGTTATGGTTGAAGATGTTATACATACAGCCATGACGGAGCAGAGAACGGATATGGCTACGCAACTTCTCACTGCCTGTGAACGACTGATGCAGACGGTCGATGAGTGCCTGCTCTGTCTCTGTGAGCTGCTCAGGATTCTTTGGGTCGATGGTTGGGAAGTAGCATGAGCGCATCTTGTATTCCTTGCCATCGACAACAATCGTTCCTTTTTTATAGTCGATTGCTTTAAGCAGACGGCGGTCGTCCATCTTCCAAAGTGGATGACGGCTAATCATCTGTGATTCGAGTTTGAACTGAAGAATACTGATAGCCTTGTGCATCTGCGCTGTCAGTGCCTTGCTCCGCTCGTCGAGTGGATTGTCTTTTGATATCTTTGGCATAAACTCCTCGCATGGGTCATCACCATACACGTCCATCGCAAAGGTAGCCAACTGAATAAGGTTGATGCCATATCCATCCTCAATAGTAGCCATATTGGCATAACGCAGGGCGATGCGAATGACATTACAGATACAAGCATCATTACCAGCGCAGGCTCCCATCCATAGAATATCATGGTTTCCCCAAGTGATATCCCAGTTATGATAGTTCTTTAAAGTGTCCATAACGATGTGAGCACCTGGTCCACGGTCGTACACGTCACCTAAGATGTGCAGCTGGTCGATGACCAATCTCTGAATTACCTCACAGATAGCTATGATGAAGTCATCAGCCCGTCCGGTAGAGATAATCGTCTTGATAATAGCACTTACATAGTCGGTCTTATCCTTATCGTCAGCATGCTCGTGTAGTAACTCTTGGATGATATAAGAGAAGTCAGCGGGCAAAGACTTCCGAACCTTTGAGCGTGTATATTTGCTGGACACATCACGGCATACCTCAATGAGTCGGTGTATGGTGATATGATACCAGTCTTTGATATCTTTTTCCTCTTTCTTGACGAGTTCTAACTTCTGTTCTGGATAATATATCAGTGTACAAAGCTCTTGCTTTTCGATGTTTCTAAGTCTTTCACCGAAGAGCTCATTAACCTTTCTCTTGATATTACCAGAGGCATTTTTAAGCACGTGCTGGAATGCTTGATACTCACCATGAATGTCGGCAAGAAAGTGTTCTGTACCCTTTGGGAGGTGTGCGATAGCCTCAAGGTTTATAATCTCAGTTGCAGCGTCAGCAATATTTGGGAACGATGTTGCTAATAGTCGTAGATATCGTTCATCCTTTTTTAAATCGTATTTCTTTTTTGCCATATGTTAATGTCTTTGTGCGAAATTACTCTTTTTGATGCCCTTAGTTTTTCTATCATTACGAGGGGGGAAGGGCATAAATCCCTCTTTTAGAAGCACCTTCTCCGCAAGGAGTTGTATCATACGACGTGAATAACGATAGAGACGGAGGTGGCGGAGCACGTCAGCAAGTCGGTCTTCATCGTAATCATTATATTTTATAGCTTTGTATAAATCAGCCAATAGCCGTAGAGAGAGCTTTTTCTTTCGTTCTGCCTGTCGTGTGTTAGCGATGATTGTGGCAATCTTCTTGATGATAGCATCATCCTCGTTTTGATAATCACTGAGTCGTTGGCGTGTCATGGGCTGGTTTCCTATCAGCTTCTGCGTGTCAACTGATGTTGTTTCCTTCGGTGACAACAGTGGAAAACGCTGTATGGTAGCGGTGTCAATAGTGGGTGCATTGAGTTGTAGGCGGCTGATACAGTGGTCCACAATCTCTCTTATTCCCTCGTCATCGGCATAGAGGAAGATTCTTCTCCATTGTTCTGGATTAAGACTTCGCAGGTTTAGAAGCTGGTCGCTGGGCAAGAGGTTGTGGATTGTCTCTTGTGCCAAGCCAGCGTGTAACAAACTTGGAATAGCATCCTTCTCCATCGCTGTCATAGCAAATTGATAGCGTGTGTCAAGTACTTTACGATAGAACGAAATCGTTTGCAATGCCATCTCGTCATCGCTCAACGAACTGTTTAGGACGCTATCCTGCACAATATCAATACGCTTGGTCCATCCTAAGCGCAGAATGCCTTGTCTTTCTTGCTCGGTAGTCACAAGGAGTGCATCCATCTTCTGCACCATTTTTTCCTGATAGAGTAGGGTCTTCACCCTCTTAGTAGACTTCTGTTCCGTCGTTCTGGCTCTCTCATCAAGTGCCCAATGTGGTGAGAACACTACTGCACAATGCTTCTTTGCAACCCAATTAGCGTGTTGGGCAGCTTGATGTTCCCAACAGGTGTGAATATGAACGATGTCAGGTTGGAAGTCAGCAAAGATCTTTTTGAAGTCGCCCTGTTGGGTAATCGTCTTGACATCAGCATACTCTTTCTGCGCTGCAGTGAGTCGTAGAAGGTAATCAGATAGCAGATTGCCTGCCTTTATGTTGTCTATGTAATGGATGATGCGCATTTATAGTTTGTGAGAGATGAAGTCATATTTGTTTGCACGATGGTATTTTAACTTGTAACCAAGGAACTTCCATGCGATAGCAATCTCGTATGGGATAATCTTCCATGCCGGAATATCAATGTCGAAACGCCTCAGTGCTTTCTTCGCCATGACTAAACGTAGGATGATTGTGATGATAAGCGATAGTCCGGCAGCAACAGCGATAGTCCACATACCGAGGAGGAGTGAGCCAGCAAGTACAATACATTGCAGGAGATAGTTGCCATGCAGAGCCGTTTGGTCGATATATGGGAGGAAACGATGTTGTGTTGTTCGTTTTAAGTGTTGGCGGTTCTCCATATAAAAAAGGTGGGTGTTGAGCCAAACTTTCTCTGTTGGTGTCTCTTCTATGAGTGTTCCTTCAGGAGAATTTTCAAAGGCAAGGTTGTTGCCCTTGGCGTATTTGTTCACCATGAAATTGTATTCACCACGTATATACTTGAGGTTTCCACGGAATCCCTCTTCACGTAAGAAAGTGGCTTTGCGAAAAGCTAAAGCGTTAAACGGACAAGCGTAAGCCTTATTACGCTGATATTCACGCATGAAATAGCGTGCCAAATAATGTCGTTCAAAGTGTCGATAGGCTGGTGTTTCTTCTTCATAACGTGTGTAACCCACAACGAGTTCTTTGTCTTCCTGACAGTTTTTAGCAATGACTTGCAGCCAATTATCACTCGTTGGATAACAACATATATCAGCCATTATGACCCAATCATACTTCGCAGCCTTCACACCTAAGGTAATAGCAAGCTTCTTCTTGCTCATATAACGTGATGACTCGGGAATGAAAGTGGTGTATAGGTGGGCGTTAGATGCAAAGCGTTTCAGCACATCACTTGTCTCATGATCATTCTGAGGAGCCACAACAATCACCTGAAAGTCGGTTGGGTAGTCCTGATTTAGATAGAGTGGGAGGTTCTTTGCCAGTTCCTGTGCATTGTCATGTGGGGTAAGGATAATTGAGATTTGGGGGAAGTTTGGACGTTGTTCTTCAGTGACAACAGGTTCTGCTAATGCTTTATCCTCTTCCTCTACATGCTGCTCTTCTTCGCTTGTTTCTTCACTTTCGGTAGTGGAAGTTGGCACGCCATATTCTGTAATCCTTACTTTTCGGAAGAAAGGATTGAACAATGGGGTCAGCAATGCGATGAGGAGCAACACTACTGAGATGATGATGGTCGTATTATCAAAGGTGAACATTTATTCGTTTTCTTATTAATTAAAGTTCGTCAGAGGTATAGCCTATCGGTAGTTTTCTACAGTTATATTGCGAAGCCATGATTTCTCCGTATGCTCCAGCAGAACGCATCGCAATCAAATCACCCCGATGAACGGTATTAAGTTCGATGTCTTTTGCGAAGACATCACTCGATTCGCAAATCGGTCCTACCACATCATAAGCGTGTAACGGACCTTCACTTGACAGATTTTCTATCTTATGGCTCGCCTGATAGAGGGCAGGACGAATTAAGTCGGTCATTCCTGCATCGACAATAGCAAACTGTTTTGCTGTTCCTTGCTTCACATAAAGGGTGCGAGTGATGAGACTTCCCATCTGTCCTACTACTGCACGACCTAACTCAAAGTGGAGCTTCTGTCCTTCTCTTAGTTTCAGATAGCGTGCGAAGGTATAGAAATAAGACTTGAAATCAGGGATTGGATGGTTGTCAGGATTGTCATAATCGATGCCCAATCCACCACCAACATTGATATTCTTAATCTTTATATTCTCCTGTTCTAAACCGTCTTGTATCTCGTTGATGCGACTGCAGAGGTGACGGAAATCAGTCATTTCAAGCAGCTGTGAACCGATGTGGAAGTGCAAACCGATAAAGTGAATGTTCGGCATCCTACTTGCTTCAAGGATGGTAGGTAGCATGTCTTGCATGGCAATACCAAACTTATTCTCAGCCAATCCGGTGGTAATCTTCTCGTGTGTATGTGCTCCCACGTCAGGGTTGATACGGAAACATACGTTTGCCGTCTTACCCTTTTTCGCTGCCAACTCATTGATAACCTCTAACTCTGCCACACTCTCTACGTTGAAGCAGAAGATGTCATGGTTAAGTCCGAGGTTGATTTCCCAGTCAGCTTTACCCACACCTGCATAGACAATCTTGTCTGCAGGGAAGCCACTGTCTAAACTACGCTGTATCTCTCCACCACTCACACAGTCGGCTCCCATACCAGTCTGCTGTATAACATTCAGCACCTTAGCGTTCGCATTGGCTTTAACAGCATAGTGGACGATGAAGTTCTCGTACTTTTTCAATTCATTATTAATCGTCTGTAAAGTCTCTCTCAGGAGGTCACAGTCGTAATAATAAAAAGGAGTTTCGATCTTCTCAAACTTATTTATAGGGAATTTTTGTATCATGTGTGTTGTGTCGTGAAGTTTGTTTATCTGAGTTGTAGAGGTGACATACGCCCTCGTATGTCCAGTTGTCTGCTTCCAGTAATGAATAGGCGAGAGCGTTCGTTCCTACAATAAATCTTTCTTTTAGTTAAAGAGCACGTTTGACAGTGACAGCAAAGCACGCTGCTTGTCAGCTTCACGTATCAAGAACGAGATGTTGTAGTTGCTGCCACCATAGCTAATCATACGTACTGGGATGTCCTTCATTGCGTCAGTTGCTAATGTTTCAAAGCCAACGTTGCTCCAATCGAGGTCGCCAACAACGCAGACAATACACATCTCTGTGTCAACAGTTACAGTGCCATACTTCTTCAACTCATCAACAATCTCAGCCAAATGGCTGTTGTTCTCGATGGTCATTGACACACCCACCTCACTGGTAGTAATCATGTCAATAGAAGTTTGATAGCTCTCGAAGATTTCAAATACCTTACGCAGGAAGCCCGAAGCACCTAACATACGACTCGACTTAATCTTGATAGCTGTGATATTATCTTTGGCAGCAACCGCCTTAATCTTTCTTCTCACCAATGTGTTGTCGATGATTGTACCCTCTGCATCGGAATCCATCGTGTTCTTCAAACGAACAGGAATACCCGCATACTTAGCAGGTTGAACGCAAGTAGGGTGGAGAATCTTTGCTCCGAAGTAAGCCAACTCTGATGCTTCCTCAAAGTTCAGCTGATGTACAGCCTCTGTCTTCTCAACGACACGTGGGTCATTGTTGTGCATTCCGTCAATATCTGTCCATATCTGAATCTCCTCTGCATTGATGGCAGCACCCACGAGAGAAGCGGTATAGTCAGAACCACCACGCAACAAGTTGTCTACCTCTCCGTAAGCGTTACGGCAGATGAAGCCCTGTGTGATATAGATCTGATAGCCCTGATTTTCTTCCATGATAGCTGTCAGATGCTCTTTGATATACTGTCCGTCAGGCTCTGCATTCTTGTCAGTGCGCATGAAGTCGAGTGCAGAAAGTAATGTTGCTTTGATTCCCTGCTCCTGCAGATAATTCACAACCATGTTGGTTGAGAGGATTTCACCCTGTGCAACGATGCTCTTCTCCTCAAACGAAGTGAACAAATCCTTTGTGAAGGTACGCAGATAGTTGAACTCCTCACTCAGGAACTGGCGTGTCTTCTGCTTGTATTCCTCAGTAGAGTAAAGTTCCTCAACGTGGCGGAGATATTTCTGTTCGAGGTTGTTGATAAGTTCGTTTGCTCCCTCTGGATTCTTACGATAGAGGTAGTCAGATATTTCAATCAATGTGTTTGTCGTTCCACTCATTGCGGAGAGCACGATGAATGTGGGTTCTCCTGACTTTGTTATCAAGGAAGCTACACCCTTCATGCGTTCTGGTGAACCAACGGATGTACCTCCGAATTTCATTACTTTCATCATCTTCAATCTTTCTAAATGTGGATATATGCTGAGTCTATGCACTTAGTCGTTCTGTGTGGGCTCTTCGATTGTCTCCACAGGGGCTGTCTCCTCTGCTAATTCGCTCACTTCTTTTTTGTCTGTAAGCAGGTGGAGCTCGTTGTCCTTGCAGCGATAAACCTTACCGGGGAACTGGTCAATGAGGTTGATGTTATGGGTAGACATGATAACTGTCGTACCAGCCTCGCATGAGTCTTTGAGAATACTAACGATGTTTGCAGCCGTCTCTGGGTCAAGATTACCCGTAGGCTCATCGGCAATAATAATCTTAGGAGTGTTCAGCAAGGCGCGTGCAATGGCAATACGCTGCTGTTCACCGCCAGAGAGTTCACTTGGCATCTTGTTCTTCTTGTCGGTCATACCCACCTGAGCCAACACTTCTTCGATGCGGCGGTCAATCTTTTGACTGTTGTTCCAGCCCGTTGCCTGCAAGACAAACTTGAGGTTCTTTGCTACAGAGCGGTCATGCAAGAGCTGGAAGTCTTGGAAGATAATACCCATCTGTTTGCGGAGTGCAGGGATACGACTACGCTTGATGTTAGGCATACTCTCGTCGAGAACGACAGCCTTTTCAGCATCTTCGCTGTCAATATCCAATTCGCCATAGATGGTTTTCAATAGCGAACTCTTGCCCGAACCAACACGGCCGATGAGATAGATAAACTCTCCTGTTTCTGCCTGAAAGTCAACATCTTTCAGAATTAAGCGTTCGTCTTGATATATGTTTACCTTCTTGTAGTCTATTAACATGATTATCTCTGTATGATTTATTATTGTCAATTGATACTTATGTCCATTGCCTATTGGCAAGGATTCATTCTGCAAAGATACTAAAAAACACTGTAATAGATGCAGGAAATAAGAGGTTTAACGCATTTACACTTTATTATGATTGTACGAGGACAACTTTCACAAATCAATATGGCTGTGAAAGCTGATAGAACCCCTACTGTTAGAGGCTCTAAATCGCTGAATACTTTCTCATCAGAGAATTTTAGGTAACGGCGTTACTTACCTTTGGTTGGTTGACGATATACGGCTCTCAGTTTATTAGGGAAGTCAACCGACAGGGCTGAATCTTTGAAGTTAATGTAGATGTCTTCGTTGTTTTTTGTCTTGATATGTGTCACATTCGTATCGTCTGAATGTAAGTATAACAGCACATCCTTTCCTTCTTTTGTCTGGAAATGCCCCACATTATTCTCGCCAAGTGACGTTCCGTTTGTTCTCATCTTTATGTCTGGCACCGTTGCGTTGCTGTCTACTTGTGTAATACTTGCTATCGGTATTTCTTTAGCGTATGACCCTTCAATAAACAACGTGTCATTTCGAATCGTCATATTGTTGTCGTTCCCTGTGATTGGGAGGGCTGCAATGAGGGGAATCATACCTAATATCACAATGATAGAGAGCATGAGCACGAGCAAACCCTTCCCCTTCCTCTCTATCTTGTACAGCTGTAACAGCATGTAAATGATAGCCACTATCTCAGGGATGAGTATAACGACAAGTTGATAATCTTCCCAATGAAAGGCAAGACAAGCGAAACCACCGACAAGGATGAAGCTACCTGCCAATATTAGTGCTATCTTTATTCTTCTCAATCGTTTAAGCCCTTCCTCGCTTTTAAGTTTCGCTTTCGGTATTCTTGACCCAAAATTGATAGCAGAATCTGGTCCAATAGTGCTTCCGAGAACAATCAGCGGTAAGCTCATCAGTAGTATTATAATGGTGTCTATCATATCTCAACTTATATTAATTTTATTTATGCAATATCAATCAACTTAGTTATCAAGGTTTATAATAGAAACTAAGCATCAGCTCTCTACCTCTAATATCTTGATTGCTAAAGCTACTTGAAAGCGTATTGTTAATTCCATAGCTATAGCTTTTATTATTAAAGACATTCTTCCACGCAAGACCCAGGTCGAAGTGTTTGGCTTTGAATATCAAAGTGAAGTCTTGAAAGAACATATCCTTAAACTCCTTTTGTGCTATCTCGTTATGATAGTATTCCGTCAAAGTTTCCAAACTTAAAACCTTACAAAGGGGTAGTCTAAGGCTCCCCTCATGCTTCCAACTATTTAGATTAGAAGTTTTTCCGAAAGCAGGCATCTTCATCTGATGAAAGCCATAAGTAAGTTTATAAGTTAAATCTACACTCTTTATCAAACCAATATCAAGATCAGAGGTAAGTCTTAAGTTCTTTGTGTCGTAAGGCATTCGTTGTCCATTCTGTACGATATAACTATTCATGACATTATATAATGCCCTTACATTTAGCTTTCCTTTTAAGAAGCCTATTCCTTGCGAACCCATTAGGAACATATTCCAGCTATTATATTTTGTTTCTTCTGGAGTCAATGATTCTACGATATAGTTGCCCACATAATCTTGAGTTGATGTATAAGGAGAGGTACCAAACGATCTTGTTATGCGTAATCGTATAGAAGTACCTTTCAGAGCATCGCTATAAACAACTCCTATTCCTACGCTTTTCTCTTTGCTTAAATTATAGTCTGCCAGACCTTTATTCATATATTGATAATCTTGCAGTACCAAAGTTGGATAAAATTGGGCAGCATTAATCTGCATTGTATTAATGGATGCATTAGCCGAGAAAGTCCATGTTGCTGTGGCTTTCCATCTGATCTGGAGGTTAGGGGAGAATAAGAATTTAGACTGACCATTATCTAAACTATACTTATAATGGTTGTACGACATATCGCCAGATAATGTGAAATTAAAGTCCTTCACCGTATATTCAATGCTCGGATTGGTATAGAAACTTGCAAATGTAAAGCTGCTTTTGCCCATCAGTAGTCCAATACTATCTGGAACTCCCACTAAATCAGAAGTGAAGCGGTGTTCTCCTGCATTTACTCCTATTTCTCCTGATAGAATAAATCTACCTATTCTAAGACTTCCACTTACGTCCGTATTCGTTTCATAGTAATGTTGATTAATAGACTGTACCAGTGAATCGACATATAGTTGTTGCGGACGTACATCCATTATATTCTTTGATTGCAGAGTAATAAGGCGTTTGCCATATTTCTTCATTATACTGAAATTATCTTTTAATGTATAAATCGGAAGATTACCCATCATCTTATGAGGTTGAGTCCCCTGTTCATTCAGCCATTGTTTGTTCCAAGAGAAGTCACCAGAAAGCTCATTTTTAAGATAATGATTTTTAGCGTTATTCTCGTATTTTATCTTTGCAAAGAGGTCATTACTTTTCTCCAAATACTGTTTTCTGTTTTCTATTGTCTTTATACCGCTATTCGTATAAAAGTCTGAATGGCGCAAAGAGGTAGCCTCATTACGGTCATTGACAAATGTAATCTGCACGTTTACCTGAGAGTTTTCATCTATACGCTGTAGTGCATTCAAACTAACTACATGTGTGCGGTTAAATAATGAACGTCCTTTGAGCAATAAAGGCGATGGAGAAGGAAGTGAGAGCATAGGTGTCAAGGGACTTTGTAGTTCATCAAAACTTAAAAGTTTGTCCGTTTCTCTCCTTATATTCTTACCTATATTATTTGTCTTATAGGTGAGAATTGTCTGAAAATAAGGCTTTAAGCGCATGGCAAAGGTTTCATAATTCCACAATCCTCCATGACTCTTTAGTCCTATGCCACCGCTATAGGTCGTCATCCAGCGTGCCTTAGCCCCTTGTTTCATCTTAATATTGATAGCATTATCGTCAGAATAAGTAAAATCATCTAACACACGGATAGGTTGATGATGCTTCATTACTTCTACTGTTGCGACATCATCTTGAGGCAATGACTTTGTTGCCAAGCCATATTTCCCTCCCATCAGATCCATACCTTCTATATAGAAGTTGCTGATAGACTTTCCCTCGTATTGTATCTCGCCATTCTCTTTATTCACCTCAAAACCAGGGACACGCGCAAGAACATCAGCCAATGTTCGGTCTCCTTCTTTTTTATAGGTAGTGAGTAGATATTGAATCGTATCGCCTTTTATCTTAATTGGTTTTGCTTTCACCGTTATCTCCGATAACGTTTTCGTATCTTCCTCTAATGTGATATGCTGTGCAGGCATATCCATTGTAACTTTTAGTTCCTGCTTTTTATAGCTTATTGCTGAAATAGATAGAATATTACCTTCTTGTGCTGTAATGGTAAACTTCCCCTTAGTATCTGTCTGACAGAAATGTAATGTCTTTTTTGTGGTTGCATCTACAGTCTTGATAATAGCTGCAGACACAGGGTGTCCTCCTACGTCAGTAACGACACCTTCCACTATCCTCTGTGCACTTATTGACTGTACAAGTAGGATAAGCAAACATAAAATAATATATTTCTTCATTAGTAATATCTTATTCTAATTCCATTTCGGGAATAAAGATTGTATTCTTTGGATAGAGCGTATGGTTTGAAGCCTTTTTTAAATAAGAGAGTCGGTCTATATCCTTATACTTTTTCTCCCAGAAATTATAAAACGTTACAGGTGGCAACTGCTCTCTTTTTATGTTACTTGCAATTATGTCTAAAAAACCATCGCAATGCGCGGCTAAGATTAAACCGGGTAGTCCACCTAATTTCCACGGACCGAGCGGTAAAGGAATCTCCTCACTGAACCACACCTTCCAGTCTCGTCCACGGAAATGTGTGGTCGCCATCGTGCAATTAAAGCCTATGACACTTCGTGTACTGTCTTCGTGAATAACCCATTCCGGTGTGGGTATGTCTTCTGTTATCTTATAATGAGAGTCCCATACCTGTGTGTAAGTTGTCATTTTTCCTTCTTCAAGATTTCTGTAAAGATAATCACGACTATTAGGACTTTCTACCTTATGGGTAGTCTTATTATTATTGCGAGCAGCTTTTATCTTTTCATTAATTATCGCCAAAGCTGTCTCAGGGTTACTTCCTAAGGAATCGAAGCGCAAAGTATGATAGCTAAAGTATTCACTTACATTCTTCCCTATCCTAAGTGCATAGTCATCATAACTGTTAAGATACTTTGTGTGATAACTGATTTCGAGAATGCTCGGTTCAATGATATGTGTCTCTTGTCCAAAGCAACTAAGCAGAGACAACATAAATGTGATACAGACGGAGTATAATTTCATAATCATTAATTTTTGATTGACTTGTATACGGAAAGTCCTCTATGCATTAGTCTTTTTCCTTTATAGGTTTCGTTAATTAAGATATTGCAAATATATAGAAATATTCAATAGAGCGCAACTATTTGGCTCAATAATTTGCTGCGTATTATGTGAGGGGGATAGTAGTTGTGTTTATAGCTTTCGTGAACAATGTAAAATTCACAACATGTCTTATACAGTCAGATTCCCTAAGGAATATGCAGAATTAACATCTTCCTTTTTTAAGCGACGACGTCCTATAAAATAGCGTTTACAGTCTTTGCAAAACCAACGCTGATAACCATTCTCCTTACCCTTTTTAATAGTGCATTGAGAACCGCAATGAAAGCATATTTTTTGTCATCGAAAAGTTTTTGCCCAAAACTATAGTAAGGAAAAGGATTACAAGAGATTTCAGGTCTCTTTTTGTCATATAAGCCGAAATAATATATTACACTGATAAACAATTAGTTAGGAAAGTTCTGAATATCCCTATATTACTGGGCGCAAGTAGCTCAACAAACTTGCCTTTATCAATTCAAAGCCCATTTGTGCGTTGAACTTGTCTGTACCTAGCCCCTCATTGAGAACCTTTGAGAAATCTGCCAATGAGTAATCGTCGCGTCCCTCTTGGAAGTTACGCTCGATTGAATCCAACTTGCTTATCAAACATATCATCTGATAGTTTGGATCAATACGCTGAGTATTACGGTTTGGATGGGCATACGAGTAGTGTTCCGTACCAGTAAGCGCAATGATATTCTCGGGCATATCTGCAAGTTCAGGGTATTCGCTTTTCATAAATATATGGTGAGCGTCCGTTGCTGCATAAGCAGGATAACGATGCACCTCACTAAATTCTTCAAGACTCCTTACGAAGCGTTTTGCCTGTTCAACAGCACGATTATAATAACCTTGGC
>ERZ772926.1243-NODE-1243-length-12534-cov-5.210674_pt1 | contig 12534 bp, 12 predicted proteins | sample MGYA00511136_ERZ772926 | MGnify/ENA primary metagenome ERZ772926 (study PRJEB29015, sample SAMEA2737917) | human oral metagenome | biome: human oral; feature: human-associated habitat; material: dental | place: China | collected 2153 ... | reverse complement strand
CATTCAGGCGACATCAAGCCATATTCAGTCAATTCAGTCCTAACTTTCATAGGATCCGCACCTGGTTTATCAATTTTGTTAATTGCAACAATTATTGGAACGTTGGCTTCCTTAGCGTGAGAAATAGCTTCCACAGTCTGAGGTTTTACTCCATCATCAGCAGCTACAATCAAAATTGAAATATCCGTAATATTAGCTCCTCTTGCTCTCATTTCAGTAAACGCCTCATGCCCTGGAGTATCAATAAACGTGATTCTTTGTCCCTTCCAGTTTACTTGGTAAGCCCCGATTTTTTGCGTAATTCCTCCAGCTTCATCACTCATAATATTTGTATGTCTAAGTGCATCAAGCAATGAAGTTTTCCCGTGGTCAACGTGTCCCATTATTGTAATTACAGGTGCTCTTGTAACAAGTTCAGCTTCCTTATCTTCTTGCTCAAGATGATATTTTTCACCATAACTAACTTCTTCAATTACTTCCTTTTCCACAATTACTTCATAGTCAAGTGCCACTTCTTCAGCTTCCTCAAATGATAAAATTGCATTCGCAGTAAGCAGTTTCCCTTCCATAAAGAATTTCTTAATTATGTCAGATACATTGATTCCCAATTTTTCAGCTAGGTCTTTAATAACAATTTCTTCTCCAATTGTTATCATTCCTATGCTCTCTCCTTCAATTCTGACAATTTCATCTTTGACAGCCTTTTCCTGTTTCTTGTTTTTCTTTTTCTTTTTGTCATCTTTTCTAAAGTCAGAACGAAGTTCTTTTTCCTGCTGTTCTCTGTCTCTTCTATTTTTCTCGTATTTTTTCTTATCGAATTTTCCTTTTCCTTTTCCACCAGCTCTTCCTTTTTCAGCCACTGTAGATGCTGGAATTTCCGATTGTGTCTCTTTTTTATTTGAAAAGTTTCGGTTGTCTCGTCTAAAGTCATCTCTATCCCTGTTAAATCCGCCTCTATCAGAAAAATTACGGTTGTCTTGTCTGTCTCTAAAGTTTCTTCCACCACTTTGATTATCTCTATCTCTGTTTTGGAATCCTCTGTTATCTCGATTATCTCTATTGTCCCGAGATTGATTATTTCCATCTTTATTAAAATTTCTATTATCTCGTCTGAAATTATCTCTTCCATCTTTTCTAAAGTTATCTCTGTTTCGGTTGTCTCGTCCTTGATTATCCCTGTTTTGGTAATTTCTTCCGCTGTTTTCACGATTATCTCTGTTTTCTCTATTTTGAAAATTTTGCTTTTCTTTGTTTACATCATTCATTTTATTATTTTGACTACTCAAATTAGCTTTCATCTCCATTTTCTTTTGATTTTCTTTTTTATCAAATTTATTTGACTGTTCAAATTTTTGATTTTGCTTATTATCTAAATTTTTTTCTGAATTTAGTTTACTATTTTTGTTTAATGGCTGTTTTGCATTTTTTTTGTAATTTTCATTATTTTTATTTTGTTTAGCATTATTTTTTTGAATGTTTGAATGGTTGCTTACCTTCGGTGTACTATTTTCCTTGGTTTTCATTTCATTTTTATTCAAATTTTCAGGTTTGCTTTTATTACTGTTATTTTGATTACTTTGGATATTTTTTTGAAGATTTTTTCTAATTAAAGATTCTTCTTCGCTGCTTAATACATTCATATGATGTTTTTTACCTTTTACACCGATTTTAGCAATATCCTCAATAAACTTAGCAGTTCCGCTATAACCTAATTCTTTTGCCAATTCATGTATTTTCATCCATTCATCACCTCCACTTTGCTTAATATTCCTTTTATTACTTTCTTGTCAAAAATACCGACAACGTTTACATCTCTTGAAAAAAGTTCTATTAATTCAGCTTTTTTTTCAATAAATACAATTTTAAAATTAAATTCCTCACTTAATTTTTTAAATTCTTCAATATATTTTGTCTTTATATCTTTTGGAATAACTAAAAGTTTTATCTTTTCCCGCTTTATTCCGTCAATAGTTTCATCTATTCCAAATACAAAATATTCAGAATTTTTCATCGGCTTTAAAATATCAACTATATTTTTCTTTTGCTTTTTCATTTCCTCTAGCATTTTCACGAGCTGTTCCATCTCAATGTTGTATTTCTTATGTTTTGACAACTTTTCAATACATTGAATCGTTTTACATACGTAAAATCCTCTTGCCTGTATTTTCATTTCCTTATCAAAGACATATTTCCCATCTCGCTCAGCTACACGGAAAAATTCAGGCTTTTCACCTTTTTTTCTACAGCAAATACACATTCTTTCAGGTATTTTCATTTCTTTATCTTTTAATGTATCCAAACTCTCTAATCATCTCCTTGTTCGATACAATCTGAATTTCAAAAATTACTTTTATTTTAAAATTATTCTTGTTTTCAGAATTTTCTAATAATCTTCATTTTTATTAAGTCCAGCAAATGCACTTTCCTCTTCATAATCTTCATCCGTTTCATCAGAAATTTGGGCTTCATCAGCATTGTCGATATTTTCAAATTCAGATTCTTCCAAATCACTTTCAACTGAATTATGAAATGCACTTTCTTCTTCCAATTCATATTCATCATTTTGCTCTATTTCAAAAGGCTCTGTATGAATGTCAATTTTCACTCCGCAAAGTCTTGCTGCAAGTCTTGAATTTTGACCTTTTTTACCTATCGCAAGTGACAACTGGTTTTCAGCAACTAAAACTTTTGCTATTTTTGTATTTTCCTCTTCTCCTTCAACAATTTCCACAAGCAAAACTTCTGCAGGATTTAAGGCATTTTTTACAAATTCCCTTATATCTTCGTTCCAAAGCACAATGTCAATTTTTTCTCCACGCAGCTCGTCAATAATATTCTGTATTCTCATTCCATTACGTCCGATACACGCACCTTTTACATCCAGATTTTCATCTTCCGAATAAACTGCCACTTTTGCACGACTTCCAGCTTCCCTTGCTATATTTTTTATTTCAATTATTTTTTCTTCAATTTCAGGAACTTCCAATTCCAGCAAGCCACGAAGCAATTCTTCAGATTTTCTAGAAACAAAAGTTTTTGTAAACTTAGTTGATTCCTCCACATTTCCAACGTAAATTTTAACTCTTTCATTTTGTACAAAATTATCCGTTGGCGATAATTCCTTAAATGGCACAATCGCTTCAAGCCCGTTTATATCAATATATAAATTCCCCTTTTCATCGGTTTTTCTAACATTTGCTGATACAATTGAATTTTCAATTTCCTTAAATTTGTTAAAAATATTTCTTTTTTCACATTCCCTAACTTTCTGTACAACAATCTGTTTTGCATTCTGAATCGCATTTCTCTTAAAACTTTCCGCATTAATTTCCAAATCCAGAATATCTCCCAGCTTAGCACGTTTTTTCACAGAAATTGCATCTTCTAGGCTAATTTCCTCATCTGGATTTTCCACATTTTCTACAATTAGTCTTTGTGAAAATACTTTTACATCTCCACTGTTCCTATTAATTGTTACTTTTACATTGTCCTTTTCGCCATAGTTTTTTTTATATGCCGCAAGCAATGCAGTTTCTATAGTTTCAAGTAATTCTTCCTTTAATATTCCTTTTTCTTTTTCAAGCTCATCAAGTGCTTCCAAAAAAATTTTCTGATCTCTTCCTCTCATTAGTTCTCCTCACCGTTTAATACACCATTTGGTATTTCATATATCAAATTCGCCTTCTTTAATTTCAAAAGCGGTATTTCCACAACTTTCCCCAAATTCTCATCCAAAAGGAAAATCGTATCATTTTCAAATTTTTCAAGTTTTCCTAAAAATTTCTTTGCCCCATCAATATTGCTTTTTGCCTGAACATTGATTTTCTCCCCCAAGAATCTCAAAAAATCCTTAGGCTTCTTCAATCTACGCTCAACCCCTGGAGTAGAAACCTCCAAAAAAAACTTCTCATCTATCAGGTCATCAGCAACCCCGTCAATCTCACGACTAAAATCAATACAATCATCAAGCGTAGTTGTACTTCCATCCGCTTTTTCCACATACACTCTCAAATAATTATACCCGCCATCCCTGACATATTCCAAATCCGCCAATTCCAGCTTCATCTCTTTTAAATGCAATTCGATTCTCTTCTCAAACTCATTTAAAATCTGCTCCATAAAATTACACCTCATATCTAAAACTAAAGAGTGGGCTAACCCACTCTCTACCTAAAATTATTTTCCGTAACTATAATAACACATTTTCGCTTTTTTTTCAACCCCCTATTTTATTTCCAAACAAAAAAACAACCTTATAGAAAAGTTGTTGTTTTTTAAACCTTGTTTTAATGGATAACTTACTTTAACCCGTACTTTTGAGAAAACCCTTTATTTATCGGTGTTACAGAATTTTTTTCAGACATTAAAATCGTATTTTTTTGCTTGATTTTTATCATTTTTTGCTGTTTTTTTGGCATTTTCCGTAACTCCTAATATGCATGTTTATTGGCTTTGAATGGATTTTTCTCTGCTTTTTTAATTTTTAGTAGTGGTAGGAATTTTTACTATGAGCTTATTGTACCACATTTTTTTCATTTTTCAAAATTTTTTTTAAATTATAATGATAAATGTATGAATATTTTAAGCTGTAAAAGACAAGTTTGTTGTTTTTTTATAGTATCTATGATAAAATGAAAAATGAGATGAAATAGCAGGAAGGTAGTAAAATGAAAGTATATTTAGAATTGTTTTGGATCTTTTTTAAGATAGGTACATTTACTCTTGGTGGAGGATATGCTATGGTTCCGCTAATACAGAATGAAATTGTGAATAAGAAAAAATGGATTGAAGAAGAGGAGTTTGTAAAACTTTTAGCACTTGCTCAATCTTCACCAGGCGCATTGGCTGTAAATGTTTCAGTTTTTGTGGGATATAAGATGAAAAGGATGTCAGGGCTTATAACCACAGTTTTGGGAGCGACATTACCGTCATTCATAATTATTCTTATTATAGCTTCATTATTTAGCAACATACAGGACAATATATATGTGATAAAGGCTTTTAAGGCAATAAGGCCGATGGTGGTTGCGTTAATTGCGGCAAGTGTTTATACAATTGGGAAATCGGCTAAAATTAATAAAAAAACGTTATGGATTGTTATTTTAGTGGCAGCAATGGTGGCTTTTCTTAAATTTCCGCCTATTGTTATGATTATTTTAGGTGCTTTTTTAGGAAATGCTTGGATGATTTGGAGGAAAAATAAATGAATTTAGCAATATTATTGATATTATTTTTTGTATTTTTTAAAATAGGGCTATTCAGTTTTGGCGGCGGATATGCAATTTTACCGCTTATTCAGGCTGATGTTGTAGATTTACATAAATGGGTGAATGTACAGCAATTTACAGATATTGTGGCAATTTCACAAGTAACGCCGGGACCAATTTCATTGAATGCCGCAACTTATGTAGGTTATCTGATTGGCAATAAGGCAGGATTCTGGGACGCGTTTATAATGGGCATAGCTGCAACATTGGGATTAATTCTCCCGTCAGTTATTATAATGACAATTTTTAGTAAATTTTATTTAAAATTTCAAGACAACAAATATATGGACAATGCGTTTACAGGTTTAAAAATTGTTGTTGTCGGACTGATTCTAGCGGCTGCGATAATGCTAGTGGATAAAAACAACTTTATAGACTGGAAAAGTGCAGTGATATTTGTTGTTTCAGTGGCACTTGTGCTGAAATGGAAAGTAAGTCCAATATTACTCACAGTAATTGCGGCAATTGCGGGAATAATAATTTATTAAATAAATTTACTTTTGGAAAAAAATTACTTGAATAAATGTTTGTAATAAAAAACAAGATTGTAGAAGGAAAAGAGGAAAATTATGAAAAAAAAATACATTATTGTAATGCTAATACTAATTTTAATATTTAGTTGTGGAAAAAAGAAGAAAAGAAATAATGATGTAAAATCTAAAGCGACAATTGAACAAAAGGAAAATAACAGAATAAAGGAATTGACAGAAAAGGCTCGAAAAGGAGATGTGGAAGCGCAAACTCAACTTGGAGAAGCCTATCTTCATGGAATTGATACAAAAATTGATTACAAAAAAGCTATGGAATGGAGTAAAAAAGCCGCTGCAAAAGGAAGTTCCCGTGCAATGACGAATGTTGGAATTCTTTATTTTGAAGGATTTGGCGTAAAAAAAGATTATAAACAGGCATACAAATTATTTTCAGATGGAGTAGATGGTGGAGATATGAAAGCTCTAAAATATTTAGGGACAATGTATGAAAAAGGATTGGGAGTAGAAAAAAGTTTTGACAGCGCTGCATTTTACTATGAAATGGCAGATAGTAGCGGTGATCTAACTGTACGGTACAATTTGGGAAAAATTTACGAAATGGCAGGAGATTATGCAAAAGCGGTGGAACTTTATCAAAAAACTGATGGCAGAATGGATCAAGTTACAGCTCCAATGTATGAAGCATTAGGAGACTTATACGTAAATGGTAAAGGTGTCAGAAAAAATCTAAAAGAAGCTAGTGAATGGTATGAAAAAGCATCAAAATCTGGAAGTCAGCAAGCTAAAAATAAACTGGATAAATTAAAATAAATTTAAGATTATGAAATTTTTTATGGATAAATTTTCTAAAGAATACTGTTTACTAAACTTATTATTTATGATAAAATAAATTAAGAAAAATAAGTGTAGAATTTGGGAATTTTTTTAATGAAAATAGAGAAAGGAGAAAGCTACTTGTAAAACAGTCTAAAAGTGGAAAATATGACTGTCGGTTTAATTGAAAGAAGCCTAGTAGCAGTGGGAAATAATGTTAGAAACATTAATTTTTAGAGAAATAAGATATAATGAGAATAATGAGCAGCTTTTAAAAGAAAATTTATCTAAAATCAAAGATAATCCTGATGATACAGAAGTATTACAAACGCTGGCATCTATTTACCATGCATTAAAAGAAAATGACAAAGCGATCGAAATTTATGAAAAATTGGTAAAATTAGAACCTGAAAAAAGTGAAAATTGGGCATTTTTAGGTTATTTATATTATGAAAACGAAGATCTTGAAAAAGCTGAAGAAAATTTCAATAGAGCGTTGGATGACAATATGGATGAGCCGTTTGTGTTATTCCTTTTAGGAAATATATATTCGAGAAAAGGTAGAATAGCTGAAGCGGTTAATTGTTATGATCTTGCGATATTTTTAGATTTTGACATGTATATCGCACATATTGATTTTGCTAGAAAATACGAACATATGGGACGTCATGAAAAAGCGCTTGAAGAATACAGGGCTGCCTTTAGAATTGATCCAAGAGACGAAGGGCTTATTGAAAAAATAGACTATATTGAGAATAAATGTAAAAATACAAAAGAAAAGAAAAAAAATGGAATTTTAAATTTTGCAACAGCAAATTTAGGAATTGTCTAAAATTAAACTAAATATTTATAATTTAAAATACAATTTTATTTTAGAAAGTTGTCTTAAAATAAGTAAAGAATTTCTTATTATAGCAACTTTCTATTATTTTATTTTTAAATATTTAACTAAGTCATTTTCTAAATTTTTATTTTAGACTTTTTTGTTAATAATTTAAAATAAAAAATATTAAGAAAGAGAGAAAAAATGGTAAATTTAGTATGTGAAGCAATTCTTCCAGATTGTCCAATGAAAGATGTGGAAGAAATTGAGAAAAGTATAGTGACAACTTATAAGAAAAGTATATGGTCAAAATTTTTGAAAGCAATTAATGATTTTGATATGATACAGGATGGGGATAAAATAGCAATTGGAGTTTCTGGTGGAAAGGATAGCTTACTTTTGGTGAAGTTGTTTCAGGAATTGAAGAAAGATAGACGAAAAAATTTTGACTTTAAAGCAGTTAGCTTAAATCCTGGTTTTAGAAATTCGGATTTGGATAATTTTAAAAATAATTTGGATAAATTAAATATTGAGTGTGAGATTATTGATACAAATATTTGGGAGATTGCGAATGAAAAGGCAAAGGACTATCCATGTTTTTTATGTGCTAAAATGCGGCGTGGAATTTTGTACACGCAAGTGGAGGAACTTGGATTTAATAAATTAACGCTGGGACATCATTTTGACGATGTAATTGAAACTACTTTGATAAATATGTTTTATGCTGGTACAATGAAAACAATGACCCCAAAAGTTCCTTCAACTTCTGGAAAACTGGAATTAATCCGTCCACTAATTTATGTAAAAGAAGCTGATATAATCGATTACACAAAAACAAATGGAATACGTGCAATGAACTGCGGATGTACAATCGAAGCTGGAAAGACTTCGAGCAAACGTAAAGAAGTAAAAGACTTGCTTGCTGCACTTGAGGAAAAAAATCCTGGAATCAAGCAAAGTGTGTTTAATTCAATGAAAAATATAAATTTAGATTATGTGTTTGGATATACGGGTGGTAAATAAAGTTAAATAAATACTGGAGCAGTCAGTAACTGCTCTTTTTATATATATGATTTTTTAAATAACAGGTAAAAATTCGGTTGTATATATGGAAATAATAGAGTATAATTATAAAAGAAGTTGTAAAATAAATAAAAGTTTAGGAGCGATGGATTATGAAAAAAATTTTTGAACCAAAATGGTGGCATAAATCAGTGGTTTATCAAATTTATCCAAAGAGTTTTAATGACACAACTGGAAGCGGAGAAGGAGATATAAAGGGAATTATTGAAAAATTAGATTATTTAAAGGAACTTGGAGTAGAAGTAATCTGGATTACTCCAATGTATAAATCTCCACAGAATGACAATGGGTACGATATAAGTGACTATTACAATATTGATCCTAATTATGGAACAATGGAAGATTTTGAAGAAATGCTGGCTGAAGCCCATAAAAGAGGACTGAAAATAGTTATGGATATTGTTGTCAATCATTCTTCCACTGAAAATGAATGGTTTAAAAAGTCTGAAGCTGGAGATCCTGAATATAAAGATTTCTATATATGGAAAGATCCAGTTGATGGAAAAGAGCCTACAAACTGGCAATCAAAATTTGGGGGAAACGCCTGGCAATATTCAGAAAAAAGAGGACAATACTATTTACATCTGTTTGATGTTACGCAAGCTGACCTGAACTGGGAAAATGAAAATGTGAGAAAAAAAGTTTATGAAATGATAAAATTCTGGCTAAATAAAGGTGTGGATGGATTTAGACTAGATGTTATAAATCTTATATCAAAAGATCAGAGATTTTTGAGTGATGATGGAACCGATACGAGATTTGTCCCTGATGGAAGAAAATTTTATACAGATGGGCCTAGAATCCATGAATTTTTGAAGGAAATGAACAGAGAAGCCTTTGGAAGAGGAGAACTTATTACAGTTGGAGAAATGTCTTCTACAAGCCTTGAAAACTGTATTAAATATTCAAATCCTGATGAAAAGGAATTATCAATGGCATTTTCGTTCCATCATTTGAAAGTAGATTATCCAAATGGAGAAAAATGGGTAAAAGCTCCGTTTGACTTTGTACAATTGAAAAAAATATTCTCTAAATGGCAAATTGGAATGTATGAAGGGAACGGATGGAATGCGACTTTCTGGAACAACCACGACCAACCAAGGGCATTGTCAAGATTTGGAAATGACAAGGAATATCATAATGAATCGGCTAAAATGCTTGCTACAGTTCTTCATGGACTGCAAGGGACACCTTATATTTATCAGGGAGAAGAATTTGGAATGACAAATCCATATTTTGATAAAATTGAGAAATATCGTGATGTTGAGTCGACTAACAATTATAAAATCTTATTGGATAAAGGAAGCTCTGATGAAGAAGCTATCGAAGTTTTAATGCAAAAATCAAGAGATAATTCCAGAACACCTGTTCAATGGGATGATTCTGAAAATGCAGGATTTACAACAGGAACTCCTTGGATTGGAGTGCCTGAAAATTATAAAAAAATCAATGCTGAAGCAGCTTTAAAAGATAAAAACTCGGTATTTTATCATTATAAAAAATTAATTGATTTAAGAAGAAATGAAGAATTAATGATAACAGGAAGATATGAAGACATTGATTTAGAAAATAAAAATGTTTATGCCTACAAACGTGTTGGAGAAAATGGGGAATTAGTTGTAATCAGTAATTTCTATGAACCTGAAGTGGAATTTGAACTGGAAGGAAACGGAGTTACAGGTCTGGAAAATGCTCAAGTTTTATTATCAAACTATGAAACAGATCCTGAAATTCGAGATGGAAAAATTATTTTGAAACCATACGAATCAATTATTTTTAAAAAATAATGAAAATTATGAATAACAAAAAATAAACTTTACCGTTAAATAGGATTCTCATTTTTGAAACTTATTTGACGGTATTTTAAATAAAAAATGAAGAAGGAAATTAAAATGAAAACAGAAATTATATGTGTTGGAACAGAATTATTAGTTGGAGATATTGTAAATACGAATGCACAGTATATTTCAGCAAAGCTCACAAATATTGGGATTGATTTGTATTATCAAACTACAGTTGGAGATAATTACGGACGGCTTATGGAGTGTCTGGAAAATGCTTTTAAAAGAGTTGATTTAGTAATTACCACTGGGGGACTTGGACCTACAATTGATGATATTACAAAAGAAGTTGTGGCTGATTATTTTGGAGAAGAGCTGGAAATGATTGAGCGGTATTATGATTTGATTGTGAAAAAATATAATGCGAGAGGCTTTGGAGAAGTGGCTTCTGGTGGAAGAAAGGAAGCATCTATTTTAAAAAATTCAAAATTACTGGAAAATGAAGTTGGGCTTGCACCAGGATTTTTTTATGAAAAGAATGATAAAAAAATAATAGTATTGCCAGGACCCCCAAGAGAGATGACGTGGATGGTGGATAATCAAGTTTTACCATTTTTAAAGCAATATTCAAATGATATTTTGCTAATGAAAACTCTTGAAATAAAAGGAGTTCCAGAAGGGAAAATTGACGATAGGCTAAAAGATTATTTTGAAATGTCTAATCCAACTGTTGCTCCTTATGCAAAGGAAGGCTGTGTTCACGTAAGAATTGCAATGAAAGGCGATAGAGGGAGTACCGATTATCTGATTGCTGAAATTGATAAAATTGCGAGTGAAATTATTGAAATTTATCCGCAGGCAGTAGAAATTAAGGAAGATTAGTTACAAAAATTTAAAAAATAAAGGAGAAAAAATATGGATAATGCTGTAATAAAAGTCATCGGTATTGGTACAGCGGGAAATGAGGTTTTGAATAAAATTGCCCACAGAAAAATTTCAGGAGTTGAGATTGCGGGAATTGACACGAATCATGAAAATTTAAATAAAGAAGTTGAAGTTGTATTACAAAATTCAGATTTAGTATTTATTTTGATGGAAATGTCGGAAAAGAAAAATAGCGAGATTAACGCTATTGTTGCACAAACTGCAAAAGCGAAGGGAATATTGACAATGACTGTAGCTGTTACATCAGTTAATTTAAATGGAGAAACTGAAGAAATTGAAAAATTGAAAGAAATTTCTGACACAGTTATAGTTTTATCACTTAAAAAATTAGCTGAAGCAGATCCTAGTGCAACTTTTGACAAAATATTTGAGAAAAGAGATGAAAGTTTTATAAAAAATGTAGAGTTTATTGCAAATGTGATAAATAAACAAGGGGTAGTAAATCTTGATCTTGATGATGTAAAAAAAATGTTAAAGGATTCCAAAACTGCTGTAACGGTATTTGGTAAAGGTGAGGGGCAGGATAAGGTAAAACTTATTTTAGAACAGCTATCAAATTATCCTTTTTCAAAAAATCTTTCTAAAAAAGCTAGAAAAATAATGATAAATATTGTGGGTGGAGCGGATATTGGATTGCAGGAAATACAGGAAATAGTTCAGAAAACATTTCAAAAATTCGGAAGTGATAAAACAGGTGTATTATGGGGATATAATATGAATCCTGAAGTTGAAGAAGAAATTGAAGTGGGAATATTAATGACAGACTTCTCTGATTAAGATAATCTAAAAGGGTCCCAAATACAATAAAAGAATTAAAGTCGGAAACTGAAATAGTTTATACAAAAAGATTTGAAAAAATAAACAAGAAAATTTAAAAATTTCAAAAGAAAATTAAACAGTTAAAAACTGAAAAAAGAGGAAGAAAATTATTATTATTATAATAGGGCGTGTCTAAAAACTCTCAAAATCATGAATCTTTAACAAATCTTTTCAGAATCAGAAATATATAAATACTGATTTTATCGTGATTTGTACAATTTATGAAATCAAAAAAATATTAAAAATAACATAGATTCTGAGTTTTCAGACACAGCCTATTAAAAAAATTCTATTCTTCTGAATTAATTACCGAATGTAGTCAAAAGTCTCCAAAGTCAAATTTCTATTTCCATTTCCGTAAAAATACACTTTAAATACTGTTCCTTTGGAAAATTTATGATAAGTCTGGTCAACAAGTCCTGTAAAATTAAATGTTTTTCCTGACTGAAGGCTAATGCAGTTTGCGAATCTTTTACCATCTTTTGTTATACCTCTTGAAGTCACACGACATT
>ERZ772926.1235-NODE-1235-length-12558-cov-10.359594_pt1 | contig 12558 bp, 9 predicted proteins | sample MGYA00511136_ERZ772926 | MGnify/ENA primary metagenome ERZ772926 (study PRJEB29015, sample SAMEA2737917) | human oral metagenome | biome: human oral; feature: human-associated habitat; material: dental | place: China | collected 2153 ... | reverse complement strand
ACCAAATATTTTTTAAATTTGAAAGAGAAAATATCTTAAAAATTAAAAAAATCATAAAAAAATGTGTAGGCAAATTTCGGGAAAGAGAAAAGAAAGTTAGGGTAACAATTGATGTGGATCCTGTAAATATGATGTAATTTTTATATTTACTATTTTTTAAAATTGAACGAATATAAATTAAGAAAAATAAAGAATTGAACAGAATAGTTATAATTTGTGAGTTTAGTTAAAAAAATTTTTCTATATTTTTTGTTCTATATTTATTAGATAAACAATTTTTTACCATAGTTAATGTGGAGATTATTCTAGAAAATTAGTATAATCTCTTTTTTTATTTGAATAATCTAAAATATAATTTTGATTACCTCTAAAATTTTTACTCTGTCAAAAAAGGGTGAAAATTTGAAAAATAATTTAAAATATGGTAAAATGAATAAATTTATAAAAGATAAATGGATCTGAAATATAGTTGAAAAATAATGCAAATATTATTTTTTATTTAAAAAAAATTGAGATAAAATAATAAATATGATTTTAGTAATCAAAAATAAATAGAAAAATAAGAGATATGTTTTATGATATAGTATCACTACTTAAAAGGATAACTTAAAAATTACAACTTTTTGGAAAAATTCAGATTTATTCAGTTTTTGTTTATAAAATTTAGAAAGAGAAAATGATGAAAAAAAGATTGGATTTAATTCTTGTAGAACAGGAGCTTTTGGAAACACGGGAAAAAGCAAAAAGGGAAATAATGGCGGGTAATGTCATTGTAAATGAACAGGTTGTGACAAAGGCGGGAACGATGTTTAAGGACAATGATGATTTAAATATCCGTATCAGGAATAAATTGAAATATGTCAGCCGTGGTGGCTTGAAATTGGAAAAGGCTATAAAAACTTGGAATTTAGATTTTAAGGATAAATTGGTACTTGATATTGGAGCATCTACTGGAGGATTTACAGATTGTGCTTTGCAAAGTGGTGCGAAGTATGTGTATAGTGTGGATGTAGGTAAAAATCAACTTGACTGGAAATTGAGAAATGATGAAAGAGTTTTTTCAATAGAGGAAATGCACATAAAGGATCTCGAGGAAAAAGATATTAATAATAAAAAAGTGGATTTTATAGTAATTGATGTTTCTTTTATTTCATTGACAAAAGTTATTCCGTACTTTGAAAGGTTTCTTGCAGAAAATGGGAAAATTGTGATGTTAGTTAAGCCACAATTTGAAGTTGGAAGGGAAAAAATTGGAAGAAATGGTGTTGTGGAAAATGAAGAATATCATGATGAAGCTATAAAAAAAGTAATTTCTTTTTCAAAAGAATGTGGATATGAATTAATTGACGTGGAAGATTCGCCAATAAGAGGAGCAAAGGGAAATAAGGAGTTTTTAATGTTATTAAAATTTTCATAAATTCAAAATAGCAATTTATAGTAATTTTATAGTTAGCTATTTAAGTATATTTTAGGAGGAAAAATGAAAAAAAACAAAATAGTACAGACAGTATTGGGACTTGTATTGGTAAGTATGCCTTTATTTGCAGCAACTACGATAGTAAAGACATCGAGAAATGATAAGGATACAAGTGCTGGGTATACAAAAGATGCAACAGAATTGAACAGAATTGTAGATGTAATAAATATTATTGAAAATAATTTTGTTGGAAAGGAAGCTACTCCAAGTAAAAATGATCTTTATGAAGGTGCAGTTGCAGGAGTTGTAAGCAGATTGAAGGATCCTTATTCAGAATATTTGTCTAAAGCAGATCTTAATGACTTTTCAGAAGATATGGATGGTGAATATGTTGGAGTTGGAATGACTATCAGTAAGAAAAAAGGAGAACCTCTTGAAGTTGTTTCGCCATTTATTGGAAGTCCTGCTGAAAAAGTTGGAATTAAAATAAAAGATAAAATTACAAAAGTCGACGGGAAAGATATTTTACCGCTTACAGCAAATGAAACTGTAAAACTTTTGAAGGGTAAAGAAGGTACAAAAGTTGATGTGGAAGTAGTTAGGGAAGGTAAAAAAGATCCGATGAAATTCACTTTGACAAGAGCCAAAATTAAATTGGAAATGGTAGAAAGCAAAATGCTTGAAAATAATATTGGTTATGTAAGTCTTTTGAAATTTGGAAATCATGTTGGAGCAGAAGTTGAAAAGGCTATAAAAGATTTACAGGCTAAGGGAATGAAAGGATTAATTTTGGATTTGCGTTCTAATCCAGGAGGATCACTTCAAGAAGCGCAAGATATAGCTTCGCTTTTTGTAAAGGAAGACTTGATTGTTTACTTGAAATACAAAAATGGACAGCAAAAAAACTATAATAGAACTTTAAAAAATCTTGGTAATTTCCCGTTAATTGTATTGACAAATAAAGGAAGCGCAAGTGCTTCAGAAATTGTAACAGGTGCAATTAAAGATTACAAACGTGGAACAATTATCGGAGAAAAAACATTTGGAAAAGGAATTGTACAGCAAGTTATACCTTTGAGAACTAATGATGCCATAAAACTTACTATTGCTCAATATTTTACACCAAAAGGAAATTACATTCATGAAAAAGGTATTGAACCTGATATAGAAGTTAAAATGGAAGACTTGCTGGCATTAAAAGGTTATGCAAATGATAGTGAACAAGCTAGAAAAAATAGAGAAAAAGAAATTGAAGAAATAATAACAAAGGATAAAGGTAAGGAAGAAGCCGCTAAAATCATTTCAGCAGGAGATGTTCAATTAAAGAGAGCAATCGAAGAAATGAATAAAAAAATAAATGAAACAGGAAAAAGAAAGTAGTAATAAAAATCAAAAAAATTAAAAATTAGGAGAAATATATGTTTTATGTTGTTGGTACACCAATTGGGAATTTGGAAGATATAACTTTTAGGGCGATAAAAACTTTGAAGGAAGTTGATTATATTTTTGCAGAAGATACAAGAGTTACAAAAAAACTTCTTTCCCACTATGAGATTGAAAAAACGGTGTATCAATACCATGAACATAATAAACTTCATCAAATCACAAATATCATCAATCTTTTAAAAGATCAAAAAGAAATTGCGCTTGTAACAGATGCTGGAACACCGTGCATTTCAGATCCTGGCTTTGAGTTAGTAAATGAAGTTTTGAAAGCTGGAATAAAAGTCATTGGAATACCTGGAGCTTCGTCAATTGTTACGGGAGCGAGCATTTCGGGATTAGATATGCGAAGAATGGCTTACGAAGGATTTTTACCAAAGAAAAAAGGAAGACAAACACTTTTTAATAAATTAAAGGAAGAAGAAAGAACCATTGTAATTTTAGAATCTCCCAACAGAATTTTAAAAACTTTAAAGGATGTAAGGGAATATTTGGGAGAACGGTATATTGTAATTACAAGAGAACTTACTAAAATTTATGAAGAAATAATTCGCGGAAATGTTTCTGAAATTATTGGAAAATTGGAAAAAAAGCCAATAAAGGGAGAAATTGTTTTATTTATAAGAGCTATAAATGATGAGGGCATTTATTTAAAAAATCAATAAAAATACATTTTTTTTATGATATGTTGTTAATAAATATTTTTTCTATAATTTCTATGTTTTTTTTTATAAAGCAAAGGGGAACAGTCGCCATCCCCTTTGCAAACCCGGCTTGTCTAAGAATTTTTTTGAAATAAAATTGAAACTCGCTTTTTAATAAAAGTTATTATAAATTCTTAAACCAATTATAATTTAAAAGTTTAGAAAAAGCTCAAACAATCAATTTCATTTCAAAAAAATCACGACATTTTAAATTTGTTTATAATAATCATTTTAATTAAAATAAAAATGAAGAAACGATTATTAAACAAATTTAACATAGGCTATATGATATATTACGACGAATTTATTAAAAATTTTTTTAATTAAAAGACAAAACTTAATATTTTTCAATAATTAAAACATAATTTTTACTTTTTAAACAGAATCTAGTATAAATTAATCTGTCGGAGCATTTTTCTGTGCTGGCAAAATTGTCTGAGCATAGCGAGTTTTTTGTCAGTGCAGAAAAATGTCGTAGACTAGCCATAGGTTATTGCGTAGCAATCTTGCCACAATTTTAATTATCAGGATAAACCTTTACTGCAAGATAAGGATTTGCGGCAATGAGCAATCCTGTGAAAATAAAAAAGAAAAAACATAGTAATATAATAAAATATTTATTAATCAAAATATCCAAAAAACAATAAAAAATAATTTAATTGAATAATTATAAATTAACCTTCAAACAACTCTATTATAAAATTTATTCCTATTTTTAAATCGGGTTTAGTATTAGTTGAGTGAATGGATAGAAAAATTTAATAATATTGAGTTTTTATCTTTAATTTTAAAATTAACCTTAGTTTTAGGATTAAAAATAAAAATTTAGAGAGAAAATGGTGAGAATGAAAGAATGAATATAAACTGGTATCCAGGGCATATGAAGAAAACGAAGGATTTGATTGTAGAAAATCTCAAGATAATTGATGTTGTGATTGAGATTTTGGATGCAAGGATTCCAATTTCTAGTAAAAATCCAGATATTTCAAAGTTGGCGAATAATAAGAAAAAGATTATTGTTCTGAATAAAGTGGATTTGATTGATAGCAAGGAATTAAAAAATTGGGAAGATTATTTTTTGAAAAATAATTTTTCTGATTATTTTGTAGCTTTGAGTGTAGAAAAAGGGACTAATTTTAATGAACTACGAAAAATTACAGATAAAATTTATGCTGAGAAATTGGAAAAAATGAAAAAAAAAGGACTTCGTAAAACCGAAGTAAGAGCTATGATTGTTGGTATTCCTAATGTTGGGAAGTCTAAATTCATTAATAAATTTATAAATAAAAATAAAGCAAGAGTTGGAAATACTCCAGGATTTACACGTGGAAAGCAATGGATAAAAATTGATGAAAAATTGGAACTGCTGGATACACCAGGGGTTTTGTGGCCAAAGTTTGAAGATGATGAAGTGGCTTATAATTTAGCAATCACTGGTTCAATAAAGGATAATGTATTGCAGTTAGAACAAGTTGCTATGAAATTTTTGGATAAATTAAAGGATTTGGGGAAAATTAAAAATCTAGTAAAAGTGTATAATCTGGAAGAATATACAACTGATGAGGAAATTTTTGTAATGGAAAATCATAAGATACTGAAAATTTTGGAAAAGAGATTAGGAGTATCTAAAAATGATGAACATAACTATGAGGTTATTTCGAGAAGATTATTGAGAGATTATAGAATGGGGAAAATAGGCAAGTTCTTCTTGGAAATTCCTAAAAATTAGCAGATAAGAGTTTTTTTATTTAAATTGAAATAGAACTGTTATATAAAGAATAATAAGAGATAGAATAAAAGATGATTATTTGTGTGAAAATTTATAGTAGCCTAAAAAAAATTTCAAGAGAGTAAAAATAAAATTGAAATAAGGCTTTATTATAGAAGGAGAAATATAAAAATGAGAATTGGAATATTTACAGATACATACAGACCTCAAGTAAATGGAGTTGTAAGTTCGATTATGACGCTTGAAAAAGAGCTTAGAAAGTTGGGGCATAAGGTGTATATTATTACTACGACTGATCCTGATGCACCTCAGGTAGAACCTAATGTCTTGAGGCTTCCAAGTATGGAATTTAAGCCGTTGCCACAGTATAGGTTAGGGATGATTTATTCGGCAAAAATAATAAAAAAAATAAAAAGGCTGGAGCTAGATATTATTCATTCACAGACAGAATGGGGAGTAGGGACATTTGCGAGATTTGCTGCAATTAATTTGGAAATACCGCTTGTTCATACTTACCATACATTGTATGAATATTACACGCATTATATTTTTGGATCAAGATTTGTTAAAGCTGGAAAAAAAATTGCAGCTGCGATTAGTAAGTTTTATTGTGAAAAATGTAATACTTTGATTGTTCCTACAAGAAAAGTCGAGGATATTTTGTATTCTTACGGTGTTGATCAGACAATGAATATTATTCCAACTGGACTGGAACTGGATAAGTTTTATCGTGGAAATTATTCTGACGAAGATTTGGAATTTATGAGAGAAAGTTTTGGAATTGACGAAAGTGATTTTCTTTGTGTGTATATTGGACGGATTGCAGAAGAGAAAAGTATAGATTTATTAATTGATATGTTTTCTAAAATTAAGGATGAAAAATTTAAATTTATGATTGTTGGTCGTGGAAGAATTTTAGATGATTTAAAAAAACAAGCTGAAAAACTTGAAATTTCTGATAGAGTTATATTTACTGGGGAAGTGCCGCATGATAAAGTTGCTGCATATTATCAGATGGGAGATGTTTTTTTGAATGCGAGTGTATCAGAAACACAAGGACTTACATTTGTTGAGGCAATGGCGGCTAAGACACCTGTTGTTGCGAGATATGACTTGAATTTGGAAGACTTGCTTGTAAAAAATGAAGCGGGACTTGTTTATAAAGATGAAAAGGAATTTATTGATTCTATAATGCTTTTAAAGGAAAATAAGGAATTTAGAGAAAAAATTATTGAAAATGCTTTTGTTGCTTCACAAGATTATACAGCCCAAAAATTTGGAGAAAGAGTGGAAGCAGTTTATAAAAAAACAATAGAGGAGTATGATAGTCGTGAAAGTTTTACTATATTCAGAGGGGAAAAGTTCCTTCAGCAAATCCGGCGTTGGACAAGCCTTAAATCATCAGGTAGAAGCCCTTGGAGCAAATAATATTGAAATTACGCAGGATCCTGAAGATGATTATGATTTAGCACATATAAATACAGTTGCATTAAAATCTTATGAAGTATTAAAGCAGGCTAAGAAAAAAGGGAAGCCTGTAATTTATCATACACATACGACTTATGAGGATTTTCGTGGAAGTATAAAGGGAAGTTATGTTCTATCACCAATTATAAAGTTCTGGACGAAAAAATTATATAATGAAGCAGATTATTTAATTTCTCCATCAGAATATACAAAAAATCTTATAAAATCGAAATATTTAGAAAAAGAAAAGGAAATCAGAGTAATTTCAAATGGTGTAAATATAAATAAATTTAATAAAAATGAAGTTTTAAAGCAAAAATTTCTAAACGAATACAAATCAGTATATGACATAAATAAACCACTAATTATAACGGCTGGACTGCCTTTTGAAAGAAAAGGGATAAAAGACTTTGTAAAAGTGGCGCAAGAATGCAGTGACTACCAGTTTCTATGGTTTGGCTCATCAAGTGTAAAATCAATGCTGCCTGACAAAATACAGAAAATCATTGAGAATCCACCAGAAAATCTGATTTTCCCAGGATATGTCGACACAGATATTTTAATAGGCGCATTCAGTGCCGCAAAAGCCTTCTTATTTATGACTTATGAGGAAAATGAGGGAATTGTGGTGCTAGAAGCGCTTTCAGCAAAATTGCCGCTTGTGGTAAGGGATATTCCTGTGTATGAAGACTGGCTGGAAGATGGAAAAACATGTTTTAAGGCTAGAGATAATGAGGAATTTTGTGAAAAAATAAAAAATATTGTGGAAAACAATGTGGAAAACTTGGATGAAGTTACAGAACAGGCTTATAATATTGCAAAAGAACGTAATTTGATAAATATAGGGAAAAAATATAAAGAATATTATGAGTATATATTAAATAAAGAAAACAAATAATTTTTGCATTTGAAAATTTCAATAAAAAATTTTAATAATATATTAAGTAATTTACTATACTTAATAAGAGCTAATAGAGTGTGTTTATAATTTTATGTAAACTAATAGATAAATCCAGTAAATTCAATACTTTGCTGTTCTATTTATACAAAGATTTTTACACACTTTCTTTTTGATAAGACATTTCAGCTTTTATTATTATTTCAACTTGTCAAATATTAACAAAAATAAAAAAATATTTTTTATAATAATTTTTCAAATACCTTGAAAAATAATGATTTGACTGTTATAATTATAGCAATAATATTTTTATTCTTGAAAGGAATAATATGGATAGAGATAAATTGGTAATTCCTAGGCATATTGCGATTATTATGGATGGAAATGGCAGATGGGCTAAGGAACGTGGGAAAATTCGGCTAGAAGGGCATAGAGCTGGAGCAGCTAGTCTTGAGAGAATTTTAAGATATGCCGGAGAAATTGGAGTGAAATATTTGACTGTTTATGCTTTTTCGACTGAGAACTGGAAGCGTCCTCAAAAGGAAGTAAATGGTCTTATGGATTTATTTGGAAAATATTTGGATAAAGAGAAAAAAAATCTGAAAAAGCAAGGTGTAAAGTTGGTTGTGACAGGGGAAAAGGAAAATATCTCTCCAAAACTTCTAAAAAAAATTGAAGATACACAAAAATTTTTAGAAGATTGTAGTAAAATAACTTTTAATATTGCTTTTAATTATGGCGGAAGAAGGGAAATTGTAAGTGCGGTAAATAAAATTTTGAGTGAAAATGAAACAAAAAAAATCGAAAAAGTTACAGAAGAAGAGTTTTCAAAATATATGTACCGACCAGAAATCCCAGATCCAGAACTTGTAATCAGAACGAGTGGAGAATTTAGGATAAGCAATTTTTTGCTTTGGGAAATTGCCTATTCGGAATTTTACATAACAGATGTTTTCTGGCCTGATTTTGATGAAAATGAATTAGATAAAGCGATTTTATCCTTTAATAAAAGGGATAGAAGATACGGAGGGCTGAATGTTAAGTAGATTATTTATTATTTTGTTGTTTGTACCTTTCCTTTTATGGATATTTTTAAAAGGAAATCTGATGTTTTTGGTGTTTACTCTTGTAATAATTGGAATATCGCTTTTTGAATTTTACAAAATGCTAAAGGACAAGGGATTTGAAGTGGCAAGTAGAATTGGAATGGGACTTGGGCTGTTTTTGCCTGTTGCGATATATTTTCAGGAAAATTCAAAAAATATTTTTTCATATTTTAAATTTGAACTTTTTAAGCAAATTAACTTTGATATGGGAGGATTTATCGTATTTGCAATAATTCTTCTGTCTTTAAGGCAAGTTTTTAAAGTAAAAATTCACAATGCAATGGCAGAAATTTCCTATACTTTATTTGGAATAATTTATGTTTCGTATTTATTCTCACATATTTTACTAATAAAATATGAATTTCCAAATGGAAAAATTTTAGTTGTAATGACATTTATGCTAATTTGGGCATGTGATATTTCTGCTTATCTTGTCGGAATGGCAATCGGCGGAAAAATATTTAGACACAGACTTGCTCCAAAAATTAGTCCGAAAAAATCAATTGAAGGTGCAATTGCAGGAATTTTAGGGGTATTTTTAGTAATTTTATCTTTTGACAAAATATATTTATTCATAGCAAATTTTGTCTGCGGAATTTCATTTTTAACAAAGACCTGTTCTGTAAATTACGATTATGTTGCCATTGGAGGATTAAAAGCCTTTATCCTTGCACTTGCAATAGGAATCTTTGCCGAACTGGGAGATTTGGTGGAATCTAAGATAAAAAGAGAATTGGAAGTTAAGGATTCTGGGAATTTACTTTTAGGACATGGTGGATTTTTGGACAGATTTGACAGTGCGTTATTTGTATTGCCGATTGTTTATTATTTTATGAAGTATGTTGCATATTTATAAGAATAAAATTAGTAAAAATTGAGAAATAATAGATTTGTTAAAAAAATTAAAAAAATATAGAAATTAAAGAAAATTAAGAAATAAGGAGAAAAAATAAAAAAATGACAGAATTAGAAATTAAACAAGAAGTAGAAAGACAATTTAATATTTTAAGTCGTGGGTGCGATGAAATAATTAATGAAAATGAATTTAAGAAAAAGTTGGAGAAATCAATTTCGACTAATACTCCATTAAGAGTAAAATTGGGGATTGATCCGACTGGGTCTGATTTGCATTTGGGACATGCGGTACCTTTGAGAAAATTGAAACAGTTTCAAGATTTGGGACACGATGTGTTTTTCTTGATTGGGACTTTCACTGGAAGAATTGGAGATCCAACTGGAAAATCTGAAACTAGAAAAATGTTGTCAGAAGAACAAGTTATGGAAAATATTAAAACATATTTGGATCAAGTAAAATTAATTTTGGATTTAGATAAAATTAATGTTGTTTACAATGCTGACTGGCTGGAAAAATTATCGTTATCAGATGCGTTGAATTTGTTGTCACAATTTACAGTTTCACAAATGATTTCAAGAGAAGATTTTTCAAAAAGATTATCTGAAAATAAACCAGTTTCATTGATTGAGTTTATGTATCCGATTTTGCAAGGGTATGATTCAGTAGAATTACATGCAGATGTGGAATTAGGTGCGACTGAACAAAAATTTAATTTGTTAAGAGGAAGAGATTTACAGAAAAACTTTGGTCAAGAGCAACAAATTTGTATGATAATGCCGATTTTGGTTGGACTTGATGGAGTGGAAAAAATGTCTAAATCATTAGGAAATTACATTGGTGTAAAAGATACGCCAAACGATATGTTTGGTAAAGTTATGTCAATTTCAGATGAATTGATGGAAAATTATTATACAATGATAACTGATGTCCCTTTTGAGAAAATTGAAGAAATTAAGGCACAAATTGCAGATGGAAGTTTACATCCAATGGAAGCTAAAAAACAATTGGGAGCTGAAGTTGTAAAAATTTACTACGGTGAAGAAGCGGCTAAAGAAGCAAGAGACTGGTTTGAAAACGTATTCAGCAAGAGAAACTTAAATGTTGACTTGCCTGAAGTTGAATTGGAATATAAAGAAGTTGGAATCATTGATTTATTGGTAAAAGAAACAGGATTGCTAAAAACGACAAGTGAAGCTAGAAGATTAATTCAACAAGGTGGATTCAAAATAAATGACGAGCCAATAAAAGATATTAAGGCAAGTGTCAATGTCGAAAGCGGAATGATTATTAGGGCTGGAAAAAAGAAAATTGTGAAAGTGAAATAGTAAATTTTAAAATAAAAAATCTCTATTTAGGAATTATTTTTTCTTATGTAGAGTTTTTTTTAATAAATATTAATACTAAATCCCGTTTAGAAATAGGAATAACTTTTTATAATAAGGTTGTTTAATAGCAAATTCGTAATTATTCATACTATTCCCGTTTAAAAAGTGAACATTTACTTTAATTATTTAAGAATAAATATCAGGTTTAATCTGCTAAAAAGATTTACAATGTATTCGTTATTCAAATGGGGTTCAGTATTAGAGCGAATTAAAGAAATTATTCTTTATATTCAAAAGCTATAATAGATTCTTGCAATTTCTGTAGGTGATTTTCCATCTGCTCCGATTATATTACCAGTTATATCTGTTGCAATGTAATTTTTTTTATCAGGACTCACAAGAACTATACGGTAACGATTATTTGTTTTAAAGTATTTTATTACATCTCTTTGAATATTTTTACCATCTGCATTTAAAGAAACTATGTATAAGGCTCTATTCCTTATGAAGTTATTAGCAATGAATTTTGTTAAGCCTTTATTTTCCCATCTTTTGCATATACATATTATCAAAATTTGCTTTGAATATCAAATTATATTAATTTTAATATTATAAAATATATAAAAACATAATAAAAATTAATATAAAATAATTTTAATTTATAATTTTTTTTCAAAAAACTTGAAAATGTAAAAAAATGTGGTACACTTAAAATATAAGGTTGTTTACTTTTTTAGATTTTAAAGGAATTTTAGAAATCATAAAATTATCAAAAATTTTTAAAAGTGAATACATAAAAATATATTTTGATAGAAGGAGGTTTAAAATGGTAGGAATTATTGTTGCAAGTCACGGTGAATTTGCTGCTGGTATAAAACAGTCGGCTTCAATGATTCTGGGTGAAGCTGAGTTGCTTGAATCAGTTGTTTTTATGCCAAGTGAAGGTCCAGATGACTTATATAAAAAAATTCAAGATGCCATTGCAAAACTAGGGACAGAAGAAGTTCTATTTTTAGTTGATTTATGGGGAGGAAGTCCATTTAATCAATCTAATCGTTTCTTTGAAGAGGATCCTAAAAAGAGAGCGATTGTTGCAGGACTTAATTTACCAATGCTTTTAGCTGCTTTATCAGAAAGAGAAGATGTGGAAACAGCCCATGAAGTAGCAAAAGCTATTGTTCCAGAAGGAAAGGATCAAGTTAGAGTACGTCCTGAAGATTTGCAGCCAAAGGAAGAAGCTCCAAAGGCTGCAGCACAAGATGACACACCAAAAGGTGCAATTCCAGCAGGAACAGTTATTGGAGATGGAAAAATCAAATTCGTACTAGCACGTATTGATACACGTTTACTACACGGGCAAGTTGCGACAAGCTGGACGAAGGCAACAAATCCAAATAGAATAATCGTTGTTTCAGACACAGTTTCAAAAGATGAATTACGTAAGAAATTAATTGAACAGGCGGCACCTCCAGGTGTACGTGCACATGTTATTCCACTAGATAAGTTGGTGGAAGTTTCAAAAGATCCAAGATTTGGAAATACAAAAGCGTTATTACTATTTGAAAATCCTCAAGATGCACTTTATGTAATTGAAAGAGGTGTTGACATTAAAG
>ERZ772926.1232-NODE-1232-length-12582-cov-32.903089_pt1 | contig 12582 bp, 10 predicted proteins | sample MGYA00511136_ERZ772926 | MGnify/ENA primary metagenome ERZ772926 (study PRJEB29015, sample SAMEA2737917) | human oral metagenome | biome: human oral; feature: human-associated habitat; material: dental | place: China | collected 2153 ... | reverse complement strand
GCCACCGCGCCTGAGCGATCCCTGCGTGAGGCGGCGCCGAGCCCAACTCCTGGGCGCGGTGCTCCTGCCCGCGCGCCACGGCCTCGTTAATCGGCCTGAGGATATCCGACCTGCGCATCCCTGAGAGCGGGCGTTCCCGCCACCCATCGCTCCAGGTCCTGCGGCCGCGTAATACGGGCGGGCAGTGCCAGCGTGCGCAGGGCGCGATCGATCTCATCGACGTCAACGACGCCATCCGCGCAGGCCAGGGCGACGACGTTACCGCGCCTCCCGCCTCGTCCCACCTTCGGATCCTGAATGGACGCCACGAAAGGGAAAACTTCGCGCAGGGCGGCCACGTCCTGACGAGCGTTTGCCGCCCCGCCGTGGGCGCAGTTCACGAGGTAGACGCCTCGGGCCGACAGCGTCGCGCGTGCCCGTTGCGCGCACTCCACCGTACGCAGGTGATCCGGAGTTACCCCGGAGGCGAACGCGTCACGCACGATCACGTCGAAACTCCCCTCGCGCGTCCCGTCGAGGACCGCACGTCCATCGCCCACGCGTATCTTGACCTGCGGGGCCTTCGGGATCGGGAAGTGCTCACGCACCTGCTCGGCCAAAAGACGGTCAACCTCAACGGCCACATGACGGGACTGCGAGTGAGACAACGACCATGCGCAGGCGAGCGCGCACGCCGCACCGCCCACATGAAGCGCGCGAAAACGATCCTGAACGCCCCACAGCGAGGACACGACAGCGTCCATGTGCTGCATGTACTCGAACTCCAAGTAGGTGGGGTCCGACGTGTCAACTGCGGACGATTCGACCTCGCCGAGGAAGAGCGTCGCACGCGGCCCATCCCACCGGATATGCGCAGAGCCGAAATCCGTGTCAAAAGTGATGTCGCATGACGAAGATGAGCGTGCCATGGTGGACACTGTAACCATGAAGACCGTCGATGGGCGCAGGAGGTGACATGTCAAACGCTCCCAGGGACGCGCGAGCCAAACGCGACTGGGGATCGGACGACTCGGGCACTCCGATCCTCCACGTCGACATGGACTCCTTCTTCGCCCAGGTCGAAATGCGCGAGGACCCGAGCCTCGTCGGGCGGCCCATCATCGTTGGGGGGACCTCGGGGCGTGGCGTCGTCACGTCCGCCACCTACGAAGCTCGAGCCTTGGGTGTGCGCGCCGGCATGCCGACATCGCGTGCTCGAGCCCTGTGTCCGCACGCGGCGTTCGTTCCTGGCAGTCACGGCCTGTATCGCCGCTACTCTCAGGAAGTCATGAGGATCCTCGCGACCATCACGCCCGCGCTCGAACAGGTCTCCATCGATGAAGCCTTCCTGGACGTGTCTGGTGCGAAGCGCCGCCTCGGATCACCCCTGACGATCGCGACCCTCATCCGCTCGAGAATCCGCGAGAGCGTTGGTCTGCCCGCATCCGTTGGCATCGCATCCACGAAATCGGTCGCAAAAATCGCCTCCTCGCACGCCAAACCCGATGGGCTTCTCCTCATCCCTCACCAGGCCACGGTCGACTTCCTCCACGGGCTGCCGGTGGGGGCCCTGTGGGGTGTGGGCGGTCGAACCGCAGCGGTCCTCGATCGCGAAGGCATCGACACAATCGGCGACCTCGCCCACGCATCCATCGCCCGCCTGACGAAACTCCTCGGAGTCGCCGCGGCCCATCACCTGCACGATCTTGCGTGGGGCATCGATCCGCGGACCGTGAGCCAGGCGCGCGCCGAAAAATCGGTCGGCATGGAACGCACCTTCGAGGAGGATGTGCGCTCGCGGGTCCAGATTGAGGAATTCATCCTGGCGGCCTCTCACGATTGCGCGCGTCGACTGCGAGCGGGCGGGGTTGTCGGGTGGACTGTCGGGATTAAGATGCGCGGCGCCGACTTTCATACGATCACGCGCAGCGTGAGCCTCGTGGCGCCCACGGACACGGGGCGAGACATTGCCAGGGCTGCGCGTGAGCTTTTTTCGCGCGAGGACATTCCGATCGGTGGGGTGCGTCTCTTCGGCGTGCGCGTGGAGGGCCTGCAGTCGCGTTCCGGTGGAGTCGCCGTGACGTTGGATCGGGACGAGCGGCCGTCCGCGTCGGAGCGTGCGATGGATCAGATCCGCACGAAGTTTGGTGCCGGTGCGCTCGCTCCGGCCACCCTGCTCGGTAAGAAGACGCTCGACAGGCGGTCCTTCGGGGCGGATACGGGCGAGGCGGCTCCCGCTCAGGCTCCGCCCGATCGACGAGGCCGGGGCGGGCACGGCCCGGTTGGTGAGGATAGCGGGCCGCACCAGGGGACCCTCCTGTAAGGCCGGTTCGTCTCTGACATACCGGACGCGCTAAGCTGTTCGTACTACCCATGTGAAAGGGGCACCCAATGGCTCTCACCGAGTATGAGAAGAAGATCCTCGAGCAGATGGAAGCGTCTCTGCGCGAGGAAGACCCGGCGTTGGCCTCACAGATGTCCGCTCCCGTCTCCGAAGAGCCTGCGTCGAAGGCGGCTGAAGGTCCTCGCGCTCCTCGCCGTATTGCCCTTGGCCTGACGGGTGCTGTCCTGGGCATGATTGTGCTGGTTGCTGCTGTGTCCCTGGGGTACTCCGTCGTATCGATCCTCCTGGGGGTCGTCGGTTTCGCCGTGACGGTCGCTGGAGTGCTTTACGCGCTTTCGCGGTCCGGGGTCAAGGGGCGCAGTGCGGATGAGCCCCGCTCGGAGAAGAAGAGCAAGGGGGGCGGCTGGGATTCCTTCCTTCAGGATCAGGAGCGACGCTGGGATAACCGCAAGGATGACGACTGACGTCGTCGATCCACGACTGTTGGGAGCGGGGCGCGCCGGGAAGCCGGAGCGCCCCGCTTTGCTGTCTCACGTATCGAACGCTTGGTGTGCCGTGAACGCGGGGGAGGGGGAGGCCTTATTCACGCGGTGTTTTAGTGGCCTTGTTTTTCTTCCCAGGTGTCGGTGTTTGAGACGATGAGGTGGCCCAGGGGGAAGGGGCCTGTTGTCTCCGTCGTGGTGACCAGGCCGTTGATGGTTTGGGTTTCTCCGGTGAAGGGGTTGGTGGCTGTACCCGCCCAGGTGGTTGTCAGGGTGATGGTGCGGGTGGCGTTGGGGTAGGGGCCGTCGAAGCGTGAGCGCCAGCCGTTGGGTGGGGTGTAGTAGTGGCGGATGAGGGCGGGGTCGGTGTTGGGGTCCATGCCCTTGTGCCAGGGCATTCCCGGCGAGGTTGTGGTCAGGTCCGGTGTTCCGTCTCCCCAGCTCCACGTGTAGGACGTGGCGGTGAATGTCACGGTGATCTCGCGGCCAAACATCGTCACTACATGGGTTTGGGTCGGGTTGGTAGCTGCCACGATGGTGGGGACGTACTTGTTCGTGTACGACGTCCTGGCGGGGCGCTTGTGCAAGCCAGCACCGTCAGCGTGGACGACTGCGGCGGCCAGGTAGAGGATGTCGCGTGTGGTGGGGATGCGCCCCGGGTCCTGATCGGAGCCTCCCTCGGGGTCTGCCGGAAGCGGGCAGTTATCGACGGTATTGTCGTCGGAAACCGTGGGGCTGTTGGGCGCCTTGTTGACGTACACGTTCTTACAACGCGCAGCCTGCCCGTATGTCTGCGCAGCGGGACTTGCATCTGAAGAGTTCGTCAGTCTAGGGATATCGTCAGTGGGATTATGGCCAGTGGAAGAAGATGCCGGGTCAGATTCGTGATCTCCATACTGTCCATTAATAACCGCGTCTCCACCTTCAGCGTGTCCTCCTATCCTAGGAATCTGTTCTCCTTGCGCGGACGCGGCAATGGGGGTCAGTAAAGACGGAAATAGAACAATAAGAACAATTGCGGTACTGAAAATCGGTAATCTAGTCCTCATCATCACCGACGGTCCTTCCTTGTACCTCTTTCCATCCACCGTCTTTCCATGTCATGATGAACGTGACTGTGGATTTATATGTTGTGCTAGTTGACTGCAGTCTTGTCCGTGTGCAGGACGTTCCGTCGTCTGTTTCCGTACGGAATTTGACAAGAATAGATCCCTCAGGTACATCGTCTCCATTCGCTTCAATTGGCTCGACTCGAAGAACGTACGTGATGTTTGATTCCATCCCGTAATTCCATCCGTTGGCATATTGCTCATTCACATCTTTGATGTAGTCTGATGCAAATTTTGACGTTGGTGACGACATGTCCGCGAACGGTTGCGTGTCTCCGGTGTTCCACGCGTAGACCAGCAGTGCGAGGTAGTGTTCTGCGGCTGTTTCTGCGCCTCGTTCGGTGTTTTCCTTGGCTTCTTCAGGGAGTTCGGGTTTGGTGTAGGTGTCTGCGGCGTATTGGGCGGGGCGTACGAGGACGCCGTCGGGGCCGATCTGGTAGCCGCCCGACATGGCCGCCTCGCTCGACACTGATGGTGCGGGCGTGGGCTGGGTGGCAGGGGTCGTGGCCCCGACGCTGGGTTTCTCACCCCAAGCGCGCCACCATCCTTCGGCGACCCCGTTGATGTAGACGGCGAAGACGGCTCCGGCGGCGAGGCACACGTAGACCACGCGCATCGTCCAATAGAACGGTTCGACGTGCAGCCACGCTTGAAGTCGGGGATGGGCCCCCGCGGGGCGGGCGTCGTCACCAGCCACCGGCCCGCCACTGGCCGAAAGGTCTGCTTCCTGCGGCTCGGCGTCGCGCCGCAGCTGATCCTCGTCCTCGGTGTCGAGGTGGTCGAACAATGGTGGAACCGTCATGGCGTTGTACTCCTCCACGGTGAGGTGCCCTGCGGCGTACCCCCGTCCTTGGAGGCGCGCCCTACTGTTTCAGGGTACGCGCAGAACCAGCACGAAACACTCAGAATGCTGCGCAAACATCACGCACATCCTCCCACCCACACCTCGGCAGTCGCACAAATGTGCGTGCGATGTTGGGTGTGCGTGTTCCTGCGTGCGGGTGATCTGTGTGAGGGGAGTGTTGCGGTGTGATCCGCGCTGATCTGGGTGGCGCTTGGGCAGACCATTCTCTGGGATCCGTGGACAGCTCCCCACTGTCCTCCCCGGAGTCCTCCCCGCTGTCCTCCCCGGTGTCCTCCACGCTCCTCCCCGCTGTCCTCCCCGGCATTCCCCACTGTCCTCCCCACGCTGCTCCATCGGGCTCGGATTGCTGACTGTTTCCTGGTCTTCGGTGCTCGGTTATCGTTGGTATTTCAATGATTGTTGACGAGAACGAAGGGGATGAGCGCGCGGCGTGGACGGTGAGTGGGAGGCGTGTTTCCTTGGATGTATGCAAGATTTCCCCCACTTTTCTCCACTCGATATTTTCATTGAAAAGAAGCCGTTTGGTGCCTCTGTTTTTTACGCCACGCCGGAAGTTCCTGTGTAAACATGGGGTGTGGTGGGTTAAAGTGGGGGAAAGTTCCGAACGGGGGAGGGCGGTGACATGTTCCTCGGTACGTACGAGCCCAAGCTCGACGACAAGGGTCGCATGTTTCTGCCCGCGCGCTTTCGTGAGGATATGGAGGGCGGCATCGTCCTCACTCGCGGCCAAGAGCACTGCATCTATGCGTTCCCTGCCGCGGAATTCGAGAACATGACCGTGGAACTGCGTCGCGCACCCCTGTCGTCCAAGCAGGCGCGTGACTGGATCCGCGTGATGCTCTCGGGAGCCTACAAGGAGATCCCGGACAAGCAGGGGCGCATCAGTGTTCCCGCGGACTTGCGTGCATACGCCGGTCTGGGTCGCGAACTCGCCGTCATCGGTGCGGGGTCGCGAGCTGAAATCTGGGATGCCTCGGCCTGGCGCGAGTACCTCGCCGTCCAGGAAGAGGTCTTCTCCAATACAGCAGAAGAGATCATCCCCGGGATGTTCTGACCCGTGCTCTCAGGTCTCCGCCCGCTGTTCCGACATCACTTCCCCGGTGGCGGAGCACGGTGGGGGACCTGGAAGCACGGATTGAACACCCAGCACACGACAGTCGGCACACGAAAGGAGGCGCGACATGGTGGAAACATCGCAGGCGGTGCACGATTCGTCGCGCCCCGCAAGCGAGCGGCACGTGCCTGTGCTCCTCGCCGAGTGTCTCGACATGCTGGCTCCCGCGATCCAACACCCCGGCGCGGTCCTCGTGGATGGCACGCTGGGCATGGGTGGTCACACGGAAGGGGCGCTTGAGCGCTTCGAGGACCTGACGGTTATTGGTATTGATCGAGACCCTCAGGCCATCGACCTTGCGTCTGAGCGCCTCGAGCATTTCGGGAGACGCTTCCGAGCGGTCCACACCACCTACGACAACATCGATGAGGCAGTGACAGACCAGCTGGGGCAGGGTGCGCGCGTCGACGGCGTCCTCATGGACCTCGGAGTGTCCTCCCTGCAGCTGGACGAGGCTGAGCGCGGGTTCGCCTACTCCAAAGATGCGCCGCTCGACATGCGAATGGATTCGACCACCGGACCGAGCGCCGCTGACCTGCTCGCCACTGCCTCGGAAGGTGAACTCATCCGGATCCTGCGCACGTACGGCGAAGAGAAATTCGCACCGCGTATTGCCCGGCTCATCATCCGACGCCGTGACACCGCGCCCATCACCCGCACCGGTGAACTCGTGGACATCATCCGCGAGGCCATCCCGGCCCCCGCGCGGCGTACCGGCGGCAACCCGGCGAAGCGTACGTTCCAGGCGCTGCGCGTGGCTGTCAATGACGAGCTGACAATCTTGGAACGCGCTCTGCCGAGGGCCCTCGCCAGCTTGAGGGTGGGCGGGCGCCTGGTCGTGGAGTCCTACCAGAGTCTCGAGGACCGGATAGTCAAGGACGTGCTGCGTCGCGGGTCGACCAGCAGTGCTCCACCCGGTCTGCCGATCATCCCCGAGGAGATGGCTCCCAGCCTGCGCCTGCTGACAAAGGGCGCGAACAGGGCCGACCAGGCCGAACAAGACCACAACCCCCGATCCGCTTCCGTGCGACTGCGCGGCGCGGAGCTCATCCGCGAATGGAAGGACCTCTCATGAGTGCAGCAACCGCGAAGGCACGTCCCGCAGCGCGCCCCGAACTGCGCCGTGAGGAGGCCCACGAGCTGCGCATCGTCGAGGGCACCCGTCCTCGCCGCTCGGTTGCAGCGATCCTCATGCTCTTCGTCGCCGTCGCGCTGGCCTCCGTCGTCACATCGATGGTCCTCAACACGCGCATGGCCCAGACGTCGTTCGAGATCCGTGAGCAGCAGCTGGTTCTCAATGAGCTGGAGGCGCAGTCGTGGACGATGCGAGCGGAACTGGATCGTAAGGCCTCGCCGACGGAGCTCGAGAAGGCCGCGAAGGCGAACGGCATGGTGCCCGCGGGCAAGTCGGGTTTCATCACTCTCGAAACCGGCAGCGTCGAGGCTGGGACTCCCGCGAAGTAACTCGGAAGGCGAGTACCTATGGATACCGTCATCACGCGTTCGCGATGGATCGTGGGCATCCTCGTTGGTGCCCTGTCTATCTGTGGCGTGCGTCTGGTTCAGCTGCAGATTATCGAGGGACCATCATTGGCGGCCCAGGGGCAGCGCGTGCGCACCTCCTCGACGGAGGTTGCCGCTGCGCGTGGCACGATTACCGATGCCACAGGCGTCGTCCTGGCGAACTCCATCCAGACGTACGACATCGCGGTGAACCAGGTGAATATCCGTTCTTTCGTCCACCGCGATGATGATGGTAACGAGGTCGGCCGTGGGCCCGCGGAGGCCGCGCGCCTTCTGGCCCCCATCCTCGGCATGAATGAGGCGGAGCTCGGCGGCATGATGCTGGGCGACTCCACCTACGTGTACATCAAGCGCAACGTGGATGCCGTGTCCTACCGTGAGATTCGCAAGCTCGATATTTACGGGATCGAGTGGGAGTCCGTCTTCGAGCGTGAGTACCCCAATGGCAATGTTGCTGCGCCCGTTATCGGGACGGTCAACGCCGAAGGGCAGGGGTCTTCGGGCATGGAGGCGCAGTTCGACACGCTGCTGACGGGTACGCCCGGCGCACAGGCCTTCGAGATCGCGCCCAACGGTGCCGTGATGCCGGGCGGTAAGAAGACCACTGTTGAGCCGAAGAATGGCGGCAATGTGGAGCTTACGCTGCATGCCGACCTACAACACCAGGTTCAGGAACTGCTCGATGCGCGAGTCGCGAAGCACCAGGCCGACTGGGGTGTCGTCGTCATCGAGGACGTGGCAACAGGTCATGTGCTGGTGATGGCAGATTCGAATTCGAAGGAACCTGACAACGCGAACCCTCAGAAGGTACACGCGGTTCAGGACGCATTCGAGCCCGGCTCGGTGGGCAAGCTCGTGACCGTGGGGGCGGCCCTGAACCAGGGGACGATCACGCCGACGAGTGTCTTCCAGGTGCCCTACTCGCTGGATCTTCCCGACGCGGGTGGTCCTATCACCGACTTCCACGAGCATGGCGGGGAGACCCTGACGGCCACGGGTGTTCTGGCGGAGTCGTCGAACACGGGTACTGTCCTGATTGGCCAGACGATGAGCGACGACCAGCGTTACGCGATGATGCGCGCTCTCGGGTTTGGCGAGGAGACGGGCGTCGAGCTGCCCGGCGAGTCCGCCGGTCTGCTGCGCAGTGCGGATCAGTGGCAGGGCCGTGACCGCTACGTGACGATGTTCGGTCAGGCGTACGCGATTACCGCGATGCAGGAGGCCTCGGCGCTCGCCACGATCGCGAACGGGGGAGTGCGCATCGCGCCTCACATTGTGAAGTCGTGGACGAACGCGGATGGGACAGTTGAGGTGCCACAGGCTAGTCAGCCCGTCCAGGCCATGGATGCGACGACGGCCTCGCAGCTGGTCACGATGATGGAGTCCGTCGTCGAGGACGATCTGGGTACCGCTGGCGCAGCCAAGGTGCCGGGCTACCGCGTGGGTGTGAAGACCGGTACCGCTGAGACGACCATCGATGGTGCGTCCGGCCTCGTCTCCACGACTGCCGGCATTATTCCCGCGGATGCGCCCCGCCTCGCGATCGCGGTCGTCCTGTACAACCCGAGGGTGGCGTCGGTCTCATCTGATTCCTCGGCGCCGCTGTTTGGTGACATTGCGCGCACCGCTGTCGGCAACCTGGGTATCCCCGCCTCCACGTCGTCCGCTAACCTGTATCCGACGACGCCGTGAGTCTGAAGGAGTAGAACATGCAGACGTCAGCACAATGGATTGCTGAGGCAGTGTCGGGTCGCCTGGTTGGCCCCGATGTACTCGTGACAGGCCCGGTGGTCACCGACTCGCGCGAAGCAGCTGAGGGATCGCTCTACATTGCGCGCTGCGGCGAGGCCGCCGACGGGCACACGTTCGTCGCAGGGGCGGTGGCGCGCGGTGCTGTTGCCGTTATCGTTGAACACAAGATCGACGAGGCAGTGGCCCAGATCGTCGTGGATGATTCGACCGTGGCGCTCGGTGCTCTGGCGCGCGCGCACGTCGAGAAGCTGCGCAGCGGGGGAGACCTCGACGTCATCGCGATGACGGGCTCCGTGGGTAAGACGACGACGAAGGACCTGCTGGCGCAGATCATGAGCGAGGACGGGCCGACGGTGGCTCCCAAGCTCTCATTCAACAACGAGGTTGGCCTGCCGCTGACGGTGCTTCTGGCCGATGAATCGACGCGCCACCTCGTCCTCGAGATGGGCGCATCTGGTCCCGGTCACATCACCTATCTGACCAATATCGTCTCCCCGGACGTTGCCATCGAGCTGTGCGTGGGACACGCGCACGTGGGCGGCTTCGGTGGTTTTGAAGGTGTTGCCGCCGCGAAGGCGGAACTCATCAAGGGGATGCGTCCGGGAGGCCCCGTCGTCCTCAACGCTGACGATCCGAACGTCGAGGCCATGGCACCGCTGGCGACGGGTGAGGTCATCCGCTTCTCCGCCTCGGGTGATCCCCGCGCCGATGTGCGGGCGATCGACGTGCGCCTTGACCGTGCTGACCGCGCTTCCTTCACGCTCGTGACACCGCAGGGCGAGGCGCACGTTGACCTGAAGATCGTGGGTCGCCACCACGTGGCCAACGCTTTGGCGGCTGCCGCCGGTGCCCTGACGCTCGGCGTCAGCTTGGAGAAGGTAGCTACCGTTCTGTCGAATGCGCGTGCGCTGAGTCCCCACCGCATGGACGTTCATGAGCTCACGGTTGAGAGCACGGCAATCACCCTCATCGACGATTCCTACAACGCGAACCTGGACTCGATGCGTGCCGGGATCACCGCGCTCGCCTCGATCGGCTCGGACGCGCAAACCATTGCCGTTCTCGGTGAAATGCTGGAGCTGGGCGATGACACGCAGTCACTGCACGAGCAGGTGGGAACCATGATCGAGGACGCGGGCGTGGACACACTCATTGGCCTGGGGGCGGACGCCCACTACTATTTAGAGGGTGCCCCGGGTGTGGCCCACCGTGAGGTCGCGTCGGATCCTGAGCAGGCTGCGCGCCTGGCGATCGAACATGCTGAGGATGGCGCCGTCATCCTGGTCAAAGGCTCCTACGGGTCACATTCGTGGCAGGTCGCAGACATCCTGCGAGAGAAGGGAACGAACCGGTGATTGGACTTATCTCGGCGTTCATCATCGCCATGGCGCTGTCGGTGATCTGCACGCCGCTGCTCATCCGCTTCCTGGTGTTGCACCAATACGGCCAGTTCATCCGCCAGGACGGGCCGACCCAGCACCTGACCAAGCGCGGCACGCCCACCATGGGGGGTGTCGTCATCATCCTGGCGACCATCATCGCCTGGCTGATTGGTTCGCTGGTTGCCGGTGCGGGACCGTCCTGGTCGGGCTTGCTCCTCGTGTTTCTCTTCGTGGGACTCGGCGTTATTGGCCTGCTCGATGACGGCATCAAGATTATGCGCCAGCGTTCTCTCGGTCTGCATCCGTCGGGCAAGATCATCGGTCAGGTTGCCGTTGCATCGCTCTTCGCGCTGGGCACCCTCATCATGCCGAACGAGTTCGGCGAATACGCCGGAACACTCGAGATTTCCTTTGCACGCCCCACGGCTCTGACGTTGGGCTTTGCGGGGCTCGGCGTGGGTGTCGTCCTGTATCTGATCTGGACGAACCTCATCGTGACGGCATGGTCGAATGCGACAAACCTGACGGATGGCCTGGACGGTCTGGCTGCGGGTGTGTCCATCTTCGTGTTCGGTGCCTACACATTCATCACGTACTTCCAGCGCATTCAGGCGTGCACGCAGCTGGGGGCGAATCAATCGACTTGCTACTCGACGCGTGACCCCCTTGACCTTGCGATTTTCTGTGCCGCTCTGATCGGCGCTCTGGCGGGCTTCCTGTGGTGGAACGCGTCGCCTGCTCAGATCTTCATGGGCGACACGGGCGCTCTCGCGCTTGGTGGCGCTGTCGCCGGCCTGTCGATGTTGACCCAGACGGAGCTGCTCGCCGTCATCGTGGGAGGCCTGTTCGTCGCGGTTGTTCTCTCGGATGTCATCCAGATCGGCGTCTTCAAAGCCACCGGTAAACGTGTCTTCCGGATGGCGCCCCTTCACCATCACTTTGAGCTGCTTGGTTGGAAGGAAGTCACGATCGTGATCCGTTTCTGGCTGATTGCCGCGATTGTTGCGGTTGCCGGTGCGGGTATCTTCTACGCGGAGTGGGTGTCGCGTCGATGAGTCGTCTCGCTGCTGTTGTCGGTTGGGGGAAGTCCGGTCAGGGTGCGGCGGGCGCGCTGCTCGCCCGCGACTGGCAGGTGCGCGCGTTTGATGCGCGCGGCGGACAGTCGCTGTTCTTCGATGATGTCGCTGATGTTGAGGTCTGTGTTCAGGAGGATCCGAACGCCCTGGCCAGTGCGATCGTCGAGGCTGGCCCCGACCTCGTCGTTGTGTCTCCGGGCGTGCCCGCGCACCACCCGGTGTTCCGCGCCTGTGGGGATGCGGGTATCGACCTGTGGGGAGAGGTGGAACTCGCCTGGCGTCTGCAGGAGGAGGGCCCGCACGCGGGTCGCCCGTGGTTGACGGTGACCGGCACGAACGGCAAGACCACCACCGTGGGTATGCTCGGTGAGATTCTGCGCAGCGCGGGTGTGAAGGTCGAAGAGGTCGGTAACATCGGCACTCCGATTACGCGCGCGATCGACTGTGATGCCGAGGTATTTGCTGTCGAGCTGTCCAGCTTCCAGCTACACACGGCCTATACGGTCTCACCCCTGGCATCGGTGTGTCTCAACGTGGATGCGGACCACCTGGACTGGCACGGTAGCGTCGAGGCCTACGCGGCGGATAAGGCTCGCGTGTACGAGAACACAGTGAAGGCCTGCGTCTATCCGGCATCCGATCGCACCGTCGAGGCCATGGTGGAGAACGCCGACGTCGTTGAGGGTGCGCGCGCCATCGGTGTGAGGCTCGGTGCCCCGTCGGTGTCGCAGTTTGGCGTTGTTGAGGGACTTCTCGTCGACCGCGCGTTTGTGGAGAATCGTGATCGTCAGGCGGTTGCCCTCGCACACGTCTCTGACCTGTCGGGCGCCTACGGGCCCCACCCGTCGGCTGCTGCGTTGAGTGATGCGCTGGCCGCTGCCGCTCTCGCGCGAGCGTACGGCGTTGAGCCCGAGGCCGTGGAGGCGGGGCTCCGCTCCTTCCACCCTGCCGGGCA
>ERZ772926.1225-NODE-1225-length-12625-cov-8.356563_pt1 | contig 12625 bp, 9 predicted proteins | sample MGYA00511136_ERZ772926 | MGnify/ENA primary metagenome ERZ772926 (study PRJEB29015, sample SAMEA2737917) | human oral metagenome | biome: human oral; feature: human-associated habitat; material: dental | place: China | collected 2153 ... | reverse complement strand
TCTGACCTTAGTACGAGAGGACCGGGTTGGACAGACCTCTGATGTATCAGTTGTCACGCCAGTGGCATGGCTGAGTAGTCACGTCTGGAACGGATAATCGCTGAAAGCATCTAAGCGAGAAGCCGTCTTTGAGATGAGTATTCGTAGTATCCATGGAGAACACATGGTTGATAGGCCAGAGGTGTAAGTGCAGCAATGCATTCAGCTGACTGGTACTAATATTACATCTGCTTTTTAAGTTAATCTTTTACTACTACTATTTATTTCTCATTGTCTTAACTTGACAATTTAATTCTTGAAGTTTGGTGATGTTAGCAGCAGGGATACACCCGGTTACATTTCGAACCCGGCAGTTAAGTCTGTTTACGCCTAAAATACTTGGATTCGTCCCGGGAAAATAGGTAGTTGCCAAACTTTTTTCTTTTGCGTGTCTCCGTAGCTCAGCCGGTTAGAGCATCTGACTGTTAATCAGAGGGTCGTTGGTTCGAGTCCAACCGGGGACGCCATTTTTTTTTATTTTTTTTCCTGTAATTCCACTTCATAGCATGTCACTTACAGTTAGTTATTTTTTTAATAATATTTTTAATTTTAAAATTGTTATTTTTTTTAAAATTTGATATACTTAATAATGATTTCATTTATAAAATATAGAAATTGAGTATGATTTATTGGAAAGGTAGATGTTAGAATATGAAATTTAATGAATATGAGTATGAACATTTAGATTTAGAGAAAATAAAAGAGAATTTTTCGGAGTTAATAGAGAGTTTTGGAAAGGCAGAAAATGTGGAAGTACAGATTGAGGCATTTGATAAAATTATAAAGCTGAGAAATCATATTGAAACTATGCAGACGCTTGTTTCGATTCGGCATAGTATTGATACAAATGATGAATTTTATGATAAGGAAAACGAGTATATGGATGAAATTAGTCCAATTTTGTTTGGATTTACTAATGATTTTTATAAAGCGCTTGTCAATTCAAAATTTAAAGATGAACTCATCAAGAAATACGGGAAATTGCTGTTCGACTTAGCAGAAAATACATTGAAAGTTTTCTCGAACGAGATTATTCCAGATGCACAGGAAGAAAATAGATTATCTAGCAAATATTCAAAATTGATTGCCAGTGCAAAAATTGATTTTGATGGAAAAGAGCTTAATTTATCGCAAATGGTTCCTTACACTCAATCTAAAGACAGAAATGTAAGAATTGAGGCGGCAAAGAAAGTAGCTCAATTTTTTGCTGAAAATCAAGAAGAATTTGACAATATTTATGATTCGCTTGTAAAAGTGAGAACCAAAATGGCACAGAAAATGGGGTATAAAAATTATGTGGAATTTGGGTATAAACAGCTTTCAAGACTTGAATACGATGCAAAAATGGTGGAAGGTTACAGAAAGCAGGTACTTGAAAACATTGTACCGCTACATACTGAACTTCGTAAAAGACAGGAAAAAAGACTTGGTGTTGAAAAACTTAGATTTTATGACGAGGCTATAAAATTTAATTCTGGAAATGCCAATCCACATGGTTCACCTGAATGGATTCTGAGTCATGGAAAAACGATGTATAAGGAATTGTCGAAGGAAACTGATGAGTTTTTTACATTTATGACTGAAAATAATTTGCTTGACTTGCTTTCTAAAAAAGGAAAGATGAGTGGCGGATACTGTACTTATATTCCAGAACATAAGGCACCGTTTATTTTTGCCAATTTTAATGGGACTGCACATGATATTGATGTTTTAACGCACGAAGCAGGGCATGCTTTTCAAGTTTATCAAAGCCGAGGTTTTGATGTGCCTGAATATTTATGGCCGACTTACGAGGCTTGTGAAATTCATTCAATGAGTATGGAATTTTTAACTTGGCCGTGGATGGACTTGTTCTTTGAAAATGATACAGAAAAATACAAGTTTATTCATTTATCAGAAGCGCTTTTATTCATTCCTTACGGGGTAACTGTCGATGAATTTCAACATTGGGTTTATGAAAATCCAGACGTTACGCCACAGCAGCGTCGTGAAAAATGGCTTGAAATTGAGAAAAAATATTTACCAACTAGAGATTATGGGGAAATTGAAGAATTAAAAAATGGAATTTTCTGGTTTAGACAAGGGCATATTTTTAGCTCACCATTTTATTACATTGACTATACATTAGCTCAAGTGTGTGCTTTCCAATTCTGGATAAAATCAAGTGAAGACAAGGAAAAGGCATGGCAGGATTATTTAAATTTGTGTAAACTTGGCGGAAGCAAATCGTTCTTTGGATTAATGAAGTCGGCTAATTTGAAAAATCCGTTTGAAGAAGGGACAATAGCAGCTGTGATTCCGAAAATTAAAGAATATTTGGACAGTATTGATGATATAAATATGTAAATTTTATAAAATTATTGATTAATTTTTATTTTTTGGTTGATTTTTATATTTTTTAGTGTTATAATAATTGCAGATACAAATGATAAAAATAATTATATATTTTATGGAGGTAATTTATAATGATTTATGAAAATATTTTAGATTTAATTGGAAACACACCTGTGGTGAAATTAAACTTTTTAAATGAAGAAAATGTTGCTGATATTTATGTTAAGCTGGAAAAATATAATATTGGTGGGAGTGTAAAGGATAGAGCAGCTCTTGGAATGATAGAAGCGGCTGAAAAAGAAGGAAAATTACAACCAGGTGGGACAATTGTTGAACCTACTTCTGGGAATACTGGAATTGCGTTAGCTTTAATTGGAAAAGCAAAAGGATACAGAGTAGTAATTGTAATGCCTGACTCAATGAGTGTGGAAAGAAGAAGCATTTTAGCAGCTTACGGAGCAGAGTTAATTTTAACAGAAGGTGCTAAAGGAATGAAAGGTGCAATTGCAGAAGCTGAAAAATTAGCAGCTGAAAATGGATATTTCCTACCTCAACAATTTGAAAATCCTGCAAATCCTGCAAAACATTATGAAACTACAGCAAAAGAAATTTTGGATGATTTTCCGCAAATCGACGCTTTTATTTCAGGAGTTGGAACAGCAGGAACTTTATCAGGAGTTGGAAAAAGATTGAAGGAGGAACGTCCTGGTGTTCAAGTGTTTGCTGTTGAACCTGCAACATCTGCTGTGTTATCTGGAGAACAACCTGGAAAGCATTTCCAACAGGGACTTGGTGCTGGATTTATTCCTGGGAATTATGATCCTAAACTTGTAGATGAAATTATAAAAATAACAAATGAAGAAGCTATTGAGTTTGCAACAAGAGCTTCAAAGGAAAATGGACTGTTTATAGGAATTTCTTCTGGAACTGCAATTGCGGCAGCTTACAAAGTAGCTAAAAAATTAGGAAAAGGGAAAAAAGTTTTAGCGATTTTACCTGATGGTGGAGAAAAATATTTATCAGTTGAAGCATTTAGAAATAGTTTATAAAATTAATGTCTTAATAAGTAGGCAAGGATTCTTTAATTCTTAAATGTTGTAAGATGAATTGCCTATTTTCATACTCAAAATAAATTTATGTTGTTTTTAAGATGGTTTTAGTATATAATGTTACTATAAACAACAGGGAGTGTGATTCTTATTTTTAAATGGTTAAGAAGTGAGATAAATAATATTGCAGAAAAAGATCCAGCAGTAAGATATAAAGTCGAAGTTTTCCTTTATCCATCGTTACATGCTATTATTAATCATAAAATTGCCCATTTTTTTCAAAAACGTAAATTTTTTTTACTGGCTAGATTAATTTCTCAAATTTCCCGTTTTTTTACAGGAATAGAAATTCATCCAGGAGCAAGGCTAGGTAATCGAATATTTTTTGATCATGGAATGGGAATTGTTGTAGGAGAAACAGCAGAGATTGGTGATAATTGTGTAATTTACCATGGTGTGACTCTTGGAGGGGTAAGTACCTCAAAAACTAAAAGACATCCAACTTTAAAGGAAAATGTTACAGTTGGTACAGGAGCAAAGCTCTTAGGAAATATAGTAGTCGGGAAAAATGTGAAAGTCGGAGCAAATTCGGTTGTTTTACGAGATGTACCTGATAATGCAGTTGCTGTAGGGATTCCAGCAAGAATTATTCCAAAAACAGAGGAAGACTATTATATGTGGCATATTTAATTTATAAAAATATTTTTTTGACAATTTTATATAAAAATTAAGAAAATGGTTTTAAAAATTTAAATATCAAAAAAATTTGACAATCAAAGTAAAATATGTTATATTTTTAACATAAAGTTTTTTAATAATATGATTTAGAATAAATATGATATTAGGATAAGAGTTATCCTTAAAATTAATAGATGATAAACTAATAATAGATACGGAGGGCTAATATGGCAAAAGTAGGAATTTTTTATGGTTCAACAACAGGAGTAACTGAAGACATTGCTCATAAAATTGCAGAAAAGATTGATGGAGCTGAAATTTTTAATATTGACGGAAATGAAGATAAACTAGAAGATTTTGATGTATTGCTTTTGGGAACTTCTACTTGGGGATTTGGAGATTTGCAAGATGATTGGGCAGCAGTAGTGGATGATTTGGCAAGTAAGGATTTAAGTGGTAAAAAAGTAGGATATTTCGGAAGTGGAGATCAGGGAACATTCTCTGATACATTTATGGATGGAATCGCCATCATTGATGAAGAAATCCAAAAAACTGGTGCGACAATTATTGGGAAAACTTCAACAGAAGGATATGAATTTAACGAATCAAGAGCAGTTAAAAATAATGAATTTTTAGGACTTGCGCTAGATGAAGTTAATCAATCTGAATTGACAGATGAAAGAATTGATGCATGGGTTGAACAAATAAAAAAAGAATTTTAATGATAAAAAAGCTATGTCTGTGAATTAAATATTTTTTCTTAATAAAAATTATTTTCACAAAAGACAAAATAAATATGATTTTAGCTATATTTTATATATAACTAAGATAAATCAATTTTCACAAGTTGATTTTCTCTCCAAAAATAAAGAAGGTGTTGTTAAGACACCTTTTTTATTATTGCTCATTAATTTAAGTTTTTGGAAACTCTAAAAAGTCTGGATATTAATTTTTATATAACCTTAAATTCCAACGAAGTAAACTTCATTTCATCCTCATCTCCCTTGCCAATCAATGAAAGGTTACCTCTTCTGTCTATTCGTAAAAACTTGTATTCTTTTTCTAAGAATTTTCCATTCTGTTTTATAATAATTTTTCTATCTTTTAGATAGCTATTTTCATTTACAACATTTAGTATATTTTCCCAATTTCTATTTAGACTGTAAAATTGTTCTTCAAAATTTGATACAGTTTTTTCAATAATTTCCTGAATTGAGTGAGTTTTTCCTGTAATTTCCACAAGAGAAATAGCTTTATCACGGAACATTCCAAAATCAGTATTGTTGATATTTATTCCTATTCCAACTATTATGTAATCTCTTACTTTTTCACATAAAATCCCGCATATTTTTTTATCTTCATAGTAAATGTCATTTGGCCATTTAAAGGTCAGTTTTTCTTTGGATTCTACATACTCTTTTAATACATTGTAAACTATATAACCTGCAAAGACTGTTATTTTTTCATCTAGTTCGGTATTATCACTAACGGCAAAAGAAAAGAGTGCGGCACCCTCGTTTGAAATCCACACCCTCTCCCTTCTACCTTTTCCATCTGTCTGCTTTTTTGCGACAATAACTTCAAATTCTTCTATTCTTAAATGTCTTCTTAAATATTCATTAGTTGAATTTATTTCATCAAAAAATTTAAATTTCAAAGGTTTACCTCTTTCTTTTTCTGTTTAGAATTAAAATTATCAAGTTATTAACTTAATCTTGGAAATATAAATATTCCGTAAACTGGACCTGCATGAGCTCCTATTACAGCTCCAATTTCCCGATTTAATATTAATGAACTTATTTTTGGATTATTTTCGACTTCAGAGTAAATTCGGACTACATTTTCAAGTTCTGTTGGAGTTCCTCCCCATCCGCTCATGAGAACTATGCTTTGTTTTTTGCTTTCACGTTCTATATATTTTTCTATATATTTTTGAGCATTACGTTCACCTAGAACTTTTTTCTCAACTGTAACTTCTCCTTGATTTACAGTTAAAATAGGTTTCATATTAAGAGCTCCTGCTATTGTTGAACTGGCCTTTCCAATTCTTCCGCCTTTTTCAAGATATTTTAAATCAGGAATAATCATAAGTAATTTTCCTTTGTTTCTAAAGTTGTTTATCCAGTTGAGAATTTCTGTAAAACTTTCACCTCTTATTGATTTTCCAGCTGCACCTAATGCTAGGAAACCTTGCAATAATGAAGCTCCCAAACTGTCAACCAGTTCAATATCGTTTTCTCTGTTTGTCAAACTTCTTCCAACTTTAGCTGCCTGTATTGTTCCACTTAGCTTTGATGAAGGATGAATTGAAATTATTTTTTTGTATCCTTTTTCAAATAATTTGTTATAGGCATTTAAAAATTCCTGTGGTGATGGCTGTGAAGTTTTTATTTTTGCATTATTATCAAGCATTTGATGCCAGAATTCTGCTTTTGTGATTTCTACTCCATCTTTGTAAAGCTCTCCATTTATGTCAATTTTTAAAGGAACAATTTTTATCGGCAATCCTTCAATGTCTTCATTTGTTAAATCGGATACCGAATCTGTAAGAATTGCTATTTCAGGCATATTTGGATCTTTGTTTTCAATGTAGAGATAATAGTGATAATTTTCCTGATTTCCATTGATAAAAGTTGTTTTTATTTCGCTTAGTTTTTGTTCAATATTTTTTTGAGCCGCTTCATCTTTTTCATTTCCGCTTACAACAATGGCTGTTATTGTATTTTTATTAATTAAATTTCTTAATATTTCATCCGTTATTTCTTTTAGTGATTTTTTTGCAAATTTTATTTTTCCATTTACAAGACCTATGAAATCATTTTTTTGTATTGCCAGATTTTCTACTTTTGTATCTCTCACAGCTTTTGTAATTTCTACTGAATAATTTCTCGAAGCTGATTCTTTTACTTCATCAATGTCGTTTTCCTTATTTTTCAAGAAATAGTATCCGTCAAGCATTGTTTTAGTGCTTAATACGATAACAGTTTTTTTAGCTTTTTCAGCTGCCATTTTAGCTGTTGTAATGACATTCTTGTTATTTGGCAGGATATACACAGTTTCTTTTTTTGTCTTGTCAATAGCATTTAAAATTTCCAGCACGCTTGGATTTTTGCTTTGTCCACCAAGAATCGCAACATCTGCTCCCAGTTTTAGAAATTCGTCTTTTAAATTTTCAGAATCTGCTAAAATTATGAAAGCTGCTTTAGTTTTGTCAATTTTCGGATTTACAAAGATTTTTGCTTCATCTTTTTCACTAAAAATCTGCAAATTATCATGCTGCAGTTTCATATTTTCTACTTTCATTTTTTCAAGCGGTCCATATTCCAATGCGATTTCCATCGCTTTTCCTGGATGGTTTGTGTGAATATGTGTCTTAAATTTTTTAGAAGTTTGTGCAAATACTGCTGAATCTCCTAATTCAAGTACACGCTTTTTATATTCTTCTGTATCAAAATCTCCGTTTAAAATGATGTATTCTGTACAATATTGGAAACGAATGCTTTCAGGATCGTGGTCAATATTTGCTATTGTTTTGTCAAATTCATTTTCTTTTACCTGGGCTTTTTGCAGTTTGGCCAGTAAATTTAACTCAGTTGTAACTTTGTAAAATCCTTCAAAAAAGAAAAATAGACCTTTTCCACCAGCATCAACTACTCCTGCTTCCTTTAATTTTGGCAACATTTCAGGAGTTTCTTCCACAGCTTTTTCTCCAGCTTCTACAATTTCTTTTAAAAATTCTACTAGATCTTCAAATTTGCTTGCACATTCCATAGCCTTTTCAGAAATTTTTCTGATAACTGTCAGCATTGTTCCTTCAATCGGTTCACTTACAGCACTATAGGCTGTCTCTTTAGCACTTACAAGAGCTTTTGCAACATCAATTGGCAATAATTTTGCTTTTTCTCCAATTCCCTTTAAAAATCCTGTAATTACTTGTGATAAAATTGTTCCAGAATTTCCTCTGGCTCCCATTAATACTGCCTCTTCAACTACTTCGATAAGTTCAGGCATTTTTATTTTATCATTTGTTTTTTCTTCCAGATCGTTTATCATAGAGTTTAATGTCATTGACATATTACTTCCTGTGTCGCCGTCAGGTACTGGATAAACATTTAATTCATTTAGCAGGTCTTCGTGTTTTGTAACCCATTTTCCGCCACCAATAAATACTAATTTTAATCTTTTGGCATCCAAATATTTTATTGCCATTACTCCTCCTAAAAATAAGTTTTTATATTTTTTATTTTAATTTTAAATCTTTTTAGCTATTTTGAAAATATTATTCAACATTTTCTAAAAATTTTTGAAATAAATTTTCCTTTTTTAAAATAGTTTCTATAAATTCTCGTACTGCTCCATCTCCACCATTTTTAGTAGAAATAAAATCAGCAAACTCCTTTAATTCATTTGCTCCATCCAAAGGAGTCCCACAAAATCCTGCCATTTTCATAATTTTTATATCATTCAGGTCATCACCCATATAGGCAATTTCTTCTTTTTTTAAATTCAAATTTTTCATTATTTCTTTTAAAACAAGAGTTTTTTCAGAAATTCCCTGATACAGATATTTGATTTTTAATTTTTTGGCACGATTTTTTAAAAGTTCAGATTCAGCGCCTGTAATAATTCCAAATTCTATGCCCACTTTTTGTGCATTAACAATGGCATAACCATCCTTTACATTAAATTTTTTTAGTTCCTCACCACTGTTTCCAAGATAAATTCCACCATCGGTAAGTGTTCCATCTACATCCAATAAAATTAATTTTATCATTTTTTCTCCATTTTTTATTTACAACTTGGTTTTATTATACCATAATATACTCTTATTATTCAAATTAATTTTGAAAAATCTGTAAGAATGTGATATATTTTACTTAAATAAATGAAATTCAAATGCAACTCATAAGAATAATAAATTTTTATTAACTAAAATAGTACAATATAAAAATAAATAATAGAATCGAGGTATAAATATGAAAAAAATAAATTTTATGAAAAAAGGAAATAAAAAATTTGCTTTATTTTCAATCTTGTTTTTAATTTTAAGTTGTTCAAATAAGAACGATACAAAATCTAACAGTACAGAAAATATGGCAAATGTTGAAACAAAATCAATTTCTCAGGAGGAGTTACAAAAGTATACTAAAAATGCAGTTCAGACACAGGATGCTTTTGTTAGTGTTCATAACAGCGTAAAAGATTCGATTGTAAATATTCGGACAAAAAAAACTGTTACAGTAAATACATATAATCCGCTGGAAGAAATGCTTTTTGGACGTTCTGGAGGGCAGGAGAAACGTGAATCTGGTTCACTTGGTTCAGGATTTGTTGTTTCAAAGGACGGATATATTGTTACAAATAATCACGTTATTGATGGCGCAGATGAAATTTATGTAAAATTCTCAAATGGACGTGAATATCGTACAAAGCTTGTGGGGACATCTCCAGAAGTTGATATTGCTGTATTAAAAATAGATTCAAATGAAACGTTCAAGCCATTGGAATTTGCAAATTCAGATCAGGTTCAAATTGGACAATGGTCGATAGCGTTTGGAAATCCATTAGGACTTAATGATTCGATGACTGTCGGAATTGTAAGTGCGGCTGGACGTAGTTCGCTTGGAATTGAACAAATTGAAAACTTTATTCAGACTGATGCAGCTATTAACCAAGGAAATAGTGGTGGACCGTTAATTGATATAACTGGTAAAGTTATTGGAGTAAATACTGCAATTTATTCTCAAAGTGGTGGAAGTGTGGGAATTGGATTTGCCATTCCAGCTAATTTAGCTATGACTGTAAAAGATTCAATTATCGCAACTGGTAAATTTGAAAGACCATATATAGGTGTGTATCTTGGAACTTTAGATTCGGATAAAGTAAAAGCTCTTAATCTAAAATCTTCAAACGGAGTATTTGTAGCGGATGTTGTTCCAAATGGTCCGGCAGCAGCTGCAGGAATAACTAAAAATGATGTCATTATAGCAGTTGATGGAAAGGAAGTTAATTCATCTGGTGCATTTGTAGGAGAAATTGCAGCTAAAAAAGTTGGACAAAATGTAAAATTAACAGTAATTAGAAATGGAAAAACTATACAAGTAGGAGTAAATCTTGTTAAAACTCCAAATGCTCTTCAACAGCAGCAAATTATTCAGCAAAGACAGCAACAGCAACAACAACAGGAATTTGGAAGATAGTTACTTTTTTCTTCAAAAATAATTTTAGAAAGGAAAAATAAGTTTATGAAAAAAATTTTTGTTGTATCTACAACTTATACAAAATCATTGGAGGAAGTTGGAAAATTCAGAAATAATCATTTTGAGTTCATTCAAAAATACATTGATGCTGGAAAATTCATTGCAGGAGGACGGCAAAATCCTCCGACTGGCGGACTTATCCTTGCATACAATGTAACAAAAGAAGAACTCGAAGAAATTCTGAAGGAAGATCCTTATTATAAGAATAATTTGATAGAAACAGTAATAACTGAATTTACACCAGCTCTTCTTAATAAGAGTTTTGAAAAATTTTCTAATTAACAATTTTGAAGAAATTTAAATAAATATTTAGAGTAAATCATTTAAAAAAAATTTAAAATTTTTAAAGGGTTTACTCTATTTTTATAATATTTTATTAAGCAAAGTATTATTGTTTCAAATTAATATAAAATTGAATTTTGTCAGTTATTATGATATACTTAACTAAAATTTGAAAAACACTCAAATTCGTTTAAAATCGAATTGATAAAAACTAAGAGAATATAGAGTTTTAAGTAGAATAGTCATAATTTTTAATTTTGAAGTATAATAGAAGTATACTTAATAAAAAGGAGGCAAAATTATGTTTTTAGAGAGAACAGAGCGACTGGCATTAGTTGATTTTGACAATAAGCACATTAATTATATTGATTTGATAAATAATATAAAATATTTTTCTGAGTATATAGTTGAATTGGAAAAGGAGAAGTTTGGACTGATTGTTATGGAAAATCGTCCAGAATGGATTTACAGCTTTTTTGCAGTATGGGATAAAAAATCAGCTGGAATTGCCCTTGATGCCAATAGTAATTCAGGCGAAATTTTATACGTGCTGGAAGATTCACATCCAAACGTAATTTTCTGCTCAAATGAAACAGAAAAAACTGTTTTTGAAGCAGTTGAAAAATATAGTTCAAAAAATACTGTAAAAATAATAAATGTGGATAAAATTACAGTTGAACAGGAAAAAATGAATGCTATAAAAAATATGCAGTTTGAACTCGAAAATCCAACTGGAGATGAAACAGCGGCTATGCTTTACACTTCAGGAACAACTGGAAGTCCAAAAGGTGTAATGCTGTCTTTCAATAATTTAAATACTGAAATGGAAGGACTTTACGAAAAGGGAATATTTGATTATAGAGATCAGATCTTAGCAATATTGCCGTTTCACCATGTTCTACCATTGACAGCAACTGTACTTTTGATGTTAAAATATCAAACTTCAATTGTATTTGTAGAAAAAATTGCAAGCAAGGAAATATTTGACGCGCTTGAAAAAAATAGAGTAACTGCAATAATAGGAGTGCCAAGAGTATTCAAGCTATTTTATGATGGAATAAAGCAGCAAATTGACGCAAAATTCATTACACGATTTATTTACAAAATGATGAGCAATGTCAAATCATTAAAGATAAAAAGAAAAGTCTTTGCAAAAGTTCATAAAAAATTTGGTGGGCACCTTGACTTTATCGTTGTCGGTGGAGCAAAAATGGATCCTGAAATTTCAAGGTTTTATGAAACATTGGGATTTTACGCCCTTGAGGGTTATGGACTTACCGAAACTGCACCTGTTATTGCCGTAAACTCAAAGAAAGAACGAAAAATTGGAACAGTTGGAAAAAGACTGTATAATGTTGAAATAAAGACTGTAGATGAGGAACTATGGGTTAAAGGGCCAATAGTTATGAAAGGCTATTACAACAAGCCTGAAAAAACTACGGAAGTAATTACTGAAGATGGATGGTTTAAAACAGGGGATTTAGCGGCAATTGATGAAGAAGGCTATGTTACAATTCGTGGAAGAAAAAATACAATGATTGTTCTTTCAAATGGTAAGAATATTGATCCAGAAACGCTTGAAAATAGGGTGATTGCACAAAGTAACGGATTAATCAAGGAAATTGGTATTTTTAATTATAAAAATAAGTTAGCTGCAATAATCGTTCCAGATTTATTAGAGTTTAGAAAACGTGGAATTACAAATACAAAGGCTTATATAAAAAATGTAGTGGAAGATTATAACCTAAAGGCGCATAACTATGAAAAAGTGCTTGATTATAAGTTATTTGAGGAAGAATTGCCAAAAACTAGAGTTGGGAAGACACGTAGATTTATGCTGCCAGACTTATACGAAAAAAATGAAATTGTAAAAAAGGAAAAAACGCCTGAACCAACCGATGAAGCATACAAAATATTAAAGGAATATGTCAAGAAAAATAAAGGAATTGAGCCACAGCCAGAAGAAAATCTGGAACTTGAAAT
>ERZ772926.1223-NODE-1223-length-12634-cov-5.110581_pt1 | contig 12634 bp, 13 predicted proteins | sample MGYA00511136_ERZ772926 | MGnify/ENA primary metagenome ERZ772926 (study PRJEB29015, sample SAMEA2737917) | human oral metagenome | biome: human oral; feature: human-associated habitat; material: dental | place: China | collected 2153 ... | reverse complement strand
TTACAACTGAAAGTTCGGATAACAAGTCATCAGGAAGCAAAGAAAAAACATCAAAAAAAGGCAACAAGATTTCTAAAAATAAGAAATTTAGCAATAAAGGACAGAAAAATAAGAGTAAAAAAGCTAAATCAAAGAAAAAATAACAGGTGAAACAATGTATGAAAAAAAAGGGAAATAATAATAAAACTGGTGGAAAAAAAGGAAAATCGTTAAAAGAATCAAAAGAAAATCTGAAAAACAAGGCGAATAACAAAAAGAGTAGGGGCAAAAAAGAAAAAACTTTAAAAATCAAGACAAAAGGAAAAAGCACAGCTAAGAAAGTTGCAAAAAAGACATTAAAAGAAAATATGAAGCAGGAATACCAGATAACTTTAAATGTTGACGGAAGTCCAAAATATTTGGCTGGAATGATAATAGAGCTTGATGAGAGCTGGGGAAAATTTGAAGGCAAGTATGTCATAGACAAGGTAACACATGAAATTACTGGAGATTACACCTGCGAAATCAACGCAATGAAGCTCGGAGCAAGGGAAAATGCAGAACAAAATGCAATTGAACAAACAAAAGAGGAGCAAAGAAAAAAAGAAGCTGAAAAACAGGCTAAATCTAAAGGTAAGGGCAGAAAAGGCAAAAGTAATAAAAAAGGGACAAAAGGTAAAGTTAGAGATAAGAAAAATAGCAAAAAAGGTAAAAATGTAAGCAAATCAAAGAAAAAGAAGTAAATTTATATAGGACAATGACAATTAAATATAATAACTGTGATAAAAAATAGTTGACTTTTTGTATTAAAAATAGTATTATAGAGATAGGTCGAAAGCCTTATTCGTTAAGGATAAGACTTCCTAGGATAAACAGAGCCTTATTCGTTAAGGACTACAGCAGGCGTATCTTTATGATATGCCTAATTTTTTTAAAGGAGATGCTATGAAATACGAAGTTTTAGGAGTTTATCTGGTGGATTTTCAAAAAAATAAAGGCGGAGAATTATCAGGTAAGCATTACGGATTAATATTGTCAAAAATGTCTGATAAGGACAAAACTTTGTTAGTCGCACCTATGACTAGCAAGAAAAAAAGTAAAAAATATAAATTTACGGATAAAGCCCAATATGGAAGTTTATATTTCTGTGCCAATGAATTTACATCGTGATTACATCGAAAATTTTATCCGTTCAAAAGAAAGTTGGATAAAAAGTGTTTTGAAAAAAGTTGAAGATGTGAAGGAAAAACAGAAAGGCTTTGAGTACAAAACTAGCGAAATTCATAAATTTTTGGGAAAAGAATACAATTTAACTGTGAAAACAGGAAACTTTAATAGCGTGAATTTAGTAAATAATGAAAAAAAACCGAATATAATTTTAACGGTAAATGAAAACATTTTGGAAAATATTGACGAAAAGAAAAAAATTATGGAAAAATGGTATTTTGAAAATGCAAAAAAATTATTTCCGCAATTTATGGAAAAATGGCTGAAAATATTGGATGAGCATGTGGAAAAAGTATCAATAAAGCCGATGAAAACTAGATGGGGCTCGTGCAATTATGTAAAAAAATATATAACTCTTAATACGGAGCTTATAAAAAGGACACCTTTTGAGATAGAATACGTAGTTTTACATGAATTAACTCATTTGAAGTATCCAAATCATGGTAAAGGCTTCTATAATTATGTCGAACGATATATACCAAATTACAAGATTGCTGAAAAAATGCTAAATGCTAAACATTATTATTAATTTTACAATAAAAATAAAAAAAATTATAAACATTAAGAATATTTTTTCTTTAAATTAAAACAGGAACTATCAATTAAAGACAGTTCCTTTATTTTTTTTTTAATTAAATTAATTATCACTTAATATCATAATCAGCTAAAACCTCAATTTCTCCATTTTCATAAACAAAAAGTCCCGTCACAGCCTCATGTGGCAAATCCTTGTGCATTTTCTCGGCAGCCTGACGAATATACCCTTTTTGCGTTTCATCATCAGTAGGACATCCAGCACAGTCGCTATGTCCTGCCACAAAAATATGATCAGAATTATGTTTGTTAACCGAAATTAAAACAACCTTATCTTCTATACTCTTTAAATAATTCTCATCACTAACAATTTTGTTTACAGCTCCTGCATCAGTAATAGTATCTACAAAAGTATATCTGTAATTACTTCTAATATATTTATTCACAATATGAATAAATCTCCCATCCATACAGCAAACTAAAGTACAAAACATAATTTCCTCCTTCATTTAAACAACTCCATATTTTCAAATTATTAAAATTTTAAAGTTATTTAAATTATATCTTAAAGATGTTGAAATTATAGCATATCTAATGGCAAAAATCAAAATTTTTAACTTAATAAATTTTCAATAAAATAATCAATCACATACTCCGCACATTTTATCCCATCAACTGCCGCCGACATAATTCCGCCAGCATATCCTGCACCTTCTCCGCAAGGCATAAGCCCTTCGATATTTGAGAAAAATCTTTCATTTCTAGGAATTTTTACTGGAGATGAGCTACGGCTTTCTACACCTGATAGAATTGCGTCATAACTGGCAAATCCTTTTATTTTTCTATCCATTAAGATAATTCCTTCTTTTATGGAATCGTTTATAAATTGTGGAAAAATTTTATTTAAGTTTGCAAATTTGTAGCCTGCCAGATAGCTTGGTTTCACTTTTCCTAATTTTGTTGAGATTTTATTATTTACAAAATCTCCAAATAGCTGAATAGGGGCTTTGTAATCCTTTCCACCAAGTTCAAATGCTTTTTCTTCCAGTTTTCTTTGAAATTCGACTCCAGCTAGAACGCTTTCTCCTGGAAAATCCTCAGGAAATACATTTACCAAAATTGCTGAATTTGCATTTTCCAAATCTCTTTGTGAATAGCTCATTCCATTTACAACAAGTCTGCCTTCCTCACTTGAAGATGGTACAACGACACCTCCAGGACACATACAGAACGTATAAACTCCACGTCCATTGCTTGTCTTCACATTTAATTTATATTCTGCGGCTGGCAATTTATCAGCAAATTTTCCATACTGCGAATAATTTATCATACTTTGAAGATGCTCAATTCGGACTCCTACCGAAAAAGTCTTCCGTTCCATTGTCACATTTTCTTCGTTCAGCATAAAGAAAGTGTCTCTTGCACTATGCCCAATTGCGAGAACCACAATATTTGTTGGGATTTCATAAATTTTATTTTCATCAGAATTTTCCACATTTTCCACTAAAATGCTTTTTATTTTGTTATTTTCAGAATCAGATTTTTCATAATTTACTTTTACAAGTTTTGTACTAAAACGGTATTCTCCTCCAAGACTTTCGATTTTATGCCTAATTTTACACATTATTTCGATTAATTTGTCAGTTCCAATATGCGGCTTTGACATATAGTTGATTTTGGGATCAGCACCAGCGAGAATTAATTCATCATAAACCTTCTGAATCCGAAAATTATTTGTATTTGTATTTAATTTCCCATCTGAAAATGTTCCGGCTCCTCCTTCTCCAAACTCCACGTTTGAATATTTGTCCAATTTTCCAGTTTTGAAAAAATTATAAACATCCTTTTCACGTTCATTCACATTTTTCCCCTGCTCAATGATAATCGGCTTCAATCCAGCTTCAGCAAGCACAAGTCCAGCAAAAATTCCAGCAGGTCCGCTTCCAACAATAACAGGACGCTTCACATTTTCATTTTCTGTAAAGTTCTCAATTTTTTCGACAGAATAAGGTTTCTTCTCAATTTTTCGTACATTTTTCACATTCTCAAACCTCTTCTTTTCCATTTTCTCATCAAACTTAAAAGAAATATCCACCGCATAAACAAATACGACATTATCTTTTTTTCTAGCATCAATTGCCTGTCCTGCAATTTCAAAACTTTTTACTTCATTTTCGTTGATTTTGTAAAGTCTGAAAACTGTTTTTTTTAAATTATTTTCGCTGTGTTTTACAGGCATTTTTATATTATTTATTCTAATCATTTTTCTCCTTATTTAGTTTAGTTGTTTTTAAAAGTTTGCGACATTATTTTTCATTTTAAATAGTAATTTTGCTAAAAATTCATTTTAGCAAGGAAGTTAAATTTTCTTGTTATCAAGTAAATAAAATACCATTTTTATAAAATTTATTATTAATAGTATTTAATTTATAGTAACATTTTAAATTATACAGTCTATTTTTAAAGATTTTTTCCTAAAAAATATCCAGATGTCCAAGCCCATTGCAAGTTAAATCCGCCACATTCACCGTAAACATCCAGTATTTCTCCAGCAAAATACAGATTTTTAACTTTTTTTGATTCCAAATTTTCCAGATTCACTTCACTTAACGGAATACCTCCAGCGGTAACTTGGGCTGCTTTAAAGCCATTTGTATCAATAATTTTTATTCTATATTTTTTTAAAGTTGTACAGATTTTACGAATTTCATTGTCTGTAAGTTCATTTATACTTTTTGATAACTTTTCTATTCCTGCCGACTTTGTCAAAAATTGTCCCAGTTTTTTATTGACAACTCCATTAAAAAATTGTTCCATTGTAAAATCCTTTAATATTGTCCGACGTTTTTTCAAAATTTCAAAAATTTCATTATAAGTAAATTTTGGCATAAAGTCAATTTCAAATTCTACATTTTTATAAATTGGGAAAACATATGAAATATTGAAAACTACATTTCCAGAAATTCCAAAATCTGTAAAAAGAAGTTCTCCGTCGTAAGTACAAATTTTTATTTTCTCTCCACTTTCATTTTCTCCAAAAGCTGTAACTTCCACATCCGACTTAATACCCTTTAATCCTTTAATTTTTTCTTTTTCTGCCTTCAGCTGTACAATAACAGGCGTTAATTCTGTAACAGTATGCCCAAAGCTCTTTGCCAGCTCATAGCCACTCCCGTTTGAACCAAGTTCAGGGTACGACTTTCCACCAGTTGCAAGCACTACCTTTTTGGCAATTATCTGTTTTTTATCCTCAGAAATTATCTTAAAATCAAACATTTCCTTCTCAATTTTTGTAACATAAAAATCTGTAATTATCTCTATTCCAAGACTTTGTGCATAAAATCTGAGTCCATCCACAATTGATGCAGCCTGTCCACTAAGTGGATAAACTTTCCCTCGATTTTCCTCATTACAAATAATTCCGATTTCATCTTCAAAAAATCTCATTGCATCCTGTGAAGTAAAACTTTCTAAAATCTTTTCAATCGGCTGCTTCATTTTTTCAATTCCAAAATAATTTTGATTTGAAGCATTCACATTTGTCAAGTTACATCGTCCATTTCCAGTTGTCAGCACTTTTTTCAGAACCCTGTCCTTTCTCTCCAGAATGACAACATCTTTTCCCTTTTTCTTTGCAGTAATGGCTGTCAAAAAACCTGAAGCGCCACCTCCAATTATCGCTATTTCTCTTTTCATCTTATGATTCCATTCTCCTAAATATTTATTATAATAAATTTTAATATTTTTATTAATTACCTAATTAAAAGCCAGTTTATAAAATAAAAACGAGCCGTGTGCTCGTTTTTTTGTATGAAAGAAGTCTAAATGTAGAGATGGGGCGTCTCTATTAGACAGTTATTTATATCACATATATTTTTTTTTGTCAACATTGGGAAAAATTTGAAAAAATTTATTAAAATAGTTTATTTTTTTCAAATTTGCACTTTCTTAGAATTCATAGTATAATGGTATATTGTAAAATTTTGTATAGAAAGACGGGATTTTTTATGATTAAAATTGATATGGATATGATTCAAACAATTGGACTTGCTGTTATTTTATTATTAATTGGGATAAAACTTAGAAAGAAAGTTAATTTTTTTGAAAAATATTGTATTCCTGCACCTGTAATCGGTGGATTTTTATTTTCAATAATTGTGTTTATTCTGAGACAGACAAATGTGGCGGAAATTAAATTTGATGATACACTTCAAAAATTCTTTATGGTAATGTTTTTCACAAGCGTAGGATTTAATGCAAGTCTTAAAGTCTTGAAAAAAGGTGGAAAAAAAGTTGTTATTTTTCTATTTGTTGCCGCAGGATTATGTGTTATGCAAAATTTAGTTGCAGTAGCACTTTCAGGATTCGTAGGAATTCCACCATTATTAGCATTAATGACAGGTTCTACTCCTATGACTGGGGGACACGGTACATCGGCAGCAGTAGCTCCCACTATTGAAGCTCTTGGACCTATATACAAAGGGGCAAATGCTATTGCCATCGCCTCTGCAACTTTTGGGCTTATTGCTGGCTCTGCATTGGGAGGACCTATTGCCAACAGGCTTATTAATAAACACAAACTTCTTCCTGAACATTTTACAAAAGACAAAATAAAACATAAAAATGAAGATATTGACGAAGAAGTATTGAAAAGACAAAAACCTTATCTTGACGGAGAACGTTTTTCAATGGCATTTTTCTATATTTTAATAGCTATGGGAATTGGTTCTTATTTATCAATGTTAATTGACTACTTGATGAGTATGACAAAAATAGAGGCACATTTTCCAATTTACATTGGACCAATGATTGTTGCAGCAATTATAAGAAATTTATCAGATAACATAAAATTTATGAATGCTCCAACAAAAGAAATAAGTATTCTTGAAGATGTGGCGCTTAATTTATTTTTAGCAATGGCATTAATGACATTAAGATTATGGGAATTAATTGACTTGGCACTACCTGTGTTTATTCTATTGATTGCACAAATTGTGTTAATTTACATTTACTTAAATGTTGTAACATTTAGAGCAATGGGATCAGATTATGATGCGGCTGTAATGGTTTCAGGACATTGCGGTTTTGGAATGGGAGCAACTCCAAACGGAATTTCCAATATGAAAGCTGTAACAGAAAAATATGTTTATTCAAAAATGGCATTCTTTGTAATTCCAATAGTTGGCTCACTTTTCATTGATTTTGCAAACATCAGCATCATCACGATATTTACACAATTTTTCAAATAACTAAAAAAAGAAGAAGAACTCAATAATTTAAGCTTTTCTTCTTTTTTTATTTAAATACAGTCCTCAAACTCCAACATATCTTTTCTAATATCCCTTATCAAAAATTTCATCAAATTATCCGATTCCGTCTGAATCAAAAGAAACAATCTTGCTAATATTTTTCCAACAAAAACCTTTTTTATCTGATCCATTTCATTCAAAGTATATTCTTTTAAAAAGTTTATCAAGTCATCTGCTCTATTTAGAAAATTATTAACAGAAATATTTGAAAATCTTTTATCTGAAATAAATCTTTCATAAACTGTTGCATTTTTGTCAATTCGTATTCCTTCCTTTTTCTCCACAGCCGTAGCTTTTGAAAACTGATCAAAAATTTCTGCATACAGCATATCATTTGGTCCTTCAAAAATTGTAAATGGTCTAAAGTCAATCGCTACATTGCTCATCGGATGCCCAGCTTCAAATCCTTTTGCCCCTAACAACTTTTGAGCTGTTTTCGCAGCATTGTAAGTATACTCAGTGGCAAGGCTTTTTATAATATTTGCTTCCATAAGTTTATCTGATACCGATTTTTCAGGACAAATATTATTGCAAACATATTTGTACATAATTTTTGATACACCATACGTTGTTTCTATCTCATCCAATTCCTTTTTTACAAACGGAATATTAACTTTTGCATATTTTTTTATATTTTTCACAATGTATTCCATAATCCCGTGTGTCATCCCAACTAACTGCAATCTACTTCGGATAAATATATTTTGAAATTCTCTAAGACAATTTGCCCTGCTTTCCGAAAGTTTTATTACATATTTTGCAGGAATATCAGTATCCACGTGATTCACAGCATATCTAACTGCTTTCAAACCTTCTGAATTTAACACATCATAAGTTATGTATTCTCTTGGAACTAAAATTAGGCTAATTACTTTTGAAAGTTTTCCATCTTTTCTTTCCTTTGCCCCAATTAACAAAAAGTCACTTTGGGAATTTCCTTGCCAATATTTATCAGCTTTAACATGAATTGTATTTTCATCAATGTATTCGTAGTAAGACTGCATTTCCTTTGCAATAGCAGATCCCGAAGTATTAGGTTCTGTTATAGCCAGCCCACCACCTTCACCATTAAATATCATTTCAAGTCCCTTTTCAATCTGCTCTTTATTTCCATATTCAACAAGCGGCTGCAAAACCAACGCTCCTTCAATTCCAGTTCTAAGTGTAATAGGAACTCCATAATTTCCAGCAATTCTCAATGTTTCCTGAATTTCAAACTGACTGTCCTTTCTTCCACCAAGTTTCTCAGAAAGAAAAGGTAATAAAAGTCCATTTTTTTTAATATTACTCCATTTACTTTCTGAAAGATAGTTCATTAAATTTATTTTTTCAATATTTCCATTTGAAAAAACATCATTAAATGCTTTTTTTATATTATCCAAAAATCCTTCTGTACTCATTTTTAATAAATTTTCATTTGTAATTTTTTCCATTTACATCCTCCTAGTAAATAATCTTCCGTAAAATATAACAATATTACATAAAACCAGTTTAAAACTAATTTTATTGTTTATCCATATTCTAAATTTTTTTATTTCTAGCAATTTTATTTTGTATGAAACAAACAATACTTTGATTTTAAAATAATTTGCTTATAGAAGTATTACTAGTATAGCATATATCAAAAAAAAACTCCAGTATAAATAAAAACTAGAGTTTTTAATTTTATTATAATCCAAGTACATCTTTCATTGTGTACAATCCCGCTTTTTTCCCAAAAAGAAACTCTACAGCTCTAACCGCACCATCTGAAAACATCTTTCTAGACAATGCTTCGTGCTTTATTTCAATAATTTCATCATTTTTTGCGTAAATTACGGTATGTTCTCCAACAATGTTCCCACCACGTATGGCGTGAACTCCTATTTCTTTTTCAGCACGTTTGCTGTGTCCTTCCCTTCCGTAAATTGTTCTGTAATCTTTTCCGTTATCGTCCAAATTTTCCTTTACAATTTCAAGCAACGTATTTGCTGTTCCACTTGGTGCATCAATTTTTCGATTATGATGTTTTTCGATTATTTCAATATCAAAATCCTTTAATAATTTTGTCGCAAAGGCTACAATTTCATTTACGATATTTACTCCAACTGAAGTATTTGTTGCTTTAATTATTGGTATTTGCTTTGATGCTTCCTGGATTTTTGTAAGCTGTTCTTCTGAATGTCCAGTTGTAGCAATTAGAACTGGAACTTTTTTATCAATTCCCGCTTCAAGTACATCCTCCAGCAAACTGAAATGTGAAAAATCAATAATCGCATCAAAATCTACATCTTTTTCCTTCAGATTTTCAAAATCCCCATTTCCAAGCGGATCAACCAGCCCAACAAATTCATTTCCAGAATTTATTACTGATTCTTTTACATACTGAGCCATAACTCCAGCACCATATACTATTATTTTCATTCGATTTCTCCTTATAATTTTTTAGTTCAGCTTCAAAGTGATTTTACTATAAAAGACCGAAAATTTCGGTCTTTTCTCATATTATTTTTTATTATTATTTTAAATATAAAACATATTTAAAACTTCCAAATTTTTTATTTTGCACGAATTACTTCCATACGATAGCCATCTGGATCTGTCACAAAATAATAATGTCCTGGTTTTCCAGGTAAGCCCATAAGATCTGTTGTTGGATACCCTAATGCTTTATGTTTTTCATTATCTCCCTCAAGATCGTCCGAAGCAATTGCAAGATGTGAGAAACCATCACCAATTGTATATGGACCATGACCATAATTGTAAGTCAATTCAATTTCAAAACTTTCCCCTGGAAGAGTCAAATAAACAATAGTAAATTTATGCTCTGGAAAATCCATACGACGATCTTCCTTAAATCCAAATGCTTTTTCATAAAATTCAATAGATGCTTCTAAATTTTCTACACGCAAACAAGCATGTAACATATGTAACATAGCCATTTTATCTCCTTTTTTACTTTTTTTAATATATGGGCCTAATAAATAGTAAAAAATATTATACTAGACCTAATATCCTTGTTAAAAATATTTTTCTTATTTATTAATTTTTCCAATAATCCAAAGTAAAATACAAGCTCCTACTACAGATACTAGAATACTGTGAAGATTTAATCCTATAACTTTTTCAGCTCCTATAAAATTAAAAACTACTCCTCCAATAAAAGCTCCTATTATTCCTGTTACTATATTAGCTATTACTCCCATTGAAGTATTTTTTTTCATTATTATACTAGCTATCCATCCAGAAAGACCGCCAAGTATTATCCATGCTATAATTCCCATTTTATCTCCTTCGATTTTTTCATTTGTGAAAAATTTAATTGTTAAAATTTTAACTACTTCTTGAACCGCTCATATCAAGTTTAAGATGAGGAAGTTTTCCTTTTATTACTTTTCTTTCAATTATTGATTCTGAAGCTCCAACTTTTGTCAATCTTTCTATTACTTCAATTATAAATTCGTCATCTTCATCCAGACGTGCATCAGGCAATCCTAATGCTTCTCTTCCTTCAGGCGTAGAAACTGGCGTATTTATATATTTTATTAATTGATTTGTATTCCCATCTAATCTTACAGTTCCCCATAATAAATCTATATTATCAGAAACTTTATCATTTGGGGAAATAGCTTCTACAGAATGTGCAACTTCAGAGAAGTTTCCATATACATCTTCATATCCGATAGATACTTCATAATTCTGATTTACATCAATTTCAGTTATATAATGTGAACCTATTCTTTCATGTCTTATAATTTTTCTATACTCATATCCATTTTTATAAAGTTTTATGATAACATTGTCAACTATTCCATTATTTGATGCTAATCTTTCAAATGTATCGTCACGTATTTCCCAGTATATAAATAATGTTGTAGGATTTTTTGGCATTAATACGATTTCGTCTACAAAATATGCTGCCGGTAATGGAGCCTTGTCAAAGTAAATATCTTCATGATTTGATTTTCCGTCAAATTCTACACCTTTTGCAAATTTTGAACGATTAATTTCTGTTTCCACGTATCTACGTTTAATTTGGTCTGGTGAAATTTTTTCATAATTAAAATTCAAGGTTCTAAAAATTCTTCTGTATCTTTTTCCTAAATTTCCTAATAACTTTCTATTGATAAAATTTCTATAAAACGTTCTATTTCTTTTCATTATGAAATATTTAATTAACGTTTTTTCAATAATTTCTTTTTCAATAATTTCCATTGAAATAAGATTTTCTAATTTTTTAATTACACTTCTATTTTTTTGATTTCTGATTAATTTTTCGTTAGCATAATTTCTGTAATAACTTCTATTTCTATTCTTTTTTAATTGCTCCATTCCCATTTCCACCTTTACATTATTTTTTGATTATTAAAATGATAGTAATATTTTTACTTATTTCTTTAATTTTTAGTTAATAAATAATCAATAAAACATCAGAAATAAATATAAAATCTTAAAGTATATTGATTAAATATAGCCTTTCAAATTTTTTAAATTAACTTTAAAATTTATTTAAGTACGTATTACTATAATTTCACTTATTATACCATATTTTTTTTAATTTTTAAATTATTTATTTTCTAGTTAAATTACTTTGAATCCGTTTTTTAGTTCCCAAAATATTCTGCTCTTCTTTTATTTTCTGTCTCTTTGCCCTTTCGATTGCGACTTCCCTCGCCATTCTTTCCGCTTCAGCTTTAGTTGCTTCAACTATATTTACTCCTAGAATGACAACTTTATCCTGCCTAACTTCCAGAAATCCGCCTTCCAGATAATATGTGACATCTTCCTTATCCTTTTCACGAACCAGCATTTCTCCCGCACCAATTGGAGTTATATAATTAATGTGCTTGGCGAGTATTCCAATATCCCCGCTTTCAGTACGTAATTTCACAAATTCAACAGGTTTTTCAAAAACAAGTCTTTCTGGAGTCACTGCTTGCAAAATAAATTCCAGTGCCATAAATCCTCCTTTCCACTCAAAATTTTAGACTATATTACTCGAACAGCAAGTTCATTTTATTTAGTCAGTTCGATTTTTAAGCAGTTTGAGTATAGTTTAAGTATAAGTGGAAATTTTTTTATTTAATTTAATTATTTATTGAAAATAATATTATATTTTTAAAATTGTATATAAAAATATTAATATTCTGAAATCAATAAAAACTATTCTGCCATTAATTCTCTAGCTTTTGCTACTGCATCGTCTATTGTCCCAACATATAAGAATGCTTGTTCTGGCAAATCATCGTGAAGTCCGTCTAAAATTTCTTTAAATCCACGAATTGTTTCTCTTAATGGCACGTATTTACCTTTCATTCCTGTAAATTGTTCTGCAACAGAGAACGGCTGTGAAAAGAATCTTTGAATTTTTCTAGCACGGTTTACTGTTAATTTATCATTTTCATCCAGCTCATCCATTCCCAGAATTGCTATAATATCCTGTAATTCCTTATATCTTTGCAATACTTTCTGAGTTTCCCTCGCAATTTTATAATGCTCATTTCCAACAATTTCAGGTTCTAATATTCTTGAAGTTGAATCAAGCGGATCTACTGCTGGATAAATTCCAAGCGATGCAATTTGTCTTGATAATACTGTAGTTGCAT
>ERZ772926.1222-NODE-1222-length-12636-cov-8.651061_pt1 | contig 12636 bp, 10 predicted proteins | sample MGYA00511136_ERZ772926 | MGnify/ENA primary metagenome ERZ772926 (study PRJEB29015, sample SAMEA2737917) | human oral metagenome | biome: human oral; feature: human-associated habitat; material: dental | place: China | collected 2153 ... | reverse complement strand
TTCCGTGAGCCGGCGCCGCGTTTGCCCAGGTGAGGAAAAGCGCATTCTACGGAAAGGCGCATTCTGGGGTTTGACGTCACGGAAAGACGCATTCTGCGAGCTCCAAGCCAACAGAGTGCGCTTTTCCGTGAGGCCCAGCGTGCAGAATGCGCTTTTCCGTGAGGCGTGCCCTGTGGGCGCGGGCCAGACTGCGCTTTTCCGTCACGCCGCAACCACAGAGAGCGCTTTTCCGTGAGCCGACCTGCCAGAATGCGCTTTTCCGTGAGGCGACGCCGCGTTTGCCCAGGTGAGGAAAAGCGCATTTTACGGAAAAGCGCATTCTGGGGTTTGACGTCACGTAAAGACGCATTCTGCGAGCTCCAGAACCGCCAGAGTGCGCCTTTTGGTGAGGCACCTCACGTAAAAACGCATTCTAAAGGTGACGCCCCAGCCAGAATGCGCCTTTCCGTGAGGTACGTCCCGGGGGCGCGGCCAAAGTGCGCTTTTCCGTGAGGCCCGACGTGCAGGGTGCGCTTTTCCGTGAGGTAGCGGTTGCCAGAGTGCGCTTTTCCGTGAGCCGGCCTGCCAGAATGCGCTTTTCCGTGAGCCGACGCCACGTTTGCGCAGGTGAGAAAAAGCGCATTTTACGGAAAAGCGCATTCTGGGGGTTTGACGTCACGGAAAGACGCATTCTGGAGGTGACGCCCCAGCCAGAATGCGTCTTTTGGTGAGGTGCGCCCCGGGGGCGCGGCCAGAGTGCGCTTTTCCGTGAGGTGTGCTCTGGGGGCGCGGGCCAGACTGCGCTTTTCCGTGAGTCAGCCTGCCAGAATGCGCTTTTCCGTGAGCCGGCGCCGCGTTTGCCCAGGTGAGGAAAGGCGCATTCTACGGAAAAGCGCATTCTGACATCATACTCTCGCGAAAAAGTGCATTCCGTAACTACGGAGTCACGGAATCGAGGATGCCGAGCTCGTCGTCACCGCCGGGACAACCAGCGGATATAGAGCACTGGCTGAGCTGCCCTTCTCGCTTGTAAATCACAACGACTCACTCAGCATGGCAGGCATGCATGTGGAACTCTTCCGCGCCTCACGCGACACCGCAGACTCCGTGGGAATGCGCCTCGTGGTTGCGGCGGTTACTTCACATACTGGCCTATGGCGCACTTCTCGCCGTTATGTCTATCCGGACGGGTCGCGATGATGTCGATCTCCGAGACGCCTACCCAGTCCGGGTGGTCAACGCTCACGTCACAGTAGCAAATAACGACCTTGTACCTCCTGCCGGCATCGGTGACGATGCCGGTGACGCGGGGGTCCACGGAGCGCCCCAGGACCCTGCCGCCCTCGGCGTCCAGCCCGCCCCCCGACACGGTGCTCCAGCCGCCCTCGCGCCAGCCGGCGGAGAGGTCGACCCTGCCCTCGAAGAACCCCATGCCGCGCGCTATCTCGGCCCTGAGCTCCGGCCGGGCACGGGAGGCCTCGCAGAACAGGGCCTCCAGGCCGTCGGCGTCGTCCTCGTTGAGGCAGGCGAGGACCCTCCTGGAGAGGTCGTGCTCTATCTCCCTGTCGGTGCGGTAGCCGAGGCAGCCCGGGAGGGTGGCGGTCGCCAGGGCGACGCCTGCGGCGAGGAGCCGCCTCCTGGTTATGGGGCCTGCCATGCTACCTCCCCCTCCATACGAGCCAAGCCTTCTTTGTGCTGTCATCGAAGATCATCAGTTTGCCCCCATACTTCCCGTGAGCGACACCGTTGCAAGCAGACGCCCCAGACGAGTGACCCCTATGTCCGTGCCCACCCCTTCCTATATGCCAGTATAGAGGATATGTGGGTAATCTATGTTAGAAAAGTGCAGAAGTACGGCGATCCCCCTTGCTGGCAAGTCAGGCTCACGCGGTTTTCCTGTAGATGAGCATCCGATGCACGAGAGGTGTGCCGCATGCTAGCGCCGCTTGATGACTGAGCGACAATACTGCGACAGAGAGACGTCACATAAGCAGCTGGCGCGGGTGACACGCACCCATCGCGCATCACCCCACACGCATATCACTCGACAGCACTGGCACGCACCGTCCAGCATGCCTGCCACGTGCCGTCGCGCCAGACACGAAAGCGCCCGGCAGCACGTGGCTGCCGGGCGCTCGTAAGGAAAGCTCTTTGGAACCAACTGCGATGCCTGCTGCGGAGCCGACCGTCGGTCTCTCAAGCAAGCCCCAGCACCTGGCGCTAGTCGATGGAGACCTTCGTAACGCTGGCCTTCTCCTCCTGCTTGGGAACATTGACGGTGAGCACACCACCATCAAGCTTGGCGGTAAGCCCGGACGTCGTGGCATCCTTGAGGTAGACCCCACGGCTCGCCTGCCACTCCGTGGTCTCCTTGTGCAGGTAGTTCTTGCCCTTGTCCTCCTCGCTCTCCTTCTTGTCTACCGAGATGGACAGGCGACCCTCGTTGAGCTCCACGTCAATCTCGTCACGGTTGACACCGGCCAGCTCTGCGGTCACGACGTACTTGTCACCCGCGTCCTCCACGTTCATCTTGAAGCTGCCCTCGTTGCTCAGCACCGAGAGCGGTGCGGAGAAGAACGAGTCAAGCGGGTCAAATGCCCTACGCAGTGCCCTCTCGTACCTGTCGTACGGAACCATGTTTGCCATACTGATCACTCCCTTGTGGTATGTGGCGCCTCGTGCGTGCGCCTTTGTGTACGCTCATATATATTCCCCGTGGGCACAGTCCTATACCTATAAGACAAAGATTTTCTTATTGATGCGTGCTTAGCTAAGTTAAGTCTGACTATAGCAGATATAGGATAGATCGAACTTGATAGACCAATGGTGCAAAAGTGCCCATGCGTCCGCACGCACCTGACTACGCTGGTCTATGATAAGCTGCGTGAGCAGAGACTGGCTCGGGTGCCATGCGCGGCGGCATGGCATGTGCCCCGGAGGTGCGGTATGGGCGTGAATAACTACGACGATAGGAACGAGGGTGCAGCCCGAGCGTCGCAACCTGCCCCTGCCCCCCCGCCGTCAAAGGACCATGCCCCCCTGCAAGCCGAGTCCGAGCGGGTGCGACCAGCGCGCCCGACGCCGCCCGCACAGAGCGCAATCGCCAAGGCGGACGCACGCGCATCCGAGGCTCTCGCATCCGAGGCTCTGGAAGATCCTGACGTACAGCTCGGATCTGAAGCAATGAGCGGGGAGGGCGTCACGGCAAGTCACAGCGCGCCTTTGCCTCGCTCCGGCGGGGAGCGCCCCGTGTCGGAAACCCACAGCACGGCAACAGGCCACGTCACGGCCTCACCCCGCGCCGCTGCGGGACACACCCTCCACATCGAAGGCACTCCCTCTCGTGTACAGCCTGGTTTCATCCGTCGGCGCGCCCCGCACCATACCCAAGATGCCATCGATGACATAGCGCAGGACGGTAACTCGATCGGCGAGTACACGCACGACTCAAACGTCTCGATTCGGGGAAATGTACGCGGTGGGGCGTTCTCGGGAATGCCCTACCGTAGGGCACGCAGTGGCATAGATCAGGTCAAGAGCGGAAAGTATGGGCGCTATCTTGAGATCCCCAAGGGTCGTCGATCCATTTTCGTATCCCAAGAGCAGCAGAAGCGCCGTCGGTCGGCCCTCTCGCTCGTCGCGATCATAGTCTTTTTGGTCATCGCTTTCCTCATCGTCTGGAGGCTCATCGCGTCAGTCGCCCAATAACCGGTCAAGGGCCTCTGAAGTCCGTGTCCCGCAGCTTGTGGAGCACGCAGAGATGGAGTCCACCTGGACAAAACGCTTGTACGTTAGCACCCCACAGACCTCAGCCCATCGCGCGCCCCTCCCAAGGCGCCCCGGAAAGGGGCGCGCGGTACGGGTGCCGGACTTGCGGGGCTCGGCCGTACCACTCGGTGACGCCGAGTGCACGGTCTTAGCGCCACCCGGTGACGTCGAGTGGCACTACTTTTCCTGACAACTGCGCATATGTTGACTCCCATGCCACTCGGTGACGCCGAGTGCACGGTCTTAGCGCCACTCGCCACCACCGAATGGCGCAGCCAGGCCATATACAGCGCGGTTCAAGAGTCATCAAAGAGGTGGGCGACGCCGGACGGTAGCAGGACAGCAGCAGGACGGCCAAGAACATTTGGCCTGCTCGTGGAGGGTAATCAGCAATACTCCACTGGCCGAATAGTGCGCGCAGTGATGCAGGGAGCTGAACTTCTTAGATAAAATTGAGATATAGGGACAAATGCAGTTGCACCGTAGCCTGCCTCAGCAACGTGTCACGGATTGCGACACCGGTCAGAGCATGACCGGTGATTACCGTACGTTGCAAAACACTGCGGACAAGGCAGGAAGCGGGACAGATGCGCTCGGGAAGCGGGGGGTGTCATCGTAACGATGAGGGTCATGGTAGTCGAGGACCAAGCCATGTTGCGCGAGTCCCTTGCCATGGCTATCGATGCTCAGGAGGACATGCAGGTTGCGGGAATGCTTGCTGATGCCGCCGAGGCCCCTGATCTCGTGGAACGCATTCATCCCGATCTTGTTCTCATGGACGTATGTACCGAGAATGATTCCAGCGGCATAGTTGCTGCCAAGCGGATAAAGGATCAGCATCCGGAGGTTTATGTCGTCATCATGACAGGCATGCCTGATATTACCTTCGTGCAGCAGACACGCGCTGCGGGTGCCGACAGCTTCGTGTACAAGAACGTCTCCACGACCGAGCTCCTCTCTGTGATTCGTTCCACGATGGAGGGGTATTCCACCTTTCCCGCACGCCCTCGCTTGGCCACAGCAGCGCTCAATCTTACCGACAGCGAAGTCGAGGTGCTGCGTCTGGTCTGCGAGGCAAAGTCGCGCAGGGAAATTGCCTCAGAGCTCTTCCTCTCGGAAGGTACCGTCAAGCGTCGTATCTCAGAGATCTTGGCAAAGACCGGCTATGACAGCATCATGAAACTTGCTGTGAATGCGGTGGCCAAGGGCTACATCGTGCCTCGCCTAAGGGGAGTGTGACGCACTCTCATCCTCGCCCATCATTCATCCTCGCCCATCATAACGGCGCGGTGGGCCAGATGTCCCAGGCTCCGCCCACAAATGAGCCATGGGGGGCTTCCATGGCCACAGGCAAACGCTGATGATTATCTCAAGATGAATGTAAGGTAGATGGCCCTCTTTGAACGCTGCTAGCAAGATGGCCTGCAACAGGAGAGCCTGTCGAAGGAAGACGTGGGCAGATGGGAGGCTTCACCTCGAAGACATGCGGGATATGAGCCAGTCAAGCAGGCTCCCAGAGAGGGGGCCAAGGAGTGGAAGGGAATGGACATCATGAGAAAGGGAAGGGTCATACCTGCGTTTTTCGCTGCAATCGTGGCGATTGCGGTCTGCCTTTTCGCCTCGGGCTGCCTGGGCACCGGGCCGTCGGAAGCCTCGAAGGCGCAATGGAAGCCCAAATTCGTGGGTACCTGGGACCTGCAGGAGGCCAAGGGGGGCGATAGCGGCCTCTCTGCCGAGGACCTCCAATTGGTTCGCGAGATGGGCCATAACTTCTACCTGGAGCTCAAGGAAGATGGTACGGCCGCTCTCGCGTTGGACGACGATAAGATGTCAGGCACCTGGGAGGTCAAGAGCGAGAACGAGGCTACGTTCAGCGCCAGGGGCGACACCATGGAGATGAAGCTCGCAGACGACAAGCTCACCGCCGTGTTAGGTGACCAGACCCTCACCTTCGTGAGATCCGGCTCAAACGAGGGTTCTACGACAACGGGCACCACGACTCCGGCAGCAGATAATGCTGGTGGATCCTCCACCAGCGGAAGTGGTGGCAAGGATGGCACCAAGGTAGACCTTACCCCCGTGACCATTGCCGATGATGAGGTGTGCAAGATCGTTGTCACAAGCAAGGGGGAGGACTTTACGGGAGATCCCGGCTACAGTCTTACCATCACCAACAAGAGCGACAAATCCATCTTCGTCACAGACGCCACTGACAGCTTCTCTGTGAACGGGAAAATGGCTACTGCCTACCTAAACGTGAGCATCAAGGGCGGTATGTATGCGGACAGCTTCATGTATTTCACGAGAGATGAGCTGGGTGGTGGCCTCGACAGCCTTACGGCCGTCGAGGGCGAGATTGAGGTCTATAGTGACGGTGACTTCGAGGAGCTGGGTCACTATCCGTTCCGCATGTAGCGTGTCTTGTGGTCGACGTGGGGCGTGAGGCCCACCCACCTGTCTGCCTGGACCTCTCGTCGGTCTGGCACCTATCACGGGGCATGGGAGCATGAGACCATAGGCCACAAGGCAAAAAGAAGCCAGGAGGCACTATGCGTTCAGGAGTGTCCCGCAAGAGCGTCCTTTGGGCAGCAGGCCTCGGCCTGCTGCTCCTTGTGCTCGAGCTTGCGCTTCCCTCGACGACGCGGGTGTGGCCCTACCCGCACGAGAGTGCCTATGGCACCACCGGTCCCATGATACTGATGGTGCCACTGTTGGGGCTCTGGACGCTCTCGATATGGCAGCGCTGCCCAGATGCACAGGTCAGGTGCTACCTCATGCGCTGTGCCGCCATGCTCGCCCTCCTTCAGCTGGTTGCACTCGTCAAGTACACCGCACAGAGCGACGCTGCGGTTGCCCTCGGCTGGTACCTCTACTACCCGACCATCGTTTATGTGCCGCTACTCGTGCTCTTCTGTGCGCTCAAGACGACGGGACTCGAGCGGCGCAGCTGGGTACGGAGGCTCAAGGTCTGTCTGCTTGTGGCGGGAGCAATCCTCTGCCTGCTCGTACTTACCAACGATTTGCATCAGCTCACCTTCCTGTTCGATCCCCTCGACCCACTCTGGGACGTTCGCTATAGCTATGGTCCGGTCTATGGTACCGTCTATGCGTGGCTCGTGCTCGTGCTTGGAGCGTTCTATACGCTGACTGCCGTCTATGCCCGGGGCATGCGCAGGCGGCTTGTAGCACTCGTCTTCGTGATGACCCTACTGGTCTTTGCATACTCCATCTCGTACAACTTCCGTTTTGACCCTGCCCTCAACAGCAACTTTGCGCTCACGTTCACGATAAGCTGCGTCGTGAACATCGAGGGTTGTTTGCAGCTGGGACTCTTTCCCGCTCACAAGAAGCTCACGCGACTTTTCGAGTCCATGCCCTTCGACGTCAGGCTCCTGACACACTCTGGCGAGACGGCCTTTGCATCCAAGGCGGCGGCTTCGGTACCCGACAGCGTACGGGAGCGACTTACGCACTTCGAAATGCATCCCGGTGCACGGGTGACCTTGGAAGCTCCTGGCGAGAAAGACAGGCTCTATAGAGGCTTTGGCGTGAGCGGCGGGTACGTGCTCGTGAGCGAGGACATCAGCGAACTCAACGAACGGCGGCAAAGACTCGCTGTACAGCTGCTCCAACTGCGGCGGCGCAACCGCGTGCTGAGGCATGCGCATGCCGTTCGCGAAAGCCTATATCGCCAGCAATGCGAGGAAGAGCTTCTGGATGAGGTCGATGCCTCACTGAGAGAAACGGTCCAGGCCATCAGGAGGATACTCGCGTCGTTGCCCCCCACATCCGATGAACCCGCCCGTATCGAGCGGCGTCGCAAGCTGCTTCTTGTCAAGTTGTTGGTCTCATACTGCAAGCGCAAGGGTGCGCTCGTGCTTTTGGGAACGGATGACACGAGTTTTGATGCGCAGCACCTGAGACTTGTGATAAATGAGAGCATGGCAGATGCCCGCTCGTCGGAGCTTGACTGCGCTGCCTGGGTGGGCTTGGATCGTCCGCTACCCATCCAAACCGTGAACACCATCTATGACTGTATGTACGACGTTCTGACGGCGGCGTTCGTGCGTAAGGACGCGACACTCATGGTCTTTGTCACCGAGAAGGAAGCGGACCTCGTAGAGTTGCGCTGCGCCCTCGAGACGACAAAGAGCGAGCAGAGCAGCCCCTATGCCTTGGGAGACGAGTTGCGTCGCCGCCTGGAGGTGCGTGCCGTTCAATTTTGCCTTGAGGAAGATGAGGGCGTCCTGCACCTCAACGTCCTCATAGCAGCGCCTGCGGCCGAGCCCGCAGCTGCCCTGACGGGAACATGATCATGGCTTCGGGTCTCGTGTTTCCCAAGCACGTGGTGCTGGAGTTTATGATCGTGCTCCTTACGCTACTTGCCACGCTTCAGCTAACCTTTGCCCTCATGAGAGCCGCTTTTCTTGCCACGTCGGCATCAGAGCGTCATGGTCGCCTTCTTGGTGTGCTCTATGCCGTCTTTCTGTGCCTAGACTTTGTGGTGATGGCTGCGGTCTGCGTAAGCGGTGCCTATGGGGACCCGCTCTTTGTCCTTGAGTTCTTTAGTCTTCGGGTGCCGCTCATGGTACTGATGTGGGTGGTCGCGCCCTCCATGGCGGTGGCCTGTATGCAGGTGGTCCTCCTGCGGCGTCCTCTACTCCTGTGTGACGTGGTCGTGTTACTTGCGGTCCTGCCTCCTGTCGCCCAGGAGCTTGGCCCTCTCTGGCCCTTCGCCCTCATCCTTATGGTGGCCTACTTCGTTGGCAGGGGGGTAGGCGATGCGGGCGAGCTGCTGAGGCTGAGGGAGCTGGGTCTTACGCGTTTCTCGCCGGGGGAGGCGTTGGGCGTCGTAACCGAAGGCATGCTTTGTACCAGAGACGATGGTCGCGTCCTTTTCATGAACGATGCCATGCGCTCCTGTCTGGGGGAGCTTGGCCTCCCGCTCGACCTGGGAGACTTTCGAGATCTTTGGGAGAGGATCGTGAGCCTTGCTGCGGGAGGCGCACGCTCGGCAGACGGGGCCAAGCGTGGGGTAAGGATACGCATTAGCGCAGACGAGACGCGCTACTTCACCTGTGAGCCCCTCTCAACGAGACACAAGGGCAGGTGCATCATCGCCTATGACATAAGCGAGCGCGACCAGCTTGATCGCCGCCTTGAGCGAACGGGCAAGGGGCTCGAGCGTGCCGGGACGGAGCTTGCCGAGTCACTTCAACGCGTGCAGGAGGTGGCGCGCATACAGGCGAGCCTGCACATGCGCTCACGCGTGCATGACGTCATCGGCCAGCGTGTCTCCATCCTGCACCGCTATCTTGAGGACGACCAGTTGCCCGACGAGACGGTGGCGACACTTGAGCCGCTGCTGGTGGGTATCCTAGACGACCTGCGCGTCCATGAGGCGGATGATCCCCAGGCCTCGCTCGCTGCCGTCGTCGCCGCCTTCGAGCTGGTGGGTGTCAGGTTCTGCGTCACGGGATCGCTTCCGGCCGACGATGAAGTGGCGGGGCTCTTCGTACGCGTGATTCGGGAGGCCTCGACCAATGCCCTGCACCATGGGCAGGCGCACACCATCTGGCTTTCGATGGACCAGACGGCGCGCTCGGCACATCTCTCTGTGGAAAACGATGGTACGGTACCTGCCACCGTGCGTGAGCGAGGGGGCATAGCCGGAATACGGCGACGTGTGGCGAGCGCAGGAGGTTCCCTCTCCATTAACAGGGAGCCACGCTTCTCGATACATGTAGAGGTACCTCTCGCACGGTAGAAGGATGCCCCTGTGGCGGGTACCCGCGGGGCGGGGCGGGATGGAGCGCCACCTGCCTCCTTCCCTCGCGCGATAGTGCCCCGCAGATTCTGGGGCACTAAGGAAAGGAGCTCAACTGGGCAAACGTTCGCAAGAAGGTACCCCGCAGATTCCGGGGCACTAAGGAGGCGGGACACCGAGGACCCTAAGACGCGCCCCGAGGATGCGTTTGCGTCACGACGCGAAGATTTCCGCTCGGGGGGCAGCAAGGACGGCTATCTCCAGGGGTCCCTCTCGAAGAGTGGTTCGGGCGCAGCCGGGCGATCCGAGAAGGGATCATACCCATCGTCGTCCTCGTTCTCGGCCCGCAGAAAGGGCTCGTCGACGGGGTCGAGGGCGTCGATGGGGTCCCACCCATCCGCTGGCCTGTGCTCGCGCTCGACAGCGACTGTGGGCGTAGGTGCAGGGATGACACGGCCGCCAGATGACGCCTGTCGCCTCGCAAGACGTCCCTCGCGCCCGGCAGTCTTGCCCCGGCCCGATAGCTCGCCACCTGTGGCCGCCCGGCCCGCGTGCGACTCCGCTCGCATGGGCTCAGGCGATCCCTTGGCCTGCTCACTTCGCATAGATGTCGGAAAAGGCAACGAAGCTGCAGAGGCTGCCATCATACTGGGAGAGGTCGAGGCTGCTATAGAGCGACTTTGGGGCAGCCGTCGCAGTGGCTCGAGTCGTGCCACCCTCGCTGGCGATGAGAACGGTCCAGTAGTAATCATCCATTTCTCCGTAGGCGCAGATGAATGAGGTGCTGCCGGACTGGGTGGGGTGCGAGGTCTGGGTAGGCTGCTGAGTGGTCGGGGCGCTCTGGGCAGGTTGGGCGGTGTGGGCAGACTGCGGGAGCTTCGCTGAGTGCTGGTCTACGACCTGCTTCTTGCCGGTAAATCCGCAAAGGTTCATGATGGCCTGCACCGCAGAGTCCGAAAGCGAGCTGGCACCCGACGGCAGTTCGGACGTGGGAATGTCAAGGCGTATGCCACTGAATTTGGTACCCTCGGAGAGGAGCTCCGAGTCGGTAGAACCCTTGCCCGCATCATAGGAGCGCGAGAAGGGCTGCGGACTGAAGGTGATCGTACCCTTGCGCTCGGAGTTGTAGAGGGCCTCAAGGGCGTTGTTCGGGTCGATATAGTTACCCTCGAGTATGAACTTCTGCTGAGACAAGAAGTTAGAGATGATCTTGGGATTGTAGGAGAAGTAATCCACCAAATGGTGGTAGTCGGCAGGCGACGACGCCGATATCTCGAGGTCAACCGTTGAGCCCGCCTTCACTTTGCTACCCGGCTCGGGGCTGCAGCTGACGACGACGCCGAGGTCCTTATCAGACTTGACATACGTGACATTTGCCTTAAGCCCTGCTGCCTCGATGACCGAAAGTGCGCTCTTCTCCTTCTTACCAAGTACATAGGGAATGGTGTGAGACTGAGCGATGGTGAGCGTGATGGTATCGTTCGAGCTAAAGTTGCTGCCGGCAGCAGGCTCCACGGCTATGACCGTGCCCGCAACCTCACTTGAGGCCTGATAGGTGAGGGTGAAGTTCTGGGCTCCCACATCCTCTAGGGCGGCCTTTGCGTCGTCGAGGGGCATGCCCGTCACATCAGGAATCGTGCGAGCCACACCCACATGCAGTGTCACCTGGCTACCCACCGCAAGGCGGCTCCCGACGGCGGGATCAACGCTTATGACCTTGCCCACACCATCATCGACACGCTCCTCAACGACGCTCACCGAAAAGCCCTTCTCCGTGAGCGTCGTGGTGGCCAAGCTCTGTGACTTGTTGACAACATCGGGAACGACCTTGCCACCCCAGAGCTCCGCCCCATAGGCCACGAATGCGCCAACGGCGATCATGGCCGCCGCCATGAACAGGAAGACTATGAGCGTACGTGCCTTACTGCGACTCTTACCCTCTCCTGGCACAACCTTGGACCGCATGACCCTGCGTCCATGCCTGCCGTTTCCCCTCTCATCAACGTCGCCGGCGTCAACCGCGCCGCTCAGGGGCTGCTGGACGACACCGCCCACAAATCTTCCGAACACGTCCGTCGACATGTCCCCACCTTGGTTGCGAAGCTCCTCCGTCGGTATGGGGAGCAGAACCGCGTTGCCATGCGGCGCGTCCGCCCCTGCTGCCGAATCTGCCGTAGCATCCAAGTCGAGCGAGGGCACGGTATCGGACGCGGTCCCGGAGGCCATCTCGGCTGTGGGCTCCTCGGCCGCCTCGACACGGTCCGCTTCAATAGTGTCCTTAGGCGCGGCGTGAGCGGGCGTATGCGTTGAGGTGACCTCAACGGCAGGCCCGGGAGCCGCGTGAGCGGGCGTGGGGGTAGCGTCAAACTCAGGCGCAGCATGAGCGGGCACAGGAACAGCAGCATCTTCGAGCTCGACATCGGTGTCTGACTCAGCGTTAGTGTTGGACTCAGCGTTAGTATCGGACTCAGTTTCAGGTACCGTAGCATGGGCGGGACGATGCTTGGCTGACTCGGGCGCTTCTATGGGTTCTGCCTCCGCCACGGACTCGGGCGCGACATGAGCAGCATGGGCTGCGTGCGCGGGCGCGGGCACGGCAATATCCTCGACCTCAGGCGCAGCCGCGAAATCAAGCGGAGCCGCATGTGCGGGAGTAGCGACAGACTCGGACTCCGGAGCGGGTCCGCCCGCATGTTTGGGTGCATGTGTGCCCTCTACCTCGTGCTCGACTCCTGGCGCAGGATTCACCTGCCCCTCGGATGCCTCAGACGACTCGACCACGTCGTCGCGCTCCTCTGCTGCCATCAGAGTCCCTTCTGCCTGCGAGCTATATTGGATCACATGGCGTATGAACGAACGCCGCGCCATATCGTTCTCGCTGCCTCTTGGTCACAGAATGCAAGTTAGGATAGCATGCCTTGCCCCGCGGCGGGGCGCAGAGCCGCGAATGCCAAGAAAGACCGTCAAACCAACGGCACGGTTTCCGTGATCGCCATGTCGCACCCGACGGCCTTCTGGTACCCAAGCTGGCCCCCGTCGCTGGAAAGCAGGCCAATGGCGATTGGAGCGATCGCGTCGAAAATCGTGGTGTATGAGAGGAGAGAGAAGAAGACCATCGCCTG
>ERZ772926.1221-NODE-1221-length-12636-cov-12.721723_pt1 | contig 12636 bp, 8 predicted proteins | sample MGYA00511136_ERZ772926 | MGnify/ENA primary metagenome ERZ772926 (study PRJEB29015, sample SAMEA2737917) | human oral metagenome | biome: human oral; feature: human-associated habitat; material: dental | place: China | collected 2153 ... | reverse complement strand
GGGCGCGTGCTCTGGGGGAGACGGCGCCGCTGGCGGCTGTAGTGGCGAAGGAGGGGGCGGGGGCCTCGGGGGTTTCGGCCTCTGAGGAGTCTTGGGGGGCGGGGGCTTCTTCGGCAGCGGAATCGGAGGGCACGAGGGCGGAGATGTCTTCACCGGCTTCACCGAGGATGATGAGCGGGTCCTTGACGGGGACTTCGTCACCTTCGGCCCACAGGAGCTTCAAGACGGTTCCAGCGTCGGTGCTGGGAACCTCCATGGTGGATTTGTCGGTTTCGATCGAGCACAGCGTCTGATCGACGGCGACCGTGTCACCTTCGGAGACGAGCCATTCGACGATAATGCATGACTCTACAGAGTTGCCCAGCTGGGGCATCACCACGATGGTGGCCATGTGTTTCCTCCTAGACGATGCGCAATTGCGTGCGCTCGCTCAGTTCCTTTTGCGGTTCTTCCAAAAGGGCGTCGTCGGTGATGATCCCGGTGACGTCCTCGACTCCCATGAAGCTAACGAAGCCGGCTCGCCCGTATTTTGACGAGTCGCTCAGCAGCCAGGTTTCCTCGGTGCGTTTGCTCATGAGGGCGCCGATATGGCCGCCCTCGACGAGCTGGGTCGTCAAACCCCGTTCGACGGAGAAACCATCGGTGCCGAGGAAGACGAGGCGTGCGTTGAAGTCCGTGATGGACTTTTCTGCAACCGGTCCGACAAGGGATTCGGTTTCAGGGTGGAAGCGCCCGCCCGTAAGGGTCACAGTGATGTGAGGGTTCGGGCGAGCGTTTTGAAAAACGAGGAGAGAGTTCGTCACGACCTGGATCCCGCGTTTGCCGGTGAGGTACTTGACCACGAGGGAGCAGGTCGTACCCGCTTCGATCATGATGCGGTCGTCGTCACGGATCATGGCGGCGGCGGCGCGCGCAATCCGTTCTTTCTCCTTAATGCGGTCGTTCTGGCGCAGGTGGATATTACGGTAGGCGGTCGGCCTGGCTCCTCCGTGCGTGCGAACGAGGTAGCCCTCGTCTTCGAGTTCTTTCAAGGTGGTGCGGATGGTGACGAGAGAGACGTCAAGATCCTCGGCGAGGGCACTGACGCTGACCTCGCCGTTCATGGCGAGGCAATCGAGGATGTAGCTCGTGCGCTCTGGACGCCCCACACCCATCACCTCTTCGTGAGCCTTCGAGAAACTATCGCTTTGCTTCCGCTACAGCGAGTTTAGCCAAGAAATCGAAAGTGCACAAGCGCACATTTCCCCTCAAATCCACCTGCCTCAGATGAAGGGCGAATAACCTGCTCCACATCATTTTTTCGGCTTTATTGCACGGTTTTCTCAGGAATGAGAGCACCCCCTTCGGGGCGAAACCTATCCGAAGGGGGTGATCCTGAAAAAGAAAAGCAAGCGAAAGCTTTTCCTTCCCTATGATGAGTGAGAAGCAGGCCGACAGAGCTCACTGTCCAGGCATGCGAACTCCCACAGTGAGCAGCAGATTGCCGTAGAGACGCTGCTCACCGGTCGCGACGATAATGCCGACGTCCTCACTGCGGGCGGCATCATAGAAATCAAAACGGGACAGTTCAGCGAACTCGGTGTCGGGCAGCTGGGCCTTGAACTCCTCATGGATCGGGATCTGCACCTGGGGAGCATCGGGAGCCGGAACCATGATCTCGGCCTTTTCGATCGGGCACACCTGTTTCAAGACCTCGAGGATCTGGACGACATCAAGCATGCCAGGGGCGAAGTTCAAAGAGACGAGCTCACAGCGCGGGGAGACTCCGGTCGTGTGCGGGTAGTTCGCATCTGCGAGTAGGATCTTCGAACCGTGTCCGGCTGCGGCGAGCGCGCGCAGCAGCTGGGGATGAGTCATTGAGCCGTAGATCATGGCGGGCCTTTCTCCTGAGGGGGATTCTTGTTCAGTTACACAAGGGGTCTTAGAGAGTCGAACTCGCCCGGATCACGAGTTCTGGATCAATGGTGACATCCTCAGCCCTGCCGCCCTCCATGAGTGAACGCACAAGACGCACTCCAGTGCGCCCCAAGCGGTCGAAGGGCTGACGGATCGTCGTCAGGGGCGGCGTATAGCAGTCGGCGCCATCAACATCATCGAAACCGACGACGCGCACATCCTCGGGGACTTTGGCACCGCGCTCATGAATGAGGCGCATCGCTCCCAAAGCGAGTTGATCGTTCGCACATTGAAGCGCTTGAGGCAGATGCGAAAGGGAGCGCATCGCGTCATAGCCATCGTGAGCGTTCCACGAGAAGGACTCGATTACCTGGCCCTCCACGCCCGCCTCTTCGCAGGCCTGCGTAAAGCCCTGGCGCCGCATCACCGCATCCGACCAGTTCCGAGGTCCGGCGATATGCACGATATCGGACACCCCCTGACGCAAGAGATGCTCAGCTGCTAGCCTCGAGCCTCGAACATTGTCAATGGACGCCGTCGAAATCCCCTCGAGATTCTTCTCCGAGGACAAGAGCAGGCAGGTGGGAATCCTCTTGCCGATCTCAATCGCAAGCTCAACACTCGGATCCTGGCCGGCCAGAATCACGACCCCGTCCACGTCAAAGGGGGCGACCTGCGTGTGCAGCGCACCATCGGGACGGTATGCGTTCGACAAGGAGACGTGATACCCGGCTTCAGAACCTGCATTGAGGACGGAGAGCAGGACCCTGCCGTGTCCGTGGAACATCGGCGCGGCAAGGAGAACGTGCAAGACCCCCGTCTTCTTCGATGCGAGTGCCCGGGCCGCATAATTTGGCCGATATCCCATCTCATCGAGGAGAGCGGAGATCCTCGCCCTCGTCGCATCCGCGACTTCCGGGTCTCCTCGAACAACGCGCGAAACTGTGTTCGTGGAGACTCCGGCGTTGGCCGCAACGTCAGCGAGAGAGACCTTCTTAGGGCTTGGAGGGCGCGTGGACATGGGTCTTCGCTGTTTTCGCAATGAATGCGCTGCGCTGGGCGGGATCGAGATGCCCGAGGGTTTCAAGCTGGGCGATGAGCGAACCAAGAGTGGAGGCCTCGATCGGGCCACGGATCACGGTCACGCCGGAAATACTCGCGGTCAGATCGCACAAGAGACGGTTGCGGGCCCCGCCGCCAACGAGATTGAGCTGTTCAGGGCGAGTGCCCGTCACCTTGGAAAGCTCATCAATTGCTCTGGCGTAGCGTCGGGCGAAGGATTCGATAATGAGGCGCACATATTCAGGCATTGAGGAAGGATGAGGGGCTCCTTGCTCGTCAAGCGCAGAATCGATCTTCTCTCGCATCTCCCCCGGTTCGGCGAAACGTGGATCATCAGGGTCGAAGAATGCCGTGCAAGGCGCGCATTCTCGAGCCTGGGCGACAAGTTCATCCGTGTCGGTGGGAGTGCCTTCGCGCTCCCATTGACGCTGAATCTCCTGGAGGATCCACATGCCGGTGATATTGAACAGAGGACGCACTCCCCCATCGGTGCGAGACTCGTTCGTCACGCCGAGCTCATAAGCAGCATCGCTGACGAGCGCATGATCCTCGAGTGCACCAAGAACGGACCAGGATCCGCACGAGAGGAAGTAGGCGCGAACGCCCTCGTCAATGGGCAGGCCGTGGACGGCGCAGGCCGAGTCATGGGCTCCACCGCGGACGACGCTGAGCCCCTCAAGACCCGGGACGGTGCAGGGCCCGACAATGCTCAAATCATCGTTGAGCTCGCCGAACCAAGAGCGCGGGATCCCCAATCGCGCGAACATGTCATCGTTGAAGCGCGAGGCTCCGGGAACGCACAGGCCCGAGGTCGAAGCGATCGAACGCGACCATCCCTTCACGCCGGTGAGTTTCCAGGCGAAGTAGTCAGGCAGGAATAGAACACTTTCCGTCCGCTCGGCCAGTTCAGGATCTTCGATGGTGAAGGCGAAAAGCTGATTCGCAGTGTTAATCGTCGCAGGCTGGTTCCCCGACATCTCGAAGAAAGAACGGTCATCAATGCGGGAACGGAACGCCTTGAGGGTGCGGGTGGTGCGCTCATCACGATAGGCGCGGGCAGCACCGCATCTTTCCCCCTTCGCATCAAGGGGCACGAAGTCCACGCCCCAGGTGTCAACGGAAACGCAGACTGCGTCGGGGAAGCGAGCGACCGCCTTCTTCAATCCCTCGAGCGTCTGCTCCCACATCGTGTCGACATCCCAGATCAAGGAGCCAGAATCATCACGAGTCGCCTGGTGCTTGAAACGGTGAATCTCCTCCACCTCAAGGCGTCCGTCAAGGATCGTACCCGCGATCACGCGGCCCGAAGCCGAGCCGAGATCGACTGCGAGTGCAGTGGTCATGTGTCTCTTGCCTTTCGATGTCGAGATGGGGCGTTTCTTCTCACCCGGGAGCGTGAAACACTGGGCTCCAGGCTTCAGTATCCGAGCTAGGCGCTGCACCTCAGGTAGATGCTCTGTCCGACTGGGCGGTGCGCCCAAGGTAGGCGCTTCTTTGCGCCGGGGGTGATTCGTCTTCGAATCGATCCGAGGGTGGGTGGGCCCCTCGGCGGGGCCCACCCACCAATCATGAATCAGCGGTAGAGCGGACCGAACTCCGCGCAGGCACGGTAGTCGGCACCCTCCGGATCGGCAGTGCCGAACAGAGACCAGGCGCGCGGACGGAAGACCTGATCCTCAGGGACATTGTGCATATTGACCGGGATGCGCAGCATCGAGGCAAGGGTGATGAGCCTCGAACCGATGTGTCCGTAGGAGATCGCACCATGGTTCGCGCTCCAGTTGTTCATCACGTCGTAGACGCTCTTGAAAGCGCCCTCACCTGTGAGGTTCGGAACGAACCAGGTCGTGGGCCACTCGATGTTCGTCCGTTCTTCGATCGTGGTCGCAACCTCATCGGGCAGCTCAACCGTCCACCCTTCGGCGATCTGGAGGTAGGGCTTTCCGTTCACGAGGTTGATGCGCACCATAGTGACGGGCATTTCACCGGATGTGCGGAAGTGGGTCGAGAAACCGCCACCGCGGAAGTAGCCAGTCGAAGCCGGATGGAAGGTTGTGGCCTCGAGAGTCGCCTTCTGGTCATCTTCGGTGATCTCCCACCAGGGTTTGATGACGTTCTTGCCATCACGGGTCGCCTTGCCAGCCCCATCCAGGGTCGTCGAGCCCGAGTTGCGCAGGTCGAGGAAGCCGACCGCAGCGCGGCCTTCGGGCTTCCAGCCGGTGACGCGCTCAACGGCTTCCGGGCTCCAGTAGGTGCGAACATCGGAGAAGATCTGAGGCGTATTGGTCAGCAGGTAGTTAAAGAGCATCGACACACCGTTGAGCGAGTCGTTCTCGGTGGCGAGGACATTGGGCTGACGCGGCCCGTTCCAATCGAAGTTGGTGTTGAGCAAAGTCTCCATGACATCGCCATTGGGGAAGTGATCGGTCCACTGGCGCTGCCCCTGGAAGCCCGCGGCGATTGCGCCGTGGCCACCGGCCTCTTCTTCGAAACCGAGTTCGGCGAGGCGAGGGTTGCCCTGCATGAGATCACGGCCAATGAGCGTCATCTTCGTGACGAACTTCCACCAGTCCTCGAATTGCTCAGGCTTCTGCCATTCTTCGGGGTTCCAGTCCTTGCCGAGGGTGAGGTTCTCACGAATCCACGCGTATGCCTTCTCGTACTCCTCGGGATCGTAGATGCCCTCTTCGATGCGGCGAGTGAATTCGGACATGTCAATGTACTCGTTGCGCATGCCGAGGTAGGGGCCGAAGAACGAGGGATCAACCATGGAGCCCGCAATACCCATGGCGACACCGCCCATGGACAGGTAGGACTTGCCCTTCATCTGAGCAACGGCGAGGCCTGCGGTTGCATAGTCAAGGAGACGAGCGCGAACGTCCTCGGGAATGGAATTGTCGTCGCCGTCTTGCACATCCTTGCCGTAGATGCCAAAAGCGGGGATGCCCATTTGCGCGTATCCGGCCAAAGCTGCGGCAAGGTAGACGGCACCGGGACGCTCCGTACCGTTAAAGCCCCAGATGGCGTGCGGCATTGCGGGATCCATGTCGGTGGTTTCGGTGCCGTAGCACCAACAGGGAGTGACGGTGATGGTCAGACCGACATCGTTCTTGCAGAACTTGTCAGCGCAGGCTTGGGCTTCATGGACGCGGCCGATCGTAGTGTCGGCGATGACACATTCAACCGGGGTACCGTCGGTGTAGCGCAGGTTAGCAGTGTAGAGCTCGGCGACGGCCTTCGCCATATTCATGGTCTGCTCTTCGAGCGCCTCGCGCACGCCCTGACGACGTCCGTCAATTGCGGGGCGGATTCCGATACGGGGGTGATCAGTCATTGTCTGTGTTTCCTTAATCGATTGTTCCTTAGACAGCGGGGTGGCCACACCCCTCGGATTCCAGATGCGAGTGGCAGGGGCGGGCCTGTGAAAAGGCCCGCCCCTTCACGCTCACTCGTAGAGGTTCGGCTTGATCTCGTCCGAATCGATGTTGGACTTGTCGTACCAGTAGAAGCCGGAGTCGATGGTCTTCGGCAGAGCGATTCCGTTGATCGCCTGGATCGCGGCGGTCACAGTCTTGTAGCCCATGAGCTTGGGGGCCTGGGTCACGGCGCCGGCCTGAGAGCCGTCCTTAATCGCGTTGATCTGGGTCTTACCGGAGTCGAAGCCAACGACGACGAGCTTCTTGCCAGATTCAGTGGCACCCTGGATCGCGCCGGAGGCTGCGGCCTCGTTCGAGCCGTACAAGCCGACGATATCGGAGTTCGCCTGGATGATGGCCTTCGAAGTGTCGGCAGCCTTACCGACTTCGCCTGCGATCTGCTCATCAAGGAGCTTGAGGTCGGCGGGGGCGTTCTTCTCGAAGTAGTTCTTGAAGCCCTCGCAGCGCTGCTTGCCGGTGGTGGAGGTCGCGTCGTGGCAGACGAGTCCAACGGTGCCCTTTTGTCCATCGAGGAGCTCGATCATGTGCTTCGCAGCCTCTTCGGCGGCTGCATAGTTGTCGGTCGAGACCGTGGTGAGCGGAAGATCGGAGTCGACACCGGAGTCGAAAGCGACGAGAGGAATCCCGGCGGATTCGATCTGGGTGAGGAGCGGGCCCGCTGCGCCCGAGTCGAGGGCGGCAAGGCCAATGGCTGCCGGGTTCGTGTCGAGGGCGGTCTGGAGCTGGTCGAGCTGCTGGGTGACCTTCGTCTCATCGTCGGGGCCGACGAACTGGATCTTGTAGTTGAACTCGGCGCCGGCCTGTTCAGCGCCTTCCTTCACTGCCTGCCAGAAGCGGTGCTGGAAGCCCTTGGAGACGAGGAAGATGGTCTTGGACCCATCGCCCTTGGGCACGTCAGTCGATTCCGTAACGGTCTCGGAGGTGCCGCTCTTGTCGGCGGCGGTCGTGTCACTGGCAGCCGAGTCGGTGGAGGTCGAGCAGGCGGCGAGGCCGAAGGCCATGGAACCTGCGGCGGCGACGGCGACGATACGTCCGATGGGGCGCATGTGTATTCCTTTCATGGGGGCGGTCAGACCTTTGTCTGCCCTGTGTTGTGTGGACGGCGATGTCCGTTGGGGAAAGATCTCGAGGATCAGGCGGCGTTTTCGCGGGCTCGACGGATGTTGTCGATGAAGACTGCCAGGAGGACGACGACACCGGTGACGACCAGCTGCCATTCGGAGGCAACGCCCATCATCGTCAGGCCCTTCTTCAGGGTCTCCATGATGAGTGCGCCGAGGAGGGCACCGGGGATTGAGGCGCGACCGCCGGAGAGCGAAGTACCGCCGATGACGGTTGCCGCGATGACATTGAGCTCGAAGCCGACGCCTTCAGCGGGCTGGACGAATCCGAAACGCGCGGAGTAGAGGATTGCACCGATCGCCATGAAGACACCGGCGACGACGTAAATGATGACCTTCCACAGTCGCACGTTCACTCCCGAGAGGCGGGTTGCCTCTTCATTGGAGCCGATTGCCAGGGCGTAGCGACCCAGAAGCGTCTTGGACAGGAGGAAAGCGGCGAGGATGGTGAGCAGGACGAAGATGAGTGCGGCATTCGTCAAGGTGGCACCCCCGACGCTCGGGAAGAGAGTGCCGGTTGACAGAGCGATGTAGTCCTTATTCGCGATCGAGATCGTGGACTTGTCGGAGATAATGAGCGCGAGGCCGCGGGCGACCATCATCATCGCGAGTGTGGCAATGAAAGGAGGAAGGCCGAGGATCGAGACATTCACACCGTTGATAAGGCCGATGAAAGCGCCGAAAAGGAGAACGAGAATCAGGCCGACTCCGAGGGGAAGGTTCATCCAATCGGCTGACAAGAAGACGCCCGCCATAACTGCGACGAGGGTCATGCCTGTACCGACGGACAGATCAATACCGGCGGTTGCGATGACGAAGGTCGCGCCGAGCGCCATGACGCCGATGTAGGCGGCCTGCAAGAGGATGTCGGTGAAAATCTTCGGCTGAGCGAAGTTCGGGGCTGCGAACATGAAGTATGCGTAGATGATCACCAGTGCAATGAGGACCATCACGAGCTGCATGTTGGACTTGATGAAGGCGGCCACCGGGTTGGTGGGCTGCTCCGCCTTGACGGTAGCGGTGGTCACGCGACTACTCCATTCGCTTCTTCCTGACCGACGGTGGCCAGTTCCATGATGTTTTCCTGGGTGGCGACCTCGTTGTCGAGGGTGCCGATGATACGCCCGTGGGCCATGACTGCGATGCGGTTCGCAAGGCGGAGAACCTCAGGCAGTTCCGATGAGATCACGATGATTGCTTTGCCCTGCCGGGCAAGTTCCTCGAGGAGGGTGTAGATCTCGTCCTTAGCGCCGACGTCAATGCCTCGAGTCGGTTCATCGAAGATCAAGATGTCGGAGTCGCGCACGAGCCACTTCGCGATGACGACCTTCTGCTGGTTGCCGCCCGAAAGGGAACGGAGCTCAGCTTCGACGCCCGGGGTACGGGTGCGGAGCTTTCGGACGTACTCTCGAGCGATCTTCGTGATCTTCCTGCCGTTGATGATGCCGCCAGTTGTAAAGCGGTCCATTGCGGCGAGTGCGGTGTTGAAGGCGATCGACTTGTCGAGGAGGAGGCCGTACTGCTTGCGGTCCTCGGAGAGGTAGCCGATTCCGTGCTTCACGCCGTCTGCGGCGTTGCGGATCGAGACTTTTTTACCGTTAATCGTGATCTCGCCACGTGTATGCGGATCCGCTCCTGACAGGGCGCGGGCAACTTCGGTACGGCCTGCGCCGACGAGGCCGGCGAAACCGAAGATCTCGCCCCTCTTCACCTCGAAGGAGACGTCATGAACAGCTTTCTTCGTGGAGAGATGCTCGACCTTGAGAACCGCCTCATCGGAGAGGGGGAAGGTCGTGGGACGCGCATCGGCGGGGACCTCGCGCCCGACCATGAGGCGGATGACCTCTGACAAGGGGGTCGTATCGGTGTCGACGGTCCCGACGTACTGACCATCGCGCAGCACCGAAATGCGGTCGGTAAGCTCCTTGAGCTCAGGCATGCGGTGCGTGATGAAGATGAGACCGGTCTCAGGGGTGATGAAGTTGCGAACGAGTTGGAAGAGGGACTCAGTCTCTGTGGTCGTGAGCGGCGCGGTGGGCTCATCCATGACGAGGATCTTCGTTTCCTCGTAGGAGAGGGCTCGGGCGATCTCAAGCATCTGCAGGCGAGCAACGGGGAGGTCGCGGCAGACGTCGTTCGGGTTGAGATCCATGTTCAGGCGCTCGAAAAGGGCCTTGGCGTCCCTCACCATCTTACGGTCGTTGATATAGCCACCCTGGTGGGAGCATGCGCGACCGATATAGAGGTTCTGGGCGACCGTGAGGTCGGGGATGATATTGAGTTCCTGATGGATAATGCTCAGCCCGAGTTCGCGCGCATGATTTGGACCCTTGAGGTTCACCTTTTCGCCCTGCAGCCAGATCTCACCCCCTGGATCTGCTTTGTGGATGCCGGTGAGCACCTTCATCAGCGTCGATTTACCGGCGCCGTTCTCACCGCAGAGTCCCAGGATCTCGCCGGCACGAAGGTCGAGGTCCACATCGGACAACGCCTTCACACCGGGGAAGGTCTTGGAGATCCCCTTCAACTCAAGCAAGTTCGTCACTTTTCACCCCTCGGGTACCGGCCACGGCTATGTGTCCGGAGTTTTGTAAGCCACAACTCGTTAACGCTAACGAAACGGGTTACGACGATCACCTTCATTGGTGCGGCACAAGCTTACGACACCTGGAAGCATCAACAAAATCAAGGACGGCAACTCGTTACCCAATCGTTACCGCTAACGATTTGTGGTGGAGCACACGGCATTGCAGGCTCCGACACACCCCCACGTCGGACACAACCCCCATACAACAGGCCCCACAGGCTCAGAGATGCCCACAAGTCGGACACAGGCCACGCATAACAGGCAGATTTCCGACCTCGACCTGGGGTTTCTTCTCCACTCCGGGCTATCAGGTTCGACTTGTGGATCGCTGACATAGGAAAGAGGCTCCTAGGCGGTGGTTCCGGCACCTTAAAGCCGCTTATGCGCCTACTCCAACCCCGCGCTCGTGAACTGGAGGCACGAAGTGGCTCACCCCCTATCTCCTCGACCACTCCAACCCCGCCCCCAGCGGGGATTGAGGCTTGGGGGCTGTCGTGATGGAGCTTGCCGTCCCAGCCCCTACCCTCCAGGGACTGGGAGGAACCCCCCACCAGCGTCTGCAGAACGGTCCCCAACCCCCAGCCTCCGGGGACTGGGGCTCGCGGGAGCTCATCACAGTCCTCGGGTGTCTATTTCCCTCCAGCGCCCAGGGGGAAGGACGCGCTCATGATGTTCTGGACGCTCATCCCAGCGACTTCTCCCCCGCTCCTCAGGGGGAGAAAGCAGGCTCCGATGCTGTGTAACGCGACGGGAACACTTCTCCCCGCCCCCCCCTCACAGGGGGAGAAGTCCCGATATCGACGAGAGACGCGGGGATCTGCACACTTCTCCCCGCCCCTCAGGGGGAGAAGTCTTCTCCGCGAGCATCCCCTGCCAAGGTCTATGCCGCCCCAATCAGTGCGCCGCAACGGAAAATGCCACACACCTCTGCGGCCTGCATCCCAATAGATCTCGACACGTCAACGGGGAAAACACGAATTGAGCCCGGCCATCTGTGATGACCGGGCTCTTTACGCTCCCGCGACTGGATTCGAACCAGTAACCGTCCGATTAACAGTCGGATGCTCTGCCGTTGAGCTACGCGGGATTGCGACCTGACAAGTATGGCCGAGCAGCCTCGATCTTGGCAAATCTGGCGAAGGTGGTTCACGCCACGCCTACTATCCAATCGGTACCGCCCCTCCCGAAGGGCGATGCTCGAAGCGTTCCAAGCGGATCCCATCGATTCCCTGTTCTCAGTATTATTCTCCCCCGCCCTCTCCTTTCAGGCACCAACACAGATGCTTGACCGCCCCTAAGTGCTCTCCGCCGGGCTCAGCCACCCTCAAGCAGCATTCGCCTTGTTCGCGTCCCCCGATTGTGCTTTCGACAGAATTGGAAGGTGACGCGCACCGCCGAAATCCCCTTAAGGGGCCAGCAACCCAGCCTCCAATCGCGCACAACAACCCCGATTGTGGTTTCGGCGGAGGTGAGTCGGAAAGGAGAACGTTGAGATCATGACTGGGGTCGACCAAGGGCCCTGCACCCAGTTTTGCTCCTCACAGTGTCGTAGTGAGTCTTCGGGGTGGGGTTTGGGCGCTGTCCGTGAAAAAGATGGAGACCCTGCAACAAGCAGGCACAGCACTCCCCTTTTCAAGCCCGAGCGACACGCCAGAGAATGCTTCTTCAGCCACGCGATAGCCCGCCCCTAGTGCACCGAGAAGAAACCCTTATGATCCCGCTCTTCGCCAAAGCAAGTCCCCTGGCCCTAGCGCGCCGAGCAGAGGCTAGGAAGGTCGGAACGGCAGGGACGTGAGCTTCCCTTGTCCATTAGCGCAGTGGGCACAAGGTGTTCCATGCGTTGACATAGGTCTTTGAATGCACCCATGCCCCCAGCGCACCAGGCACAAGCCCGCAAGAAGAAGCGGCTCGCAAGCTCGGCCGAGGTTTCCTTGAACCCTTCGCTCCACAGCAAAACGAGACTCCCGCCTACACTGAACTCGCGTTTCCCCCTAGACGCTACTAAGCCCGTCAGGTACTACCGCACTTCCGCCTACGCATTGAACCCGCTTCCACTTGGATGCTGCGGAACTGAGCCGCGTCACTGGGTACTGAACCGGTGGATAGTTCATTTCCCCTGGCGGCTGCGGAGCCTTAACAGAAGAAACAGCGCACATAAGACGGTGCCCCAGGAGGATGAACTCCTCCCGGGGCACCGAAGACGATGAATCGTCGAAAACCTTCCCTCTGTGAAAATCTCAGAGCCTCACAGAGGGAGCAGGATCACTTAAGGGTGACCTTGCCGCCGGCCTCTTCGATATCAGCCTTGGCCTTCTCGGCGTCTTCCTTCTTGGCGTTCTCGAAGATGGTCGAGGGGGCGCCGTCAACGAGATCCTTGGCTTCCTTGAGGCCAAGACCGGTGAGGTTCTTGACAGCCTTGACGACCGCAATCTTCTTTTCGCCGGCGGACTCGAGGACGACCTCGAACTCCGTCTTTTCTTCCTCAGCAGCGGCTTCGCCGGCCGGGGCGGCGGCAACGGCAACGGCGGCCGGG
>ERZ772926.1218-NODE-1218-length-12676-cov-7.125188_pt1 | contig 12676 bp, 16 predicted proteins | sample MGYA00511136_ERZ772926 | MGnify/ENA primary metagenome ERZ772926 (study PRJEB29015, sample SAMEA2737917) | human oral metagenome | biome: human oral; feature: human-associated habitat; material: dental | place: China | collected 2153 ... | reverse complement strand
TTGCACCGGGAACAATCGACATTCGCAAGAATCCCACGCAGGACATCTCTGCCCTGAGCCGCGATACGGCGAACTCGCTGAACGAGCTTGGGCGCATCTTTGACAAGCAAAAATTTGAAGAGCAACAGGAACTGGCCAAAGCCTTCGGTGAAGAAGCCTTCCGCCTCGCCCATAACCTCCCCGACGACGGCAGCGGCCGAAAAGTCGCCGTCCATGCCATCATCGGCGGCATCATGAGCCAGATCACAGGCGCCGGCTTTACTTCTGGCGTCATCGGCGCAGGTGTCAACGAGGCGATCATTGGCGAAATCAAGAAGATCAAGGATCCTGGCACCGCACAGATTGTCAGCACGATTGTAGGCGCTGCGGCGGCTAAGGCGATCGGTGGCAATGCAGAGGCTGGTGCAAGTGCGGCTGCGAGCGGGACGAAGAATAACCTCTACGAGAAAATTCCTGAGATAAGGCAACAGCTAGAAGAACAACTGATAACCGAAGAATACGAATCCCTGCGAGAAAATGAGTATATGCCTCTATACGGAGAAAAAGATGGCAAAAAAGTCGCTGTCACTATAGACCGAGACGGCAATATCTACGATTTGGATATCGAAGCTGACAGCGGGAGTGATGCAAGGAAAATTCGTTTGCATAGCCCCTTGTCAGAAAACAGCACTCCCTTCAATGTTGAGATTTATGACGACTATGATTTGAGAGAAAATCCCGTAGAAAAGACCGGACAAGTAAACGTATATAAAACTGGCGCATACGATGGTTCTCTCTTCGATGCCTTGTATCCCCAAGAAAGCCTTTCAAGTAAAATCCAACGAAACTTCTTTGACTGGGCTGCCGGAACTGTCAGCGCCATCGATGACAATATGTCCTTCGGTCTAGCGCAAAATGGCTATCAGTATGTGACAGGTCGCCGCATTGACAATCGGGATAGCCTATTCTTTTATAGCGGTAGACTGACAGGCACAGCCTTGACATTCCTTGGGGCGCTAAGGGAAATCACTAGTGGAACCGCCATGTCCGCCGGAGGTTTTGTACTGGTACCCGAGACAGGCGGTGCCTCTGTTGTAGTAACCGCAAGTGGAATCACTCTGACGACCCATGGTGCTATAGCTGCAAAAAACTCCCTTGAAAACGGAATTGATGATAGCAGGCACTTCCTCAAAGCTATGAAAGGAAATGTAGGCTCAAAAAATAGCAGTGCGATGGAAAAGGGCATTTTCCCAACCGATCCTGCTGATTTTAATCCTCCTGGATTACAAAAAATCGGTCCTATACACACGAAAAACGGAAAAATAATCAAGTGGATAGATCCTAAAACAAAAAAAGCTAAATATGAATGGGATGAAGATTTACAACATGATTCACACTATCATAAGATTGGAGAAGATGGCAATACAAGAATTCCTAATGAGAATGGCGAGACACATTTACATGCAGGAGATAAATTCTAAACTTATGGGGGAATAAATTATGGAATATATTAGTACAAATAATATAGAGAGAACTGCTTTACAACTTCACGATGCTCTACTTAATGATATAAAAATACAGTATCAAAAGAAAAAAATATGCCTTTCTTTAATGTTACCAGTAGATTCTTTCAAAAGAGACCATGAAGAGAAAGCTATTTTGCTCATTAAAGAAATGATATATTTTAGACTTTCTGGCAATGAGCCATGGGGAATGGGAAGTTATATCTTCTCTATTGAAGGAAAAATATACAAAAAAGAATTTATAAAAATAACCTTATTATTAAATTCTGGCGATAAAATAATATTTTGTGGAAAAGAAATATATATGTATACCGAGAAAGATCGAGAATTTAGTAAATCAGTAGAGTGGGCAACCCTTTCATGATTATAGAAAGAAATTTTTCGGTATCACCACTACGGCAGCTATGACAAGATGAGCCGACAAGAGAAGAACAAGGTCTATAACACCATAGGCCTCTCCCCCAGCCTTTCCATGCCTGCCAAGGGCGATGCGAACAGCACGACAACTTCTGCCGTTGCACCGGGAACAATCGACATTCGCAAGAACCCCACGCAGGATGTCTCTGAAAAGAAATGGCCGGTTTTTCGGACGGATGGACTTTGAATATTCTAGCTGAAGGAGGAATATCAACAAACTTAAATGGATATCAACTAATTTGTTATGGTATTGGAAGCACCCCAGAAGCAAGTTTAAGTGCAGGATGGACATTCTATGAAGGGAGTAAAGATGATTTTTGAAAAGAGAATTTTATCCCTATATTTGTTTGTATAGTGGTTTGTTTCTGTTTGTTGCATGTGCGATTGCATTGACTACTTCCGCTATATTGTCGGTTTACGAAGAAAATTCTGTTAAGGAAGATGGCTGGAATGAATATATTTCCTTTTATCAAGCCATTCCTTTACCGGAGGCATCACAAATTATTGAATTCAAGATTTTCGATAAAGCAAGTGTACCATTCGATATCACCATAAAATATACAAGTGCCAAACGCTATGAAGATGAACTGGAACAATATTTGCCATTGCTCGAAAAATACCAAATGATAGAAATCATGCAAAAAGAAGATCAATATGAATGCACAGATAAGAGAAAAATTATACACTTTTCATTTAAGAGGCAAGATACAAAATATGTTCTCAGGCTTTCAAACGGAAGTTGGTAAAAATGAATAGACCTGTCATAAAATATTCAATCTGTATTGCAGGGATGGGATTCTTGCTCTTTTGGCTATGGGGCTATTTCTATCATCCGCTGCACTATGGTGAGCATACGGATCAAGATGAGGCCACACTAGCTTATGCTCTACACGATTTAACAGAAATTCAACAGTGTGATATTATCAACATACAGAAGTCAACTTATCTAGGAGGAGGACGCTCTCTTGCCATCGAAGTGCAAGGAGACTTTAAAGATGCTTTATCTGCCGATAAAATGGCGAAGAATGGCTGGAGAAATATAAAAACAACCGCAAACTCTCTATCTGCCGAAAAAAAGAATTATTGCATAGAAATACAACAAAAGAAAACCCGATATATGCTGATAGTCACAGCAAGGAAATAGCAGCGGCATCATGAGCCAGATCACAGGCGCAGGAGTCAATGAGGCTGTGATCGGCGAGATCAAGAAGATCAAGGAGCCCGGCACCGCACAGATCGTCAGTGCGATTGTCGGCGCTGCTGCAGCCAAGGCGGTCGGCGGGAATGCAGCGGCTGGTGCGACTTCGGCGGCGAGCGGGACGAAGTGGAATGCCGAATATGAAGAACTATTTCGCGGCATGGTTTCATCAGAAGGAATTTCAAACCCTATTGAATAAGCTTCAAAAGGTGGAACTCTTCCCATGTGGCAAGAAATGGATTCTGATTACTATGTAGTTGATTTATCCGGGACGATTCCCATAGGAAAATTCATTAGTGGTTCTGTAGGTGGAATACTTGATAAAAAGGGAATGCATATCTTGTTATAGGTGGAGGCGTAGAGTTAGGTTCCTCTACACCCCTACAAATCTCTGCTGGCTTCGGAAATCTTTCTGATTTTCCAGGTTTCAGTCCCGAAGAATATCTATCCGCATCACTGGACTATCAGCCTCTATAAACGGGGCAGCTCTTATACAAGCAGGATATGGAAAATCTCTTTTTGATGATATCGATTCAGCCGAAACATTTGTAACATCATCTTTGGGGATAAAAGGTAATATAAAATGTATCATTTTCATCTATAATTTAACGGGGAATTGACCTATGTACAGCTTTATAAAAATAATACAATATAGCATATCAATAATTGTATTTTCTGGTTTTTCCATATTATTTTTATACAATATAGTTCCGCTTATCCAAGACCCTCATATTTATTCAGATCGAAAAGAATACATTAGGGAAGAATTTTTATATATCCGCCCACTTCCCTCCTCTGTAAAAACATCTGAGCACACCATTCGCAAACTCACCCAGATTAGTATCACTACAGATTATTTTACAGAAGCGAGTCTGACACAAATTGACAAATATTATCGAAGCGAGTTGTCTCAATTAGGGTGGAAAGAAACCCCGACAAATGAGCCTAATACATTAAAATTCACTAAAGATAGGCTCATATTTATAATAACTCGCACTAAAGATAATCAGGGATTTTATTTGCATACAGGAATATTTTATGATGATATTCTTGTTATATAAACAAAGATTGGCGACAATCTCAACATCGAAACCTTGCAGGAAAAAGAAACCTACGAAGAATCGCCTCAGCACAGAGACATTCTCTTTCAGTGATTTGGAGAACGGTGCGGTTCTGGTTAGAAGACTCAAATGCACCTTGGTATGGATGGGATTATAAACGCACAGATGTCGGAGATTTTTATGAACCTCGAATTCCCACACTGTCGGAAGTGCTAAGGATATACTTTTGAAGCATAGCAAGAGAACTCCTTCGACACTTCTGCGCATCTGTTTTAGCCTCATATTTTTAAAAGTGATATACCTCAACTTTCGTCTAGACCAAGAGAATCAATTTTCTATAGTGGAGGATATGCTAATGCTCGAAATCAATTTGCATTTGTTAGAAGGCACTCTAGCTGTATATAGTGTGGCTGGTATCTTTTTATATTTTTTATCTGTAACAAAAAAGATCCAATATACACAATTTATTACACGAAATAAATTTTTGAAGATATGGATAGGATGTATCATCTTAGAAATAATGAAAGTAGTTTGTGCCATCGGAATCGAACTTATCACATCAAATGCAAATATGCACGGGGAACTATACACTATACTCGCAATGAGCTTTATTTTTGAAATTGCTGCAAAAGCTTTATTCCTAATCATCATTTTCAAACGAGCAGTCGGTTTTACCTATAGAAAACTACTCCTCATCTTCTTTTGTATATTTCTTTTTTTGAATGAAATCCTAAATATTATTCCTTTTTTATTCGTTGTCGTATTTTCTATTCTTTGGTTATTGATTCCAATCAATATTCCCGAGGAAGTTCGAGGTGACTCCATTTGATTTCAACCAAACTCCCATCCGCCCTCCTGCTCGCAGCAGCCCTTCTCCCCTTATCCGCCTCGCCCGTCAATGCCGATCCTCTCTCGCAGCAGGAGCAGCTTGACCAGTCGCGGGCGCAGGAGGCGGCACAGCAGGAGCGGCTGCATCAAGAACTCATGGTGGTCGATACACCCGCTCCTTCCCCCTCAAAGCTTCCTGCCGATGAAACAGTTCGTTTCCCCATCGCCAAGGTCGTGCTTGAAAATGACTCTGGGAAGTTCTATTTCCTGCATCATATCGCCCATATACGAAGGACGCAAGCTTGCTCTCAAGGAGATCAATGAAGCCCTCGGCAAGATGAACCACGAGCTTATACAGCGCGTTTTTTCAACAAGCCGCATCGTCATCCCCGAGCAGAATCTCTCAGAAGGAATGCTCCTCCTTGTTTTGCAAATCGAGATAACTGAAAAAGCCCGCCAGTACTGGACTGACGGGCTTTTGTAACTTTCTATTGGGTTCTTGCTGCTTAACGCTTCGAGAACTGAGAGGCCTTGCGAGCTTTTTTGAGACCGTACTTGCGGCGCTCCTTCTCGCGCGGATCGCGCGTGACGAATCCAGCCTTTTTCAGCGCTGGGCGAAGCTCTCCATCGAGTTCCATCAGGGCGCGCGTGATGCCGTGACGAATCGCACCTGCCTGGCCCGAGGCGCCACCACCCTTGACGTTAGCAATGACATCGTACTTGTCCACCGTATCGGTGAGGTTCAACGGCTGACGAACGATGAGCTCAAGCGTCTTGAGACCGAAATACTCTTCCATATCGCGGCCGTTGATCGTGACCTTGCCGTCACCGGGAACCAAGCGAACGCGAGCGACCGAGGTCTTCCTGCGACCCGTGCCGTAATAGCTGACTAATGCCATGGATTAAAGCTCCTCCTTCCAGAAATCAACGGATGTCGAGCGCGAGCACTTCGGGCTTCTGCGCTGCGTGGGGGTGTTCCGAACCAGCATAGACATTGAGCTTGCGGTACATCTGTGCACCGAGGCGATTTTTCGGCAACATGCCGCGCACCGCTTTCTCAATGACCTTCTCCGGAGCTTTCTCCATAAGCTTTCCTGCCGCTGTGAACGTCGTGCCACCCGGATATCCGGAATGACGGAAATACATCTTATCCGTGAGTTTCTTGCCTGTAAAGACCGCCTTCTCCGCGTTGATCACAATGACGAAATCACCTGTATCAACATGCGGCGTGAAGGTCGGCTTGTTCTTGCCGCGAAGCACCTTGGCGACTTCCGCTGCCAAGCGACCTACCGTCTGGCCGGCAGCGTCGACAACATACCACTTGCGTTCGATATTCGCTGCATTCGCCATAAATGTCGTCTTCATGCGAATCCTCCCTCAACCTATTGCAATGCATTATTTTCATAGATGATGGCCCGCTGGCGCTCCGGGGCTAATGGATGCGCTTGCTACGACTCATACAGAAATATTCTATTCAAAAGGGCACAGCTTGTCAAGCATTTTTTCTTGCCGCTGCTCTGCTTGGCAGATTGCAAGTTTAATTGTCGCATCGTTCTGCCAAACTTTGGTAGCTTATGCAGCCGCAAACGACAAAGGCACCTTCCCTCCAAACCCTTCAGGAATCATTGAATTTATCAATTTCCCTTAAATACCATCAAACTCAAAGGCGTTCTCATAATGGCGTACCGCATAAGATTCGTCCATCGCGAGGATTTCTATGACATCAAATCGACAGGCTCTTTCCATAAATCCATGTTTTTGCATATACAAAAAGGCTGTACGAAAAATACGCCGCTGTTTCGTGCGTCCTACGGCCTGAGCCGGCGTGCCGAAGCGCGTCGGATGGCGCGTCTTGACCTCGATGAAGAGCAATGTCCCATCTTCCTCAGCAATGATGTCGATCTCACCCGTCTTCATGCGAAATTGCCGTTCTAATATGCGGCAGCCACGCTTTTCCAGATACAGCGCCGCCGCTTCCTCACCTCGGTCGCCAAGTCTCTTCGTTGTCACCGCGGCAACTCCGGCTTCTGATGGCGTTTGTCGATGCGATAGACATAGGCGAGAACCTCAGCAACTACACTGTAAAGTTCCGGAGGAATCTCTCGGTCGAGTTCCAAGGCCATCAGCATGTTGACGAGCGATTTGTTCTGGTAGACAGGAATCGCGTTTTTCTGTGCCGCTGCGAGGATGTTTTCCGCGACGAAACCACGTCCTTTCGCCACAACTTTCGGAGCTTGCTGCTTTTCTGGCTCATAGCGCAAAGCCACAGCTCTTTGATTGGCAACGTCTCGCTCTTCCAGCGGCAAATCTTTATTTTCCATATTCGTGTCCATCATTCTTTACTACCCGCTATACTGACTTTGAGATCGGTCAGTTCCAACGCCATCGTACGAAATGATTCCTTGAACTCAGGAATATATGACTTGAACTCTTCCACGGCAGACGCCTCCGAGAAAAGCACGCGCATGTTGAGGCTCTTCGCGTCGTACACCTGGCAAGTCAGCTCTACGGCGCCAATATGGTCTGTAAGCACGCAGAGTCTGAGCCACGTTTCCTTGTGCATGCTCCCATCCTCGGGCGAATACTTCTCCTCGTTATAGACATTGGCATACGCGGGGAAACTCTGTTTTTCGCCTTCCCCCATATACAATGGCAACATGAAATTCAGTGACCGATGCACATTGCCCTTGCCGTCCGTCTGAAAAAGACTGCCGCCTTCCATAGAACGCTTCATCGAAGCGGCAAATTCCGCGACATCCTTACCCGCTCGCTTGAGCTGCTGCTCCTTCATGTCCTTCACCGCCGTCATATCGCAGAGCTGCATAAATGCCCAGAGACGCGGCAGATCGCCGAGATTCTTCTGCACGGCAGCCTGATTGACGGCAGCAGGAACATTATTCTGACTGAGGCGCAGGAGAAGCTGCAGCTGCTTCGCTTCCTTGTCCGGCAAGAGTTTTTGCCCGTTGTTGATAAAGTCGCGCAGCAAGGCGGCATCTTTCTCTGTAAGCGGCATATTCTTCAACATGAATGACGCCGTCTCCTTCAGACTCTGCATGAGCTGAGGCGTATTCTGCATCACGGGCATCTGACGCGCAGAAGCTTTCGCCTCTCCCTGCGTATTGCTCGATGAGTTAGTCGATGGACCAGCAGGATTCCGCCCCTGCAGCAGAGACTTTTCCTGCGCTGTATTCTGTTTGGTGCCTTCCTGTCTTGTCGACTGCGGATTCACACTCTGTTCATCCTGACGCGATACCGCTGATTCCGTCGACTTTCCCTCTTGCTGCGCACCACGCAGCATTTGCTCACTCGACTGTCCTTTGCCCTCGGCAGCATTTCCCTGTCCGAGGGCTTTTTGCTGCTGTGCTCCGCTTTGCTCCTGAGGCGTCTTCGTCTGCCCCTTGCCCTCGGTAGTCTCTACCTGCCCTGAAACCTTCTGCTGCTGTGTTGTTTCCGAAGCGCCATCCTCAGCGTCTGGCAACAAGTCAGGTTCCATTCCCTCGGCATTCTGCTGCACAATGGCGTCATTCGGTTGGGGCTGTTGCGTCGCCGCTTTTCTTAACGCCGCCTCCTTCCCAAGTACCGCTTCACCTTCCTTCTGCGCAGCGTTCGTCTCCTCATTGGCGGCTTCCGACATCTGCCTTGCCGCCTCTTGCCGCACTTCCTTCGCACCGCCTTCACTCATATCGCGCATCGGTGGATTCGCACTGGTCTCAGCATCCGCGTCGCCTTCGGGCATCGTCTGTCCCGACTCCTGCATGATCGGCGACACACTCTCCTCTCCGGGCCGCGGCATGAAATATTGCACAAGAGACTTCAGAAAGTCAAAAGAACTTGTCTCGCTCGCACCCTGCTGCGGCTGCGTCTGTGCCAAAACCGTCAATGCCTGCTGCAAGGCTGCCGGCAAATCCTCCAGCGCCTTAGCGTCAAGCAGTTGGAAGGACAGCTTATTCAAGAGGGCTGGCTCCAAGGAGTTTCCACCCTCCTGCGCCGTCAGAAGCGATTTCAGATTTCGCAGCAACGTCTGCATGCTCTCACTGAAATCGCTGACCTGCACGCCCTTTTCCGCGAGTGCACCCAGCTGTGTGAGCATGCGCGAAAGCGTGCCCAACTGCTCCAAGGAAAAACGCTGGCTCTCCGTCGTACTGCCCAATCCCTCTTCCAAGGTCGCACTTAACGAAAAAGCGCTTTCCATGACATTACGAATCACCTTCTGCAGGTGATCGGGCAGAACCTCCACCGAATCCTCCTGTCCTTGGGAAATCCTCCCGAGGACGGATGACAAATCCGCAATGGAATTTCGTATAGAGACATTCGTCTCCTTTGCAAAAGGGGAGGAAGAAGCGCCGTCCCCTCGCCGCGTTACGGCATCTGTCGATCCTGTCGTCTGAGGCCGCTGTATTCGCTGCAAAGACCCCGCAGCATTGGCGGCATTTGCTTCCATTGCCATGAAACGAATCCTCCGTGTAATCTTCTAAGGAACACCTGCTAAAATGAAATCCATCCGTTTGATGCCGGCCTCATCAACGCGTCCTTGCCTCAAGGGTCAACGCCATCGAAAGAACCGGCTCGAAGGATCTTCGATGAATGGGACAAGGCCCATACTTCCGTAAAGCCGCCAAATGCTCCGCCGTCCCATAGCCCTTGTGCCTTTTGAAACCATACTGCGGATATTCCTCATCATATTTCAGCATCAGGCGATCCCTCGTAACTTTGGCCGCGATCGATGCCGCCGCAATCGACGCCGACTTTGCATCCCCGTGGACAATGGGAGAAGACGTCATAGAAAGCTTCAACGGCACGGCATCGAGCAAGACATGCTGCGGCTGCGGCCGCAAGGCGGAAACAGCTTCGTACATCCCCTGCTTCGTCGCTTGATAGATATTCTTTTCGTCGATGATTTTCTCTGAAATGCTCACGATTTCCACAGCGACAGCGCTTTCCATAATGGCAGAAAAAAGTTCCTCGCGCACGGCTGGAGATAATTTCTTCGAATCATTCAAATGTGGCAGAAAAAGACCCAGCGGCAAGATGACTGCGGCGACTACAACTGGTCCCGCCAAAGGGCCACGACCGGCTTCATCGACGCCTGCCACAAGCAGACAGCCCTTCTCACGTGCCAAAAATTCGTAATGGTACAGTGCTTCGACGCGGGTGCGCTCCTGCGCATCTCGCTCCCATCGACGCACCAATCGCTGCACACCTGTGCGGGAATCCGACAGGCACTGCCGCTGCAGCTCCTCAGTCCACTTCCCTGCGCGATAAAGGCACTCCAGTTCTCTTATCGTCATTTCTTCCCTATCCATTAACCGCCGTCCACTTCCTCCGATGGTTCCGTCGGGGGCACGTCCAAGCTGATCTTGCCAAACTTCCCCATGCGGAATTCCGTCAGAAGGATATGCTGCACCTTCTCGAAATCGATGCGTCCGCCCTTCAAAAGGCAGCCACGCTTGCGTCCAATCGCCTCCATCAGTTCCTCCGTAGTCTCTGGAAGCGCCTCCTTGAACTTGAACCGCTCCTGCAAGCGTTCCGGATGATCGCGCTGCAAAGCCGCAAGGAGCAAGTGCGCCACATTCTCCAAATCGTAGATCTCATCGTTGACCGCGCCGGTAAACGCCAACTTAAGTCCAACCGCGCGGTCTTCAAACTTCGGCCAAAGAATCCCCGGAGTATCCAAGAGATCAACGTCCGCTCCGATGCGTATCCACTGCTTCGCGCGCGTGACACCGGGCTTGTCCGCCGTCTTCGCCTTCGCCGCGCCTGCCAAGCGGTTGATCAGGGATGACTTTCCGACGTTCGGTATGCCGAGGATCATCACACGCGCCTTGCGTGCTGCAACACCCTTCGATACCAACCTTTCCGTACGATGTTTCGCAGCCTTCTCAATGAGCGCCAACAGTTCCCGCATTCCCTTCCCCGTCACAGAATCGAGCGCGACAGCCGGAAGCTTCTGTGCACGAAAATATTCCAGCCAACACTTCGTCATCTTCTCGTCCGCCAGATCCCTCTTGTTGAGCGCCACGACGCGCGGCTTGTCGCCGACGATCTCCCGCAGCATGGGATTCGCGCTCGCCGCTGGAATCCGCGCGTCAAGCAGTTCGACAACGACATCTACAAGCTTCAAATTCTCCTCCACCAGTTCCCGTGCTTTCTTCATGTGGCCCGGATACCATTGGATGATGGGTATATCTCTCGCTACATCATTTTTTATCATTATACATATTCCCTTCGACCCTTGATTTTACTGAGTTCTTGCATCATGCGCCTAGGTACAAAACAAAGAAATCACGATTTATCGCTATCCATGTCCGTATTTTGGAGTGCAGTCAATTCGATTTGAGGCCTTTTCTTTACAGCAAATCTTTCCTGATAAGTTTCGTGAGCGTTTCCACGTGACACGAGCTGATACCATAGCTTACATTGGCACATTCTGTTGATTTAATAGTTCTTGGGAACATATCACCCATGTTTTTATATCTTTGTCAGTTCTTGGGAACATATCACTTTTATTAGTATAACAACCCATATTATCCTAAAGCAGAACTGCACTTAACTGTTTTTTTAGAAGTGCTTTTCTATCCTCTATAAACTTTGGATAATTTTCATATGAATACTCCATATCTGGCAGATAATTCACAGTCCTATACTGAATCTTATCTGTATCTGTAGGATGTTGTTCGTTAAACCACTCATCAAAATCAGTAGCAAGCTTCTCTTCATTAAGCTGTGCAGCAAGAAGCTGAAGGTTACTTATATCATTAACCGTTGCAATGTACCAATCTAATTGTTCCTCAGGAACACCCTGCTTTCGGAGATAAGTTTTTGTAAATTTGCTCTTCGGATACATATGATCTTCATGGAATTTATTACTGAAATCTAGTGATGGATATAGCAACATGAGAGTTGAAAGTGTGTCACTCTTTCCATATTTAAGTTTCAAAAGGAACTCCTCAATATCTTCATCCGTAAACTGTATGGATTTATTTGTACCTTTAAACTTGTCGATGATACTGTCTAATGGAAACTCATTTGTTCCGTTTGCTTTTAGAATCTCACGAATTGGTCTAATCACATTATCTGGTTGTCCACTGAATGTCTTCTTTAACAGAGAACGTATAAGCCACTTCTTTATTTTATCTTTATTATTCTTGTTTATCCCTGAATCAACAAAGTTATCCGGCATACCATTAATAAAAAGGTAATATGCAATTGGAATCAGCGCATTATTTGATGTTAGTGTTTCACCTGAATAACCAAATGATGAAACCAAAAGAACCGCCTGTTTAATAGCTTTCTTTATATTATCCCAATTGTTTTCAATTTTAATCATGTTTTGTTTGTTAAAATTGTCCACTTTAAAAGCAATATTCGTAAAATCACTAAGAACCAACGCCGTCTTCAGCACAAAATCTTTATTGATTTTAAATCCTGCTCCTACTGCATTTACATCATCAACAAACTCAATAATTTCTTCTCTCGCATCATGGTTTTCCCACTGTGCAGAAGCTATGGATAGAAGCAAGTCAGAGTAACTTAGAGGTGTCCCTCCACTGTTGACTCTTATAAATATATTTAGAACTTTATCGAGTTCTACCGTCTTCTCTCTATAATAACTAATCGTGCCAACCTTATTAATAATGTTATATAGCTTAGACAGAGCATTGATAGCGAAT
>ERZ772926.1208-NODE-1208-length-12757-cov-3.940875_pt1 | contig 12757 bp, 11 predicted proteins | sample MGYA00511136_ERZ772926 | MGnify/ENA primary metagenome ERZ772926 (study PRJEB29015, sample SAMEA2737917) | human oral metagenome | biome: human oral; feature: human-associated habitat; material: dental | place: China | collected 2153 ... | reverse complement strand
AAAGAGAAATCATGGCAAAATTCCTGACTTTAAATACTCATAGTTGGATGGAAGATGAGCAAGAAAAAAAGCTAGATCAACTAGCTGAGCGGATTCTTCAAGAAAAATATGATGTCATTTGCCTGCAGGAAGTCAATCAAGAAATGGAGTCTGAACAGGTTGTTCAGGCTCCATTTTATCATGCGGTAGATGGCGCCATTGCGATTCATAAAGACCACTTTGCGCATTGTCTCGTGGAGAGATTGATAGAGAAAGGTCTTATTTATCATTGGTCTTGGGCTTATAATCATATTGGTTTTGATCGGTTTCATGAGGGAGTCGCTATTTTATCCTTAAAGCCGTTGAAACCAAGTGAGTTATTGGTTTCAGATGCCAACGATCCAACGGATTATCACACTAGAAAAGTACTTTTGGCGGAAACAGAAGTAGATGGACGGCTTGTAACGGTGGCTTCCTGTCATCTTTCTTGGTGGGACAAAGGCTTCCAAGAAGAATGGGTACAAGTAGAAAAAGAATTGTTGCAGCGCGATATGCCTCTAGTATTGATGGGAGATTTTAACAATCCCGTCGGTTATGAGGGTTATCGGCACATTCTAAAAAGTCCGCTTGCTCTGCAAGACAGTCATGTTGTTGCGGCTACAGTCATTGGTACAGCAACAGTTGAAGGCGATATTGCCGGCTGGGCTGGAAACAAGGATGCTCTAAAAATTGATTATATCTTTACGAGTAAAGATTTTAACGTTAAAAAATCTGCTGTTGTTTTTGACGGCAAAGCAACACCTGTCGTTAGTGACCATTTTGGGTTAGAAGCAGAAGTTGCATTTTAACAATCAAAAACGGGAAGTTCAAGATAAAACTTCCCGTTTTTGATTGTCATTCTTTAGAGGTGTGGCGTTTTCCAGCATTGATAGCATCGGCTTCAGTCATGGTGACTACTCTGTCAAACCGTGTATTGCGTGGCATATTATCTATACTGTACCAATAAACCTCAGCAGTTCCGTTACGAGCTACATAAACGGTTCGTTCCTGCTGTTGAGCTTCTTGTGCTGCAGCAGCCTCTTGTTGTTGCTGCGCTTGAGCGGCAGCTGCTTCTTCTTGTTTTCGTTTTTCTTCCGCTTGTTTAGCTATTTCTTGTTCTTTTGCTGCTTTTTCTTGCTTAGCTTTTTCCGCTTCCTTTTTCTTCTCTTCCTCAGCGGCCTTCTCCTTCTTTGCCTGTTTCTCTTTTCTACCTATAGCAATATATTGCTCGTTTTCTCTTTTGTAGGAGTCAAACTCATTTTTTAATGCTTTGTAATCTTTAGCGGCTTTTTCATTGCTTTTTGTTAATTTTTGAATCTGTACTTTATATTCTTCTCCATTTTCGCGCTGGTTTCCTTTGGTAGAAAAGGAAACCAACAAAAGAACAATTAAAGCTAGAATAGCAATATTCTTTTTGTCTTTAAAAAAGGCAACAGAAAAAAATCTTTTCATCATAATTCTCCTTAAAATGATAACGATTACAATTATTATATAAAATTTCTTGAGAGAAGTAAATAGGATAACGGATTATTATATGTTTTCGTGAGGAAGTTCCTATCTTTTGTTATTTCTTAAAACATGGTATAATGAAGTATTAAGAATTCAGGAGGGAAGCAGATGCGTTGTCCTAAGTGTGGTGGTAGTAAATCAAGTGTTATTGACAGTCGGCAGGCTGAAGATGGCAACACAATCCGTCGTCGGCGTGAGTGTGATGAATGTCAGTATCGCTTTACGACTTATGAACGTGTAGAAGAACGGACACTTGTTGTCGTTAAAAAAGATGGCACGCGGGAGCAATTTTCAAGAGATAAGATCTTTAATGGAATCATTCGTTCGGCGCAAAAACGTCCTGTTTCTAGTGATGAGATTGAAGCAATTGTTAGCCGAATTGAGCAAAAAGTGCGCAGTAGTAATGAAAATGAGATCGCAAGCGAGTATATCGGTGGTTTGGTTATGGAAGAGTTGGCGGATTTAGATGAAATTACTTATGTTCGTTTTGCTAGTGTTTATCGTAGCTTTAAAGATGTGAGCGAGCTGGAAAACCTATTGAAACAGATTACAAAAACAGCTAAAAAGAAAAAGGAACAGTAGATGAAACCGAATGATCAATTTTCTTTTGTGAAGAATAATCTGATTAGTCAGGATAGCACCAATTTGATTCGTCTGTATTTGCCAATTCTAGGGTTTGATGCGACTTCTATCTATCAATATTTTCTTGCTTTTTGGGACGATGGAAAATCATCTTATACTTTTGGGCACATTTTGAATCATCTCAATCTGGGGATGAATGCCTTGCAAAAAAGTTTAGAAATGTTGTCTGCTATGCAGTTAGTAGAGCTTTATCATGCAGAGAATCATTTTCAGGTCTATTTGCAGCCCACATTATCGTCTGGTGAGTTTTTAAGCAATCCTGTTTACAAGCGCCTGTTAGAAAAGAAGATTGGTGAAGCTGCGGTAGAGGCTTTGTTGCCTAGTCAACCAAAGGGTGAGAAGCAAGATGTAAAGCTGTCAGAGATTTTTCAAGTGGAAGGTGCAAAGGTAGAGACGCAGTCAAAACAGAATCATTTTGACTTGGATTACTTTAAACAATTGATGGCGCGAGAAAACCTACGTTTTGAAAATGAAAAAGAAGATTTGTTGGTACTTTTTGCTATTTCAGAGCAACATAATTGGACTTGGTATGAGACCTACTTGTTGGCTAAGGAAACGGCTGTCGGTCATGTGATTTCAACCAAGCGAATGAAGCAAAAATTAAATCAAAAGCCTGCTGCAAGTGGATTTTCTAATGCTGAACAAACGATTATTCGAGAGGCTAAGAGTAAGTCAGCCATGCAGTTTTTGGCAGAAATCAAAAAAACAAAGCATGCGACAATCACACGAGGAGAACGTCAGTGTTTGCAAGAATTGGCAAATTTGGGACTGTTAGATGAAGTGATCAATGTGATTTTGCTGTTGACTTTTAACAAAGTGGATTCGGCTAATCTCAATGAAAAATACGCTTTGAAAGTAGCAAATGACTTTTCATATCAGGAAGTGTCATCGGCAGAAGAAGCAGTTTTGCGGATTCGTGAACGAAATCAACAACCAAGCAAAAAAGCAAATCAAACGGCTACTTCAAAGAGCAATGTTCCCGACTGGAGCAATCCTGACTATAAGAATGAAACAAGTGCTGAAAAGCAGGCTGAGCTAGAGGAGCAAAAGAGAAAACTTTTAGCGAAATTAGACCAAGGAGGTGACTAGATGGAGAGTGTTGGACAAACGATGGCGCATAGGAAACAAGCTCGTCAATTTGACTATGAAGAGTTGGTGAAACAAATCGTTGCCGATCCAGATGTGGCGGCTTTTATCCAGTCTGAGCGATTGACACCTGCTGAAATCAAACGAAGCATTTCTAAGTTTAATCAGTATATTTCTGAGCGAAACCGTTTCTTGCTAGGTGATAAAGCGTATATTGCCAAAGGCTATAAGCCGATATTGGTGAAGAATGAGGGGTATGCAGACGTTTCTTATGAAGAAACTCCAGAACTAGTCGAAGCGCAGAAACAAGCAACTATCAATGCACGGTTAAATTTAATTAGTCTTCCGGCTAGTCTCAAGGAAGCTAGTTTGGCAAAAGTGGATTTGGACGATGTTGGTCGTTACAAGGCTTTTGAGTTGCTGACGAATTTTGTGGCAGATTATCCAAACTACAAAAAAGCGATTTACCTTTATGGTGATTTTGGCGTGGGAAAAAGTTACATGATGGCAGCCTTAGCACATGATTTGTCGGAAAAACGCAGTGTTTCCACGACCTTGCTTCATTATCCTAGTTTTGTTTTGGATGTAAAGAATGCTATTTCTTCTGGTCTCGTTAAGGAAAAGATTGATGAAGTAAAAGTAGCGCAAGTATTGATTTTGGATGATATTGGTGCGGAGCAATCAAGTCCGTGGATGCGAGATGAGATTTTGCAGGTTATTTTACAGCACCGGATGCAGGAAAATTTGCCAACTTTCTTTACATCGAATTTTAATTTTGCGGATTTGGAACGGCATTTTGCGACATCCAAAAACGGAGATGAAACTTGGCAGGCTCGTCGTGTCATGGAAAGAATAAAATTCTTAGCAGAGGAAGTTCGTCTGGAAGGAGAAAATCGCCGATGAATGAAACGATTGATTTGATGAAAAAGCATACTTCTGTTCGTCGTTTTACAGAGGAGCAGATTTCAGATGAGGATTTGAAGGCGATTATTGATGCTGGTCGAGCAGCCTCTAGCTGGAAGAATTTCCAATCTTATTCGATTATTGTTGTTCGCAGTCAGAAAAAGAAAGCAGCCTTGTTTGATTTGGTGCCTCAGGAGGCTATTCGTCAGTCGTCTGTTTTTCTTCTTTTTATCGGAGACCTCAATCGAGCTGAGAAAGGTGTGCGACTTCACACAGATGCCTTTTACCCACAAGGAGTGGAGAATCTTCTGATTAGTTCTGTTGATGCTAGTCTGGTCGCGCAGAATACTCTTTTGGCGGCTGAAAGCTTGGGATACGGCGGGGTCATTATTGGCTTGATTCGCTATGCTTCTAGGGAAATAGCAGAGCTGTTTAACTTACCAGATTATACGTACCCTATTTTTGGAATGGCTTTGGGAAAGCCGGATCAGCACCATGCTGTTAAACCACGCCTGCCGTATGAAATAGTCGTTTTTGAAGAAAACTATCAAGAACAGGACACGTCTGTTATTCAGGCTTATGATCAGGTTCAGGCAGACTATGCTGGGAAGCGTGCAACAGATACGTGGAGCGAACGGTTGACGAATCAATTTGCTCAAAAGCCCAATCTTGCTAGTCAGAATCTATTACAAGACAAGAAATTATTGTAAAATAAAGGGAGTGAGACAAAAATCGCTCATTTCGAAACAATTCGATTTTGTTGGCTCACCCTGCACAGCTCGAAAGGTTTGGGAAACCTTCCGAGGTTGTAAATAAAGTCAAGTAAAACTTGACATCAAAAGGGTGTAAAAGTTGATTTATCAGCGTATTAGACCCCACTTAGCAGTGTTTGGTTGGCACTAATTGCTTAAAATCAATAGAGTTTCTCCAAACCGCTGCGCCCTGTAATTATAACTACATAAACAAGCGAAGCTGAGCATTGTGTCCCAGCTTCTTAGAACAGAAAGAGGAACACTATGGCTTTACCAACTATTGCCATTGTCGGCCGTCCTAATGTTGGCAAATCAACACTTTTTAATCGGATTGCCGGGGAACGGATTTCTATTGTTGAGGATGTTGAAGGGGTCACTCGTGACCGTATTTACGCGACGGCTGAATGGCTGAATCGCAAGTTTAGCATGATTGATACAGGTGGTATTAATGATGTGGATGCTCCTTTTATGGAGCAAATCAAGCACCAAGCAGAGATTGCTATGGATGAGGCAGATGTTATCGTTTTTGTTGTGTCTGGAAAAGAAGGTATTACAGATGCGGATGAATACGTGGCTCGTATGCTCTACAAGACCCATAAGCCGATTATTCTAGTGGTCAATAAAGTAGATAACCCAGAGATGCGTAATGAAATTTTTGATTTTTATGCGCTTGGTTTGGGTGACCCTTATCCCGTTTCTTCTGTTCATGGGATTGGAACGGGGGATATTTTAGATGCCATTGTTGAAAATCTCCCCAATGAAGAAGCCGTTGAAAATCCAGACATGATTAAATTCAGCCTCATCGGTCGTCCCAATGTCGGCAAGTCTAGCTTAATCAATGCGATTTTAGGAGAAGACCGTGTGATTGCTAGTCCTGTGGCTGGAACTACTCGTGATGCGATTGACACGGTCTTTACGGACAATGAGGGACAAGAATTTACCATGATTGATACAGCAGGTATGCGCAAGTCAGGCAAGGTCTATGAAAATACAGAGAAGTATTCTGTTATGCGAGCTATGCGAGCGATTGACCGATCTGATGTGGTGCTTATGGTGCTCAATGCTGAAGAGGGTATTCGCGAGTATGATAAGCGGATTGCTGGTTTTGCTCATGAAGCAGGTAAAGGAATTGTTATCGTTGTTAACAAGTGGGATACGCTGGAAAAAGATAACAAGACCATGCAAAATTGGGAAGCCGATATCCGAGACCAGTTCCAGTACTTGTCTTATGCCCCGATTATCTTTGTTTCTGCCTTGACCAAGCAGCGTCTCCATAAGTTGCCGGCTATGATTAAGCAAATCAGTCAGAGTCAGAATACCCGTATTCCGTCAGCTGTTCTCAATGACGTCATCATGGATGCCATTGCGATTAATCCGACACCGACCGACAAAGGCAAACGGCTGAAAATCTTCTATGCGACACAAGTTGCGACCAAACCGCCAACCTTTGTTATTTTCGTCAATGAAGAAGAGCTCATGCACTTTTCTTATATGCGCTTCCTAGAAAATCAAATCCGCAAAGCTTTCGTATTTGAAGGGACACCAATTCATCTCATTGCCAGAAAGCGGAAGTAGGGCGGAACTAACTAAACAAGGCTGAACATAAAAATAGTAGAGGCGGTACAGTACAAGATAACTAGTCTAATATACTTATGTGAGTAAGAAATATGAATTGGATAAATATTGCTAAAGTGGTGCTCATTGGAATTGCAAGTGCAGCTTATGTGAATATTCACTATGATGATAGAAAGTACAAACCGTTTGGTTTTCGCTATAGGTTATCACTTTTTAGTCTGATTGTTGTAGGAATTGCACATCTTTTCTTGGCTGCTATAACATTGGGCGTCATTTGGTTGATGATAACAAAATTCTCTATACTTTTACTGGGAATTTGGCTCCTTTTAGTATTCTTAGTAATAGGAAATACAATATTGCTAGTCGGTTTTATGAAAGTGTTGATTGCACGCACTAAATGCTATAAAAAGCTCAACGAGGACATTTTCTAAAAGAAAGCGAGGAGAACCTTGCTTTTTTTCTTTATGCTGAAAATATGGTATAATGAATAGATAAAATAAAGGTGGTACTTATGGCAAAATTGATTCCTGGGAAGATTCGGACGGAAGGAATTGCTCTTTACGAAGCAGGGAAAATTGAAATTCTCAAAGTGAAAGATCAGATGGTTTACAGCCGAGTGGAAAATCACAATCTGCGATATAGCTTGGATGATGAAGCCATTTTTTGCGCCTGTGATTTTTTTCAAAAAAAGAAATACTGTGCTCATCTAGCAGGCTTAGAATATTTTCTAAAAAATGCTCCTGAAGGGAAAGTCGTTTTGGCAAATCTAGAAGAGGAGCAGACAACTTCAGAAGAAACTCAAACGAAGGTCTCATTTGGCAGTCTCTTCTTGGATAAAATCCTCCAGACAGAAGAAGTAGCCGTCCGCTATGAACTGTCTGCGGTCGGGCAAGAAGATGATTATACAGGACAATTTTTGTGGACCTTGCGCATCAGTCGTTTACCAGATGAGCGCTCCTATGTTATCCGAGATATTCGTGCTTTTTTAAAGATTATTGAAAAAGGCGATTATTATCAAATCGGCAAGCACTATTATGAAAAAATGCAATTGGCTGCCTTCGATGAAGCTAGTCAAGAGGTGATCCAGTTTTTACGAGGACTTGTTTCTTATCAGCAGGATCAAGATGCTTCTTTTATCTTTCCAAATGCTGCTAGACATCTTTATTTTCCGTCTAGTCTGTTTGAAGAAGGCGTAAATCGACTCATGAATTTGCCGCATTTTCGCTTGGAATACAGTCTTTATGACTATGACAAAGTCTTTTTTCAAGATTTGCATGCTGAAGTAGGCATCTATGATTTTACAGTAGAGGAAAATTCGGATTATTTTGAGCTCATCATTACAGAGCAAAATTATAAAATCCTGTATGGTGGTGACTTTATTTTTTATGGGGATCATTTCTATCAACTGACGGAGCAACAAAAGCGGATGATTCAGGTGATGCGAGAATTGCCTGTGGACACGGACCGCAAAAAACGGCTTCAATTTGATACAAGCGACCAAGCAAAGCTGGCTTCAGGACTATTAGAATTTGGTAAAATTGGCTCTATTCATGAACCAGAAAGTTTGGTGATTCATACGTTTATTCCGCTGTTTGATTTCGAGTTATTGGATACTCAGGAAATTAGTCTCAAAATCCAGTTTGATTATGGAAATCATGTTGTGGATACTCGTTTTAAGTTGGAAGAACTGCTATTTGCCAGCGATTTCCAGTTAGAACAAAGGGTTTTTCAACAAGCTCTGTCTGCTGGCTTTGAAGCAGATTTCACAAGCACCCGTCCGCCATTGCAACCACAAGAGATTTATTCATTTTTTACGTCCATTCTCCCTCGTTTTAGGCGCTTGGGAAAGGTATTTGTAGCAGAAAGCCTGACAGCCTTGTACCAAGTGGAAAGACCAGCAGTTTCTGTTCAGACAAATGGTGGCTTGTTGGATATCGGGTTTGACTTTACAAGTATTGACCAGACAGAAGTAGACGATGCGTTAGAAGCTCTTTTTTCGGCTAATGATTATTTCATCAGTCGCTCTGGCAAGGTGCTCGTTTTTGATGAAGAAACAAAAAGAGTCAGCAAAACCTTACAGGATTTACGAGTTAAAAAAGGAAAAGACGGCATTTTCCAAACGCAGCGGATTGCTGCTTATCAGCTATCTGAATTGTTTAAAGATCAAGAAAAAGTTAGCTTTTCGGAGGAATTTCGCCATTTAGCCTTTGATTTGACGCATCCAGAGGAATTTGCGCTACCAACGTTAAAAGTGGAAGCAACTTTGCGTGATTACCAAGAAACGGGTGTCAAATGGATGTCTATGCTTCACCATTATGGATTTGGCGGTATTTTAGCAGATGACATGGGGCTTGGGAAAACCCTTCAAACCATTGCCTTTTTAAGTAGTCAGCTAAAAAAAGAGACCAACGTTTTGATTTTGGCTCCGTCTAGTTTAATTTACAATTGGCTGGATGAGTTTGCAAAATTTGCGCCAGAAATGGATGTAGCGGTCATTTATGGATTAAAGCCAGTCAGAGATAACTTGATTGCAGAAGGTCATCAGGTGATGATTACAAGCTATGCTTCTTTCCGACAAGATGTTGAAGGGTATAGTCAATTGAACTTCGATTATCTCTTTTTAGATGAAGCGCAGGTCATGAAAAATGCACAGACCAAGATTGCTCATCATCTACGAAATTTTGAGGTCAAAAATACCTTTGCTCTTTCTGGAACACCGATTGAAAATAACCTCGGCGAATTATGGTCTATTTTTCAAATTGTTTTGCCAGGATTATTACCTAGCAAAAAGAACTTTTTGAAACTGCCTGCAGAAACTGTTGCTCGTTTTATCAAACCATTTGTCATGCGGCGGAAGAAAGAAGATGTCTTGCAAGAATTGCCAGAACTCATCGAAGTTTCTTATCGCAATGAGCTTGCAGATAGTCAAAAGGCTATCTACCTAGCGCAACTAAAACAAATGCAGGAGCGTGTGCTTACTTCTACAGATGAAGAACTCAATCGTAGCAAAATGGAAATCTTATCTGGCTTGATGCGATTACGTCAAATCTGCGATACTCCTGCGCTCTTTATGGAGGACTATCATGGAGAGAGTGGCAAACTAGAAAGCCTGCTAGAACTATTAGAGCAGATTCAGACAGGAAGCCACCGTGTGTTAATCTTTTCTCAATTCCGAGGAATGCTAGACATTATCGAAAAAGAATTGAAAAAGATGAAAATGGAGACATTTAAAATTACAGGTTCCACCCCAGCAAAAGAGCGGCAAGAAATGACAAATGCTTTTAATAATGGGGAAGGAGACGCCTTTTTAATCTCTTTAAAAGCTGGTGGTGTTGGCTTGAATCTAACTGGTGCTGATACTGTTATCTTAGTAGACCTTTGGTGGAACCCAGCAGTAGAGTCTCAGGCAATTGGTCGAGCTCACCGTATGGGTCAAGAAAGAAATGTAGAAGTATATCGATTGATTACGCGAGGAACGATTGAAGAAAAAATTCAAGAGTTGCAGGAAAGCAAGCGTCATCTCGTATCAACTATCCTAGATGGAACAGAATCCCGTAGCAGCCTAACCGTTGCTGAAATACGAGAAATTCTAGGAATTTCTACAGAAACACTTGAAAAATAGCACCAATAGGTTATAATGAGGTGTTGAAAGGAAATGTGCTAATGAAAGAAAAAACTTTTCCATTGATTTCTGATGATGAGATTATGCTATCAGAAATGCCACGTATGAATCTTTACGATGAAAGTGATCTTATCAGCAATATTAATGGTGACTATGTTGATAAAAATTATTTAGAATGGGAACCAATTGTAAAGAAAATTGCAGATAGTCAAGTAAAAGGAGGAAAAGCTTACCAAGCAACTTCAGCTATTCCGTCTGATGAAGTCGCCAAACCTGCCCCAAAAAGCTATGCAGAATTGGCTAGAGAAGAAGCCAGAGCGGATTTGAAAAAGAAACGTTCGGCAGCTTATTTGACATCGGATTTTACTGCTAAAAAGCGTTCTTATCCTGCCGTTACGAATGGTAACACAGCTATTTCACATCAACCAACAGCATTTTTCCAAAAGGAAAATGGTAGTGAACTGGCAAAATATAGTCGGAATTTGAAGCAGGATCATTATATTTTAGCAGATATCAAAGTAAATACCTCTTTGCCGAAGGAATCACCCAAAAAATCTAAAAATAATTATGACTTTTTAAAAACAAGTCAAATTTACAATAAAAAAGAATTGCAAAGCCAAAGAGAGCGTCGGATAGCGCAAGAGCTAAATTTAACACGGCTGGAAGAAAAATAATCGAACGTTGACAAGAGCAATTATTTTTGTGTGAACTTGGTTTCACTAAATTTTAACGCTCTTAGTATTTAAGGAGAAATTATGACAAAAACTTATCATTTTATCGGGATTAAAGGCTCTGGAATGAGTGCCTTAGCATTGATGCTGCATCAAATGGGACATCACGTTCAGGGAAGTGATGTGGAAAAATATTATTTTACACAACGTGGCTTAGAACAAGCAGGGATTAAAATCCTGCCTTTTGACGAAAAAAATCTTCAAGCAGATGTAGAAGTTATTGCAGGAAATGCTTTCCGTCCGGATAATAATCTTGAAATTGCCTACGCTGATGCAAATGGAATTTCTTATAAGCGCTACCATGAATTCCTTGGAACCTTCATGCGTGATTTTGTCAGCATGGGAGTGGCAGGTGCACACGGAAAGACATCAACGACGGGTATGTTGGCACACGTTTTGTCAAACATTACGGATACCAGTTATCTGATTGGTGACGGGACGGGGCGCGGCTCTGCAAATGCGAAATACTTTGTATTTGAAGCAGATGAATACGAACGTCATTTTATGCCTTATCATCCTGAATATTCAATTATCACGAATATTGACTTCGACCACCCAGATTATTTCACCAGCTTAGAAGATGTTTTCAATGCTTTTAATGATTATGCTAAACAGGTTAGCAAAGGGTTATTTGTTTACGGTGAAGACAAAGAATTGCGCCGAGTCACAGCTAACGCTCCTATTTATTACTATGGCTTTAAGGAAGGTAATGACTTTATCGCTCATGACTTACTCCGTTCTACGACAGGCTCTAGCTTTAAAGTCTCTTTCCGTGGGCAAGAATTAGGAGAATTCAAGATTCCTAGCTTTGGTCGCCACAATATTATGAATGCAACAGCTGTTATTGGTTTATTGTACACAGCTGGATTTGACTTAAATTTAGTTCGGGAGCATTTAGTCACTTTTGGTGGTGTGAAACGTCGTTTTACTGAAAAAGTGGTTAATGGGACAACAATTATTGATGATTTTGCGCATCATCCAACTGAAATTATTGCGACTTTGGACGCAGCTCGCCAGAAATATCCAAGTAAAGAAATTGTTGCGATTTTCCAACCACATACTTTTACCAGAACCATTGCGCTTTTGGACGAATTTGCCGAAGCTTTGAATCAAGCCGATGCCGTTTATTTGGCGCAAATCTATGGCTCTGCGCGTGAAGTGGACCACGGAGATGTCAAAGTAGAAGATTTAGCTGAAAAAATTATCAAAAAGGCAGAAATTATTACTGTTGACAATGTTTCGCCATTGTTAGAACACCCAAATGCTGTTTATGTTTTCATGGGAGCTGGGGATATTCAAACCTATGAATATTCTTTTGAACGTTTGCTATCCAATTTGACAAGCAATGTCCAGTAATCTAATACCACAAGTCACCCTTCGAGAAGCTTCTTTGGAAGATTGGAAGGCAATCGTTGCGATTGAGGAGGCGAATTTTTCCACAGAAGCAGCTGGTGCAGAAACAATCCAAAAATGGATTGAACAGGGGCAAACGAACTTTTTAATAGCGGAATTAAATGAGAAAATAGCTGGCTACCTTGTAGGGGCAGCCGTTTTTTCACGTCATTTGACAAAGGAAATGATAGACAATTCGTCAAAGTGGCAGCAAGATTCTGATTTTATGACGATTCAGCGCTTATCCATTCATCCAGATTTTAAAGAGCAGGGACTGGGAACTTTGCTTTTAGCTGCTTGCAAAGAAATAGCTGTTGCACAAAATCAAAAAGGTCTTCAGTTGGTTTGTTCGGATGAGTTGATTTCTTACTACGAAATGAATGCTTTCATAAACGAAGGAATTTCTGAAAGGGGAGATAGCCATGCTATTTTATATGAATTCGTTTGGGATAATCCATATTTTAAGGAGGGAAAATGAAGATTAGACAGGCAAATTTAGCAGATTTGGATGCTATTACGACTATTGA
>ERZ772926.1199-NODE-1199-length-12792-cov-32.476878_pt1 | contig 12792 bp, 9 predicted proteins | sample MGYA00511136_ERZ772926 | MGnify/ENA primary metagenome ERZ772926 (study PRJEB29015, sample SAMEA2737917) | human oral metagenome | biome: human oral; feature: human-associated habitat; material: dental | place: China | collected 2153 ... | reverse complement strand
AGGCGAATTCGAACTGCCACTTGAGTGGTCTCTCCATTTCAGATTGGTGTGGACCGTTGCGTCCCAAGGTGGGAAACACAGGGGTCGCATTGGACCGGGACACGACGGCGCGCAGTGAGAGGGTCTACGAACCGCCGGGTACAGCTAGCGATTATGCCATATTTCGCATCAATATCCCAAGCCGGGGGAGGTGTGCCGTGTCGCCTGAGTCGGTTAAATCGATCACGACTAACGCTCAGGCGGAGGTTCGCTCCCACACGGTGGTCCCACCGAGCGTCACGCGAGCGGGCCTCGACAACGCGAGGACATCATCCCTCGGATCTTCATCCAAGATGAGGAAATCAGCGGGACCGCCGTCGACGAGGCCGGGGTATCCCAGGTAGCGTTGACTCGCCCATGTTGCAGCGTCGATGGTGAACTGAACGGGCGCTCCCCACTGGAGCCACAGCGCTAGTTCACCGGCGATTGTTCCGTGTTCCTGGTAGCCGCCCGAATCCGTGCCCATCAGCAGTACAACTCCGGAGTCCACGAGCATCTGGAAGTGCTCACGACGCGTCTCGTACATACCCCGCATCGTCGCTGCGTAGACGGGATACTTCTGCCCCGCCTGCGCGGCAAAGTCCTTGAAGAGCTCTACCTGTCGCAGGGTCGGCGTCACCGCGATGCCTCGCGCGGCAATCTCGCTGGCTTGATCCGCGTCGATTCCGCTGCCGTGTTCAATGTCGTCGACCCCGGCCTCGATCAGCGAATCGATGACACGATGAGAGAACGCGTGTACGGCGACCCTCGCCCCGACCTCGTGAACGGCGCACACCGCGTCAATCAGGACTGAGGGTTCCCACAGAGGCATAAGATCCGACTCGACTCCACCGCTGCGGTCAATCCAGTCTCCGACGATCTTCACCCAGCCATCGGAGGTTCGCGCCATCGAGGCGAGGACCTCGGGAAGCTCACGCTGATCCTCAACGTCAAGCGGCAGATCGCGCATGTAGCGCTTCGGGCGCGCAACGTGGCGACCACAGCGGATCAGATGCAGGCCGGTAGCGCGAGCCGCAGGCGAGTTGTCGAGGGGCACGCCGCAGTCGCGCACAACCGTCACGCCACTGGCGAGCGTCGCTCGGGCTTGCTCCTCCATCTCGGAGTCGGACACCGAACCCGTTGCCGAGTATCCGATATGACAGTGGGTATCGACCATTCCGGGCACGATGAAACCGACCGCGGGCGCCGTGCACTCGCTGCTCACGCGGCGAATCACAGCGCCATCCACGCGCCACGTGCCGCGTACCCACTGCGGGCGTTTGGACTCGTTTTCCGCCCACAGGGCGAGCCCGGAGAACTCCATGCTCAGAGTTGGCCAAGCATGCGCTTGACGTCGTCGGGCAGATCGTCGATGGTCGGACGCGGAGCGGGAGCCTCCTGGGCGACGCCAAAGGACGAGCCCTTGGGCGCGCTGCGCTCCGACGGAGGCAGCATGGCCTCCAGCTCCTGCTGGCGGCGCTTCGCGGGGTTACCCGAACGAGCGCTCTTCTTCATGCGCGCACGCTGGGCCTGCGCCTTACGGGCGTTGGCCTTCTGCTTAGCCTTACCGCCGCGTCCGGGCAGCGCTCCCATGCCGGGCACGCCGCCGCCCATCTGGCCCATCTGGCCCATCTGGCCCATCTGGCCCATCTGCGCCATCATCTCGCGCGCAGCCTCGAAGCGCTGCACGAGCTGATTCACCTCGGTGACCGTCGTGCCAGAACCACGGGCGATACGCGCACGACGCGAACCGTTGAGGATCGAGACATCCTCACGCTCAGCGGGGGTCATCGAGCGGACGATGGCCTCGACGCGGTCCACCTCACGCTCATCGAAGTTGTCAATCTGTTCGCGCATCTGCGCGGCACCCGGGATCATGCCGAGCATCTTCTTCATGGAGCCCAGCTTCTTGATCTGCTGCAGCTGGCTCAGGAAGTCAGCGAGGGTCAGCTGGCCGGCCATCGCCTTGGCCGCGACCTTCTCCGCCTCCTCGGCATCCATCTTCTTTTCGGCCTGCTCGATGAGGGTAAGAATGTCACCCATGTCGAGGATGCGTCCCGCCATACGGTCGGCGTGGAAACGCTCGAAGTCGTCCAGGCCCTCACCCGTCGACGCGAAGAGAATCGGCGCACCCGTCACGCCGCGCACGGACAGCGCGGCACCGCCACGCGCATCGCCATCCAGCTTCGACAGCACAACGCCCGTGAACCCGACGCCATCACGGAAGGCCGTAGAAGTCGAGACCGCGTCCTGGCCGACCATGGCATCAAGGACGAACATGATCTCGTGGGGGCGCACGGCGTCGCGGATGGCGATCGCCTGGTCCATCATCTCCTGGTCAACACCGAGGCGGCCGGCCGTATCAACGATGACCACGTTAATGCCACTCTGGCGAGCGAACTCGACGCCGCTTCGCGCGACCTCGACGGGGTCACCGACACCGTTGCCGGGCTCGGGCGCCCACACCTTCACACCGGCGCGTTCGCCGACAACCTGCAGCTGCTGGACAGCGTTGGGGCGCTGGAGATCGGAGGCGACGAGGAGGACGGTCTTACCCTCCTCGCGCAGCCACTTGCCGAGCTTGCCCGCCAGCGTGGTCTTACCGGCACCCTGGAGACCCGCGAGCATGAAGACCGTGGGACCAGACTCGGCGAAGGTCAGCTCACGCGTCGCGCCACCGAGGATCTCGACGAGTTCCTCGTGAACGATGGAGACGACCTGCTGGCCGGGGTTGAGAGCCTTGGAGCGGGCCGCGCCGTAGGCCTTTTCACGCACCTGCGTGGTGAACTGACGAACGACGGGGAGCGCGACATCGGCGTCGATAAGCGCGCGACGAATGTCGGAAATTGCGTGATCGACGTCCGACTCGGTCAGGACGCCGCGGCTGCGCAGGCTGCGGAAGGACTGGGTCAGGCGATCTGACAGGTTTCCAAACACGTGTTTACTCCCAAGATGGCGGCTGTACTAGGCACAGGTTAGCGCACCTCGGCCCCGGGAGTCTCCTCACCGGGGCCGAGGTGCGCGTCATGACGAGAAGGTTCAGCCCTGCGCGCAGCCCACGATCGCGTCGACGAAGCCCTGCGGATCGAAGGGAGCGAGATCGTCCGCGCCCTCGCCAAGGCCGACGAACTTCACGGGCACACCCAGCGCACGCTGGACGGACACGACGATACCGCCCTTGGCCGAGCCGTCAAGCTTCGTGAGCACGATGCCGGTCACGCCGGTAGCCTGCGCGAACACCTCGGCCTGCTTCATGCCGTTCTGACCGGTGGTGGCGTCGAGGACGAGGAGGACCTCGGACACAGGGGCCTGCTTGGTCATCACGCGCTTGATCTTGCCGAGCTCGTCCATCAGCGTGGACTTATTCTGCAGGCGGCCTGCGGTATCAACGAGAACAACGTCGACGTCACGCGCAACACCCTCGCGCACGGCCTCGAAGGCGACGGAAGCCGGGTCAGCCCCCTCGCGATCACTGCGCACGACGTCCACACCCACGCGCTCGCCCCACGTGGCAAGCTGATCGGCGGCAGCCGCGCGGAAGGTATCGGCAGCACCGAGGATCACGGACTTGTCTTCCGCGACGAGAATTCGAGCCAGCTTGCCGACGGTCGTGGTCTTTCCGGTACCGTTGACGCCCACCATGAGGACAACGGCAGGCTTAGTGGCACCATCAACCTCGGGGCGCTCGAGGTTGAGGGAGCGATCCATGTCGGGACCAACGAGAGCGAGGAGCTCCTCGCGCAGAATTTCGCGGATGCGCGCCTCGTCCGTGACGGACTCGACGGCGACACGCCGCTTGAGGGCCTCCATCAGCGTGTCGGTTGCTTCGAGGCCAAGGTCGGCGATGAGGAGCGATTCCTCGATCTCCTCCCAGTCAGCAGCGCTGAGCTGTCCTCGGCTGAGAACACCGAGGATGGCACGCCCCAGCGAACCGGAGGATGCAAGACGTTCACGCAGGCGCTCCATGCGGCCGCGCACGGGTTCGGGGCGTTCGATAGACGAGGCCGGGGTCGCGGGGACCTCAGAAGGCTCCTCGGGGGCCGCCTCAGGCGCGTCAGACGGGCCAGCACGAGGCTCATCGGTACCTTCTCGCGCGGCAGACGTGGGCACGTCGCCGGGTGCCTCGGCCGGAACCTGGGGCTCAACGGGGATACTGACGTCCTCCGTGGAGCGGCGCTTGGAACTGACAACGATGCGGATGAGCACACCGATCAGCACAGCGACCAGCAGGCCGATAACGACCGCCCACGGTGACTGGAGAGTGGAAATAAAAGCGTCCATAGGGTCATTATCCCCTATGTGCGCTCTTCACAGAAAACCTGAGTGCGGCATCACTACCTTAGGACTGCGCCGACTCCTGCGCGGAGGCATGACCCCCGTCGGAGCCCCGACGGCCGCGATCAAAGCGCTGACTCACGCGGCCGGTGACCGTCTCCAGCCGATCGATGCCCGGCAAGCGGTCAGCGTCGAAGTATGCGCTCTGCGAATCAGCATTTTGAAGGAGCGACTGTAGGGAGGCCGTCCGCGGCACCACGGGACCATCGGGAGACGTCGCGGCACGTTTGGGCAACGAATGGTGAGTCTTCACCTCGTCCGCGATTTCTTCGCTCTCTCGCTTGATGACACCCTTCCACTCGTCCGCGCTACGACGAGACAGCGCCAGCACCGCGACGACGCCACCGGCGACGACGAGGACAAGAACGACAGTCAGAAACAGAATCAACGCACCCTCAAGCATGCCATTATCCTGCCCTATCGGACCCTGACTATGCGACGTTGGCACCCGAGAACATGCGCTTTGTGACGATATTGTCATGGGGGTCAGGAACGCATGTTCCTGACCCCCATGAGTGCCGACGACGCGTCAGTCGAGGTAATCGCGCAGCACCTGCGAACGCGACGGGTGACGCAGCTTTGACATCGTCTTGGACTCGATCTGGCGGATACGCTCGCGCGTCACGCCATACACTTTGCCGATCTCGTCAAGGGTCTTCGGCTGGCCATCGCCTAGACCAAAGCGCATCGAGACGACGCCTGCCTCACGCTCAGACAAGGTGTCCAGCACGTGGTGCAGCTGCTCCTGCAGCAGGGTGAAGGACACCGCATCCGCCGGGACGATAGCCTCGGAGTCCTCGATCAGGTCGCCAAACTCGGAGTCGCCGTCCTCGCCCAGAGGCGTATGCAGCGAGATGGGCTCGCGACCATACTTCTGGACCTCGACAACCTTTTCGGCCGTCATGTCGAGTTCCTTTGCTAGCTCCTCAGGCGTGGGTTCGCGACCAAGGTCCTGCAGCATCTGGCGCTGAACACGGGCCAGCTTGTTGATGACCTCGACCATGTGGACCGGAATACGAATCGTGCGCGCCTGGTCCGCCATCGCTCGGGTGATCGCCTGACGGATCCACCAGGTGGCGTACGTCGAGAACTTGTAGCCCTTGGTGTAGTCAAACTTTTCCACGGCACGAATCAGACCCAGGTTGCCCTCCTGGATGAGATCCAGGAACTGCATGCCACGGCCCGTGTAGCGCTTGGCCAGGGACACGACGAGACGCAGGTTTGCCTCGAGGAGGTGGTTCTTTGCCTGCTGACCATCCTGCGCGAGGAAGTGCAGCTCGCGGCGCTCGCGGCTGGTCATCTCGTCGGCCTGGTTCTTCAGCTTGTACTCGGCGTACAGGCCCGCCTCGATGCGGCGGGCAAGATCAACTTCCTGCTCCGCGTTCAGCAGGGAAACCTTACCGATCTGCTTGAGGTAGTCCTTCACCGGGTCGGCGGTCGCACCGGCGACAGTCACCTGCTGAACAGGCTCGTCGGTCTCGTCGGAATCCGAGACTACGAATCCGCCCTTCACATGAATGCCGGCGTTGGTGCGTTCACGCAACGCTGCACCCTCGGCGACCTTCGGGTCCTCTTCCTCGGCCTCCTCCTCGGCGTCGCTCACTGCCTCATCGTCGGCGTCTGCCTCGAGATCCGGATCTTCCAGATCGTCGCCCGTGGGCTCGAAGTCCTCCTCGGCAGTGTCACCGAGCTCCTCGACGACAACCTCTTCGACGATTTCCTCGTCCTTCTTCTTGCGACCGCGCGGCTTCTTGGCCGCGGGCTTCTTCGCGGTCTTGTCTTCGCCGGCGCCAGCCTTCTTCGCTGCCTTTTTGGCAGGAGCCTTCTTTGCGGCGGGCTTGTCGGTCTCGACGGCGTCGGCCTTCTTGGTCGTCTTCTTCGCGGGAGTCTTCTTCGCCGGCGCCTTCTTCGCGGCAGACTTCTTCTCCTCGGCGGGTGCGCTAGCCGCGGCCGTCGTGGCCTTCTTGGCGCGCGTCGTCTTCTTCGCGGGGGTCGTCACCTCCGTGGTTTCTTCAGTCGTCGCGGAGTCCTTTGCCGAAGCGCGAGATGCACTCACACGGGTCCCTTTCATTGATGGGCATGCACAACAGAGCCGATTGCAAATCGGCATACCACCGCCAGTCTAGTGCCTCGCTACGCAGTTTTCCTGGCGGTAGGTGTGAGGATGCCCCGCCTCGTCCCTCCCGCGCGCCGCAACCTCGGTTAGAGTTGCCTCATGACTTTGAGCGATAGTTTCGCAACGCTGCGTCCCCACATCGATGAAGCAACGGCCTCGAGCCTCGCACGCCTTCTGGTCCGCGCAGGCGCATCCAGCAGATCCGAGGAATTTTCCGAGGCCGTGCTCGCGTCCGTGCGCGGTGGAAAGCGTTTTCGCGCGCTGATGGCGCATATCGGATACTCGCTCGGGGCGACTACCCCCCTGGAAGACGTGACCCTCCCCCACCTCAGCGCCGCGCTTGAGCTCTACCAGGCCAGCGCTCTTGTGCACGACGACATCATCGACAAGGCGGACGAGCGTCGCGGCATCCCGACCCCTCATCGAAGCCTCGCCAACCACCATGCATCGCGCTCGTGGATCGGCTCATCTTCAGATTTCGGAACACACGCCGCGATCCTCGTTGGAGACTTCTTGTTCTCCGCAGCGACCGCCGCTGCAGACGAGCAGGCGCTCACACTCGACGACAAACGCGCACGCGCGTTCGCGCGCCGCTTTGCCGACATGCACGCAGAAGTTGCGCTCGGCCAATACCTGGACATCGCCGCCGAACAGACCCCGCTCGACCCCGAACGGACGGACGCACTGAACGTCAGTGACGCGCTGGAGGTCGCACTCCATAAGTCGGCTCACTACTCGGTCGTTCACCCCGCAGTCTTGGGAGCTATCTGCGGCGCGCCCACGCTCGACGCCGGGGACGCACTCACCCACAGCCTCGAAGAGATCCTGACGCCCTGGGGACTGGCATTCCAGCTACGCGACGACGACCTGGGCGTCTTCGGAGACCCCGCAGTGACCGGAAAACCTGCGGGCGATGATCTGCGCGAAGGAAAGCGCACCGTCCTCCTGGCACTCACCTGGGAGGCTTCCTCCCCTGCCGAGCGGTCCGCCCTCACCGAGGTTCTCGGGGTGGCAGAGGCATCGCCTGAGCGCCTCAGCGCGGCAACCCGCATCGTCGAGGCCAACGGTCGCGCCCCCCACGAAGCTGAGATTGCGCGCCTGGTCGCCGACGGGCACGCAGCGCTTGAGGCCTCGTCCTTCGACGACGATGCCCGCGCCATGCTGCGCGAGCTGTGCGCGATCCTCACCGCCAGGCGAGCGTGAGCCCCACCGACGCAAATCAGAAGGCCAGCGTCGAAGCGATCCGATTCACCCGGTGATGCCGACCCGACGTCAGCGCGTCGATCGGACGCTCACCGAGCTCGTCCTGAACGGTGTAGAGCCACGCGAGCGCTTCCTCAGACGTAAACCCGTCATCCGCCAGCAGGGTGAGTGTTCCCTGCAGGAACGGGAGCGGCTCCCAGCCGTTCTCCCCCTTGATAATGATCTCTCGGGGCACGCCGCGCACACCCGCGCCGTCGCGCGCCTCGATGAGGACTCGGTCGCGGATCAGCTGCTTGAGGCGGCGCTCCTCAATGCCGAGGAGACGGCACACCTCGTCGGTGGAGAGCACGGTGATATCAACACTGGTCATGAGCGCAAGACTACCCCATTCATGCGCCGCACCGAGGTGGGCACTTCCGATAATTTCGCGAAAACTCCCATAGAATCAAGCAAGTGAGCGATGAACAGACATTCGACCAGACGGACCCGTTGATCGGCCTCCTCGTCGACGAACGGTACCGAGTGACGCGCAGGCTCGCGCGTGGCGGCATGGCCACCGTGTACATCGCCCAGGACGAACGCCTCGACCGCCCGGTCGCCCTGAAGGTTATGCACCCGCACCTCGCGGACTCCCAGGACTTCGTCGCACGCTTCCGCCGCGAGGCACGCTCCGCAGCGCGCATCGTTCATCCCGGTGTCGTCTCCGTCTTCGATCAGGGCGTCATCACCGGCCAGGGCTTCCTCGTGATGGAACTGATCGACGGAACGAACCTGCGCCAACTGCTGCGCGCACAGGGTGCCTTTACGATCCCTCAGGCACTTCGCTATACGGCCGATACCCTTGAAGCCCTGCGTGCCGCTCACCGCGTCGGTGTGATCCACCGCGACATAAAGCCGGAAAATATCCTCGTTCCGACCGACGGCCCCGCGAAGGTCACCGACTTCGGCTTGGCACGCGCGGCGTCCGAGGTCTCCATGTCGTCGACGGGCAACATGCTCGGAACAGTGGCGTACATCGCGCCGGAAATCGCCACCACGGCCGAGGCCGACGCACGCTCGGATATCTACTCCGTGGGCATCATGCTGTACGAGATGCTGACCGGCGCTGTGCCGTGGGCAGGCGAATCACCGCTGCAGATCGCCACCCATCACGTCGCCGACGACGTCCCCAAGCCTTCGGCTTCCCAGCCCTGGATTCCCCGAGAGATCGACGATCTCGTCGCGGCGCTGACGGCCCGCGACCCCGCCTCGCGTCCCGCCGATGCTTCCGAAGCAATCGACCTGGTAACGCGCGCGGCCGCTGCCATACCTGCCGATCTAGCGAATCGCCGCGCAGAAGTCGCCCCCGCCGACCGCAGCGGCGTCTCCGAGACCACCGCGCTCAATACGGAGGTGATGTCTGCGCAGTTCACGAGGCCGCTTCCTGCACCCTCAACCGTGATGACGGTCCACACCTCCGCGCCGATCCCAACACCCGAGGAGGCGGGCACGACGAAAACGTACAAGCGTGCTGCCCTGTGGGTGAGCCTCGTCGTCCTCCTCCTCGCCGTCGCTGGCATCGGAGGCACCTGGTGGTGGACCGAATACGGCCCCGGTTCCTATCTGACGATGCCCGCTACTGACGGTCGTCCTCTCGCGGATGTTGAGACTGATCTGGGTGCGATGGGGCTTTCCTTCACTGTCGAGGAGGAGTTTTCGGACGACGTAGCAACCGGATCCGTCACTCGCTCCGACCCTGAGGGCGGTGCGCCTGTCCATAAGCGCGCTGACGTTTCGCTCTACGTCTCCAAGGGCGTCGACATGAAGAACGTGCCCGACGTGAGCGGCAAGACCCAGGATGATGCGAAGAAAGCGCTCACCGATGCAGGCCTGGCCCTCGGTGCCATAACGGATGCCTACTCCGAGGATATTCCGCAGGGACAGGTCATCTCCCAGTCCGCGCCGTCGGGCACCTCGGTGCCGCACGACACGGCTATCGACGTCGTCCTCTCCAAGGGACGCGAGCCTCTCACCGTTCCAACCCTCAACGGGATGAGTGCGGACGCCGCAAAGAAGACTATCGAGGGGCTCGGCCTCGTCGCAGCGCCCACTGAAGCGTTCTCCGATACGGTCGCGCAAGGCCAGGTCATCTCCCAGCAAACAGCTGAAGGAACGGTTCTGCACCGAGGCGACACCGTCGCCTACACGGTCTCCAAGGGACCCGAAAAGGTTGCTGTACCCGACGTTGTCGGCCGACAGCGCCAAGACGCCAGGGCCGCACTCGAAGCGGCCGGTTTCACCGTCCAAGAGGAGGCAATTCTCGGCGGTTTCTTCGGTACCGTCCGTCAGAGCGATCCCGTCGCTGGCACGATGCTCAAGAAGGGGAGCGTCGTCACGATCACCATCGTCTGAGGCACGACGCATCCAGCCTTCACTCATCCAACGAAAGATCCCCGGCCTCGTCCGATTCGACGAAGCCGGGGATCTGATCGCTCGAGAGTTCACTCCTCGTGAGAGGAACCCTTCGCCAGGTACTGAGCCACCTGGAAGGCCATCTCCAGACTCTGCTGGTGATTCAGACGCGGGTCCACGAGCGTCTCATAACGATCACGCAAGGACTCGTCATCGATGTGCTCACTGCCGCCGATCACCTCGGTGACATCATCACCGGTGAGCTCGACGTGCAGGCCGCCAGGAACAGTGCCCGCAGCCTCGTGAGTCTCGAAGAAGCCACGAACCTCATCCATGACCGTCTCAAAACGGCGTGTCTTGTAGCCGGTCGAGGACGTAATCGTGTTGCCGTGCATCGGATCGGTCATCCACGTAATCGGACGGCCGTCTTCCCGCGCCGCTTCCAGCAGCGGCGGAAGCGCCTCGCGGATACGTCCGGCACCCATACGCGTAATGAACGACAGACGCCCCTCCTCACCATCCGGATTCAAACGATCGATCAGCGAAAGCATCTGGTCCGGCGTGGTCGACGGACCGAGCTTGACCCCAATCGGGTTGCGAACGCGCGACAGCAGCTCGATGTGAGCGCCCTCCTCATCGCGCGTCCTCTCCCCCGCCCACAGGAAGTGGGCAGACGTGTTGTACGGCTCGCCCGTGCGCGAATCGATGCGGGTCATCGCCGACTCGTACTCGAGCAGCAACGCCTCGTGCGACGAATACAGGTCGACGTCGCGCAGCGTCTCGAAGTCGACGCCGGCGGCACCCATGAACTTAATCGCACGGTGGATGTCCTCGGCCAGCGACTCATAGCGTGCGTACGCCGGGTTCGACATGAAGCCCTGATTCCAACGGTGTACCTGACGCAGGTCGGCGTAGCCGCCCTTCGTGAAAGCACGAATCAGGTTCAGCGTCGACGCCGCGTGGTTGTAGAGCGACAGAAGGCGCTGCGGATCGGGCTCGCGCGCCTCGGGGGTGAACTCGAAGGAGTTCACCGCATCGCCGCGGTAGCTCGGCAGCGTCACACCGTCATGAGTCTCCATGTCGGAAGAGCGCGGCTTGGCGTACTGACCCGCAATACGACCGACCTTGATGACCGGCAAAGACGCGCCATAGGTCAGCACGACCGCCATCTGCAGCAGGGTCTGAATCTTCAGGCGCACGTGATCCGCCGTCGCCTCGGCGAAGGTCTCAGCGCAGTCCCCGCCCATCAGAACGAAGGCCTCACCGCGGGCAGCCGCACCCATCCACGTGCGCAGGTCGTCAACCTCACCGGCGAACACGAGCGGCGGCTGGCGGCGCAGCTGGGCCGTCACATCACTGAGATGTTCTGCGTCCGCGTAGGTAGGCTGTTGGGCTGCGTCCAGGCCGCGCCACGTGTCCCAGGGAGCACGCTCCCCGGACTCGGGTGACCACAGGCGCTCGGGGACGCGGCGGGAGCGAGGCTTACGCACAGGCTCACCGCCGCGTCCGGGAGTGATCGAAGGAATCACGCGCAGCGACTCACTCGCCAGCGGGCTCGACGGTCTGGCCGATCTCGGCCATCATCTCGACGAACCAGGGGGCGGAAATGTCGAAGGGCTTGCCGCCCGCGATGCGCGGGAACGGAATGGCCTTCAGGCGGTCGCCGTCCTCCTCGTCGTGGCCGATCACGCCGGACTCGCCCTTGAAGGCGCACTCAACGGCGAGGTCGGTCATCGACTTGATGAGGCGCAGGTCGTCGGCATTGGCACGCGACGAACGCGAGAAGTAGCCGGACTTCTGGACCATGACCTTCTCGGCGTCGATCTTCTCGGCGAACTGCTTGGCGAACCACTGGCCGGGGTTGATCGTGTCGAGCTTGACGTGGCCGAAGGGATCGCGCTGGACCTCGCCGCCCGCAGCCTCGATCTCCGCGATGATCTCGGGGACACCAGCGCCCTCGGACAGGAAGATGTTGACGTTGCCCTGCTCGTCCATGATGGCCTTGAGACGCTTGGCCTCGGCATCCAGGTCGATCTTCATCTCGGGCAGGAAGATGGCGTGGATGTCCCAACGCTCCTTCGACAGGCCGATCGAGGGCACCCACTCCTGGGTCTTGAGCCACTCGTGGTAGCACTGCGAACCGGCGGCCGTCAGCCAACCGCAGTGGCGGCCCATGATCTCGTGGATGATGAGCATGCGGGGGTTGGAGCGGTGTTCACCGATGACGTTCTGCGAGTACTCGGAGACCTCTTCAGCGGCGGTCCAGGCGCCCAGGGACTGGCGGATCGGCACGACGTCGTTGTCGATCGTCTTGGGCAGGCCCACGACGGTCAGGTGGTAGTCGTGCTCCTCCAGGTAGGCGGCCAGGTCGGCGGCCGTCGTGTTGGTGTCGTCGCCACCGATGGTGTGCAGGACGTCGACGCCGTCAGCGCGCAGCTGCTCGGCAGCCTTCTGCAGCGGGTCCTCATCCTCGGAGACGAGGCCGCGCTCGACCAGGTTCTTCTTGTTCGTCAGCTTGACACGGGAGTTACCGATCGGGGAGCCGCCGAAGCGGTGCAGGACGGCAGCGTGCTTGCGAGCTTCCTCGTCGACCAGCACGTAGTTGCCAGTGAGCAGGCCGTGGTAGCCGTTCTGGTAAGCGATGATCTCAACCGTGGGATCAATTTCGTTGTAGCGCTCGATGAGTCCACCGACGGCGGAGGACAGGCACGGGGCGAAGCCACCTGCGG
>ERZ772926.1198-NODE-1198-length-12793-cov-8.017507_pt1 | contig 12793 bp, 10 predicted proteins | sample MGYA00511136_ERZ772926 | MGnify/ENA primary metagenome ERZ772926 (study PRJEB29015, sample SAMEA2737917) | human oral metagenome | biome: human oral; feature: human-associated habitat; material: dental | place: China | collected 2153 ... | reverse complement strand
CTTTCCGGTATCACATGCAAGGAGCGGAATCAGGATTGTAACAAAGCGGCCGAGGGGTCGGCACTCTCCCGCGCCCCGCACGGCCCGTTCCGGCCACGGGCGTGAGCCCACGGGTCACGCCAGGCCAACGCCCGCCCCTCCCAGGTAGACCTCCCTGTCCAAGGCGCCCTCCCTGGCGCTCACGATCACGTTCATAGGCATGACCGTTATGCCGGGCGGGTAGTTCATCGTAAGAACGAGCGAGCAGCAGATCAGGCACAGCGGCATGCCAAGCCCAAGGCCCATCATGACAACGTACACCAGGGTAGTCACGGCGGCGAGAATGGGGGTGTGCCTCTCTCGCAGGAGACCGCTATGAGGGCGGTCACCGCCGACGTGCCCGGGGTCATGTCTCTCTCTTGCGTCGTCGCGATGAACGTGACGACGATCTGCATCGCGGTGGTCCCGTTCATGTGGGCGGTCATCCCCGTGGGTATGACGAAAAAGGAGTACCGAGCCACCATGTGCTCTGCGATATGCCCGGAAAGTTGCCATCATATCGACCGCAGCGATGACGCATTGCCCAAGGCCTGAGCGACCGGCTCCTTAGCGAGAGTCTCGTCAACGAACTCACCGCCTGATCTCCCCTGACATCAGTCAGCACAGGCCGCAAGCCACCCGCCGCCTGGGGTCGCTCGGCCTCTTGCCATGCAAAAATTGTTATCCTACCCATCATCCGCGCCGCAAGGTGCGCCCCTTCCTGCCGCGATCGGGCCATCCGACCCGAATACGGCACCTTGGCAATGACCTCACACTCAACAAGACGCGCTCCGCCTCGAAGAAGTTCGGCCACATGCCCTCACAGGGGCTTGCCGGAAGAGGGGGCGGTCGCGCCCCTTGCCGACAGGGCTAATCCAGCTCCTTGGCACCCGTCCAGAGCTGCCAGTACTCGCCGCGCCGGGCCAGGAGCTCATCGTGCGTGCCACGCTCCACGATGCGACCGTGATCGAGCACCATGATCGCGTCGGCGTTACGCACGGTCGAGAGGCGATGGGCTATCACGAACACGGTGCGCCCGGCCATGAGCTGGTCCATGCCGCGTGCGATCAGGGCCTCGGTACGCGTGTCGATGCTCGAGGTCGCCTCGTCCAGGATGAGCACCGGCGGGTCCGCCACCGCCGCGCGCGCGATGGAGATGAGCTGGCGCTGCCCCTGGCTCAGGCTCGCCCCGTCCGCACTGATGGACGTGTCGTAACCCTTGGGCAGGCGGCTGATGAAGGAGTCGGCATTCGCTATCTGGGCCGCGCGTCGCACCTCATCATCGGTCGCGTCAAGCTTGCCAAAGCGTATGTTGTCCGCGATGGTCCCCGCAAAGAGGTGGGTATCCTGCAGCACGATGCCAAGGGATGCGCGCAGGTCGGGCTTGCAGATGGCACGTATGTCGATGTCGTCGTAGGAAATCGACCCCGAGCGGATGTCATAGAAGCGGTTGATGAGGTTCGTGATGGTGGTCTTGCCGGCACCGGTCGCGCCCACGAAGGCAATCTTCTGGCCCGGCCTCGCCCAAAGCGAGAGGTCCTCGAGGATGGTCTGGCCAGCCAGGTAACCAAAGTTCACGTGCTCCAAGCGCACGTCACCGGCAAGGGCAACACAGCTGCCGTCCCCCTTGCGCCAGCGCCACGCGCGGCAGGGCTCGCTGACGTCTGCCACCTTGGTCGCTGCACCCTCAACACACTCAAGGTGGGTCACGCCCTCGTCCGTCTCGGCCGGAAGCTCCATCACCTCAAAGATGCGCTCCGCGCCTGCAAGGGCGGTGAGCAGGAAGTTACCCAACTGCGTGAGCTGGTTTATGGGCATGGCCGCCTGCCGGACGAACACGAGGTAGCTGGCGAGACTACCCGCGTCCATCTGCCCAAAGAGCGCCATGAGGGCCCCCACCACGGCCACGATGGCATAGTTGGCGTATGACACGGCCACCGTCACGGGCACCATGGTCGCAGCATAGGCCTGTGCGCTCGTGCCCGTCTGCCGCAGGTCGTCGTTGAGCGCCCGAAAGCCTGCGAGGTTCTGCCCCTCATGATTGAAGGCCTTGATCACCTTCTGGCCGCTCGTCATCTCCTCTATGTAGCCGTCAAGCAGGCCCAGCGATTCTTGCTGGCGCGAGAAGTAGCGCTTTGAGCGTCGACCCGAGAAGCGTACGTAGAGCACGATGAGCGCGTCACACCCGAGCGTGATCAGGGTGAGGCGCCAGTTGAGCGCGAGCAACAGGGCGACCGTGCCCACGGTCTGTATCAGCGCCTGGACCATGTTCGCGAAGCTGTTGTTGAGCGCCTCCGAGACCGTGTCCACGTCATTGGTGAAGAAGCTCATGATGTCGCCGCTACGTCGGGAGTCGAACCACGAGAGCGGCAGGGTCTGAATGTGGGCGAGCAGGTCGCGACGAATGTCAAAGACGATGCGCTGGGCCGCGTGGACCATCGTCTGCGTGTAGCCGAGACAGGCCACCACACCCAGCGCGTAGATGCCGGCCGTCAGGGCAATACCTGACGTGAAGCCGTCTGCGTCTCCTCTTCCCACCGCATTCACGACCGGTTTGATCATGTAGGTGCCCACGAGATTGGCAAGTCCCGAGATGCTCACGAGCAGGGCGACCGCAAGCAGCTGGAACCGCGCGTGACCAAGGTAGCCGGTGAGCTTGCGCAGCGTACGACCAAGATCCTGCGGCGCTCTCGGCGCATCTGCTCTAGCTGCCATGGCGCACCTCTGCCCCATCCTCGCCACCGTCGCCCGGGTGGACGGCCTGCGCGCCTGCGTTCAGTGCCGATTGCGCCGCTCCGACGGCCTCGTGGAGCGAGGCCACGCCCTGCGAGGCGCACAGCTCCTGGTAGATATGATCGTGCATGAGCAGCTCAGCGTGGGTACCCGTCGCGTGCACGCGCCCGTCGTCCAAGATGACTATCTGGTCTGACTCCACGACGGAACTCACGCGCTGCGCGACGATGACCTTGGTCATACCGCCGAGCGCCGCAAGGCCGGAGCGTATCCTCGCATCGGTCTTCATGTCGACGGCGCTCGTTGAGTCGTCGAACACGATGACCTTAGGATGCTTGAGGAGCGTACGCGCAATGCAGAGGCGCTGCTTCTGCCCACCCGACACATTGACGCCACCCTGGCCGAGGTCTCCGTCGAGGCCACCTATCCTCTCTAGGAACTCGTCCGCACAGGCGACGCGACAGGCCTCGAGCAGCTCCTCGTCCGTGGCGTCGGGGTTTCCCCAGCGCAGGTTGTCACGGACGGTGCCCGAGAAGAGCACGTTCTTCTGCAGCACGATGCCCACTGCCTCGCGAAGCGACACGAGGTCGTAGTCGCGCACATCGTGCCCTCCCACCTCGACCACCCCCGTACTCGCGTCATAGAGGCGGGCGATCAGCTGCACGAGCGAGGTCTTACCCGAGCCGGTGCCACCGAGGATGCCCACCGTGGAGCCCGGGGCAAAGCGCAGACTCACGTGCTCGAGCACGTCCTTCCTGGCGTTCGCGCTGTACTTGAACGAGACGTCGCAGAAGCGCACCCCACCGTCAGGCACCGACGTCAGGCCATCTTTCGCGCTCGTGAGCGCGGGTCTCTCCCGCAGGACCTCACAGATGCGGTGGATGCTCGTGATAGCCCGCGCGAGCAGCAAGAACACGCTCGAGATCATCATCAGGGAGTTCATGATGAGTAGCACGTAACTCATGAACCCGGTAAGCGTGCCCACCCCGAGCGTGCCCGCCATGATCATCTGCCCACCAAACCAGAGGAGGCACACGCTTGCGACGCCCATTGACAGCTGAAAGATCGGCGTGTTGAGCACGGCTATCCTGAAGGTTCGGGTAGAGCTCTTGGCCAGTAGCTCGTTCACGCGCTCGAAGCGCTCGGCGACGTAATCCTCCCGCACATAAGCCTTGATGGCGCGTATCGCGACGAGGTCCTCCTGCAGAGCCTCGTTGAGGCGGTCCATCGCACCCTGCATCACACCGTAGAGGGGAGCCACACGCAATACGATGATGGCGAGGATGACCGCCAGGACCGGCAGCGTCACAAGGAACACCAGTGCGAGCTGAACGCTCATGGTGCAGGCGATCAGAAGGCCCATCACGAGCATGATAGGACCCCTCAAAAGGGGTCGAAAGCCCATCATGAGGGCGTTCTGCACGACGGTGACGTCGGTGGTCATGCGCGTGACCAGAGAGGACGTCTCGAACTCATCGAGGTTAGAGAAGGCGAAGCCCTGTAGGTGAGCATACTCCGCTTCCCGGAGGTTCGCGCCAAAGCCCATCGCGGCACGTGCGGAGGCGCGTGCGTAGCCCAAGCCGCATCCACCAGCGACGAGGGCCGTCACAAGCATCTGCGCGCCCGAAAGATAGATGAGGTCGAGCTTGGTCTGGGCTATGCCCACGTCCACGATGTATGCCATCTGAAAGGGAATCGTCAGCTCGAGCACCGCCTCGGCGAAGGCAAATACCGTCGCGAGCGCAAAGTCGCGCCGGTAGCGCCCAAGGTAGCGGGCCACCAGGCCAAGGTCACCCTTCGCTGCCATTGCCGTCTCCGTCCTCACCTGATCGCCGCCGTATGCACGTGCCGCCCAAAGGCTTCTGACGCCCAACCAAACGCAAGCGGCCTGGCGGGTGCTTAGCCCTATGGCAACGGTAGTCTCTTTTAGCCCCTTTCGCAAACGTCAATGGCGCAAACGCGAAATCTTGGGCGAATCAGCAGGAATGGCGGCGGGGACGGGGGCGTCGGGGTGGCGTGGGACACCTCACGCAAAAGCGCATTCTGACCTCGGTGGCTCACGCAAAAGCGCATTCTCCATCCCACGTACGCACAAAGTGCGTTTTTGCGTGAGAGGCCACGAGCAGGGCGCGCCTATTCGTGAGGTACACTCTTACCGACCTAGGAAACGGAGCGCTTCTTAAGACGGCTCCGGACGAGACCCACGACCGTAGGCACAAGTGACACAGCCACGATGCCCACGATGAGCAGCTCGAAGTGCTTCTGTACAAACTCGATACCGCCAAAGAAGTAGCCCAAGAGCGTGAACAGCGTTGACCAGGTAATGCCACCAAGCACGTTCCAGAGCACAAAGTTGTGCCACTTCATACCGCCCATGCCCGCAATGAATGGCACGAACGTGCGAATGAACGGAAAGAAGCGCCCCAGGAAGATGGCCAAGTGGCCCCACTTATCAAGAAACGCCTGACTTTTCTCCATGCGCTCGGGTGTCATGGCCTTGACCCTGCCCGACGCGACGATCTTGCGCCCAAAGAAGTGGCCAATCATAAAATTGCACTGGTCACCCAAGATGGCCGCCACCCACACAACGCCGAGCAGGACGAAGATGTTGAAGCCACCACCATCACCGCCATGCGCAAAGAAGCCCGAGGCGAAAAGCAGGGAATCGCCTGGCAGAAAGGGAAAGAAGACGACGCCCGTCTCGATAAAGATAATGAGGAAAACGAAGCCATAGGAGACGAAGGGCCCCATCTTGATGGCAGCTTCTATGGACGTACGAGGGTCACGCAACAGTTTGACGATGAAGTTGACGAAGTCCATATACGAAGCCCGTTTCTTGGCAGTGGGGAGCAAGACAGGAAGCGCATATCACGATGCGCACATGCAGCGCGCTCGATGGGAGCGGACGCCCGCCAGAGGCCCCTTATGGCTGCTACCTTCCGGTCCTGACCAGGTTCGAGGTGTGACGTCGCCCGCACCCGCCGAGCGCGCTAACAGATTAATTTTAGCAAACCCTTCCCCATGCGACGGGGCCGCACAAACAGCACATCAAAAGCGCGAAAGGTTGCGGGCAGATTCTCTCCTCTCTTATATTTCTCTCCTCTCTTATATATATGTAGGGTCGGCGCAATCGCAGCTCTCGTCGATCCGCCTAGGCCACGCGTGCGCCTCTTTGGTCCTCCCCCCATCGCTCATCCCAGCAAACCTCGAGACCGTCGGGACGGCGGGCATCTTCGTAGCAAAGACCTGCGTATCGAGCGCACTGAGCGGGGACTCCACGGAAGCCGACGCAAGTGCGAAGTGAGTGAATCACTCACTTCAGGAACATGATGTGAGTGATTTCTCGACCTAAAATTAGTGTTACCATCGGAGAACAAAATACATACAGCCAGGTCAGAGACCTACTGAACAGTATCTCGAAGTGAGTGAATCACTCACTTCAGGAACATGATGTGAGTGATTCACTCACATCGCGCGGGGAGGGGCGGGGCGAAGGCGGCGAGGCGGTGGGGATGGGCGAGGCGGCACGGACGAAGGCGGCGAGGTACGGGAACGAGTGAGAGCGTCGTAAGCGGCGACGCCCCGTAAACTGTACGTTTTCGTCGTCTTAAAGAAACACTAACTGGGTGTTTATCGAGCGACGTGACGAAACGTACAGTCTGGAGGGATCTTCCCAAGTATGAGTGGGCAGAACGGCCCTCGGGAGGACCGCTCTGCGAAAGTCTAAATGCGAACCGAAAAAATCTACCTCCCGGCCCCGGCCTCGCACACCTCCGCTCAGTGGTGCCTGCGGATACTTTGGTAGCTCTCGAAGTAGGGGTCGAAGTTGGGTTCCGTGTCCGAATTCGAGGGACGCCAGTCGCGATGCTTGATGATCGTCGACTGAAAGCCAAAGTAGGTATCGATGTAGCGTATGATCTGATCGAGCTTGTCGAGCTGTGCCTCGGGGTAGTCCTGGCCCGTGAGGTGGACCATCTCGATACCTACGGAGTAGGAGTTCATGCCGTAGGAGGTGTAGCCCGACCACGGCGTGACGCCGTAAAGGTCGTCCCCGTTGCCCTTGCCGTCGTTGGACCCGACGCCAAACTTGCTGTCAAAGTCCCCAGGACCACCCCAGCCCGCATGGTGCAGGATCTGGTTCAGGCGCCCGCACTGGACGAGCGACCCGTCGCGCCCTATCACGAAGTGCGCCGCCACGGCACCACTGCGCGAGTTCTTCCAACCCTCAACGACGCTGGCGGGGCTACCCGCAACCTCGGTGTCGTGGAGCACAATGTACTTCTGGACAGCCTTCGTGCCGTGGTTGAAGTGCTCTCCCTGGATCCACTGGGCCCCCAGCTCGAGGGCGCCGGTCGTCTCGTTAAAGTGGTACTCGACGCCGTCGATCGTAGCACTGCCCGTCTGCAGGTGGCCTCCCGCGTCGTCGCAGTAGACGGCCTTGCCGCCATCGTTTCCCCCCGAACCGTCGTCTGTGGCAACCCACTTCCAGCCGCGCTGCACGTTGTCAGGGGCGGGTGTACCGCTGCCAGCCTGCGCCCCATCTTCCGTCTTGGCCGGGTCAGGTCCCGAGAACGTTATTCCTTGGTCCAGCTTTTTGGCATCGGACGTGTTCTCGACGACCTCCGGTGTCACAGGCTGCGGCGCATCACCGTCTGGCGACGCGGCTGGGGAGGCGTCACTCGCCGTGTCTTGCGAGCGCGACGGCGAGAGGGCAAAGGCAACGGCGCAGCCCACGCCAGCAACGAGCACCACCGCCACGATAAGGTTTCTGAGCCACGCATGACTTCTGTATCCCACAGTCCACACCTCTCTCAGGCCAAGAGCCAACACTCACAGGTCCCATGATAACGCTGTTGCGCACGCGACACTCACTTGCGCTACTCTACCGACAAAGGACGGACGAGGATGGCGTCCGGAAGAGCCGGCGGACGAGGGTGGCGCGAGGGAAGGCCGCCGGACGGCAAGGGGCCGCCGCCGGATGACAGCCAAGACGCGAGGATGCGAGGACACCATGATTAACCGCTTCTGCAAGATGCCGCTTTGGGAGTGCAACGATACGCTGGTGAGGGTCGCGCAGGGGCAGCAGCCCGCAGAGCTCGTGATCAAGGACGCGCACCTGGTGAGCGTCGACACGCGCGAGCTGCTGGAGCACGCAGACATCGCCATCGCCTGCGGGCGCATAGCCTACCTGGGCATAGGCGGCCACTCGGCAGACCACTGCATAGGCAAGACCACCGAGGTCGTCGACGCCGGGGGGCTCTTTGCCACGCCCGGCCTCCTCGACAGCCACATACACATCGAGTCGTCGATGGTGGGGCCCTCCGAGTACGCGCGCGCCGTCGTGCCGCACGGGACCGTGGGCATCTATGCGGACCCGCACGAGGTCGCAAACGTCTGCGGCCTCGACGGCGTGCGCGCGATGTGGGAGGACGCGGCTCGCACGCCGCTCAAGACGATGCTCACAACACCCTCCTGCGTGCCAGCCGTCACGGACGTCGAGGATACGGGCGCCAGCATCGACGCCGCGCAGATCGCAGAGTCCATGACATGGCCCGAGACCTGTGCCCTCGGAGAGATGATGAACTTCCCGGGCATCCTAGCGTGCGAGAAGAACGCCTTAGACGAGGTGCGCGAGACCCTCAAGACCGACCGCGTCGTGACCGGCCACTACGTGAATCCCGACATCGATCGCGGACTTGCGGCCTACATCGCCTCGGGCGCCTCGTGCTGCCACGAGTCGGGCAGCGTCGCCGACGTGCTCGCCAAGCTTCGCATGGGTATGTATGCGCAGCTCAGACAGGGGTCGGCATGGCTCAACCTCCCGGGGTATCTGCCCCAGCTCATCGAAAGTGGCGTGGACATGCACCACTGCCTGCTCTGCACGGACGACTCTCACCCCCACACCATCGTGAGCGATGGACACATGGACCGCGTGGTGCGCGACGCCGTTGCGCTGGGCCTCGACGCGGTCGTGGCGCTGCAGCTGGCCACGATCAACGTGGCGGAGTACTTTGGCGTGGGGCGCGACATGGGATCCATAGCCCCCGGCAAGTGCGCGGACATCGTACTCTTTGAGGACCTGCGCGACTTCAGGGCGGTCAGGGTCTGGATCGACGGGAGTCAGGTGGCCGAGCGAGGGCAGGCCCTCTTTGACGTGAGGCCCTTCGCGTGGCCCACGTTCATGACGAGCACGATGAACCTGGGCGGGCAGCTCTGTCCCCAATCGTTTGAGTTCAGGGAGGGAGAGGGCCGCCCCGACGGCAGCTGCCAAGTGCGTGCGATGGCCGTAAGCGGTGGAGACACGATCACGCAAGACAGCGTGGTCGAGGTGCCCGTTCGGGGAGGCAAGCTTATGGCTGACCCCGACCATGACATACTCAAGGTATGCGTCTTCGATCGCCACCACGCAGACGCAGGAACCTTCTCCCACGGCTTCGCAACGGGCTTTGGCATACACGGTGCGCTCGCACAGACCGTGAGCCACGACGCCCACAACCTCCTCGTGATGGGCGACAACGACGCGGACATGCTGCTCGCAGCCCGCACGCTCGAGACCTGCGGCGGCGGCGAGGTGGCCGTCCAGGATGGTAAGGTGCTGGCGCTCGTTGAGCTTCCCGTCTGCGGACTCATGAGCGACGAGCGCGTGGAGGTCGTGAGCGAGAAGGTCTCGAGGATCGAGGAGGCCTGGCGCACCATGGGCTGCAGGCTGCCCTCACCCTTCATGACCATGGGCGTGATGTCACTCGCCTGCATCCCGGTGCTGCGCCAGACCAATCGCGGCTACGTGAACTGCGTCAGCTTCCAGACGGAGCCACTGATCGTGGAGGAGACCGCATAGAGCCGCTGCGGAGCAGGCGCCCGGCTCGTCCATGGCAGACGCCCGACTCGTCTAGTATAGTCATGGGTGATTTCTGCTTCACGAAAGAGGAGGGATCCATGGCCATTCTTGCCGCCTACGCCGTTCCGCATCCACCACTCATCGTCCACGCCGTCGGTCACGGTCGCGAGGAGGAGATCCAAGCGACCGTCGCTGCCTATCGCGAGGTGGGAAGGCGCATCTGCGGGCTTGCGCCCGAGACCCTCGTCATCTCGTCTCCGCACTCGATCATGTACAGGGACTACCTGCACATCTCACCCGGATCTGCAGCCTCTGGGGACTTCGGCCAGTTTGGTGCCCCAAAGGCATGTCACCACGTGCGCTACGACGAGGCGTTCGTGAGCTCACTTGGGGCTGCAGCGGCGGCAGATGACCTTGCCGCCGGCACCGAGGGCGAGCAAGACCCTGCGCTCGACCACGCGACTATGGTCCCGCTGCACTTTATAGAGAAGGCCTATCGCGAGGCGGGGCGCGATATGGACTTTAGGGTTGTTCGCATCGGGCTCTCGGGACTTTCCCCTACGGCGCACTACCGTCTGGGCACGCTGATACAGCGAGTGGCCGACGTGCTCGGCAGGCGAGTCACCTACGTGGCGTCCGGGGACCTTTCGCACAGGCTCACGAAGGACGGCCCCTACGGCTTTGCGCCCGAGGGACCCAAGTTCGACCGGATCGTGTGCGACGCATTCTTGTCAGGAGACTTCCTGCCGCTGCTCGCGATGGACCCGCGCCTCGCCGAACGGGCGGCCGAGTGCGGCCTGCGCAGCTTCCAGATGATGGCAGGAGCACTCGACCAGACAGAGATTCACCCCGAACTACTCAGTTACGAGGGACCCTTTGGCGTGGGCTATGCCGTGGCCGCCTTCACGCCATGCGGGCCTGAGCGCAGCTGCCCCAAGCGTGACTACCTCAACGTGTACGAGAAAGCCCGCACCCGCGAGCAGTCAGGGCGCAGGGCATCCGAAGACCCCTATGTACGTCTGGCTCGTCTCTCGCTCGAGACCCATGTGCGCGACGGGAGGCGCGTGCGACTTCCGGACGACCTGCCCAAAGACCTTACGCTGCCCGATGAGCTCACGACGACACGGGCAGGCTGCTTTGTGTCGCTCAAGAAGGACGGTGAGCTCAGGGGCTGCATCGGGACCATCGCCCCTACGAGGGAGAGCCTCGCTGCAGAGATCTGCGCCAATGCCGTGAGCGCTGCGGTGCATGACCCACGCTTTGCTCCTGTGCGCGTAGATGAGCTCGACGAGCTTGTCTACGACGTGGACGTGCTGAGTCCCCCAGAGCCGATCGAAGGTCCCGAGCAGCTCGACGTGCGCCGCTACGGCGTTATCGTAAGCACAGATGACGGAAGGCGCGGCCTTTTGCTCCCAGACCTCGACGGCGTGGACACGGTGGACGAGCAGCTGCGCATCGCCCGCCAGAAGGGCGGCATCCCCGCCGATGCGCCGATCCGCATCTGGCGGTTTACCGTCGAGCGGCACCACTGAGATGGATGCCGCCCTCTCCCACCGGTCGAACGGCGCATACGCAGAGGCGGCACCTCTGCACGGAGAACCGGACGCACGCATCACCTGCACGCTCTGCCCCCATGCCTGCCGTCTGCGTGCGGACGAGACAGGCTTTTGCCGTGCACGCGCGAACATCGGCGGTCAGATCCGCGCCGTCAATTACGGACGGCTCACCGCGCTTGCGCTCGACCCGATTGAGAAGAAGCCCCTGTATCACTTTCACCCCGAGAGCTTCATCCTCTCGGTCGGCAGCTTCGGCTGCAACCTCGCGTGCCCCTTCTGTCAGAATGCAGGCATTGCAATGGCAGACGAGCATATCGAGACGGAGAACGTCATGCCTGCGCAGCTTGCCGCTCTCGCCGAGGATCTGCGCCGTCAGCCGCGCGGCAACATCGGCGTTGCCTTTACCTACAACGAGCCGCTCGTCGGCTATGAGTACATCATGGATACGGCCCCGCTCCTGCACGCGGCGGGGATGAAGGTCGTGCTCTCCGCGGCCTCGTTGATGATGTCGATGACGTCCCGCCGATAGCCCCGCAGCATGCAGCCGTAGTCGTGCAGGGACAGCCCCGTGATCCGGTTCGTTACCCGGTTGACGATCCGGGAGGCCGCCTTGCGGAAAAAACCGTCCCGGCGCTGGACGCGCACCGTCCCCACGACGTCGTGCCCCTCGTCGATGGCGGCCACGATGCGGGGGATCTCCTCCGGGGGGTTCTGAAGGTCCGCGTCGAGCGTGACCACGATCTCCCCCCGGGACGCCTCGAAGCCCGCCATGATCGCCATGTGCTGCCCGAAATTGCCGTTGAAGTCGATGATGCGGATCACGTCGGGCCGCAGGGCCCGCTGGCGCAGCAGGAGGGGCAGCGACGCGTCCCGGCTGCCGTCGTTGATGAGGATGGCCTCGTAGGGGCGCCCCATCCCGTCCAGGACGGGGAGGAGGCGCGCGAAGAGGTCGAGGAGGCTCTCCTCCTCGTTGTAGACGGGGACGATCACCGAGACGTCCGTCTTCCCGCCGCACGCATCGCGCGGCGCGTCCGTGTTCGAGTTCGCGTTCGATTGCATGTTCGAATTCCTGTTCAATAAGTCCGTGTTCAAGTCACAATCCCTCTGCAGTTCCCCGAAAAGCGCGCCGGGGGTCGATGGCCGAAAAGAGGGGGCCGGGGGGAAGGATCAGTAATTGGAGAAGAGGATGCCGCTCGGGGTCTCGCCCAGGCGCAGCGGCTCCCGGCCGAGGTCCGACGTCAGCCTCTCCTCGTGTCTCCGCTTCGCCACCAGAAACACCCGGTCCGGACCGTTCCAGAGCCTCCGAAGGCGTCCGGCGTCGAGGAACCATTGGGGATCCTCCTGCGCGGCCCCGAACTCCAGCTCGTTCCGATCCTCCGCGACGACGATGCGGCGGCCCAGATAAAAGGACAGCCCCTGCATCAGCGACCGGTAGGCGACGACCCGGTCCGTCCCGACGGCCCTCTCCCGGATCAGCTCCGCGACCTCACGAGACGAGTTCAGCCGCGCCTTCGCCTCGAACCCCCGCGAGAAGGCGAAGGCGTTGAGCAGCGCCAGGACGCACAGGACCGCGGGCATCGGGGGGAACAGCCTCCGGCGGTGCAGCACCAGCGACGCGCCCCAGAAGAGCAGGAGGGAGGCCGAGGCT
>ERZ772926.1197-NODE-1197-length-12794-cov-38.327655_pt1 | contig 12794 bp, 11 predicted proteins | sample MGYA00511136_ERZ772926 | MGnify/ENA primary metagenome ERZ772926 (study PRJEB29015, sample SAMEA2737917) | human oral metagenome | biome: human oral; feature: human-associated habitat; material: dental | place: China | collected 2153 ... | reverse complement strand
GTCGAGGCGCTGCAGGTTGCAGTTGATGACGAAGGTGAGGTTGTCCAGCTGCTGGCTGGCCGCCAGTTGCAGCATGCCGCGGGACTCGGGCTCGTCCATCTCGCCGTCGCCAAGAAAGGCCCAGGTGTGCTGCTGGGAGGTGTCCTTGATGCCGGCGCCCTGAAGGTACTTGTCGAACCAGGCCTGGTAGATGGCCTCTGAGGGACCCAGTCCCATGGAGACGGTGGGGTACTCCCAGAAGTCCTCCATGCGGCGGGGGTGCGGGTAGGAGGGCAGGCCGCGGCCGCCGGCCGGGCGGGACTCCTCCTGACGGAAGCCATCCAGGTCGGCCTCGCTCAGGCGTCCCTCGATGAAGGCTCGGGCGTAGTTGCCGGGGGAGGCGTGGCCCTGGAAGAGGACGTGGTCGCCGCCACCGGGGTGGTCCTTGCCGCGGAAGAAGTGGTTGAAGCCCACCTCGTAGAGCGTGGCGGTGGAGGCGTAGGAGGAGATGTGGCCGCCGACCCCGACGCCGGGACGCTGCGCCCGGGTCACCATGACAGCGGCGTTCCAGCGCAGCCAGCGCCGGTAGGTGCGCTCGGCGCTCTCGTCGCCGGGGAAGTAGGGCTCGTTGGTGACGTCGATGGTGTTGATGTACGGCGTCGTCATCTGGGTGGGCACCGTGACGTTCTTCTGACGGGCCTGGGCCAGCATGCTCAGCAGGATGTAGCGCGCCCGCTTGGCGCCCTTGTCCGCGATGAGGGCATCGAGGGACTCGTGCCACTCCTTGGTCTCCTCTGGGTCGTTGTCGGTCACCTTCGTCAGGAGGCCGTCAATGAGCGGCGTGGAGTCACTGGTGGGGCTCACGGAATCCTCTTTCCTCGCGTCTGTGCGGTGGGCCCGAGCCTCGCTTGCGCGCCGTGGCACTAAAAACTGCATCGGCGTACGGGGCTGAAGTCAGGCCGCTGTGGACGATGGCCCTAATCTACGACCTGCGGCGGCGCGAACGCTGCCCTCGACGGGAAGAAAGTCCTACGTCACGTATGATGTGAGCCACATGACGAGGGGTTGGTTTCCGCATGTCGGGAGCCGGTACGACCGTGGAGTCCTCGGCTGCGCCTGAAACACCGTTCAAAGCAAAGTTCAAGGTGATCTGGCGAGCGTGTTCACTTGCGCGGCTGGCACCGGGTGAGGTGGGCTAGTACCCATCGCCCAGCAGCGGGCGAGCGAGAGACGGGCGCAGCCCAGAAGGACGGTGTGAGGAAGTGGCGAGTACAGCGGGTGGGGCTTTCGGCTTCGCCTCCGGTCTCATCATCCAGGAGTTCGGCTACGATGACGACGTCGACGAGACCTTGCGGCAGGTGGTTGAGGCAGAGACCGGAACCACTCTGGTGGACGAGGACTATGAGGACGTGGCCGACTCGGCCATCGTGTGGTGGCGTGATGACGACGGCGACGTCGACGACCTCACCGACCTCCTGGTGGATGCCCAGGCCAACCTCGACGGCGCGGGGCTCATCTGGGTGCTGACCCCCAAGGCGCGCACCACCGGGGCTGTCCCGGCCGCAGAGGTGGAGGAGGCGGCTGCGACCGCCGGCATGCACGCGACCTCCGCGGCCTCGATGGGGCAGCACTGGAGCGGAATCAGGGTCTCCAGCCGGGGGCGCTGACGCGCTCCGAGGTCGAGAGGTGTCCTTCGAGTGCCTGAGAATTCGGGCGATTAGTGGCTCGCATCCGGTAGACGGTAGAGTTGCCGCGCAGGAAGCTCCTCGACCTCATGCGTTCATGCAGGCGCACGAGGCGCAGCAGTAGTAACAATGGCTGTGTCTGCGGGGCTTCTGCGCTTGGACCTGTAGCTCAGCTGGTAGAGCAACGCGTTTACACCGCGTCGGTCGTCGGTTCGAGTCCGGCCGGGTCCACCACAAGCTCCGTATACGAACCCTTGGCTTGAGTAACAGGGGTAGGGGCCGAATCATTACCTGAATTGCATCGACGGTGCCCGTCCACATTGTGGACGGGCGTTCTTGTTGTGGGTGCTGTGTTGTGCGGGCTTGCTGTCTCATAGCTATCCGCGGCTTGGCCAGATGTGTCGTGATGGTTGTCTGCTCCGTGTGGGGTGGTCGTGAGTGGCCGTGCTGCGCCCACCGCCGCTTGCTGCGCCGCTCGCCGTAGCTGTTGGCTGCAGAGCTGGTCGAAGGGTGAGGCCAGCTCTCCGGTGGCGTTGGTATGGCTGGCTGGGTCGATGATGGAGATGGTGCTGCAGCGCACCGCATGCATCGAGCCTGGCTGCGCTTCACCATGGCCACCCTGAGATGCCGAGCCGCCCGACTGGCCGCCAGCACCCTCCCCGCGAGAAGAGGCCGTGCTCTCCGCTGTCTTCTTGCCACCTTGCGCAGCGGCCGTCTGCCTACCAGCCACGGCTGCTCCACCTCGTCGCCCCGCCTTCAGGCTCGTCTGCAAGGCTGGTGCTGGGATGATGGGGCGGCCATCTTCATCCACTGCCGGATTGACGAGGATGCGTTCGAAGAACACCTGGTTGAGCAGCTTCTTCAGGCGATCCGGTGCCGCCAAGTACAGCTGCTGGCAGTCCTCCAGCAGGTCGAGCGCCTGAGTAAGGTGCTGTTCCACCAGAGCAGCGTCAGCCGTGTAGCCGTCCAGTTCGCGCTGGATTGCAAGGATACTGCTGGTTAGTTGGTCTTGTTCCTTTTTGAGAAGATCCAGAGGGATGGCTCCCTCATAGTGGGCTTCGAGCAGCTTGTGGCGCTGGTCTTCCAGCTGTTGCTGCCGCTTGGTCAGGCGCTGGATGTCTTGCTGGCGGTTGGCCTGGATGTGTGCGAACTCTGCACGCAGATAGCGCTCGATCTCGCGGCGGTCATCGCTACTGAGCCGTATCTGCTGGTAGAGCTCGGCCACGCGGGCTTCCACCTCGTCAATGAGCACCGCCTTGAAGGTGCAGTCGTGCACCCGATGCCGCCTGGCACAAACGAAGTAGTGGTAGGTACCGCTGGCGCGCGAGGTGGCGTGCTGCACCAGCAGACGAGCACCACACAGGCCGCAGACGATGGTGCTCTTGAGATGATGATTGTGCATGCGCTGCCGCTCGCCGTTGGCATGAGCGGTCAGGATGTCTTGCACCGTCTGCCAGGTGGCGGCGTCCACAAGAGGCTCGTGTGCCCCGGCGTACTCCACGCCTTGGAAGGAGATGACGCCCTTGTAGTAGGGGTTACGCAGCAGCGTCTGTAAGAGTCTGACTGAGACGGGGTTGGCAGGCTTGCGGGCAGTTGGCGGGATGGTCAGGCCGCGGTTGTTGAGGTGCTCCGCCAGTTGCCGCGCCGTCCAATTCCCCGTCGCATACTCGGAAAAAGCCAGCCGCACCAGCGGCGCCCGCTCCTCATCCAAAGCGACCGTCCGGACTTCTCGCCCATGCTCATCTCTGGCACGCACATTCACATACCCCAGCGGTGCTTTGCCCAGCGTTCCGCCGTTTCTGGCTTTCTCGCCCATCCCCTTGATGACCTCATTAGCCAGGTTCCGGGAGTAGAACTCAGCGATGGAGCTCATGATGCCGTGCAGCAGCATGCCGCCTGGCGTCTGGTCGATGTTCTCCGACGTCGACACCAACCGCACACCCGCCTCCTCAAACGCCCGGTTGATCTCCACATCATCCGCCCGGTTCCGGGCCAGGCGATCTAACTTGTGGACGATGACGTAGTCGATCCCGCCATCTTCTTTGAGGTACGCCAGCATCTTCTGTAGCTCAGGCCGGTTCGCAGACCTGGCGGACTCCCCGCGGTCGGCGAACTCCTTAACGACCAACGCACCCATCGACTGGGCCTTGCGCTTATTCGCCTCCCGCTGGGCGGGGAGGGAAAAACCTTCTTCACTGCCACCGCGCTGAGCCTGCTCCCGAGTGGAGACGCGGATGTATGAGACAGCCCGCTTAGGAGTCAACTGCGCCGCCATAGCCGCAAACGGGTCAGCTCCGACTGCCGCTGCACCACCTTGTATTGATCCTGCTTCCATATACTCAATCCTCCTTTCACTTACCCATTTGTCCAGACATACCAGCCACAACGACCAGCATCTCTTTCCATTGACGCTCAGAATGCACGCAAAGTCCAGTGCGAAGCTGGGCGAAGTGAAGAGGCACAGGGGTGGGAAACAGCAGAAGGGGGAGCGAAGTACGGCGTGGGTGTGGTGCACTGCTGACGGGAACCGCCTGCTATGCACCGCACCCTGCACTGGGCAGCGGCAGCGTGCTAGGGAACAAACACCGACGGCGCTACTGGGGCAGATGACGAGGTGAAAGCGGCACCTGAGGTAGCAAACAGCAGGGAGAGCGAAGCGGCACTGGGTGACTGGAGAGCAGGAGGCTGTTGAGCTCCGTGGTAGCGGAGGTACCAAGCAACGTCATGGTCAGCGCCAGCACCTGACCACAGGCCAATAACGCCAATGACAGACACCACGAACGACCCAGCTAGGGCAGCTACCAGCCCGGCAGAGGTGAGGTCATCGGGTGACAGTGGTCCCGCCTATCCGCGCAGCCACCAGAGAAGGGGAGCCCGAGAAAGGGCTCCCAGTCGCCGCCACAAAGCAGCACCAAACCGCTAGACAGCGCCGAAAGGTGTGAATGGTTGAGTGCAGCGATGCGTCGGGCGGGACGTCTGGCGGGGCGTCGCCGCGGTTCGATAGGGGTTCTCTAAGAGCCGCGTCTATCCATTGGAGGGTTCTGCTAACTGCCAGTCGGTCAACTCTGGCATTCGTCAATGGTGAGATGCAAACTAGGTTGCTATTGTCAACACGGTCTGGACTGCTTCTTTGAGGATACAGCAATAAAACAGACCGCCTGTCATTGGCAACGATTCAGTCGCCAGAGTCGTTGTCGTTGCAAACAAGTCTCGCATCATTCATTGTAAAATATCTCTTCAACACAAGTGTAGGAACAACCGCAAGTTCGTTAAAAACGACGACTGTAAATAACGCAAACTTCCTTCAAATATATCTCATTTCTCGCGAATCTGAAATCCGACAGACATACAATAAATGCTGAACGCCCTAAAAATGAAACACAAAGTAAAACTACTATGTCTCGTTCTGTTCTTATTATCGTTACACCCACGAAATCGGCATAAGGATAATGGCGCGTTTGCTGAAAGGGAGGTGAATCTAGATGAGACTCTCGATCAAAGCATGCAACTCTACCAAATTGAACGTGAGGATTCACACGCAATGTCCTCGGTTAATGCAACAATGGTGAGTGTCGCAATCGCTTACACCGCAACAATGTTCGCTTTTCTAGCCGATCATGAGAATCGGGCTCAAGCGGGTAAACTCATAATTGCAGCCCCTTTTCCAGCGATCGCATTAGAGTGCTACATCGTAATACAAGCCGCCGCCATGATAGTTAGGCGTATGTATCTTGAAAAACTAGAAATAGAGATGTCATGTAGAGCAATTAAACCTCGCTATTATTTACTATATAATGCAGGTCTATTCAATCCTTGGAACTTTCCGAACTATATCCTACTCAGCGTATTCACAATGGCGCCACTATTAACGTCTACAGGGTTCACATATTACGTATACAGTGCGTCAGATCCACCAGAAAATAAGTTTGAATCGACAATATGGGTTACATATGCCATAATACTCGCTTCAAGCCTGTATGTAATGATAGTGACCTATGTTCAGTGTGCGAAGTTTGCAGAATACCTTTGGCGGCGCACGGATGACAAGATCGTAAAAGTGAAGAGAAGGCGCCACTAGATCATGAACACCAGAAACACTATTCATCATCTTGGTTTAATTATGGATGGAAACGGACGCTGGGGAGAGGCCCAGGGTAAAGGAAGAATATCGGGTTATGCGCAAGGTGCAATTGCATTACACAATATTATCATCTCCGCACCCCTGCTTGGCATACGAACTATAATTGCTTTCGCGTTCTCTCGAGATAATTGGAAAAGAGACGTTAATGAAGTTGAAACCATACTATCAGTAATAACTAGATTTGTGCGTCGGTCGGCTACAGTCATGATTGAAAACGGCATACGCTTTCGGTGGATTGGGGAAACAGACAAATTACCTAACTCCATGTTAACCACCCTAAATTCAACCTCAGAAATAACGAAATCAGGGTCAAAAATGACTTTGTGCCTATGTATAAACTATAGTGCTCGAGCCGAAATGGCGCACGCTGTCAAGAATGCAGTGCTATCACCTCCTATTTCCGATAAAAATTTAATGAGCAGTGTTGCCAAGAAACTGTATTGGCCTGAAATGCCAAACATTGACTTAATAATACGCACGTCCGGAGAAAGACGTTTGAGTGACTTTTGTTGCTGGAATAGCCAGTATGCGAAGATACATTTCACTGATACCTTATGGCCTGATTTCAGTATAGAGGAACTTTCTGATATCATAAAAATGTACAATAGCGTTTCAGAAGATGACTCAAAGATTGAATAAAAGTTTACTCGCTAAGTGTGTTTCAAACGCAACCCATCCGTTCTTAACAGTCACGGCAGCACTTCTGTTTGCAGCGCTATCCTGGTCGAAATCTCAATGGCTGGAAACGTTTGTAGTTTCTGAGTCGACTATCGTTATACTGCCTGCTTTGTTCGTATATAAGGGTATTGTAGCAGGAAAATACGACAGTATAGACATCTCTGATCGTAGTAAGAGAGGGATGCCCATTATATTCTCTCTAATGACTGCGTCGTTGAATTTGATATATTTACTAATAACGAATTCATCAGTTAAGTTTATACTGTTTTACCTCGAGGGTGTAGTGCTGGTAATAACAGTAGCCTTGTTAACCGCAATAACTAAGGTGTCTGTACATTTAGCTCTGTTTTCAGGCATTATAACTTCCTTTTCAATGCTACTGGATTGGAGATATAGTGCTCTGTATTTGCTTCTGCCGTTAATCGCGTGGGCACGTATACAGGTAAAAGCGCATACATTACTTCAGGTAGTTCTTGGATCATTCACCGGAGTCGTCGCTTGCTTAGTGATGTCTTTATGTTTAAGACCGTGATGACCTAATAGAAACTTTTGAAGATGTGATTTGTATATAGAAACAATCTTCAATTATATATAGACAAAATGAAGTTACGGCCATAACTGTGATTGGCGCCACTGAATGCGTCGATGTGCAACGTATGTATATGTGCTAGATTACTTTTCGATAGTTTCGATACTAGAACTAGAAAGAGAGCCGTAGGATCATGACTGTAGCCGGTGGACGCCCTTTTGGCGCCAAACCCGATAAAATTCTGGTCGATCGGGCCGCCTTGAAGCAGGTACTCATGTGGGCAGAGGCCCTAGCTTTGCTTGGAAACATATATGTTGAACTGGGCGAGGGTGGCCCCCATCCCGATAATCTTGAGAATATTGAGAAGGATATTGATGAGATCAAAAAAGATCTTAAGGAGGTAAATAACCGGACCAAAGCGCCAGTGTTCGGGCGTCTCGAGAGGTATGACGATCATCAAAGTGATGAGTGCAACTCATTCCCCATAGAGATTCTTGGTGCAATACTTCCAGCAGAAGTGTATTCGCACATTACTGGGACTGACCGCCCCTAAACTAGTCGTTGCGTTATGTTGGTTGAATGTGGTTGTTCTCCCTCAGCCCTCCCCCTTCCATCTCCTCCCACCCTCCGCTTCACTCTCCCCCTAACAGCCTCACCGCACACCAAAGGCCAAGGAAGGGGAGACCAATGGCAGCACCAGCAGACCACACCGAGGAGAACAACACACCACCAACCACCGCCTGCCCAGCCTGGTGCATCGGCCACGACGCCGATGCACCAGACAAAGATGACGACCACCTCCACGAAGCCGCCCCAGCCCTCGTGCCCTGCATCGCCCTGGAGCGCAGCACCGATGGCACTGGCTCCATCCAGCGTCATCCTGCCGCCGTCGAGCTCAGCCTGGTGCGCTACCAGTACCGCACTGGCGACGACACTTGGCTCTACATCGGCGATGGCTCCCACGGCCTCGACATCAGCCTAGAGAGTGCACGGCGGCTGGTGAGTGCGCTAGCGCGGTATGTAGCCGACGAGGGGTGAGTGGGGTGTGGTTGGCTGAGCGGCTGGCGAAATGATGCCTACTGGCGAGTCTGGTCGCTATCTGCTGCACGCAAGTAGGCCAGCACCGTCTTGACGTTGACGCCAAACTGGCGGCCGATGGCAGCCGCCGATACTCCCCGTGCGCGCAGTTCTACCGCCTGCGCCTTCTGCTCGTCCGTCATACCTGCCCGGCGTCGTGGTAGCCCACGTCGCCGACGGATTCCATAGACCACATCTTTGCTGATGCCGAAGCGCTCACAGATCGTGCGGATTGGCAAGCCATCCTGGTATAGCTGCGCCACCTCATCTCGCTCGGCTGCGGTAAGGTGATGCTGGCGCTGCACGATGGTGTGTGCAACAGCGTTGGTGTCCGTCTTTGCGTTGATAGGGCTGGGGGCGGGTTTCGCAAGGCCATCGCTGGTTGGTGGTTCACTGTCTCCACTAGCAGGCACCTCCAGCGAGTCGCCCGTGGCAGAGCGAGGCGACAGGGAAGGGCGCTGCCTAGCTCCGGTATCAACCGACTTGACCGTTTGATTAGCCAGGGTGGTACCCTCCTTTGGTGCCTCGTCACATGGTGGCTGGTGTGCTGTGGGCGGCGTGTCCTGTGCCGACGCCTGCGACGCATCCTCGCCGGCTAGCCGCTCCCCCGCACGAGCCAGCACATCTGCCCGCAGCGCGAGTAACGTTTCCAGTTTGTTCTCATTGATCTCGCGGAGGTGTACCGCACCGGCCTCGGCACGGGCGTCCTGATGGTGGACGAGATAGGCACTGAGGGAGTCGCGGAGATGGTAGCGGGCAACTCCCGCTGCCCTTCCAGGACGTGTGACGATTGCTGGAATCAGGTGAGGCCAGATGGCGCCGATCCACGTGAGGCGGACACCCTGGCCGGCACTGAAGAAGACCTCGCACGTGTCGAGCGGTACTTCATCAGCACCGGCCCAGGTAGCCGGATGCGATCACAAGTCACGCAGGTGCAACGACGTATCCGAGCTTTACGACCGCACCTTACGTTTCACAGATCACCCCGGTGACTCAGAAGCCGAACAGTAAGGCACGAACTCGAGGGTGCAAAGACGCGCCCCGTAGCCGCCTCCTACGCCCGATCTCCTCCGCTGATGGCGACACCACCATTCTCCGATTCCGCCATCTGAAGGCTTAGGCGATACTGCTCAGCCTCCGGTTCCTCAGTAAACTCCAGGAGATTGCCGGCCACCTCCGAGAGTACATCACGCACCTCAGCAGGAGAAGCATAAAAGAACTCTCGACGGGTGTTAACGCGGTTGACCCGCTTATGCGCGAATCTTCGATGCAGATCAGCCTCCACCGTGACTGCATCCTCAGAGAAGAACAATGCGTGGACATCGAACCCAAACGGAACGGACGCATCTCCAAGCTCCCGGACGCGATCCATTGGCTCAAGTCGACGCGTCATGCCAATCTTAACCATTCGATCACCGAACGCCCCAACATTGGAGATAACATAAACATATCCTGCACGAATATTAGCAGCACGAAAATCGACTTTTTCGATCTCCCTGTCGAGCCCCTCAAGCTGGGACCTAATTTCCTCCGCCTCACCTACTCGCCCCTGCTCCACAAGAGACTGAAGCACGTGCTGGTAATGCTCACGCTCCTTGTCGAGCTTCGATCGACGCTGGGCAAGCTCCTGCTGAGCCTTGCGCTCTTCACGCAGCCTCGCCCTCTCCTCCCGCTCCGCCTCTTTCTCGGCCTTCTTAGCATTCTGATACCTGAGAGATAAATCGAGTTCCTCGAGACGAAGCGTATGGTATCTACCATCTATCCTCAGGTTGATGAGCGACCCAAGGCGTTCCACCTGGTCGCGAGTACGCTCCAGCCGCTTACGAGCTGCCTCACCATTACCAGCCTTAACAGTGAGGACACAATTCTCAACCTCCGCATTGTAGGCACGCAACATCATTTTCGACATATCAGCAACGAATTTACGCCCCTTGCTGGCCGAATTATTAAAAGTGAAGTTGTCGGCAGCCCTGATCGCAGATTTGCTTCTAATCATTTCTTTGACCTGAGAGCGCACATCCGATAGGCGACCACCAAGCTCCAAAGAAGACTCAGCAGGATGCCTATAGTTCGTTAGCCCACTATCGACCATCATGACAGCATCCGAAAGATGCATATCAAGCTGCGCGAGCTGCCGCCTACGATCATCAATTGCAATGGTTACTTCGCGAGCATCACGCTCAAGAGCACGGAGATTCTCCTCAGCTGAAGTTGCCTGCTGAGCAAGTTCCAACTTCTGACGCTCCAGAGCAGCCTGCAGTTCAACCTGCTCACCCCTCATCCGCGCAGCAACTTCCTGCATTTTGACGATATCCCCACCTCCAACCCGATCAAGCAATGCCCGGAGTTCCCCAATTGACGCTAGAGCTGCGTTATACTGTTGCTCTCCGACACTGAGTTGCTGTTCAAGAGTTTGAATCCTCCGCTTTTTGTCCCCAAACACAATAAGACCTCTTTGTCCACAGGGAAAATAGGGCAGAACGAAGACTACTACTTCAACCTATCGACAATGTCAACACAGAGATCACAGTTAGGCAACTCTTGCAACCCAACCTCCGAAGCAGTTATTTTCCACTTGCGGCATCGTCGAGCACGCGCCCGACGTAGCGGCCGAATTTCTCGGTGATGCTGCCATGGTCGTCGTCGGGCCATTCGCTCCAGGTGTGACCGAAGCCCGCCGAGCGGTAGTAGGCCAGGCTGTTGCGGGCGTGCCCGATGCCGTCGAATCCATCGAGGCTGTTGCTGGGGACGTCACGGGTTCCGGTCACCCAGTTCAGCGAGAGCCGTTCCTTGGTGTCTCCGGAGAAGGCCGCCGCCCTCTCCTCGGGCGCGTCACCGCCCCCGAAGTTGATGAAGCCCCCGCCCGGCATGCGCTCGGCATAGGCGGGGAAGAACCGCCGACTGATGAACTCAGAGCCGCCGGAGTAGCCCACGAGCCACAGCTGATCCATGTTGGCCCCGCACTCGGCGGCCACGTAGTCGAGCGTCTCCTCCAGGTAGCGGACCTTCCCGTCCTGGTCCTCCAACCACCACATTCCGTCGTCTCCGGGAGAACGCACTGAGACGACGTCGAACCCTCGAGCGCCCGCGGCCTCGACGACGCCCCCAACACCGGCCAGGCCGCCGGGAGACCTCTCATCCTGGCTCTGACCGCCCTGACTGTGGAAGAACTGCCCATCGCCGTCGAGGTAGACAACCAGCCCCACAGGCGCGCCGTCCGCTGCGTAGAAGATGCAGTCGGAGGTCTCGTCGTCGGAGTCGGTGTAGGAGAAGGCCGCGGGAGCAGGCAGGTCCCCCGACGCCGGGTCCAGGTTGGGCTCATCGCCTAGCCCACGCGAGCGCAGATACGGGGGCGGGGTCGGGTGTGCAGACGCCTGCCTCGGACCGCGAGCAGCACACCCGCCCAGGAAGAGACCTGCCATCGCCCCGGTCAGGGCCCGCCGCGAAAGATGCGCCGCCACGCTCTCCACCCACCTTCCCGATCACGGTCAGCCGTTCGACCGTAGCACCGGCGTACCGCTCCCGCACACTCAGGCCATCAGCATCACGCGCCTACCGTTTGCCCGAGTAAGCCAGAAGCCTCCTATTCACATAGTGACCGAACACCCTAATGACGGACACGTGGTTGTCATGAGAGATCTCTTTCCAGACATTCTGAAAACCCGACTCTTTATAATACTTCAGACCTCTTCTGGCACGGTCGAGGTCTCCTCTGCCCCCACCAGCGCTGTACCGTCCTGTAATCCAGTTCAGCGACAAAGAGGACTTGATTCGATCAGAGAACACATGCGTCTCACTGGGCGAGTCGCCGCCGGCGAAAACAATGAGTCCGCCGCCTTCCAAATCTTCCGCGAACGCGGGAAAGACTGTTTGCGTAATGAAGTCAGAGCCGCTCGCATAACCGACAAACCACAGGCATTTTATATTCGAACCATGCTCCGCAGCAACATCGTGGACCACGGTCTTGACGTAATCAACACCCCCTTGACCGCTATTCCTCCACGACCCCCCTTCGCCGGGGGCGCGGACAGAAATCACGTCGTATCCGTAGGCCGTTGACGGCCCAGCGACACTTCCAGACCCGGAGAGGCCCCCTCTGACCCCCTCGCCATCACCACCATCGGTGTCGTGCAACGCTTGACCATCACCATCGAAGAAGATGACCAGCCCAGCTTTCTCACCTTTTCCTGGGAAGAACCGCACCGGTACCACACCCTTCTCCGAGCCGGGTCCTTCCACCGCCGCGGCTCCGATTTGCTGACTGAGGGCAGCGGTGAATATAAGAGTAGCCGTAGTTCCGATTGCAGAACGACGTGAGCAAGACATGGACCAACCACCTTTCCAGGCCCAATGGGACCGAGTTCTCACCAACCCAGTGTATCTACCGCCCGAATTAATGCAATAGTATTCCTGAGAAGATTTTGGCGTCGACAGTGATTCCGACAATTGGCGCGAGCAACCCTACCTTCGTCTCACTCCACTTTAGTAGATGAATAGTGCGATCACGGTGGAGACCATCGGCAGCCCCCAGCATTTCCTATTGATACCGGAGGTTGAGACAGCATCAACGAGGTCAGTCGCACTGCTGTCGACGTCGGCCCCGGTACAGGCAGGTTGAGTCCTCGATCAATTCGCTCGATCAGCCCTGCCCGCCGGAGGCGCGCCCTCGCCGGGACTGCCCTAAGCGCGAGGCGCCGCCGCCCCG
>ERZ772926.1195-NODE-1195-length-12828-cov-4.104831_pt1 | contig 12828 bp, 14 predicted proteins | sample MGYA00511136_ERZ772926 | MGnify/ENA primary metagenome ERZ772926 (study PRJEB29015, sample SAMEA2737917) | human oral metagenome | biome: human oral; feature: human-associated habitat; material: dental | place: China | collected 2153 ... | reverse complement strand
CTTTTCGTTATTTCACGATTGAAGGTCGTGCTGTGCTTTCAACGATTGAAGGTCGTTTGAGCAAAGTCTATTATATCACGATTTAACAAGTAGGACAACGGATAGAATTTCCTCAATTTTTAAGATTTCCCACGATGTAAATTACGTTGACAATCTTGTAAACTAACAACTTGATCATCTTTTTTTAGCTGCAAAAGAGAAGCTTGTAAAACAAAAGGCTAGGAGAAATGTCCTAGCCTAACTCCAGTCTAAAGATTAACCTTTTTAATACCAGCCATTTGCTAACCAGAAATTTTTAGCAGCTGACCATGAACCATAGCGATTGGTTACATATTCATTCGCCACTTTCTCTTGGTTTTCTGGTGATAAATCTCCATTTAGATAGGTAATGGTTAATTGATAGCGACCATAGTATTGCCCATTTTGTGCTGTATAACTGCCGCTGGACTCTTTTTGAGCAATCCACTCCTTGGCTTCAGCGTCCTCGTTGTTCAAACCAGAATTTGAATTTACTGACGTTTCTTCAGTCTTAGCTGATTTCTCAGCAGTTACTTGCTCAGATGCAGCTTCGTCCAATTCTAAAATCTGCCCAACACTAATTAAATTAATATTGCTAATCTTATTTTTTTCAGCAATCTTCTCAACGATCGTCTGATGTGAAGCAGCAATTGATGACAAGGTATCGCCTGATTTGACCGTATAGCTTTCTGCATTGGCCACAACTGGAAGAAAAACAGCAGCACATGCAATTACACCGAGAAAACCTGCCTTTAGCATTTTATTTTGTTTTTTAAAGTATAAATTCATAGTTAGAATTCTCCTTTTCAATGATATTTCTATCTTATCTTTTCTTTGTTACGGGTATTTATTGCTTGAGTTAAATTTATTACAGCCATATTGACAAACGAATAAAAATACCTTATTTATATTTGTTTGAATAGATTGTAAAAAAATGATGAGAAATCAATAAAAATAGAAGTTCAATTATATTTTTTTATACGACTCACTTAAATTATTTGACTATTCCCAGAAACATTTGAAGATTTCTTCTGAAAACACATTCAAAAATCCGAGCTAAATCGCTATTACTTTGGTATAATGAAAAAGAATAGATGAAACAAGGAGAAAAGGATGAAATCATTAAAATTTCAGTCTGTTTTTGATATTATCGGACCTGTGATGATAGGCCCATCAAGCAGTCATACAGCAGGCGCCGTCCGTATCGGAAAAATTGTCTCCTCCATTTTTAACGACGAACCAACGGAAGTAGAGTTCCAGCTCTTTAACTCTTTTGCCAAAACTTACCGAGGTCACGGAACTGACTTGGCTCTTGTCGCAGGGATTTTAGGCATGGAGACAGATGACCCTGAGATTCCTAACAGCCTTGAAATTGCTCATAAACGCGGTATCAAGATTGTCTGGACGATTCAAAAGGATAGCAATACTCCCCACCCCAATACGACAAAGATTACAGTCAAAAATGACCGTAAAACAATCAGTGTGACTGGAATCTCTATCGGTGGCGGCAACATTCAAGTAACAGAGTTGAATGGCTTTTCAGTATCTCTGAGCATGAATACTCCGACCATCATCATTGTCCATCAGGATGTACCAGGTATGATCGCGCATGTCACAGAAGCTCTATCACGCTACAATATCAATATAGCTCAGATGAATGTTACTCGTGAGAAGGCTGGAGAAAAAGCGATTATGATTATTGAAGTTGACAGCCGTAGCTGTGAGGAAGCCATTGATGAAATTCGCAATATTCCTCATCTGCATAATGTGAATTTCTTTAAATAGGAGAAAATATGTTTTATTCCATCAAAGAATTGGTAGAGCAAGCTGACTTGGATTACCAAGGAAATGTTGCTGAATTGATGATTGCTACCGAGTATGAATTAACTGGTCGTGAAAGAGATGAAGTCCTGCGACTGATGGGTCGCAATCTGGAAGTCATGAAAGCCTCTGTCCTTCTTGGACTTGATGAGAGCAAGTCTCGCAGCGGATTGACTGGCGGAGACGCAGCAAAACTTGACCACTATATCCAGTCAGGAAAGACTTTATCAGATTACACTGTGCTGACTGCTGCAAAAAATGCTATTGCTGTCAATGAGCATAATGCTAAAATGGGTTTAGTTTGTGCAACACCTACTGCCGGCAGTGCTGGCTGTCTGCCAGCTGTTCTTACTTGCGCTATTGAAAAATTAGGACTTACAGAAGAAGAACAGCTAAACTTTTTATTAACTGCTGGTGCTTTTGGCTTAGTCATCGCCAATAACGCCTCAATTTCGGGTGCTGAAGGTGGCTGTCAAGCTGAGGTTGGCTCCGCTTCTGCTATGAGTGCAGCTGCTTTAGTTCTAGCTGCTGGAGGTTCTCCTTTTCAGGCTAGCCAAGCTATCTGTTTCGTCATCAAAAACATGCTGGGCTTGATTTGCGATCCTGTGGCTGGTTTAGTAGAAGTTCCCTGTGTCAAGCGAAATGCAATGGGAGCCAGTTACGCCTTTATTGCAGCTGATATGGCTTTAGCGGGAATAGAGTCCAAAATTCCTGTTGACGAAGTCGTTGACGCCATGTATCAAGTCGGCTCAAGTCTGCCTACTGCTTTCAGAGAAACAGCTGAAGGTGGTCTAGCTACAACACCGACAGGTCGCAGACTTTCAAAAGAAATCTTTGGAGAATAACCTTGACAGATTTGTCAATTAGATTTACGGGATAGTAAATAAGGAGACAAGATGAGTCATTTGAAATATATCTTCTTTGATTTGGATGGAACCCTAGTTGACAGTTCAAAGGGCATCCAAGAATCCTTTGAATACAGCTTCAAACAACTTGGAAAAGAGTGCCCTGAAGAAAGTGTTATAAAAAGTTTTATGGGCCCTCCTCTGGAAGTAAGCTTCGCCTCTGTTCTTGAAGAAAGCCAAGTTCCAGAAGCGATTAACTATTACCGCAGCTTCTATAAGGAAAAAGGCATTTGGGGCGTCCGTCTCTATGAGGGGATACCAGAATTGCTGACACAGTTAAAAGAAGCTGGTTATCAGATTTATGTCACAACGAGTAAAAATCAACCCACAGCACAAGATTTATTAGCAAATCTAGCTATCTCTGAGCAATTTGATGATATTTTTGGCTCACTGCCAGATTCATTTCACAAAGCAGATGTTCTGCGTCGAGCTCTGCAAACACTAGATGCAAATCTAGAAGAAACCATAATTATAGGCGATACAAAGTTTGATATAATTGCCGGTAAGGAAGTAGGAATCTTAACTTTAGGAGTCCTTTGGGACTTTGGCATCAAAGAAGAGTTACTAGAAAATGGAGCAGATTTGCTGGCTAATTCCCCCAACTACATTTTAAAAATATTGAACGAACACTTTTCATAACTTTACACACTTGTCAATATAGATAAGATTGTTACCTTTAAATCTTTATCTACACTATCATTTTATGCTTATAAATTATCAATTTTATGTAAACCAAAAAACCACAGAAATCTGTGGTTTTTTAGTTTTTATCTTAGTAACCCCAAGCTGAAAGTCCTTGAGCGCTATAGGCGCTATATGCTGATTGGATTTGGTCATCAACAGTAGCCGTTGATCCCCAACCTGGCATCGTTTGGAAAAGACCACTAGCACCAGATGCATTGTAGGCATCTACTTGACCATTTGATTCACGTGCAATAATAGCTTCCCAAGTTGATGCAGGAACACCTGTCATTTCTGCCATACGTGATGCTGCATAAGAACCAGTTGCACCAGCGGTATTACCATTGCTAAGTACAAGTCCTCCTGAAGTTGCTGCTGAATTAGCTGTTGCTGCAGGTGCTGCATAATTATTTACGGGAGTTGCAGTTGCTGCTACGCTTGTTTCAGACGTTTTGGCACTATTTCCAAGTTCCAAGATTTGACCAACACGGATGTGATTTGGATCTGCAATCTTGTTTAACTCTACTAATTTCTCAAGAGTTGTATTTTTTTCGTTAGCAATAGCTGATAAAGTATCACCGGCTTCAACTGTATAGGTCTCAGCATTTGCAATACCTGAAACCAAGAAAGCCGCTGCAGCGACTGCACCTGTTAAAGTCCATTTTGCTGTTTTTTTGTTCATTAAAATGTAATTCTCCTTTCGGTGATAATACTATCTTACACATAAAATATTACCAAAAAGTTACATTACCAAGTCAAACGTTACAAGAACATTTAGTTTAGACGTTAAAAACAGACTTTTAGAGCTTTTTTGCCAAATATTTTCTTTGACCAAGCAAAAAATAGACAAGTTTAACTTATACTATTCTCTAAAAACACTTTAAACAATAGGTCAGTTTTTCAATATATAAAGCAGAACACCTAATATAAGTAAGCTAATAATAGCCAAGCTGTCATTTCTTTTCCATGCCAAGCGGCGAAAACGTGTCCGGCCTTCACCTCCATTATAACCGCGCGCTTCCATGGCAATTGCTAGAGCATCTGCCCTTTTAAAACTAGAAGCAAACAAAGGGATTAGAATGGGAATAATAGATTTAACCTTTTGAACAAGCTTTCCCTCGCCAAAGTCAACACCACGCGCCCTCTGGGCGTTCATAATCCGAGTAGTATCATCCATCAACGTTGGAACGAAGCGCAGGCTCATAGAGAGCATCAGACCAATCTCATGTGCTGGCACTTTGAAAACCTTCAGTGGTTTCAACAAAGACTCAACCGCATCGGACAAGCTTAAGGGCGTCGTTGTCAGAGTCAGAAGAGTAGAAAAGAAAATAATCAGAATAAAGCGGCTAAAAATAATTCCAGCCTGTGACAGTCCTAGTTCTGTAATTCTGATAAAAGCGAATCGAAAGATTGTGGCCCCTCCAGAGGTTAAAAACAGCTGGAACAAGGTGGTAAAAGCTATGATAAAAACCATGGACTGGATACCCTTTAAAAAGAACTTCAAAGGAACCTTAGACAGCAAGACCAAACTAAAAACGAAAACAAACAACAGCAGATTGGTCACAAGATTATTGGCCCAGAAAATTAATAGAATAAAAAGAAACATCGCTAGCAACTTACTCCGCGGATCCAAACGATGAATAATTGAATTTCCGGGAATATAGCGGCCTAAAATCAACTTATCCATGCAAAATCTCCTTGAATTCTTCAATCGTAATAGGATAGTGCGAGAAGGTCATCCCTTTCTCCGCCAATTCGTGAGCAAATTTTGTAATCTTAGGAACACCCAATTGAATACTCTCCATAAAATCAAGATCCTGAAAGACCTGAGCAGGCTGACCGCTCTTGACAACTCTGCCCTTATCTAAAACATAGACTGTATCAGCAAAGTTGGCTACATCATCCATTAGGTGAGTTACCAAAACAATGGTCATACCGGCTCGATGCAGCTCTTCAAAGAGCCTCATCAGTTCTTTTCGACCGGACGGATCAAGTCCTGCTGTCGGCTCATCCAAAACCAAGATATCAGGCTCCATGGCCAGTATACCAGCGATGGCCACCCTGCGCATCTGACCGCCAGAGAGTTCAAAAGGACTGCGATTGAACAAATCCTCAGAAATTCCGACTAAGTGCAATTTTTCACGTGCCAAAGCTTCCGCTTCTTCCTTAGAAACACCAAAATTCTGAGGGCCAAAAGCCACATCTTTCAAAACTGTTTCATCAAAAACTTGACTTTCCGGAAATTGAAAGACTAGACCGACCTTCTTACGCACCTGTTTAATGTCTTTATTGACGGAATCAGCCGTGATGACTGTACTGCCTACTTTAACACTGCCCTGATTGGGAACCAGCAAGCCATTTAAAAGCTGGAGAATGGTTGACTTACCGCTACCAGTATGACCGATAAGAGCGGTGTAGCTGCCGGATTTTATCTCCAAATCCACTCCAAAAAGCGCTGGTCCCTCAAAAGGAGTGCCAGCTTGATAAATATAACTTACATTTTTGAGAGTAATGCCCATAGTTGATCCTGCAATTCTTTTTCTGTTAAGTAAGAGTCTGGCAGAGAAAAGCCTGACTGACGCAAAGCCGCCTTTACCTGATTAACAAACGGCTGATCCAATCCTAGCTCTTCCAAATCTTCTCGAGAAAAAAGTTCTCTCGGGGTAGCGGTAGACTCAACCTGACCCTCTTTCATAACCAAAACACGGTCGCTTAAGGCTATTTCATCCAGGTCATGAGTGATAGAAATGACGGTCAGCTGATTACTATCTTTAATTTTTTTCACGGTCTGGATAAGATCCAAACGTCCCTCCGGATCCAGCATGCTGGTTGCTTCATCCAAAATAATGATATCCGGTCTCAGAGCTACCACACCTGCAACAGCTACCCGCTGTTTTTGCCCTCCGGAAAGACGAGCTGGTTCACGCTCCTTAAAATCCTGCATGCCAACAAGCTCTAATGCTTGCTGGACTCGCTCTACCATCAGATCATAGTCCAGCCCTTGATTTTCCAAACCAAAGGCTACATCGTCTTCTACAGTTGCACCGACAAACTGATTATCTGGATTTTGGAATACCATGCCAATCTGTCGACGCTTTTCCCAGACGTTTTCAGCTGTTAGCTTATCGCCTGAGATAATAATATCTCCGCTTTCCGCTTCTAGCAGACCATCAATCAAACGAACAGTTGTTGATTTTCCGCTGCCATTATGACCGACAATAGACAGCCATTCCCCTTTTTTTACTTGAAAGGAGACATCATTTAAAGTGTAATTCTCAGACTCACTATCGTATTTGTATTTAAGATTTCTTACTTCGATGATATTTTCCATATTATTTAAAGGTATCTTTAAAGAGATAGGCACTTCCCTTGAAGTAGTCATATCCAGAATAAATCGTAAAGATTAAAGCGATATACAGAAGGATTTGCCCTAACATAGTCCAATGAATCAGAAGAAAAATTATAGCAAACATCTGCGTGAAGGTCTTGATTTTACCTGGCATAGCAGCCGCTAAGACTGTACCGCCCGTTTCCACTAAAAGCAAGCGCAGACCGGTTACTGCCAATTCCCGGCAAATAATAATAGCTACAACCCAGGCAGGAGCCATTTTCATCTCGATCAACATGATAAAAGCAGACATCACTAAAAGCTTATCAGCCATGGGATCAGCAAATTTACCAAAATTTGTTACCACTTCCCACTTTCGTGCCAAATAACCATCTAGATAATCAGTTATACTGGCAAAAGCAAAGATAAAAGCTGCTAAAATATGCATGGTGTAAGAATGACCGAATGTTAAAATCACAACAAATACAGGGATTAAAGCAATTCTAACAAGAGTTAAGGCATTTGGAATATTTTCTTTTTTCATGGGATTCCCTTCGTTTTTATCCTTTCGTAATGTTCAAACTAATGGTTCCACTATCGCTAGTCAAAGCCGAAGTATCTAGTTTTTGACCCTCTATCGTCACAGTTGCTCCTTTAACAGGTGCTAACGTAATAAGATACTTATTGCCTGGCTCAAGAGAAACCGTCTGGCTTGATTTTTCAGGAGATAAGGTGATACCTTCGGCTAGTTCTGAATCGCTTATGCTTACCAAATTGGTTGTTTGCTCCACAGAAACGGTCACTTTAACAGGCTGACTTGCTCCGCTATACTCAGCAATCAAATTCTCTCCGCTTCCACTAACTGTCAATTTGCTAGCTGAGGAAGAAACTGACTTAGAATCAGCCGAAGAAAAGGAAGTCTTCTGACTGCTAGAGCTTGTAGAGGAAATCAGACTATAATTGCTGTCAGATGCTTTAAAACTTACCGAATTAGTATGAGCATAGCTCCAGATATAGTAAGCTACGAAAGCAGCAATAGCTGAAGCCAACAAGAGAAAATAGAACAAGGGCAGAAAAGAGCTTTTATTTTTATTTTTTCTGCTCCTGAATTCCTCATCTGCTGCCAGTGCCACTTCATCAAAGACAATCATCTCACCAGCTTCGTAAGCCTCCAGAATAATGGATTCATCCAAATCTACAGCCCAAGCATATTTCCGCAAGAAGCTACGGGCATAGAAAGGACTAGGAAGCAAATCATAGTCATTTCGTTCCAGCGCTTCCAGCAAATCCTGCTGGATATCTGTCTTTTTTGACAATTCCTCTAAGCTCAGCCCTTGATTGGTCCGGGCAAGCTTCAACACTTCTCCTATCGTTTTTTTTCTCATACGTACTTTTCCCCTATTTCTATTCTTCACTATTTTAACAAAATTTTAAAAACGATTCTGGAATTATTTTGGAAAAATAGTAAAATCTGTCATATCACACTGATCGATAAAACGATGACCGAGTTTTATCACATCATTCAGGCTGATGTCCTGTAAAATTTTCGGTAAATCAAACAGATTCTCACCCGTCAAATGCGGTTCATATTGGGTTGCAATATACTCAAGCAAGTTTAAACCATGCAGAAAATCACCAAACATCTCACTTTTAATCGTATCCAAATGCTCTTCTGTCACATCCGGATCCTTGTCAAAATTCTTGATGGCTGAGCGAAATTGATGAGAAAGTCCCACCGGTTCCTGAGTATCCATTGTCAACATGACAAAGTGAAAATCTTTTTCTACTTCCACTTCCAGCGTTAAAGAATTATCCATTTTCCCACTTTCATAGAGGGACTGGAAACGCTTGGAAGTCCAGCCAAACATCATGGCAAATAAGAGTTTCAAAGTGATTTTATAGCGATACAACTCCGATTCATCAACAAAGTCTGTCCCTCGAATCCCAACTGCCAGTTTTGGACTAGCCACCTCCATTCGGTAGGTATCCGTTGATACCACTGGTTGAAGGCTAACAGGAATTTTTTCAATAGGTTCCGAACTCCCAGCAAAAACTAGTTTTTCCTGCTGTTCAGCAATCTCTGCAGCTATCTGTTCCAAATCGAAATTACCAATCACAAACAAAGTCATATTAGAAGGATGATAAAAGTTACTGAAATTTTCCTTCAAATTTTCGACGGTAATCTCAGAGATAGACTCTTTCGTTCCTGCAATGTCTTCTGCCAGAGGTGTTTGAGGATAGAGATTGGCCAAGGCTCCAAAAAAGAGACGATAATCTGGATTATCCTGATACATTTCAATTTCTTGGCCGATAATATCCTGTTCCCGCAAAATGGATTCTTTTGTGAAATCAGCCCGATGCACCAGTTCTTGCAAAAGCTGTAGGTTTTCTGAGATATTATCCGTTGCAGAAAATAAATAGCTGGTTCGAGTAAAGCTCGTAAAGGCATTGCTCTCAGCCCCTAGCTTAGTAAATTCCAGCAGCAAATCCTTTCCCTGCGGGCCTTCAAAAAGCTTATGTTCCAAAAAATGAGCTATTCCCGCCGGATACTGAGTGACCTGCTTGGTTTCACGTGAAACAATCTCCGTATCCACTGAACCAAAATTAGTTGAGATAATCCCATAAGTTTCATTAAAATCATTTTTAGGCAGAAGAAAAACACGCAAACCATTTGCCAAGACTGTCTGATAAACAGTTTCTCCCACTGCTGAATAATTGATTTTTTCTAGCACTTCTCCCTGCATTATTTTCCTTCCATAAAGTAAATAGCTTGTAATTTTAAGAGACCAGCTGCTTTGACAATATCATCTTTATGAACCTGTTCCAAAGCTTCCAGCCAAGCTTCAAGAGATAAGAATTTTTTGCCTAAAACAGAAGCCATATAAACTCTCTCTAATATTGTATTCTGTCGATCCTGAGCTAAGAGGACCGAGTTTTTCAGCATTTTCTTGGTTTGATCCAATTCTTCCTGACTAAACATGCCACGCTTCAAATCACCAATCTGTCGGTTGATTAAAGCAACTGTTCTAGTCCGATTGCTGCGGTCAATACCAGCGTAAATCCGCATCATGCCTGAAAAAATATCAAAGTTGCTGGAAATCGTATAAGCCAGTCCTTCCTTTTCACGAAGATTGACAAATAATTTCGAATGGGCAAAGCCACCTAGCAAAGCATTTAAAACGACCAAAGGCAGGTGCTCACTCTCTCCGTACTGAATAGGGAAGTGATAGCCCAACTCAATAATTGACTGATGCACGTCCTTCTGCTCCAGTCCTTCTCGCAAAACATTGGAATATTCTTGCTGATAAACTAGCTGAAGTTCTTGCTGGCGAGGCGCAAAATTGAAAGATTGAATTTTCTCCCGAACAGCCACTTCATTAAAGTCCCCAATAAAGAAAAAGTCAATCTGATTTTCCTGAAGCATCTGCTGAAAAGCAGCAAAACTGCTTGCAGCTGTCTCTTTCTGAATTAATTCAATCGTCCCAACACGAGGCATCTGCATTTCCTCTTCTTCATAAAAGAGTTTATCTAATTCTCGATGAGCATGATAAAAATGATTCTCAATTTCAGCTTCCAAATCATTCAAGATATTTTTCTTCTCAATTTCAAAAGCAGATTCATCAAAAGCGTCCTGACTTACCAATGGAGAAAACAAGCTGGCTTTCAAAAAATCAAGCATGGCATCTGTCAGGACATTCTTGCGACTCAAAAATTTATCCCGCACAAAAGAAAGATTGATATCTAAATAATGCACCAATCCTCTCCTTGAAAGACTCGTAGAATAATCAGCACCATACAAATTGGCCAAACGTTCTCTGAAAGCCTGCGAAGTAGGATAAACAGCATTGACAGTCTCTAGCATGCTAGCTGTTAAAACCCGACCAGCTACTGTTTCTTTGGACATAGGCGCTGAAAAACGAACCCTAATTTTGTTTGTTTTAAATTTTTCTGATTGAATAAAATGGAGACGAACTCCTTTAGTGATTTCCATGACGCCCCTCATACTGAATAATATAGACTACTATTATATCATGAAATGCCTCTGATTTGTTTGTTCTACCAAGCTTTTTGCTGATTAAAACGTTTTCTGATAACATGAGAAAATTTCCGATTTTATCCAAAGCACCTTAGCACTTTTTACTAACAAATGTGGTATAATGACAGGGTTGAGGTGAAATATGGAATATAAATTATTTGATGACTACATCACACTACAAGCCCTTTTGAAAGAAACAGGAATTATCCAAAGCGGCGGAACAATTAAATCATTTCTAAGTGAATATCCAGTTCTTTTTAACGGTGAGCCAGAAAACCGCCGGGGAAAAAAACTCCGTGTCAATGACAGGATTTCCCTTCCCGAGCAAGGAATTGAAATTAATCTGACAGCTCCTAGTCAAGAAGAAATTCTACAACACCAGAAAGAAATCGCAGAAAAAAAACGAGTTGCTGAACTTGTCAAAGCCATAAATAAGGATTTTAAAAAAACTCAGACTTCTAAAAAAGAAAAGCGTAAGAATACAGGGCTACCTAAAAAGCAGAAAACTACTAAAAGGCCTGTTCGCTTCCCTGGTATCTAATCATGTGGCTGCAATCATTAAAAATCAAGCATTTCCGAAATTATCAGGAAGCTGATATTGACTTCCATCCTGGCTTAAATGTCTTTCTAGGCCAGAACGCACAGGGTAAAACCAATATTTTAGAAGCTGTTTATTTCCTAGCCTTGACCAGAAGCCACCGCACGCGCTCAGATAAGGATTTGATTCATTTTACAGAAAATGACCTCCTTGTCTCTGGCATCTTAGAAAAAAAGACTGGTAAAGTTCCCCTTGACATTAACTTGACACCAAAAGGTCGCATCACAAAAGTCAACCACTTGAAACAAAGTAAATTATCAGACTACATTGGAACGATGAATGTTGTTCTTTTTGCTCCTGAAGATTTACAGTTGATTAAAGGTTCCCCCAGTCTACGCCGTAAATTTATAGACATTGAGCTTGGACAAATCAAGCCTGTCTATCTATCAGATTTATCCAATTACAACCATGTCCTCAAACAACGCAATGCCTATCTGAAAGCTAATGACAAAGTTGATGAAACCTTCTTGACTGTCCTTGATGAGCAGCTGGTTGACTATGGCTGTCGTGTCATAAGGCATCGGTTGGATTTTTTGCAAAAATTAGAAAGCTTTGCTCAAGACAAGCACTGGGACATCTCTCAAAATTTGGAAGAATTGACTGTCAAGTATCTGTCATCTATTCCTTTACACCAAATTGACAATATACAAGAAACTTACCGTTCTTCCTTATTAGGCAGTCGTAAACGCGACCTATTCAAAAAAAATACAGGTGTTGGTCCCCATCGTGATGATATTGCTTTTTTTATCAACCAGATGGATGCCAACTTTGGTAGTCAAGGTCAGCATCGCAGTCTTGTTTTATCACTGAAACTAGCCGAAATCAAGTTAATAGAAAGCATTACGAAGGAAACGCCTATTTTGTTGCTTGACGATGTAATGAGCGAACTTGACAATAACCGTCAACTAAAATTATTAGAAACTATCTCTCAGGATATTCAAACTTTCATCACTACAACAACTTTAGAACATTTAAAAAATCTTCCACAAGATATAAAAATTTTCACCATCCAGCAAGGACAAATTATGTCTCAATCCTAGCATTACATGAGATTTACGTTTTTGTAAATTTCATTTACAAAATATTGCTTATTGTGTAAACGAATTATATCGAATTGTTGTTAAAAAAGCTTTTATAGCCTTTTGAATTGTAAAAGCATGTCAATTTAAATCGTAAATTTAAAACGAGGTTAGGAAAAATTCCCGACCTCGTTTTATTTTTTATTGAACTGAATAGTTAGGGGCTTCATTTGTAATTTGCACATCATGAGGGTGGCTTTCTTTCAATCCAGCGCCACTCATCTCAATAAACTGAGCATTATCGTGAAGTTCTTGCAGATTTGCAGCACCAACATAGCCCATTCCAGAGCGAATACCACCAAGCATCTGGAAGACAATATCTGCAGCAGCTCCCTTGTATGCTACACGACCTTCAATTCCTT
>ERZ772926.1189-NODE-1189-length-12884-cov-29.945202_pt1 | contig 12884 bp, 19 predicted proteins | sample MGYA00511136_ERZ772926 | MGnify/ENA primary metagenome ERZ772926 (study PRJEB29015, sample SAMEA2737917) | human oral metagenome | biome: human oral; feature: human-associated habitat; material: dental | place: China | collected 2153 ... | reverse complement strand
ACCCCGAAGGGAGAGGACCCATGGATGGAAGCGCAATCGACTGGGAGGCGGCGGCCAGCCACTGGATCGACCAGGAGACAGGCGAGGCGCGCATGCCCGAGGGCGAGCTGATCGCCGAGATCGAAGCTTTCCTCGGCCGGCACAAGATCTGCGCGCTGGCCACGGCCGGAAACGGGATCGTGCGCAACACGACGGTCGAGTACGTCTACGCCGAGGGCGCGTTGTGGATTATCAGCGAGGGAGGCCTGAAGTTCCGCGCCCTGCAGGCCAACAGCAACGTGTGCCTGGCAATCCACGACGACGACGTTTCCTTCGACACGCTCGCCGGCCTGCAGGTCACGGGCACAGCCGAGGTGCTTGAGCCCTTCGGCCCGCAGTACGCCCGCGCCTGCGAGCTACGCGGAATTCCAATGGAACGCCTGCGCACCATGCCCTTCGTCATGAACATCATCAAGGTGACACCTACGCGCTACGACTACGTCGACGGAACCCTCAAGGAACGAGGTTTCTCCGCCCGCCAGCACATCAACCTCTGAGAAGGCGGCGTCCGTGAGCGCGAACCGTGGAGGGGTACCCGTGAACGCGGTTGAAGTACTCGCCCGCTTCTTCCGGGCTGAGAACGAGCGGCACGGGGAGACGTACAGGGCGTTCTTGCACGAGGATGTCGTCTGGCACCTGCACGGCGAGCAAGACAGGACGATCCGCGGGGTTGACGAGTATCTGCAGACCATTCGGGACGCCTACGCGGGATCCGATGCTCACTTCCGCGTGGAGGAGGCGCACGAGGCCGCCGACGGACGCCGCGTCGTCGTCCTGCTGGTTGACGACTCCGGGAGGAGGAGCTGCGAGGTGTTCGACATCGAAGACGGCCTGATCCGAAGAGAACACGAGTTCCTCCTGGGGTGAGGCGGCCCAGGAGCCAGACAGGACCCGACCGGTGGTCGTACGCACCGGTCGTCGCTCATCCACGCGCCTGTTCTTCCATCCCTGAATGCGCACGCCGGTGTCGTGCGGAGGTACGCGATCAGGATTGCTGAGGGCCGAGAGGACCACGACGCTCCGTGCCCTCAGGCGCATCAGGTTCCCTGCCTCGCTGGCCTTGATGTCGGTCAGACGGGACATCGAAGGCGACTTTCCCACGTTTTGACGGGAATTTTTCTCGCCGTTATCGTGGGCGGGGGGCTGAGTGAGCGCCGACCGCTCCTCTGACCGTCGGCCGCGGGCGCTCAATCGTCCAGGGGCGACGCGAGGGCGCGCGGCCTCTCTTCGGCGATCTCGAGGGGGCCGGGCGGATCGATTCCCTGACGATCAGAAAGCGAGGAGAACGCATGAGTATGTACTTCGGAGACGTGTCGCTGTGCTACACCAACTCCCTGGCAATGGCCCTGGACTCCTTCGGGTTCGACGTGCGTCCCGAGCGCCTGGAAGCCCTCATGGTTATGGGCAACGGGGCGAGCGTCGTGGAAGACGACCCGCACCATCCGATCGTCTTCTTCGACAACGGAATGCCCGACGCGTCCATCAGTAACTGCCTGCGCATTCTAGGCTTTACGTGGGAGGAGTTCTTCGTCGAGGAACCCGTGGCCGACCTCGCCGAGGTTCGGGATCGACTCACGTGCATGCTGGAGAAAGGCCCGGTGGTGGCGGGCCCCCTGGACATGGGGCTGCTCACCTACAACCCGAACTTCCGGGAGCTTGGCGGGATCGACCACTTCGTGTGCGTTCTCGGTCTCGACGGCGGTCGCCTACATCTGCACGATCCGGCTGGCTTCCCCTGCATGAGCATGGACTTCGAGGACTTCGCGAAGGCCTGGGAGGCTCGGGCGATCTCCTACAAGAGGGGCGCTTTCTCCATGTGGGGAGGCTTCACACAGGTGAGGGAGCCCAGCAGCGAGGAGATCTACCGGGAGGTCTCCGCGATCATGAGAAGACGCTACGAGGGCGGCGAGCAGGGCGTCATCCGCGCCTACGCCGAGGCAATCCGACGCAACGGGATGAGCCCGCAGCAAAAGGGGATCCACCAATACTTCAGTTTCCGCCTGGCGGCGGCCAGGAGCATCTACGCCGCCCGCTTCCTTGCCGAACACGACGCGGAGCGGGCGGAGCTAAAGGGGCGGATCGCCTCGCTGTTCGGGCAGGCGCACCTGCACAACCTGACGGAGGACAACCTCGCCTTGGCAGACACGCTGGGGAGGATCGCTGAGCTGGACGAACGCTTCAGGGAACTGTGTATCCTGAGAGGGTGACCGGGGAGCGCCTCGCGACGGGGAGGCGGCAGACACATCCGGCACCGTGACTCCCGTGCGAAAAAGGACGGTGGGGAGCGATGACGCGAGTTCGCGTGATTCACGAGGCCGACCTGCCCTGGTCGGTATCCCAGGTATGGCGGGTCGTCACCGATACACACCTCGCTCTTCCCTACGACATTACCGCCAGTGTTATACCGCCAGTGGCGGAAACCGAGTGGCGGCGTGTGGGTGGCGATCGGCGGGACGCAGATGAGGGCATCTCGTCTTACTCTGGGTTCAGGAACGGGATTCGTGACACCACCTGGAGGGAACGCCCATGAAGCGAGGCCAGTAACACTCACTGTTCGAGCACTCCGGCGAGGACCCATCATGATGCGACGCACAGAAGAATCCCGCTTGGGCGAAGCTTCAACGGAGCGTAGAATACACCGTATTCACACGAGGGAGGCCACCATGCCCACCATGACCATGCGGCTCGACGAGACCGACGCCGAGGTTGTGCGCAAGTACGCCGCATTTGAGGGCAAAACAATCTCCGACTTCGTTCGAGACGCCGTCTTCGAGAAAATCGAAGACCAGCAGGACCTTGCAACTCTGCGTGAGGCGATCGCTGCAGACAACGGCGTTCGCCACACCCACGAACAGGTACTCGTGGAACTGGGACTGTGAATGCCCTACTCCGTCGAGTACAGCGACACGGCCCTCAAACAACTGAGGAAAATGGACCGGTTCGAGGCTCGCCTAATTGTCTCCTGGATCGACAAGAATCTTCAGGGATGCGCCGATCCACGAGCCCATGGCAAGGGCCTCACCGCCAACCAATCAGGTGAGTGGCGCTACCGCATCGGCAACTACCGCGCCCTGTGCGTCATCGAAGACGACCGCCTCGTCATCAAGGTATTTGCAGTTGGCCACCACCGACACATCTACCAGTGATCTCGCGGCCACACCGGCATCATCCAGCATTACCGCCAGATTTATACCGCCACTGGCGGTAATCGCGTGGCGCCCAAGGAGAGCTGACCGATAAACGGCAGGAGGCCTCGTCCATTGACGAGGCCGTGGCTGGGAGAGCGTGAAACGCTCAGTTGGTCCCGTGGAACGCCCAGGCGCGGCCGCGCACGCCGCGCGCGATGTAGCTGGCACCCGCGAGCGCGAGAGCCACACCCAGGCCCGTATAGAAGAAGGCGATGAACCAGTCGGGGAAGACGCCCGCGGCGCGCATTCCGATGCCGAAGGACATCATGATTGCCATCATCATGTAGCTCTTGCGATCAAAGAAGCGCACGACATGGTGACGATCCCCCTCCAGGTCGGCGATGCGCTGGGCGTTCTTCTGGGCAAGCTTGGAAAACATCGGATGGAACGCACAGAAGATGGCGATGGCGCCGCCCGCGAGCGCAAGGAAAACAATCGCCGCGACTCCGCGCATGTCGACGGCCGCGCGCACGCCGAGGATCGCGACGTTCAGGCCGGCGAGCAGCCAGACGATGCCGGCGACGGCGATGAGGGACTGCTTCTTGATGCGGAATCGACTCATTTCGTTGTGTCCTCTTCTACGGTGTCGTCATACAGGGAGGCATCGAGGAGGGCGAACAGCGTCTCGCATTCGTCGCCCTCCATGAGGGAGTCGAAGACGGCGCGCAGCACGTAGCGGCACAGCCTCTCAGCACTCAGTGGGCCGACGAGCCGGGACCGATCCACGGCCTCGTCCGCGTCGAGGACGCGCGCGAGCCCGCGCTCGATGTGGGCGAGCATGGGGGCGCGCACAGCCTCGAGGGCCTCCTGTTCGCTGCTGGGTAGGCGGCGCATCTCAGCGAACCAGTCGACGCTCATGCCGGCGCGCGCGACGCATAGGGCTTCGCGGAATCGCCGCACGTAAGAGGCGAAGCGCTCGCCGGGGCGCACGGCACACAGCTCGTCGGAGAGGTTCTCGCCAAAGAAGCGCGTGAGCACGGCGGCCGTCAGGTCCGCCTTGGTCGGGAAGTAGCCGTAGACCGAGCCGACCGCGATACCGCACGCGGTGGCGACCTTGCGCACGGAAAGCGCGGAGATGCCGTCGCGCGAGGCGATGGCGTAGGCCTGGCTGACCACTTTCTCCGGGTCGATCACTTGTTTGAGCACGATGTCCTGCTGTCTTATTACCTGCAACAATCTATAATGAACAGTGTTCAGTATAGGCCTGCGCAGGCCCGTGTCAACAAAATGAGAGACCTGCCATGAAGACGCTTCACGCCGCCCACCCGGAAGAACGCGCGCCCAGTATCAAGAACGAGGAGGCCTGCACGCGCCGCAAGCGGATCATCGAGGCGGCCTACCGCATCGGCGACCGAGGCGGACTGGCCGCCATTTCGGCGCGTGGCGTCGCCAGGGATGCCGAGGTCTCGGTGGGCTACCTCTACAAGCTCTTCCCCTCGAAGAGCGCCATCATGGTCGCCGCCGCGCGGCGCTATTTCGAGCGCTCGCTCTCCCGCGAGCTGTGCCGTGTCGAGGCCGGGGAGCCCTACGTGGAGTATTGCCGCAGACTCTGGGGACAGATGCAGGCGTCTTTCGAGGAGTTTCACCACGAATGGCTGCGCGATCGCGACGACCTCCCCAAGCAGGACCTGGCGGCCGCACACGGCGCGATGACCTCAGCCCTGACCCACGCGGGCGCTCAGCTTGAGGCAGTCATCGAACAGGACAATCACATCGACTGGACATCACTGCCCGAGGGAACCACGGCCTCGTCCATCGCCCAGTTCACGATGCGCGCCATGATGGACTCACTCAAGCGCGGCGAGGGGGACGCCGCCCTCCTCCTCACACTCCTGGAGAAGGGCCTCTACTCCCGCACCGAGGCACACTGACACGAGACCACCGAGCCGTGAACAAGGGCATCTTGTTGTTCACGAGCGGTTTTCTAGCATCAATCGTGACGATGAATCTCACCGGGAGGTTCGTACAGACACGATGGGATGGTGCAGCCATGATCGGCATCGCCTCGACGGCAATCACTCTCGCGCTGGTGCTCTACACGATCGGCGTGTTCGCAGAGCGACGCTCCGGCACGCTCAAGACGAGCCACCTCGTCTTCTTTTACCTGGGCCTGGCGTGCGACACAGCGGGCACCGCGGTCATGTCAAACATTGCGCGAGGCGAATCCGCGAACCCCACGCACGCGGCGACGGGTCTGCTGGCGATCATCCTGATGATCATTCACGCCGCGTGGGCGAGCGTCGTCCTCGCGCGCAAGAATCACGAGGCCATGGCTCGCTTCCACCGCTTCAGCATCGCCGTGTGGACGATCTGGCTGATCCCCTACATCTGCGGCATGCTCATGGGCATTCCCGCGATCGACTTGTCCGCGAACGCCGCCTTCGGCACGGCCCTCATCGGGGCGGGCGCGATCGGCCTGACCCTCTACCTGCGCGGGGATGCGCGGCGGGCGTAACACGGCGCATTCTGCGTCATCGACGAGGCCGGGGCTAGGCCTTGCCTGCAGCTGCACCGATCAGGCCCCACTCCTGCGCGGGCCCGCGGCGCTCATCCCTCCATATTCACCTTGGCCACCCCATCGGCCAGGGTTCCATACGCGGTCACGCAATGTCCGAAGAACATGTCGTCGTCATCGAAGTAGGCGGAAAATGAGCCGTCGGCGTCCATCGCGATGCTGCGCAGCTCGATCCGGCGAGCAAAGCTCTCTTCCGTAATTTCCGGAACCTCCTCGTCGGCGGATTCGCGCCATTCGCACGCGAGTTCGGTGAGCTCACGTGCGGCGCTCGCGCGCATGTCGCGATCCCAGCGATCCTGCTCCGCCAACATCGCCTTCATCGCCCGCCTGGCGTCAGCCCAGGTGCCCTCGTTCGCGGCGTCAACCTCGAGCGACACGCAGATCTGCTCGCCGCGCCACGGGACCTCCCCTTCGAACATGTCGAGATCCTTGTCGAGAGTGAGCTCTCCGAGTACCTCGTCGACCACCACGACCGGCCTGCGATAGTCGGCCATCACCTCCTCCAGGGCCGGGCACGGGGCATCCTCTTCCAGGACCTCGACGACCAGGAACTGATTCTGCGAGGAGGCGGTCACGCCCTCGGGGACCTCGTGCGGTATCTTCTTGCGCGCCTTGAGGCGGTACACCGCCTCCCGACGGAAGCGATCAAGGATGCCTCCGGCATCGTGTTCCTCGTCGCTGACGAGATAGACGATTCGGCCGTCACCCGCATGCAGTGCGCCGGTCTGGCAGTCCACATACGCAATGAAGTAGTGCGAGACGTCCCAGAATCCGTTCCTCTTGCCGGCTCCACTGCCGCCGGCGAGCAGGACGAGGATCTCCCTGGCCTCGTCCTCAAACATGCGCTCCCACTCGGCCTGCGTCATATTGTTTTGCGAACGCATGTACTCGAGCAGATCCACGTGTCATCCTCCTTGATCGACGGGACCGGTTCACTACGATGAACCCTACCCGGCACGAGGCTTGACGACCGACTCAGAGGCGAACGAGCCCCGGCCTCATCCCGGGAAAACGCGAAAGCGGTCACTTCGCAAGCTCTTCAAACACGTCCGCGTAGGCATCCATGAAGTCGACAGCGACATCGACGGCGCTCTCAGACTGCTGCGCAGGCTGAATGACGACCCACGGCCTGTTGTTCTTGAGGATCGTGACAGGCTTCCCCGTCCTGTTCACCTCTGCTGTCACTCGCGAAAAGTTGTTCTTCGCCTCAGCGAGCCCCATGGTCAGTGTCGACATACCTCCCCTTTCAACATTAGCCATAATTATGACCAGAATCTAGCCTCAGATCAAGGGTAGACCGCCTACTACCAGTCCATATCGCCCCACAATGGCCCCATACCAGCACCAGTCAGGGACTATAATGAAGCTGACGAAAGGAACGACAATGCCGACGATGACCCGCACAGCTGAGGTGAAGACCCGCACAACCGCGCAGATCAAGGCCGACGCCGCAGCCGTCTATGCGCGCTGGGGAATTAGCCTCTCCGACGCGATCAATATCTTCCTCGCCAAGTCGATTGAGGTTGGTGGCCTCCCCTTCGACATGCGCCCCGAGACCCCCACGTTAGATGGACTCGAGCGCTACGCCTATCGCCCCACCATGGACTCAAACGGCGTCGCAAAGCTCCCGGGAGACTGGGATGACGGCGAGTGAGGGAGCGCCCGCACCGTGGGAGATCTGGCACGCACGTTTCAACTTCGATGACCGCGGCTATAAGTTTCGCCCGGTCCTAGTTCTCGCCTATTCGCAGGACGGACTCTTGGCGGCGATGATCACGAGCGCCTCGAACAAGCTCTCGCTCCCACTCGACACTCCCCTCGAGGACTGGCGCGCAGCGGGGCTGACGAAAGCTTCCCTCGTGCGGGTCGACCGAATTGCCCTCCTGCCACCAACCTACCTCGGCACTGCGGGCAGGATCGGCAGGCTATCTCCGCGCGATGCGTATCGAGTCAGCCGAGCACTCGCCACGCTCACCCGATAAACAAATCCCGGCCTCGTCCCACGAAATTAGGGACGAGGCCGGGGCTTTGAGTCTGTGCGCTCAACTGAAGGAGCGCGTCACTCCCACTCGATCGTTGCGGACGTGCACGGCCTGCTGTTGCGTGTCACATCGTCCGCAAGGTGCTACCTTGTGCCATATCGTCCAAATCAAATCCGAATCAAAGGTTGATTCGAAAAGGCGGGGAGTAGTTGCATAATTGCCCGATTCTAGACATTATGCGCGCTACGACTCCAGGATTTACACTTGGGAATAGTTGCAGGTGGCTTGGAAACTGACCGATTCACGCGAATCAGCTATTTATAATTATCCCCGAATTGCCGTTTCCCGTTCCTGGGCAATTGTCACAAGCGGTTTGCAGATGGCGTTCCGAATTCCAGTCAACTGCCGCGCGATTATATTCTCTTCGCCCACACTTCCTTGAGTACGCCGTTCCCGAACTGGGACCACGAGCCGAAGAACTTCTCATCGGTAGCGCTGGACGCTTTGTCGGCGTACTTGAGGGCGGTCAGTTCCACCGTGTAGATATAGTCAGCGATCTGGCTGATCCTGTAGTCCGAGGAAGAAGCCAGCCTGTAGACCACCGCGTCTTTCGAGAGGGCGTAGTCGACGACCTTATAGATCGCCTCCGCAACCGACTTCTGCCCGTCGTCGTAATAGATCTTGACGGCATCGAAATCCTGGAAGTACGTCAGCTTGCCGAATAGGAAGTTGATAAGCTGCTTACGCATCGCGGCAGTGACTCCGTCGAGTTCGCCGCACTCCTTCCATCTTGAGCGTGATGCACGTGTAGCGCACCGGCATGTGGCAGAAGAAGACTCTGAACGACGAGAGGAGACGCCTCCTGTCGACAGGGTCCATGTTCTCGTACTCGTCGTGGCCGTTCAGCAGCGGGGAGGCATGGAACGGAATGTCGAACAGACCCTTCTCGGCCAGCGAACGCTCGTACAGGTGAATACTCTTGGATACGTCCTCATCCTGCTCATGGAGCACGAGTGTGAGGAGATAGTACCTGTCCCTCAGGTTGTCGCTCCCAGATTCGTCTATGAACAGGCTGAGCTCGCGCAATTCGCCCCCTAACACAAAGAAAGCCGGGAAAAACGTCCCCAGCACTTGGAAGCCCTCCTATTTGAGAACCAATTATTTTATACCATGGAATTTTTGCACAGCAAGGAGGCTTTGCTTTAGGTGGTTGCATTCTATTCGACGAGGTCTATCGACTTTGGTTACTACCAAGATCCCTTTTCGTGAGCCTCTCGCAGCTCTTCTTCTGAGTAGCCGAAGGTATAGTCCTCGTCCATGCCGTTGCTCATCCAGATATCAGCTGCATCGTAAACATCTAGACGTTCACTATCATCGATATCTTCATCCTCATCGTCATCTGGGCCGCCGCAGCTGGGGCAGCACCATCCGCTATAGCTATAACGTTTGTGCATTTCCTCTCCGCATCTTGGACATACATCGGTTTCGTAATATTCCGAAGAAGAGTTTACTTCATCGTCGCCACCAGTAAAGGCGCTCAGTATCGTTTCGAATAATCCCATAGCAGCTCCTTTCAATAAAGCCATACGGGCAAGAGCCCATGAGTTTATATTGTGGGTAAAAAACCTGGCGGTGTCAATGGGTGATAGCAATGAGTTGGTTGAATGCTTCTGTGGGGGTGCGGTAGCCAAGGGTTACTCTGGGGCAGTTGCTCGGCTCTTAGGCGATGGCGTCGAGCTAGTGTTGGTGGCTGGTGATGGGGGTTCCTTTGGGCAGTTATCGGAGGATGAATCGGTTGGTGTTTTCGTTGGTTCCTCTCTCCCAGGAGCTGTGGGGGTGAGCGACAAACACCTCCACGCCCGTGCCTTGGGTGAGGCGCTGGTGGCGGGCCATTTCCCACCCCCTGATCCCATGTCAGTGTTCGCATCGCTCCCTCGGGTAGGCCCTGGATGCGGCGGGTGAGCGGCGCGCAGACCTGGTCGGCCCTGCGCCCCAAGAGGTGGGGGCACCGTGAATCAGGTAGCCGGTGGCGGCCTCGACCAGGGTCGCGCACGCACTGGCCCCATCTTTTCCGATGATGAGGTCCCCTTCCCAGTTGCCAGGGATCATCCGGGCGGCAATTTCGGGGCGCTTCAATCGATTAATCGCATGCCAACAATGGGTGGTGTGCGCCCGCCTGCAGGGGGTTCCTTGCGCATCCACCGCTACGAGGGAAGGCAAATGCCGTGCTCGATCAGCGTCTTCTTGGGGTGGGCGTAGATCCACGTGTCGATCGACTCATGGCTGATCGCGGCCCTGGGCGTGGGGAGAATTGTCCATAGGAGCCACTGTGCCACACGCCTGCATGCTCAGGCGGTGCACTGATCCTGCGGGGCGTGCGCCCCTGGGACAAATCGGAGGTTACGCGGCGGCGAAGGACCTCATCGCGGTCCAGGAGCCGCTTCTTGGGGCGGCGCCTGGCAACCTGCGCCGCTCTCCCGGCGTCCTGGGCCTGGAACACGCCGCCAGGACCCCGGTGGCGAGCGATCTCACGGCACACCACCGAAGGGCTACGCCCAATCGAGCGGGCGATACGCACCTGGGACAAGCCAGCCTCCAACCCCACCATAATGGCTCTTCCGAGTTGAGTGTGGGTGACCGGGTGTTGGTCCGGGGTTGCGGGTAGAGGTCGAGGTCCCAGGTGATGAGCGGACTTGTTCCCCCGCTGTCGTCAAGGACCTCGGGCGGTGTCTCACCCTACCTGCTGCTGCTCTGCGTCGCTTGATCGTTGTGATCGGTGTGATCTGCTCGTCGGTTTGGAGGGCTTCCATCTGATGAGCGTGGCTCGCACCCCAAGTCCCCCGCCCACATTGCACAGAACCTCGCTCTTTTCGACTTCACTCTGACCGATCAGGACATTGTACAAATCGCTCCCCTGGACCGCGGTAGGCCCATGTTCGAGCACACCGAGAAACGACTAGTGAAGTTCGCAGCATTCGTGCCCGACGTCGACGGTCAGAAGAAAAAAGAACACTAGTTCAGGATCGACCAGCAAAAACGTTCTCGGAAGCACTCACCAAAGGCTCCCGGGCCCACACGTTTAAACCAACGCGAAAGTACTACTCCCACTCGATGGTGGCCGGGGGCTTGGAGGTCACGTCGAGGACGACGCGGTTAACCTCGGGCACCGAGTTGGTGATGCGCGTGGAGATGCGGGCCAGGACGTCGTAGGGCAGGCGCGTCCAGTCGGCCGTCATCGCATCCTCGGAGGACACGGGGCGCAGCACGATCGGGTGGCCGTAGGTACGGCCATCCCCCTGGACCCCCACGGAACGAACGTCGGCGAGCAGGACGACCGGGCACTGCCAGATCTCCTGATCCAGGCCGGCTGCCGTGAGTTCCTCGCGGGCGATCAGGTCCGCGGCGCGCAGGATGTCCAAGCGCTCGCGCGTGACCTCGCCGATGATGCGAATGCCGAGGCCGGGTCCCGGGAAGGGCTGACGGTTCACCAGGTAGTCGGGCAGGCCCAGCTCGCGGCCGACCGCGCGCACCTCGTCCTTGAAAAGGGTGCGCAGGGGCTCGACCAGCTCGAAGGTCATGTCCTCGGGCAGGCCGCCCACGTTGTGGTGGCTCTTAATGTTGGCCGCGCCCTCGCCGCCGCCGGACTCGACGACGTCGGGGTACAGGGTGCCCTGGACGAGGAACTTGACCTCGCCGCCGGCGGCGCCAACCTCTTCGATGACCTGCTTCTGTGCGGCCTCGAAGGAACGAATGAACTCGCGGCCGATGATCTTACGCTTGGCCTCGGGCTCGGTGACGCCGACCAGGGCGGACAGGAAACGTTCGGACTCGTCGCACGTGATGACGCGAATACCCATGCCGCGCGCGTAGTCGTTCTCCACCTGCTCGCGCTCGCCCGCGCGCAGCAGGCCGTGATCGATGAAGAAGCAGGTCAGCTGGTCGCCGACGGCCTTGTGCACGAGGGCCGCGGCCACGGAGGAGTCCACGCCACCAGACAGGGCGCAGATGACCTGCGCGTCGCCGACCTGCTCGCGAATCTTCTCGACCTGCTCGTCCACGATGGAACCGGCGGTCCACGTGGGCTCCAGGCCAGCACCCTCGTAGAGGAAGTTCTTCAGGGCATCCTGGCCGAACTGGGAGTGGCCCACCTCGGGGTGCCACTGCAGGCCGTAGAGGCGACGCTCGCGCGACTCGAAGGCAGCGACGGGGGTCTCGGCGGTGGAGGCGGTGACGGTGAAGCCCTCGGGCGCGCCCTGGACGGCGTCGCCGTGGCTCATCCACACGATCTGATCGTCGGGGGTGCCGCCGAACAGGCAAGAACCCGCAGAAACTGTGGCCTCGGTGTGCCCGTACTCGCGGGTGCCCGTGCGACCCACCGTGCCACCCAGGGCGTGAGCCATGGTCTGGAAGCCGTAGCAGATGCCCAGGACGGGCACGCCGGCCTCAAAAATCGCAGGATCGACGGAGGGCGCACCCTCCTCGTACACGGAAGACGGGCCGCCGGACAGGATGATGGCGGCGGGCTCCTTGGCGAGCATGTCCGCCACGCTCATGGTGTGGGGGACGATCTCGGAGTAGACGTTAGCCTCACGCACGCGGCGGGCGATCAGCTGGGCATACTGCGCGCCGAAGTCGACGACGAGGACGGGATGCATGTCAGTAGCGTTCACCCTCCCCATGCTACCCGCGCTCACCCCGCGCCGTCGCGCACCATAGCGCATGTCACCGCGCTTTTGTCCGCGGATACGGCGACGGCCCCGCCCCCGGGTGGGGACGAGGCCGACTCGCGTGACGCTGGAGCGCGCGGCTCAGCGGAAGATGGAGCGCAGCACCGGGAAGGCTCCGGTGGCCACGGCAGCCTTGACCAGGTCGCCGATGATGAAGGGCACGAAGCCCTTCATCAGACCCTGCTCAAGGGTCATGTGCGCGAAGGGAATCATCCAGGCCAGGCCCAGGATGTAGACGGAGAACAGGGACACGAGAGCAGTCGGCGCCATGGTCAGGATGCGGCGGTCGGCGCCGCGCTGGGCGGCCAGACCCGCGATCGCGGCGACGAGCAGGTAGCCGAGGATGTAGCCGAAGGAGGCGAAGGCCCAGCCGACGTTCGTGCCGGTGAAGACCGGGGCACCGGCGACACCGAGGAGGGCGTAGGCGGCGACG
>ERZ772926.1185-NODE-1185-length-12915-cov-110.567263_pt1 | contig 12915 bp, 13 predicted proteins | sample MGYA00511136_ERZ772926 | MGnify/ENA primary metagenome ERZ772926 (study PRJEB29015, sample SAMEA2737917) | human oral metagenome | biome: human oral; feature: human-associated habitat; material: dental | place: China | collected 2153 ... | reverse complement strand
AAGCCCGAGAAGTCCAAGGCCGACCAGGTCGCCGAGAAGGTCCTCAAGGGCCTGAAGGGCGACAAGAAGTCGGACGAGGGCGGGGACGAACCCCCGGGTCCGGAGAAGCCGAAGCCCAAGCCCGGACCGCAGCGGCCCTCTCCACGACACTCGTCCGGCTCGAGGCCCTCGAATCCGTTCCGAAGGAGCAGTAGCAGTGCGAAGAAGTCTTCTCCGCCGCCCGTCGACGTTCCGGATGCCACGGTGAGGCCGAAGTCCTCTGGGCCGGCGCCCATCGCGGCCCTTCCGCGCAAGCCCATAGCCACTCAGGGCCGTCCCGGCTCGTCCGGGTCGGGCCGTTCCTACAACAACGACACGTCGAGCACCGATCGCAAGGGCCGCGGCGCGACTCAGGGCCGTCCCGGAACGACCGGGCAGCGCAAGCGCCGCAAGTGGCCGTTCGGCCACGGCGACCTCGACGGCATCGTCATCGACATTCTGGGTGAGACGGACTGATGCTCTCGAACACGGCGGTTCCACGCTACTACGCCGAGTTCCGAGACAAGGTCCTTCGCGGAGAGATACCGGTCTGCCACGAGATCTCGATGGAGATGAATCGCATCGACGCTCTCGTGGCAGACCGGAACATCTGGTACGACGACGAGGCCGTGGAGGGCTGGATCCGCTACTGCGAGGCCGAGTTGACGCTGACCGACGGCGAGCCACTGGTCCTGCTCGACTCGTTCAAGCTGTGGGGGGAGCAGGTCTTCGGCTGGTACTACTACACCACCCGGTCCGTATACGTCAAGGACGAGAGCGGACCGGGTGGGCACTTCGAGCAGAGGCGCGTCCTCAAGCGCCTGATCGACAAGCAGTACCTCATCGTCGCACGAGGCGCCGCGAAGAGCATGTACGCGTCGGTGATCCAGAACTACTTCCTGAACATCGACACGTCCACGACCCATCAGATCACGACCGCCCCGACGATGAAGCTCGCCGAGGAGGTCATGTCGCCGTTCGCGACCGCCATCACGCGCTCGCGAGGCCCGCTGTACAAGTTCCTCACGGCGGGCTCGATCCTGGCGACCTCGGCGAGGCCCGCCGACAGGAAGCTCCTGGCCCATACCAAGAAGGGCATCCAGAACTTCCTGACGAACAGCCTCCTCGAGATCCGCCCCATGTCCGTCGACAAGCTCCAGTCGCTCAGACCCAAGGTCTGCACCGTCGACGAGTGGCTGTCAGGGGATACCCGCGAGGACGTGGTCGAGGCGCTCGAGCAGGGGGCGTCCAAGGTCGAGGGCTGGCTCATCGTAGCCACCTCGTCCGAGGGCACCGTCCGAAACGGCGTCGGCGACACCAAGAAGATGGAGTTGATGCGCATCCTGCGCGGCGAGGAGGAGGATCCCCACACCTCCATATTCTACTACCGCCTGGACGACATCAAGGAGGTCCCGGACCCGGCGACCTGGATGAAGGCCAACCCGAACATCGGGATCACGGTCTCCTACGAGACCTACGAGCGTGCCGTCGCCAGGGCCGAGGCCAATCCGGCGCTGCGCAACGATATTCTCGCGAAGCGGTTCGGGATCCCCATGGAGGGGTACACGTATTACTTCACGTACGAGGAGACCCTCCCGCACCGCAAGAAGGAGTACTGGCGGATGCAGTGCGCGATGGGCGCCGACCTCTCGCAGGGCGATGACTTCTGCGCGTTCACGTTCCTGTTCCCCAACAAGAACGGGACGTTCGGCGTCAAGACGCACTGTTATATATCCTCGAGGACGCTGTCGCTGCTTCCAGCCGCAATGCGGTTGAAGTACGACACGTTCATCGAGGAGGGCGGGCTGCAAGTCCTCGAGGGCGCCGTCCTCGACATGATGGACGTCTACGAGGACCTCTGGAAGTTCATCGAGGAGAACGAGTACGACGTCGTGTCCGTCGGGTACGACCCGTATAACGCCAAGGACTTCATCAAGCGCTGGGAGACCGAGAACGGCCCATACGGGATCGAGAAGGTCATCCAGGGCGCAAGGACGGAGTCCGTTCCGCTCGGGGAGATCAAGATCCTGGCCACGGACCGTCGGCTCCTGTTCGACCAGGATCTGTTCGGCTGGGCGATGGGGAACTGCATCACCCTCGAGGACACCAACGGGAACCGGAAGCTCTACAAGAAGCGCCGCGACCAGAAGATCGACGCCGTGGCGGCTCTGATGGACGCCTACGTGGCGTACAAGAACCACCGCGAGCTGTTCGAGTGAAGGAGGCTCATGGCCATCACTGACCGTATACGGCGGGCCTGGTCCGCCTTCAAGCTCGAGGGCAGGGTCCCCGAAGACGTCGGCGCCGTGTCCGCAGGGCAGTCCAGGAACGTGTTCCCGTCGTTCATGTCCAAGGACTCCATCGTCGCGAAGCTGTACAACCAGATCGCCCTCGACGTCGCGAGCGTGTCGTTCAAGCACGTCCGCGTCAACGAGTCCGGAGCCTACGCCAGCGACAAGACATCCCGCCTCGGCGAGAGGCTTTCGCTGTATGCGAACATCGACCAGACCTGGGACCGCCTCGTGCAGGAACTCGTCTGGACCATGTTCGAGAACGGCTCGGCCGCTCTCGTCGCCGTGGACACGTCCAAGGACCCGACTTCGACCGACTCGTACGAGATCGACTCCCTACGCGTGGCCCGGGTGTCCAAGTGGTATCCGCGCCACGTCGAGGTCGATCTGTACGACGACCGATCGGGGCAGCGGAAGCAGATCGTCCTCCCCAAGGAGGTCGTCGCGATCGTCAACAACCCCATGTACGAGGTGATGAACCGGCCGAACTCGGATCTTCAGCGCCTCATCAGCAAGCTCTCCATCCTGGACGCCATCGACAAGCAGTCGGGGTCCGGCAAGCTCGATGTCCTCATCCAGCTGCCGTACGTCGTCAACTCCGAGTTGCGCGCCAAGCGGGCCAAGCTCCGTCAGGAGGAGCTCGAGCAGCAGATGGAGAACAGCAAGTACGGGTTCGCGTTCCTCGATCCCGGCGGGCAGGTCATCCAGCTCAACCGGGCGTCGACGAACAACCTGATGGACCAGGTCACCTGGCTCACCAATCAGGTGTACTCGTCTCTCGGGGTCAGCGAGGAGGTGTTCATGGGCAAGGCCACGGAGCTCCAGATGCTCACGTACTACAACCGGACCGTGAACCCCATTCTCGACGAGATCGCCAAGGCCATGACGGGCACCTTCCTCGGAAGGACCGCCCGCTCTCAGGGTCAGCGCATCGCCTGGTTCAGGGACCCGTTCCGCCTCGTTCCGATGGGGCAGCTCGGCGATCTGGCCCAGGCGCTCACCTCCGCGGAGATCATGTCCTCCAACGAGGTGCGCGACAAGATCGGACTCATCGCGTCCGAGGATCCCCGTGCGGACGAGCTCGTCAACGCCAACATCAACAATCAGACGTCGGCGGCCCGACCCTCCGTGGCCCGGCCATACGCCGATCCAGGAGAGGAGTCATAATGGGAGGTAAGCGGAAGCCCGATGTCTCCGGGTGGGCGACGAGGTACAACGTCACCTGCTCGGACGGCCTCACTCTGGCCCCCGGCGCCTTCGCACGCAATGACGGCGGTCAGGTGCCGGTCGTCTTCCAGCACAACCATCAGTCGATCAGCAACGTCCTCGGGCACGCCCGCGTCAAGGACACGCCCGAGGGGGTGCGCGCCGACATCTTCTTCGACGACACTCCCGAGGGCCGTTCCGCCCGTACGAAGGTGCGGCACGGAACGCTCAACAGCCTCTCGGTCTTCGCGACCGGAGTGGAGAAGAGCGGCACCGTGGTCACTCATGCGGATCTCGCCGAGATCTCGCTCGTCCTCAGGGGGGCCAACCCCGAGGCGAAGATCGACGAGATGTACATCCAGCACAGCTACGGCGACGTCGAGGACGCGGAGGCGTTCATCGCCAAGTTCGGCGAGACCTTGTCGCACGCCGACGACGGCGGTTCGGACGCACCCGATGCATCCGACGACAGCGACTCCGAAGAGGACGACGAGGAGACGGTGGAGGACATCTGGAACGACTTCTCCGACAAGCAGAAGGAGGCCGTCGGCGTCATCGTCGAGGCCGCCCTCAAGAAGGCCGGTGAGACCGGTTCCGACGAATCCGACGACAACGACAAGAAGGAGAAGGAAGACGTGTCGCATCACAACGTCTTCGAGGGCGGCACCGCCACTCTCAAGAGCGACGTCGACCTCGACGCCGCACGTGCCGCGATCGGCCACGACATCGTCGCCATGGGCTCGTTCCAGGCGGCCTATCTGGCCCACGCGGAGACCTATGGTCTGAAGTCGCCCGAGGTCCTGTTCCCGGAGGCGCAGGTCACCGGCGAGATCCAGACCATCGACCGCGACCAGACCTGGGTCACCCAGCTGCTCGGGGGCATCCGCAAGCTTCCGTACGCCCGGTTCAAGTCGCGTTACGCGGATCTGACCCTGGACGAGCTGAGGGCCCGCGGTTACGTCACCGGTTCGCGGAAGCTGGACGTCGTAACCGAGATCAACCAGCGCGAGACCGGCCCGCACACCGTGTACGTCAAGACCCGTCTGGACAGGGACACGGAGATCGACCTCTCCACCGTCCAGAACTTCCAGGTCTGGAACTACCTGTGGAGCCTGCTCCGTCGCAAGATGAACGAGGAGCTCGCCCGCGCCATGCTCCTCGGCGACGGTCGCGCCGCCGGCTCCCCGGACAAGATCCCGGAGAACCGCATCCGCCCGATCGTCTCGGACGACGACTGGTACACCCGCCGCTTCAAGATGTCCGACGCCAGCCTCAAGCTGGAGGACTCCTCGGCGGTGGAGGAGGTGTCCTACATCATGGACGCCTACATGGGTGAGGGTATGCCGTACTTCTACGGCGCCTCCCAGACCATCGCCCGCCTGCTCCACGCCAAGGACAAGCAGGGGCGCTCCCTGTACTCCTCGAAGGCCGAGCTGGCGGACAAGATGGGTCTGGCCGGTTTCGTCACCGTGCCGTACCTGCGCAACGCGAAGACGGTCGTCGACGCCGGCACGCGCGACATCTTCGGCATCATCGTCAACCCGAGCGACTACTGGAGCGGCACCGACAACGGCGGCCAGCTGACCCAGTTCGAGGCGTTCGACATCGACGTCAACCAGAAGAAGGCTCTTCTGGAGACCCGTCTGTCGGGGGCCCTGAGCGCTCCGGGCACCGCGATCGTCCTGACCGGTACCGTCACGCCGCTGACCGGCGTCATGGTGCCCGACCCGAAGAAGGCCACCGACCCGCAGCTGCCCATCCTGAAGTAGGATGCGCTACTTCGGCGAGGTCGGCTTCGCCGAGACACGTGAGACGTCCCCCGGTATCTGGCAAGAGGTCATCACGCCTCGCAGGTACCGGGGGACGGTCACGACCGCGTCGCGCCGCTATAACGACGGCGAGACCGTCAACGGAACTCTCAAGACCAACGCGGTCATCTCGATCGTGGGGGACGCCTACGCCTTCCAGCACCTGTTCGCCATACGATGGTGCCAGTGGGCGGGGGCGCTGTGGACGGTCGCGTACGCCGACTTCAAGCGGCCGCGCATCGTGCTCACGCTCGGCGAGCTCTACAACGTTCAAAATGGAGGGTGAATCGTGTCCCCCGAGGAACAACGGCTCGAACTCCATCAGAAGCTGGTGTCGCTTCTCGGGAGCACCAACGTCTACCATCAGCCCCCCGAGAATCTGGCGCTCCGGTTCCCGGCCATCATCTACGAGCGGGTGGACTACGACGTGACTCACGCCGACGACATCCCGTACCACGTCACTCGAGAGTGGCAGATCTCGGTCGTGTCGCAGGAGCCTTCGAATCCCGTCGTGGACGCTCTCATGGAGTGGCCCATGGCGACCTTCAAGACGAGCTACGTCGTCGATCGCATGCGCCACGACGTGGTCAACATCTACTACTAGGAGGAAACATGGCTGTCCTCACGTGGGACGAGTCCGGGAAGCGCTTCGGCGAGACCGGCACCAAGTACGGCGTCATCTACCGCAAGGACAACTCGGGCAAGTACAAGACCGCTCAGGCCTGGGGCGGTCTGACCGGCGTCTCGACCGAGCCCGAGGGCGGAGAGGCCAACGACAACTACGCCGACGACATCAAGTACCTCACTCTGATGTCGGCGGAGAACTTCAAGGGCACCATTAAGGCCTTCGATTTCCCGCCCAACTTCTCTGAGTGCGACGGCACCGCCTACCTCGACGACTCCCTCAAGGGATCGTTCGTCACCGGTCAGGACCGCATCCCGTTCGGCTTCTCGTGGCGCACCACGATCGTGAACGACGACAAGGGCACCGCGTTCGGCTACCGTATCCACATCGCATACGGCTGCCTGGCCAGTCCGTCCTCGCAGGAGAACGCCACCATCAACGACTCCCCGTCGCTGAAGGAGTTCTCCTGGTCCTTCTCCGGCACTCCCGTTCCCGTGCCCGGCAAGAAGCCCTCGGCGTACCTGTACTTCGACAGCCGTTACGAGAAGCCCGCGGTTCTCAAGGCCCTGTCGGACATCCTGTACGGCACGGAGAACAAGGACCCCGAGCTTCCGCTGCCCGCCGAGCTGATCCCGCTCCTCAAGGCCGCGAACGTGTAGAAAGGCCCCAGGGAATGCTCCAGATACGACTGCCCGCCGAAGAAGGATGGGACTCTGAGGCGGAGACCTTCATCGACTTGCCCGAGGTCGTGCTGTCGCTGGAGCATTCTCTGGTCTCCCTCTCAAAATGGGAGGCAATCTGGCACAAGCACTTCCTCGGCCGCAAGGATCTCACACCGGCCGAGATCGTGTCCTACATCCGGTGCATGTCGGCGGAACCGGTCGACGACACCACAATCGCTCGCTTCAGGCAGGCCGACTTCGACGCCGTGGCGGACTACATCAGGGAGAGCCGCACCGGCACCACGATCACCGATCGACGCGGACAGCAGGGCTCGAGCCAGTTCGTGACATCGGAACTCATCTACGGCTGGATGGTCGGGTGCCAGATCCCGTTCCAGCCGGCGGAGACGTGGCATCTGAGTCGGCTCCTGATGCTGATCCGGGTCGCGCAGATCCAGCAGGACCCGAAACCCAGCAAGATGAACCAGAACGACTGGATCGCGGAGCGCAACCGGCTCAACGAGCAGCGCCTCGCCGCGAGGAGAAGACATGGCTAAGATCAAGGGAATCCTGGAGGCGGCCAACACGACGCTCGTGCTCACGCCCCTCGCGGACACCAGCGCCAAGACCGGCGCGGAGCGGTGGATGATCCCACCGCACGTGCACGTCGACTTCGAACTCCCCGACGGGTTCTACAACGTGGAATCCATCGGCGGTCAGTTCGATCTCGAACTCATCAAGATCGCCGGCGAGATCACTCCCGATAGTCTCGTCGGCGGAGGAGGAGGCGGTGGCGGGGGCGGTGCCGCTGGACCCGGCTCGTTCCTGCGTCTCCGAGTCGGCGATCCCGTTCCCGCAGGCACCCCCTCCGGGACGCTGATCGTCAGGGTGGCATGAGCGCCAAGATCAGGGGCATAGCGCACGCCAACGCCGCTAACGCCTCTGGAACCCCGCTCACCGTCGCCTCGCAGCCCGGCGACACCGCCGTCATCATCGCATCCGCCCAACTGGCCGGTCCGGCGCAGCCATATTCCGTCCCGGACGGCTGGCAGGGCAATGCGGCGTCCCCCATCGCCGGCGCCAACCGGTCGGGATACGTCGCCCACCGCAAGGTAACCGCCCCCGACCAGACGGCGGGCGTCGTGTGGTACAACAAGGACGCCGGATGGACCGCTCGCCAGAACGCCGTCATGGTGGTATTCGAGGGCGAGCTCGAGATCAAGATCTCCGACTGGCAGACCTCCGTTCCCGCCATCGGTGAGGACACGTACATCGCCTCTCAGTCCCACGGCCCCATGACCAACAAGCTCATGGAGTGGACCGTCGCCGGCGATATTCTGTACGACGGTCTCGACTCCGTGTCCACGAATAGGTCGTGGTCGGCCATCCGGTTCGGCGTCACGTCCCAGCCCCCTGGCAACATGGGGAAGGGGCAGATTCCGAACGCCTGGTGCGCGTTCACAGCCAAGGTCGCCTTCGTGGCGACTCCGGGCGTCTCCTGGTACCAGAACGGCACCGAGGTTCTGGCCAAGGTCTCCGTGTACGAGAACAACGCTGAGAAGTCAGCGTCCAAGGCGGGCGTTATGCCCACGGGCCCATCGTCTCTCGCCGAGTTGTACAGGATTCCGAACTTCGTGGTCGCGCACCGCGGGGGCTCGGCGTCATGGACCGAGAGCACCCAGCAGGCGTACACCAACTCCATGGCTTACGGCATGGACGCCCTCGAGATCTCGTGCGCGCGCACGTCCGACGGGGTCTGGTTCGCCAACCACGACAACAACCTCAAGTCGATCGGCGGACCTGACAAGAATACGTCGAACATGACATGGGCCGAGGTCCAGGAGGCGATGAAGGGCACGCCCGACAAGATGCCGTGCACCCTCGAGTGGCTGCTCGAGACGTACGGCGACAGCACGGTGATCGTCTTCGACCCGAAGAACAACCACCATCGGCGGGACGAGTTCTTCAAGATCCTCGAGCCGTATAAGGGGCGGGTACTCGTCAAGTTCTTCGGGGACCTGTTCAGTCTGTTCGACGACGCTCGCGCTCGCGGTTTCGGAGCCTGGGGGTACGCGTACGAGTCGAGCAAGACGGCGGCCTGGTGGCCTGGTTTCGCCAGCGGCGAACACCTCGACGTCCTGTCGATCACGTGGGACGCCTCCGTTGACACCTACGATCAGCTCAAGGCAACCGGAAAGCCCATCGTCTCGCACATCACGAGGTGGCCCAACCACGCCAAAGCGGCGGCGGACAAGGGAGCGACGGGAACGATCGCGTCCGCCGTCACCAATTTCAAGCCCATCCAAGTCTAGGAGCACCAATGGCCACAGCAGTCAGCTACGGCAGCAAGTTCAAGGGCGACATCGTCATTCGCCCCGCCGTCGTCTCGAAGGGGGACCTGCTCAAGCCGGGCGCCCTCCTCAACAAGACGACTCCGACCGTCAACCTGGACGCCGGGATCTACGTGTTCGAGTTCCTCGACACCACCATCCCTCCCGTTGCCAAGACCATTTCCGGCACCGGGACACTGAGCGTCGAGACGGTCATCCCCTGACCTCAAAATAGGAGGTAACGAATGAGTGATCCCATCGAGCGGCAGGAGGTCGCTCTCACTCCGTCCAAGAAGGACCCCTTCGAGGACAAGGCCGACGACATCTCGCAGACTCCGGAGGTGCTCAAGTGAGCGCGGCCAGCGTTCTGTACAACGCCACTCGGCGAATCGGGTACTACGCCCCGGATGACCCCGAGCCCGGGTCCGAGGCGGGAAGGTACTGGGCGGCGAAGACGGGCCAGCAGTGGCTCGCCGGTCCGTCCGAGTCCATCTGGTGGTGCATGCTCTTCGTGAGCATGGTGTTCGACGAGGCCGGCGAGCTCGACGCCATCGGCGGCTTCTCGTACAACACCGACGTCACCATCGCGCACATCCGCAACCATCCGGACGCGTACTTCGTCTCCGTCTCGGATGCGGAGCCCGGCGACGTCGTCATCTTCGACTGGGACGAGAGCACGGTCGCCACCGACCACGTCGGCATCGTCGAGGCGAATCTCGGCGGCGGTGTCCTCCAGACCATCGAGGGCAACACCTCGTCCGGCGCCTACGGCTCCCAGTCCGCGGGCAACGGCGTCTGGAGGCGTCGGCGGTCCTACGGCATCGCCTACGTCATCCGCCCGGCATGGGGGAGCCCCGGCTCCTCGGGCAAGGCCGCCGCTCCCACGGTCAAGCCTTCATGGTGGGTCGACGAGGACGGGAACTGGGGCGCCCAGACCGGCGGCCGCTTCCGCCGTGTCATGGGCCTCACCGACGCCGCGACCTGGACCGAGGCGTGCAAGAGGTTCCAGGTCTTCCTCAACTGGGCGCTCGACGCCTACGAGATCCGGAAGCTCACGGGCGAGTACAAGCTCGTGGTCGACGGGGTCGACGGATGGAAGACCTGGAAGTGCTTCCAGCACTGGTGGAACAACTCCGACATCCCGGGCGACGACTCGATCCTCGAGCTGGACGGCATCCTGGGCGTCGACACCATCACGAAGGTTCAGAAGACCCTGAACCAGTCGTGGCACGGATCCGGCGGCCTGGCCAAGGCCGCCTGACCTCAAAATGGGAGGCATAACGCTCGAGGCGAGCGGCAACTACTCCAGCACGACGACCTGGCTCCAGCGAATCGGTCGGATGTCGATCGAGTCGCAGCTGGCCAGGTACGGCGCTAAAGGAGTGAAGGCCCTCGCCTCGAGCACCCCCGTCGAGACCGGGAAGACGGCGTCGTCCTGGTCCTACTCCGTCACCAGGAAGGGCGATACGTGGATCCTCTCCTGGGAGAACACTAACGTCGTACGCGGCGTCCCCATTGCGATCATCCTCCAGTACGGCCACGTCACCGGCACAGGGGGGTGGGTTCAGGGACGCGACTACATCAACCCGGCCATCAAGCCGCTAATGGACGAGATCGCCGAGGGCGTCTGGAGGACGGTGAAGAATGGCTAAGATCGACGAGCGGATCGTCTCGCTCAAGTTCAAGGCGGACCAGTTCCTGAGTGGGATCAAGTCGTCTCTGGACGGGCTCCGCCAGTTGGACGACGGCCTCAACAAGAACATCTCGGCGAGCGGCCTGAATCAGATCAGTTCGGCTGTCAAGAACATCGACCTCGAGTCCCTCGGCGTCGCCGCTGAGAACGTCGGCAGTCGGTTCAGCATCATGGCGAACGCCGCCTCGGTGGCGATCGGCAACCTGGCGAGCAACGTCATCTCCCAGGCCGCCTCGATGGTGAAGTCGTTCACCCTTGACCCGATCATCGACGGCTTCAAGGAGTACGAGCTTCAGCTCAACGCCACCCAGACCATTCTGGCGAACACGGCGTCCAAGGGCGAGGACCTCAGCACGGTCACCGCTGCCCTCGACGAGCTGAACAAGTACGCCGACGACACCATCTACAACTTCACCGAGATGACGACCAACATCGGACGGTTCACCGCCGCCGGTGTCGGGCTGAAGGACTCGGTCGCCGCCATCAAGGGCATGTCGAACCTGGCGGCGGTCATGGGCGCGGACGCCAACCAGGCGACGCACGCCATGCAGCAGATGTCGCAGGCCCTCGCCACGGGCACCGTTCGACTCCAGGACTGGATGTCGATCGAGAACGCCTCGATGGGCGGACAGGCGTTCCAGGACGCCCTGAAGCGCACCGCCGCCACGTACGGCACGAATGTCGACGCGCTCATCGAGAAGAACGGCTCCTTCCGCGAGTCGCTGCGCGAGAACTGGCTCACGTCCGAGATCATGATCGAGACGCTGACCCAGCTCACGGGCGACCTCTCGGACGAGCAGCTCCGCTCACTGGGCTACACCGACGAGCAGATCGTCGATATTCAGCAGTACGCGGCGATGGCCAAGTCGGCCGCCACCGAGTACAAGACCTTCTCCCAGGTCGTCCAGGGCGTCCAGGAAGCACTCGGCTCCGGATGGGCGTCTTTCTGGCGCACCATGGTCGGCGACCTGAACGAGTCGAAGGCCCTCTGGACCGCGGTTGGTAACACGATCAAGGCGCCGATCGACGGCTTCTTCAACAGCATGTCGGCCGTCACCGCCGAGTTCGTGGCGCTGGGGGGCAGGACGTCGATCCTCAACACGATCGGCAACCTGTTCAACATCATCGCCAAGCCGGTACGAGCATTCGTCGGCGGCTTCAAGGAGGCCTTCGCCGGCTCCCCCGCCAAGGCGCTCGCAACGTTCGCCCATCTCCTCGAGAAGGTGACCGGCGCGTTCGTTCTCAGCGAAGAGGCCACGGAGAAGCTCCGCCAGACCTTCGCCGGTCTGTGGAGCATCGTCCACATCGCGACCATCCCGTTCACCCAGCTGTTCAAGCTGGCGTCATGGCTCGGCGACAAGATCCTCACGCTCGTCGGCATCTTCACCGGCGCCGGCACGAACGGGATACTGTCGTTCACCGCGGCCATCGCCAAGGGGCCCATCGCCCTGAACAAGTGGCTCACGGCTCTCGACCCGGTCGGTAAGCTGATCGACTGGCTCAACCCGAAGCTGAAGGTCGTCAGCGACTGGATCAGCACCCACTTCACAGCCGGATTCGAGGGCGCGTCGGACGCTGTCGGCAGATTCAAGGCCGCCGTCGGCGCCAGGCTCACCGAGAAGTTCGAGGCTCTCAAGACCGCGCTCCACAACGTCGGCCAGTCCGCCAAGGAGTGGCTCTCGCCTCGCCTCAAGGAGGCCGGCGACTCCCTCAGGGCTCTTGGCGAGCAGGTCAAGGCCAATCTCGGCGCAAAGTTCGACGCCCTCAAGGCGAAGGTCACCGAGGCGGGGCACGTCTTCGCCGAGGTGTTCGGCAATCGCGCAGATCTGCTGGCCGGGCTCACCCCGTTCGGCGAGAAGATGCGTGGTGTCGCCGAGTCGCTGCACAACGCCTACCTCAAGGCGAAGGAGTTCGCCGAGGGCGTCAAGGCCGCGTTCGGCAGCAGCATCACGGCGGGCCTCGATCGCATCCGGGCCGGCGTCGACTCGCTCGTCGCCAAGCTCAAGGACAAGGCCGGCAACATCACGGTTCCGCCGGTCGACACCTCAGGCGCTCAGGCGGCCGTTGCGACCGCGACGGCGTCCGTCACCGCGACCGCCTCCACGGCGGCCACGGCGGCCAAGTCAAAATGGGAGGAGTTCTGGGCTTCGGTCAAGGACTTCGCCGTTCGGAACTTCGGCCCGGTCAAGGAGATCCTCGAGAAGGTCTGGACCGTTGTCAAGAACGTCTTCGGCCACATCGGCACCGCGCTCAAGAACGCCTTCACCATCGACGAGGGCGAG
>ERZ772926.1183-NODE-1183-length-12933-cov-6.813636_pt1 | contig 12933 bp, 13 predicted proteins | sample MGYA00511136_ERZ772926 | MGnify/ENA primary metagenome ERZ772926 (study PRJEB29015, sample SAMEA2737917) | human oral metagenome | biome: human oral; feature: human-associated habitat; material: dental | place: China | collected 2153 ... | reverse complement strand
CCGAGGAGGTACGCAAGCTCGCCGAGCAGTCCGAGACAGCGGCGCAGGAGATCACAGAGCTCATCACCGAGAACGCAAACCGCATCGAGGACACGTTCAAGGTCATGCAGGAGCAGAGAGAACACGTCGGCGAGGGCGTCAAGCATGTCAATCAGGCGGGCGAACAGTTCGATCGTATCGCGGGTGTTGTGAGCGAGCTCACCGAGAAGGTGGACGCAATCCTGAAGAGCACCGAGGGTATCAAGGCGGGCAGTGACCGCATGACCAATTCGGTGAAAGCCGTACAGAAGGTCTCGAACGCTGTCCACACAGAGGCAGAGAACGTCTCTGCTGTTTCTGAGGAACAGGCAGCCTCCATGCAGGAGATTGCGGCATCCAGTCAGACCCTTGCACAGCTCGCACAGGATCTGCAGCGGATTGTTGGCGGCTTCAAACTCTAACCAATCGAATTTGACAAAGAAGGCACCGTTCGTACAGAGCGGTGCCTTCTTTTGGTATCATTTTAATTTATTAAATTCGAATTTACACTTTATTTCGCTTTATTAAAGGGTAATGTGTTTTTATGTCGAATGCTTACAGATAGGTTTTTTCGGAGCGCATACAGAAAGGAGTTGGTGTTATGAAGCTGCAGTCGAAGATGCTCCTCTGGATCGGAGGATCGTTCATCGCAATCTTTATTGCGATGGCAGCATTCTCCTACTGGGAAGCGAGCAGGATGATCGCGTCGGCAACACAGCGAGAGATGAAGGCTCTCGCCGAGTACCACGCCGAGGAGATCAACAGCCTGGTACAGGAACAACGCGGTATATTGGAGGGTCTTGGACAGATATGGTCAACGGAGCTGCCGTCCACAGATGCCTTTACTTCTGCAGCGGCGGACTTTAATGCACGGCCTGACATCGACGGCATCTATCTCGGCATCCCCGGCCGTGACTTCCTTTACGGACACGAGCGTATTGTACCAAAGGAGGAGTTTGACCCGACCACACGCCCGTGGTACCGAATTGCGAAGGAGAATGACGGCGTACAGGTCTCGGAGGTATTCATCAACAAATTCCATCAAAAGAAGGTCTTTGCCCTAAGCCGTGCGCTTCATCCAAGTGACGGAACGGAAGCAGTTCTCGGGATGGATGTCCCCTTCTCCAGTGTGGAAAAAACCGTCGCCGCCTTCAAGATCCGCGAAAGCGGTGCCGCCTTCCTGCTCGACGACAAGGGACGCTTTATCTGCCATTCGGTGCTGACAATGGACAACAACGTCCACGAGCAGGGCGAGGAGGCAGCAAAACGCTTCCTTTCGAAGGAGCCGCTCTTCTTTGAATCCAGCTATCAGGATGTCGACTACTACTACGCCGTCCACCCTGTCGGCAACACAGGCTGGTCGCTCGTCCTCTTCGTGCCGAAGGCAGAGGTGCTCGCCGATGTGAACACCCTGAAATGGGCAATGATAGCAGGGCTGCTCCTCGCCCTCGTTCTCCTCTCCGGGCTGCTCTACGCGGTCGCACGCTCGATTGCAGGACCGCTCGAGAATATGGCAGCAGCGGCAACCGAGGTCGCAAAAGGAAATCTCGGCATCGTTCCGCCCGAACTGAATCGCACGGATGAGATCGGACAGCTGCACAACGCATTTCTAGCGATGGTCAAGGGGCTGCGCGAACTCATTCAGAGCGCGGCACAGACTGCAGAGCAGGTTGCCGCTGCCTCCGAACAGCTGACCGCATCGGCAGATCAGTCGGCACAGGGGGCGCAGCACGCAGCCGAGGCAATCGTCAAGATCACGGGCAGCACCGTCGAGCAGCGCGAGGTCGTCGACGAGTCCTTCCAGACGGTGGATCGGATCACGCATGCCATCAACGATATCACCAACGGGATCACGGATGTCTCTGCGGCAACGCAGCGCGCGCAGACTGCCACCGTCGAGGGACAGCAGGGGCTCGGCATTGCCGTGAAGGGGATGGATGTCCTCAATCAGAGCGCACAGGATGTCGGCGATGCCGTGACGGCACTCTATGAGAGCTCCAAGCGCATCTCCGAGATCGTCGAGATGATTACCGAAATCGCGGGACAAACAAACCTCCTCGCCCTCAACGCGGCCATCGAAGCAGCACGCGCGGGTGAACAGGGACGCGGCTTTGCCGTCGTTGCCGAGGAGGTACGCAAGCTCGCCGAGCAGTCCGAGACAGCGGCGCAGGAGATCACGGAGCTCATCACAGAGAATGCGAACCGCATTGAGAGCACGTTCAAGGTCATGCAGGAACAGAAGGAACGGGTTGGCGAGGGCGTCACACAGGTCAATCAGGCGGGCGAACAGTTCGACCGCATTGCAGGCGTCGTCAAAGAACTCTCGCATAAGGTGGACACGATTCTGAAGAGCACCGAGGGCATCAAGGCGGGAAGCGAGCAGATGTTCAACTCTGTCGAATCGGTGCAGAAGGTCTCGAATGCCGTGAGTTCCGAGGCGGAGAACGTCTCTGCCGTCTCCGAGCAGCAGGCAGCTTCCATGCAGGAGATTGCGGCTGCAAGCCAGACACTCGCACAGCTTGCACAAGATCTGCAGCGGCTTGTGGGACGCTTCCAACTCTGAGTGTTTCTGTTGAAACCATACACAAAGGGGCTGCCCCGTTGGGGCAGCCCCTTTGCTGTTCCGATTCTCGCCGAGAATACGGATCAGTGGTTGAACATATTGCGCAGTGCCTGCTTGTTGACCTCACGGTTCAGCTGTGCAAGATGCTGCGTGAGCTTGATGCTCTTCGGGCAGACACGCTCACAGTTCTGGCTGTTGCCGCAGCTCGTGATGCCGCCCTTCTCCATCAGCGCATTCAGGCGCTTCGGCGCGTCGAACTTTCCGAGCGGATGGAGGTTGAAGAGAAGCGTCTGTGCCGTCGGTGCAGGTCCGATAAAGTCGGACTGCGGACCGACGTTCGGGCACGCCTCAAGGCAGCAGCCGCAGGTCATGCAGTGTGAGAGCTCATAGCACGTCTCTGCCGTATACGGATTCTGGATCGGGGCATCCTTGTTGTCCCATGTACCGTCCACCTCGACCCAGCCATGGATGCGCTTGAGGCTCTCAAACATGACCGAGCGGTCGATAAGAAGGTCGCGGATCACGGGGAACGTACGCGCCGGCTGGACGCGGATCGGCTGCGTGAGGTTGTCGACCAGTGCGCAGCATGCCTGCTGTGCGTGGCCATTGATGACCATCATGCACGCACCGCAGACCTTCTCAAGGCAGTTGCACTCCCAGACCGGAGGCGGAACGCGCTTGCCGTCCACCGTCACGGGGTTCTTCTGGATCTCCATGAGGGACGCAACGACGTTGAGACCGGGACGATAGTCGACCTCGAACTCCTGCGTATAGGGGTTCTCGTTCGGTCCATCCTGACGCTCGATGATAAAACGAACTTTTTTCTGTTCTGCCATGACTTCTATCCTCCCTTACTCCTTCTTGGCGACGGCGTAGTTACGCGCACGCGCCTTGATGAGCGAATGCTCGAAATCCATGTAGCTGACCTGAGGCTCCTCGGTCTTCGGATCGTAGTCCACGATGGAGGTCTTCATGAAACGCTCATCGTCACGGCCGTAGAACATGAGCTCACCTGCCTCATCCGTCATACGTTCGCCCTTGTCGTCAAGCAGGATCTTCGCATGTGCGCCGCGGCTCTCGTCACGGCAGCGTGCCGCCTTCGTAACCGCCATCGCATAGAGGATCATGTTGCGGAGCTGACGCACGAACATGGCTTCCTGGTTCGCCCATGTGCCGTGATCGGTCACACCGATATCATCCCAACGCTTGAGGATGTCCTTGAGCTTCTCAAGGCAGATATCAAGGCCCTTGTTGTCACGCTCGATCGAGACGTAGTCGTACATGATCTCGCCCATCTCCTGATGGAGTTTGTGCGCATTCTCGGAGCCTGTCATGTTGCGGATCTTGTCGAACTCCGCGACACACTCCTTGCGTGCCGTCTCGAGTTCTTCCTCCGTGAGTGCCGTGCCGAGCTCGCCGCTGCGTGCCCAGCGCAGAGCCTCAGGACCCGCAACGTAGCCGGAGTAGCTCGCCGAGAGAAGCGAGTTCGCCCCGAGACGGTTCGCACCGTGATACTGGTGATCGCACTCGCCCGCCGCCATGAGACCGGGGATGTTCGTGTGGTGCATGCGGTCGACCCAGATGCCGCCCATCGAGTAGTGCACGGACGGGAAGATCTCCATCGGCACCTTGCGCGGATCCTGACCGACAAACTCGGAGTACATCTCGAGAATGCCGCCGAGCTTGTGCTCGAGGTAGTCCGCAGGGATGTGCGAGAGGTCGAGGTAGACGCGGCGGTCGTTGTTGACACCGAGCCCCATGTGCACGCAGACCTTGAAGATCGCACGGGAGGCAACGTCACGCGGAACGAGGTTGCCATATGCGGGGTACATCTCCTCAAGGAAGTACCAAGGCTTGCCGTCCTTGTACGTCCAGACGCGTCCGCCCTCACCGCGGCACGCCTCGGACATGAGACGGTTCTTATCCGAGCCGGGGATTGCGGTCGGATGGATCTGGATGAACTCGGGGTTGCCGATGTGCGCGCCCTGCTGGTACGCGGAGGAAACAGCCGAGCCGTTGCAGATCGTGGATGCCGTGCAGCGGCCGAAGACCTGTCCGGGGCCGCCCGTCGCAAGGATGACGACATCTGCGGGGAACGCCTTGATCTCGTTCGAGTTCATATTCTGTGCGACAAGTCCGCGCACAATGCCGTCCTTGTTCTTGATCGCGCGGATGTATTCCCAGAACTCGTACTTCGTGACCTTGCCCTTGACCTCCCAGCGGCGCACCTGCTCATCAAGCGCGTAGAGGAGCTGCTGGCCGGTCGTAGAGCCTGCAAAGACCGTGCGCTTATTCTTCTGTCCGCCGAAGTTACGGAGGTCGAGTACACCCTCCGGCGTGCGGTTGAACGGAACGCCCATGCGGTCAAACATCTTGACCAGGCGCGGCGCCGCCTCAACCATGCCCTTGACCGCGAGCTGATCGGCGAGGAAGTCGCCGCCGTAGACCGTATCGTCAAAGTGCTCATAGATGCTGTCGTGCTCGCCCTTCGTATCCATACAGGCGTTCATGCCGCCCTGTGCGCAGAGCGAGTGCGAACGCTTCACCGGGCAGTAGGAAAAGAGGTCGACCTTGCCGCCGCCCTCGCAGATCTTCAGCGCAGCGAGAAGCCCCGCCAGACCGCCGCCGATGATCGCAATGTTATTTTCTGGTACTTTAGCCATTCTTACTCTCCTTTGCTGCGCTTCTTACATGAAATAGCTGCCCATGAAGGCGAGCGTAACAAGACTCATCAGCGTGCAGAGACCCATCGCGAGTGCGTTGATCACGGACTGTGCGCGCGGGCCCTTCGCAATGCCCCACGTCATGCAGAACGTCGAGATGCCGTTGCAGAAGTGGAAGATCGCCGCGAGCATGCCGATCGTATAGAGCACCGTGTGGAGGATCGCATAGTCTCCCGTCACAAAGTAGGTGTAGAGCAGGTCATAGTTGATATGCGTTCCCATGACGCCCTTTTCCCAGACACGCATATAGCCGACGTGCCAGATGAGGAACGGGATGAGCAGCCATGCCGTATAACGCTGCACGGCAAACTGCCAGTTGCGGACGTAGCCATAATTGCTCGGGTTGTTCTTCGCCTGTGCCGCAATGTAGATGCCATAGATTGCGTGGAAGAGAATCGGTACGGCGATGGCAAAGACCTCGAGCCCGTAGAACACGGGACGCGGGATGAGCTCCATCATGGCAAGTGAATCATTGAACGCCTTCGCCCCGCCCAGTACGGTTGAGTTCGTGAAGACGTGCTCGAAGAGGAACACGCCGATGATGACGAGTCCGACCAATGAATGCAGTCGCCGCATGTAAAAGGTTGTGTGGAACATTTCATACCTCCTGAAATATGTAGACCTTTGGAGCCGCAGCCTCGGAGCATATCCGAGGCTGCGCCCCCGAATGATTTGTCATGCGCCAAACCATCGGCATGAACACGTTGATGAGGATGTGCGAGGCGGAATGCGAGCCGCCTTAGAGTTTCCGATAGGGCTTCTGCCCCATCTCGTAGAAGTTGTTGCCCTCGGAGTCAATCACGACGATGCAGGGGAAATCCTCGACCGTCAGCTTTGCAACCGCCTCCGGACCAAGCTCGGGATAGCCCACGACTTCGTACTTCTTTACAGACTTTGCGATGAGCGCTGCGGCACCGCCGACTGCGGCAAAATAGGTAACACCGTTCTTCTTCATCGACTCCACAACGGCCGCCGAACGTGAGCCCTTGCCCACCATGCCCTTGATGCCCTGCTCAAGCATCGTCGGCGTGTAGGCATCCATGCGGCCGGAGGTCGTCGGCCCTGCCGAGCCAATCGGATCGCCCGGCTTTGCAGGTGTCGGCCCCAGGTAGTAGACGATCTGGTCGTGCCAGTCGACCGGCAGCGGCTCGCCCTTTGCAAGCGCCTCCGTCATCGCCTTGTGCGCCGCATCGCGCGCGCTGATGATCGTGCCCGTGATGAGAACGCTGTCGCCCGCCTTGAGCTTACGCGACATTTCCTCCGTGAACGGAGTCGTAATACGGATACTTTCCGCCATGAGTATTCCTCCCTAATGATAATACACAGAAAAGGCTGTTACAGGACGCGATGCGCATGCCGGAGGGCATGGCAGCAGATCGTCACCGCAACGGGGAGGCCCGCGATGTGCGTCGCGCCCCATTCAATGTTCACGGCAAGTGCGGTCGTCGTGCCGCCAAGCTGCGGTCCGATGCCCGTCTTGTTGATCATCTCGAGGAGCTCACCCTCGAGTTTTGCATACTCGGGCATCGGATGGCGCTGGTCGATCGGACGCGTAAGCGCCTTCTTCGAGAGGAGTGCCGCCTGATCCATCGTACCGCCGATTCCGACACCGACCACCTCGGGCGGGCACGGATTCGGACCTGCGTGCTGGATGATCTCCATGACCGCCTTCTTCACGCCTTCCACGCCGTCCGCAGGAACAAGCATCTTGACGCCGGACTTGTTTTCCGAACCGAAGCCCTTCGGCGCAATCGTGATGCTGAGCTTGTCGCCCGCAACGATCTTCGTGTAGATGACTCCCGGCGTGTTGTTCTGCGTGTTCTTGCGGTTAAAGAGCGGCTCCGCGACAACCGACTTGCGCAGATACCCCTCCGTATAGCCCTTGGCAATGCCCTCGTTGATGGCATCCTCAAGGAGACCGCCTGTGATATGGAGATCCTGCCCGACCTCCACGAACACAATCGTCATGCCCGTATCCTGGCAATACGGACGATCCTCTTCGCGCGCGATCTCGGCGTTGCGGATGATCTGATCCAAAACGACCTTTCCTACGGGTGACTCCTCCGTCTCTCGCCCCTTTTTGAGTCCCTCGTAGACATCATTCGGGAGATAGTACGCCGCTTCTTTGCACATCTCGGCGACGTTCTCCGTGATTGCTTGTGCGCTTAGCTCTCGCAAAGTAATCCCTCCTATAAATATAACTTATACACAGGTTAGTTAGACTATATCATATTTTTTTCTTGCTTTCAAGTCTTTCAAATTTGCCGTAAAGCCTTGAAAAAAGTGAATCTCATTCAAATTGGAAATGAGATTCACAAGCTGAAATAATATCGTTCTTTTGCGCTTTTATCTTATTGTTTTATATTTCAATCGAATCATTTACCTCTAAATAATTTATTGTTTATATTGTATTTGTTATTATATATATAAAATCCATATCTTATGATATGGATTTTATATGGTAAATTTTTTTGAAAATTTTTTATATAGAAAAACCCTTGAATTTGCGGGCTTTCGTACATTTTTTCACAATCAAATGCGAATGAGATTTACCTGGGGAGTCTCTCCTGCATTCAGATCCACAAGCATGAACGAACCACGCTGCTCATCACGCGGGCGGGCAATGCTGCCGGGGTTGAGTACAGTGACTTCTCCGTGCTCCTCAAGAGCAACGTGCGTATGCCCATATACGGCGATGTCCGCCCCCGCCTCACGCGCTGCCTCTTGCAGCATCGCCGTATCGAAGCGCACGTTGAAGAGATGACCGTGCGTCAAAAAGATACGATGCCCCGCGACTTCGACAACCGCTTCCTCATAGACCCCATCCACGAAGAGGTCGCAGTTGCCAAGCACACGCGCAACGCTCTTCTCCGACAGGATCTCCAGATCGTCCGCATCGGGTGCAAAGTCCCCCGCGTGCAGCCACATCTCTGCCTCCGCTGCACCAGGGACGGCAAGCATCTTTTCAAACATGCGCGTATCTCCGTGACTGTCACTGACAATTCCGATTCTCATAGCAAACTCCGATCTGTGCACGCAGCTTCATGTCACTTGAAAGAGAGTGCGCAGCTGCTCTTTCATATTGTTCAGCGCCGCGCCGCGATGGCTGATCGCATGCTTCTCCTCGCGGGTCAGCTCTGCCATCGTGCGTCCGTCCGCACAGTAGAAATACGGGTCATACCCAAAGCCCTCCGTCCCCCGCGCCTCGGGACGGATAAAGCCCGTACACACGCCCTCTGCGGCGAGATCCTCCCCAGCCGTAAGTGCAAGAACGAGCGCGCAGTGATAGGCGGCAGCCGCATTCTCTGTACCGCGTGCCCGAATGTCCGCAATCAGCTTCGCATTGTTCGCCGCGTCATCACCGTGCACGCCCGCATAGCGTGCCGAGTAAACACCGGGAGCACCGCCCAGCACCTCCACAGAGAGCCCCGAGTCATCGGCAAGCGCAGCGAGCCCCGTCTGCTCCATGTAGTAACGCGCCTTAATCCGCGCGTTCTCCAAAAAGGTCGCGCCGTCCTCCACAGGCTCCTCGATCTCCCCCGCATCCGGCAAGATTTCACGGATGCGCGAGAGCGGCACGAGTCGTACGGGCAGTCCCTCGAACGCCCTCTCCATCTCGCGCACTTTTCCTGCGTTCGACGTGGCAATCAGTATGAGCTTTTCTTCCATGCTATCCCTCCCGCCCCGGCAGCCATGAAAGCACGGTGCCGAGCGCCGTCTTTTGATGGTCGATGAGCTCGCGTATCCCGTGTTCTCCAAGATCGAGCAGTACATTCATCTCCGTGCGCGAGAACGAACGGCCTTCGCCTGTTCCCTGCACTTCGACAAACGCTCCCGCACCCGTCATGACAAGATTCATATCCACCATCGCGGCAGAATCCTCCTCATAGCAAATGTCGAGGAGCGGCGTGTTCTCCGCACTCACGCCGACACTGACCGCCGCCACGTAGTCACGCACGGGAAAGACCCCGTGCTTCGTGTAAAATGTTGCACACGCCTCCACAAGTGCGACAAAGGCACCCGTGATCGACGCCGTGCGCGTCCCCCCATCCGCCTGCAGGACATCGCAGTCAATGTGGATCGTGCGCTCACCGAGTGCCTGTGTATCTACCACTGCGCGCAGAGCACGCCCGATGAGCCGTTGAATCTCCTGCGTCCGCCCCGTCTGATGTCCGCGCATCGCCTCGCGCGCCGTACGCTCCGTGCCCGCACCGGGAAGCATGGAATACTCCGCCGTCACCCAGCCCGTCCCCGTGCCTTTCAGAAAGAACGGCACACGCTCCTCGACCGTCGCCGCACACAGGACGCGCGTATGTCCCATCTCAATGAGGGCGGAGCCTGCAGGATAGCGCTGATAGCCGCGCTCGATCCGCACGGGGCGCAGCTGGTCGGCACGCCTCAGATCTCTTCTTGGCATGAAAGTTTTTCTCCTTTATGAGAGTCGTTCAAAAAAGCGGGAAGAAGTCACTTCCCGCTCCTATTTTACGCCGTGTGGGTCTCCTGATACTGCCGATAGTTCTTGATGATGCAGATGGGTGTCTTCTGCGAGGCATTGCCGAACGGATTGTCAAGCAGCAGCTGCGCTGCGAGTTCCCCGTTCACCCCGTCCGACACCCCGACTACGCGTGAACGCCTCAAATCGTTCACGTCCGCAATCATTCCGCCGAACGCCCCCACGCGGTCACGAATCCGTGCAGCAACCCGTTCCGGCTCCGCAGGACCATAGACGATGCACTTATCGAATGGCGGCATCGTGCCCGTCACGTCATCGATGAGAGCCGCCTCCTTGCCGCCCCACTGGTAGAAGAGCCCGCTCTTGCCGACGAGCTTGCCGAGGAATCCCGCAAAGAGCGCAAAGAGGACGCGCCACTTCCCCTCCACATCCATCAGTGCCTGCATTCCATGCGGACTCGCAAGACTGCCGTAGTCGGGGATGAAGCGGCACGCAAAGCATGCGGCACCCGAGATCTTCAGCTCCTCGGGGCGCGCGATGCGCCCCTGCGTCACGGCGACCACACTCTCTGCACAGCAGACAAGGTCATCCGCCGTCACCTGTGCCCCCGCATAGTACTCGATGGCATCCACGATGTCATCTGCATCGGTCAGAATCCGCGTCGGAACGGGGAGAATATTCAGCTCAGCCATTCTTCCTGCCCCCTTCCTGCACAAGTGCAACCCCAGCAAGCGCGCCGATCTCTACTGCGGTCACCTGCAGCATAATCTTGGAGTAATGCGCCGGCAGACGCCCCGTCTCCTGATAGATGAGATCCATGCGGAAGTCCGGCAGATGTGCAATCGCCTCTTCGAGTGTATTTCCCTTGCGTCCCTCAATGGAGAGTTTAAGGACGAGGTCGATGCGCTCACGTTTCTGGATCAGCACCGCCTCGAAATAATCGTCCTCACGTACTGTGCCTGCAAGTTCCACCTTGCCGCGCACCAGTGCGCCGTCGTACTGCTCGTAGGGCAGCTGCACGCGCAGAATCGCGTCCATGATCGTCGCGCACTGCTTGCCCTCGTTTGCAAACGGAATCGTCGCACCGATCACAAGGCGCTCCGCCGTGCGCTCGACGACAGAATACGCTGTCATCTCATCGACTTTCGGTACGACCTTCTCTATACCGAGATAGGCAAAGAGCGCACGCCGCCCGATTTCTTCGACCAACAGCACCGCAATCAGAACGTGCAGCCACCAATTAAATTCAGATCCCAATGTCCCGTCCCTCTTTCTCCGCGATCATCGCCGCCTCCAGCGGCTCATAGAATTCCTTCGGCAGACGTGTGATGTGCCCCGTCTCGCGGAGCGTAAATACATTCTCCGAAAAGCCCGTCACGAGCACCGTTCCCGCCGCATTCAAAATGCGGTACGAAAACGCCATCTTCGCTCTCGTCAGTGCTGTCGCCGTTGTCTCAATCACAAGTTCATCATCAAAATGCCCAGGCGCGTGGAACTCAGCCCCAACCTTCGTGATGGGAAAGACATAGCCCGCCTCCATCAGTGCTCCCAGTGTGATGCCGATGCGGCGCAGATAGGCAACGCGCCCGATCTCGAACCAGCGAATGTAGTTCGCGTGATGGACGACCTCCATTGCATCCGTATCGTAAAAATTCACCCGATGTGTCACATGAATCGGCATGAATACTCCCTTCCTTCAAACAATCTCCTCCATGCGGGCGGCGCGCTCAATGGAACGCTCCAGCCGCGCGATTGCCTCCGTGCCTGTGATTGGGCGCCCGGAGGCAAAGAACCTGCAGGGAGCCTTTGCCACCCCCGCAGGTACGGTATGAACGCCCGCCCGCCGCGCAAGCTCCTCAATCGTCCCCTCATTTCCATCTACAAAATGCATGGTCTTTGGAAGAATGCGCCGCAGCGTATCCTTAAAGTAGTTGAAATGCGTACACCCGAGAACGATGGAGGAGTAACGAATAAGGTCGAACGGCGCGAGGGCGTTCCACAGATACTCCTCCACGCGCGGGGAGACGAACTCCTCGCGCTCTGCAAACTGCACAAGACGCGGCAGAGCAACGAGATCGATGAGATGGTTCGTATCGTACTCCTCGATGAGACGGCGCAGCTTCTCTCCGCGCACGGTGATCGGCGTCGCCGCGACGAGGACACGCCGCTCCGCATCCTGTGCGAGCGCCTTCTTTACCGCCGGCTCCATGCCGATGATCGGCACATCGTAGAGGCGGCGCATCTCATCCACGGCAACGGAGGTCGCTGTATTGCAGGCAACGACCACGGCATCGGCGCGCTGCTGTCGATCGCGGCGCTCGTGCTCCTCATCGTGCGCGCAGTCCAGCATGGGGGCGGTATGCACCTGCTGGCCGCGCTCATGATGGGCGTCACCCTGGTCCTGGAGTTCACGTTCTCGACGCTCTACCACGCGCTTACCCCAAGGGGGGCCAAGAGCGTGTTTCGCATCCTGGACCACAGCGCCATCTACCTGCTGATCGCAGGGAGCTACGCCCCGTTCGCCTTCGTCGCGCTCGCGGACTGCGGCGGCATACCTCTGGGAGTGGCGGTGTGGGTCGTCGCTGTCCTAGGCGTTGTGGGCGAGGCATTCTTACGCGAGCGGCAGCCCAAGTGGGCGTCGGCCCTCGTCTACCTGGGACTAGGCTGGGCCGTCGCGTTTAAGCTTGCCGACATCCACCGCCTCTTGCCCACGCCGGCGTTTGCGCTCCTTCTGGCGGGGGGCATCTGCTACACCGTGGGCTGCGGCTTCTACGTGACCAAGAAGGTCCCCTACCTGCATTTCGTATGGCACCTCTTCGTCCTGGCCGGAGCAACCTGCATAACGCTGTCCGCCCTCATCTTCGTCGTCTGACAAGGGCGAGCGGATGAGGGACCCATGCTGGCCGGGAGACCCGAAACCCGTGCCTACGCCAGCTGGATTCCCATGAGCCAGCCCCAGCGTGGGGTGACCGTGGTGCCGTAGTAGCTGATCCAGCTGTTGACGCTCTGGGTGTTGATGGAGCCTATGTTCTCCATGATCATGCCGCCGCCGATGTATATGCCTATGTGACCATAGATGCGGCCGGCGGAGGTGTGGCTGTGCGTGGAGACGGCGACGATCATGCCCGGCTGCAGCGCCGAGCGATCCGAGCTGTAGCACCAGGCGTTGTACATGT
>ERZ772926.1180-NODE-1180-length-12963-cov-3.119616_pt1 | contig 12963 bp, 8 predicted proteins | sample MGYA00511136_ERZ772926 | MGnify/ENA primary metagenome ERZ772926 (study PRJEB29015, sample SAMEA2737917) | human oral metagenome | biome: human oral; feature: human-associated habitat; material: dental | place: China | collected 2153 ... | reverse complement strand
AAATTACACTCTTTTCGTAACTTCATGGCTGCAAAGATACAAAATAGTTACGAAAAAGTATATCTACCATATATGTCTTTCGTTGTGGGCGATACTATTATGTCGTTTAGCACATTTCCATAGGATATGTACACAAAACTATCGATAAAAAATTAAGAAGTAAAAACGAAGGGGCGGGCCTTGTTTGGTTAGTCTCTTTTTTATTTTCACCCTACACTGCTTCAACAATTAAACGCTTAAACACTTCACCACTTCAAACGTAATATCCGAAACCTAAAATTTACCTTCTTTGTTTGCCTCGTCGATGCTCTGGTAGAGGGCGGTGGGGTAATTGCCGCTGAAGCAGGCAAGGCAAAGCTCCTTGCGGCAGCCCGACTTGTAGAGAGCCTCCTGTGATAAGAACGCCAGCGTATCGGCACCGATAGCCTGACGCACCTGCTCCACACTCTTGCGGGCGGACATCAGTTCGTCGAATGTGCTCGTGTCTACGCCGTAGAAGCACGGGTGTGTTATCGGGGGCGAAGCAATGCGGACGTGTATCTCTTTGGCGCCTGTCTCGCGTAGCATAGCCACTATACGTCGCGATGTGGTGCCGCGTACCAACGAGTCGTCTATGAGTACCACGCGTTTGTCTTTCACTATCGAACGCACGGCAGAGAGTTTCATCTTTACGCCCTTCTCACGCATATCCTGCGACGGCTGAATAAACGTCCTACCCACGTATTTATTCTTTACCAACCCTTGCTCGTATGGTATCCCGCTTGCTTCGGCATATCCTATCGCCGCACTCAGCGATGAGTCGGGCACGCCGATTACTATATCGGCGTCGGCGGGAGCCTCTTCGAACAACAGTTTGCCGCTCTCTTTGCGGAACGAGTGTACGTTGCAACGCTCCAAATCGCTGTCGGGACGCGAGAAGTAGACGAACTCCATTGCACACAGGTAATGATGTTTGAATTTCGAATAATCTGTCGATGTAATACCGTTTCGGTCGAAGACGACTACCTCGCCCGGCTCGACGTCTCTTACGAACTCTGCTCCGACAATGTCGAGGGCACAGGTCTCCGAACTGACGACATATCCGCCGTTGAGCCGTCCTATCGAGAGCGGACGCAGCCCATATTTGTCGCGGGCGGCATAGAGTTTGTTTTCTGTAAGGATAAGGAAAGCGAAAGCTCCCTCTATCATATTCAACGCTTCGATGATGTTGTAGAGTTTGGCTGCCTCGTCTTTCTCTTTTTTTATAAGATGTGCCAGTATCTCCGAGTCGGAGGTCGATTGGAAGATACTTCCCCTGTCTTCGAGGTAGTTCGACAGTTCCCTCGAATTGACGAGGTTGCCGTTGTGTGCCAAGGCAAAGTTGCCCGTATGGTGGCGGAATACGAACGGTTGCACGTTCTTGATACCTCCGCCGCCGGCAGTAGAGTAGCGTACGTGCCCGATAGATGCACTGCCTTCGAGCGACGACAGATTTTTCTCGTTGAATATCTCCGTTACCAGTCCTTCGCCTTTGACATTGGAGAATACGCCGTCGTTACACGCTACTATGCCGCAACCCTCCTGCCCGCGATGTTGCAGCGAGTGCAAGCCGTAGTATGTGAGGTTGGCAGCATTCTGCACGCCAAATACACCGAAAACACCGCACTCCTCGTGTAACTCTCTGTCGTGGATTTGTGCAAGTGTGCTAAATGTAGAATCTTGTTCGTATTCGAGCATTTATCGATAAAACAATTATATCAAATATAATTTATTGAGGATATTTATCTGCCTTCAATTTTAAGCCACAAAGGTATAAATTATTTTCCTTATTTATCGTATCCCTTTATAATGAGAAAACAGAATAATAGTAAGTCTATTCTTTTATACGAATTATAATTTACAACCGCTTACGGAGTCCCCGTGTTTGTACTTGATAGTCGTTACTTTAGGATTTGGTCTGGGATTGACTTCATATTTCATAGAAGTCCAATATAGGTCAAGATTTTTCCAAATTTTAGAGCCTAAATCTCCAACAATAAGAATATTGGAATTACTTTGGTTGTCGGGGAAGACATAATTTCGAGAATAGAAAGTAATATGATTGGATGTAATCCAAGGTACTCTTACCCTGACATTTTCTTCTTCATAAAAATTATCATTGCTGTCTCGCAGGTACAGATGATGTGTGATTCTGTTTCCCTTTACCGTATATACGGTGATTCCTTTTATTTGGTCATCATTTACAGTGCTTTCGCTGGCAATGGAATTGGTATATATTACAAACGCCATTACATGGTCTTTGAATACTATATTTTTGTCAGCACAATATTTTATAAAAAACTGCAGCATATTTTCGTCTGTATCTGAGCTTGTAACACTTTCGGCATCTACTCCATCTTCTTCATACTCTATAATATTGAAAGCAGAGGTAATAGATTGATTCATCAGGTTGAACGTAATGGATTGTCCTACCAAGTCGGGTTCTCTTCCACAGTTTTTATTTGTTTTTATAGTGTTGCGATTACACGATACGAGTAAACATAACACTATGGCTAATACATTTATCTGTTTCATAACGATTTGAATTATAAATTTATACTAAGATATTATTTCTGCTTTTGGGAGGTGGATAAAGAGCTAAAACCACTCTTTGAGTGTGAATGTATAGTCCGTTTTTTTGTTTGTAATGAATTATTGCCAATTAATAACTACGTGGCAAAGTTAAAAAAGGTCTGCCTAATTTCCAAATATAATTTTATGGATAATTTAATCCACATGGCTATACCCAACAAAAAAACGACCATACCAAACGATACGGTCGTATTTTTTTAGCGATATTTTATTGTAGCTATTTTATTTACTTAGATAATTCAAGACGTTTTTTTCGATACGTTGTTCGATATCTTCGTTGTCCGATACCGTGAATTTCTCTCCCGTAATCTGTTCGTACAGCTCTCTGTAACGCTCCGATATGCCACGAACTACCTCGTCGGTCATTTCGGGTATCTTCTGTCCCTCTTTGCCTTGGAAGCCGTTGTCCATAAGCCATTGTCTGACAAACTCTTTCGAGAGTTGTCGCTGCGGCTTGCCCGCTTCGAAAAGCTCGCGATAGGTGTTCTTGTAGAAGTAGCGCGACGAGTCGGGCGTATGTACCTCGTCCATAAGATATATCGTACCGTCGGCAGTACCAAACTCATATTTGGTATCCACAAGTATCAGCCCGCGTCGGTCGGCTATCTGCGTGCCGCGTTCGAAAAGAGCCAGAGCATAACGCTCCACAACGGCGTAGTCTTCGGCACTTACAAGCCCTTGGGCTATTATCTCCTCTTTCGAGATATTTTCGTCGTGCCGTCCGAGCTCTGCCTTGGTCGTGGGGGTAACTATCGGTGTGGGGAACTTCTCGTTTTCACGCATACCGTCGGGTATCGGTACTCCCGAGATAGTCTTAGCACCGGCTTTGTAGTCTCTCCACGCACTGCCGCACAGGTACCCGCGTACTATCATCTCTATGGGGAACCCTTTGCACATTATGCCGCAGGTAACCATAGGGTCGGGTGTAGCACACTTCCAGTTGGGGCAGATGTCTTTGGTCTCGTCCAAGAAATTGGCTGCTATTTGGTTCAATATCTGCCCTTTGAAAGGTATTCCGCGAGGCATCACCACGTCGAAAGCCGAAATCCTATCGGTAGTAATCATCACCAACTCTTTGCCGCCGATGGTATAGACATCGCGTACTTTACCGTTGTACACGGCAGTCTGGTTGGGGAAACGATACGAAGTTTTTATCAATGCGTTCATTTTGTCTACGAAATCGATAATCACTGTTTTTTAGCTGTAATAGCCTGATTGGCTGTAATAGCCGTCATATAGTAAATATCGTCCACCGAACATCCGCGAGACAGGTCGTTGATGGGAGCAGCCATACCTTGCAGTACCGGACCTACCGATACGGCACCGCCGAGCCTTTCGACCATTTTGTAGGCTATATTGCCTATTTCCAAAGCGGGGAATACCAATACGTTGGCTTCGCCTGCCACGGGGCTGCCCGGTGCTTTGAACTTACCTACTGAAGGTACGAGTGCGGCGTCTGCCTGCAACTCACCGTCTATTTTGAGTTCGGGTGCCATCTGTTGAGCCATTCCCGTAGCCTCTACCACTCTGTCTACAAATTCGTGCTGTGCCGAGCCTTTGGTAGAGAAGCTGAGCATAGCCACTTTCGGTTCGATACCTATCATATTTTTCATTGTCCTGCCTGTGCAGACAGCTATCTGAGCAAGCTCCTGAGCTGTAGGGTTTGGCATTACCGCCACGTCTGCCACGAGCAAGAAACCGTCTTCGCCGTATGCTTTCTCTTTGCAGAACATCAGCATAGCTCCCGATATTACGCTTATACCGGGTTGTGTCTTTATTATCTGCAGAGCGGGACGAAGCACATTGCCCGTAGTGTTGCGTGCTCCTGCGAGTTCGCCGTCGGCATCGCCCGATTTTATCATAAGGCAGCCGAAATATAGCGGGTCTTTTACGAGCTCTACGGCTTGTTCGCGTGTCAGACCTTTGTTTTTCCTCAGTTCGAAGAGTAGGTCGGTGTATCTCTCCGCATCCGCGCTCTTCTGCGGGTCGATGATAGTTGCCCGTTCGATGTTCTTCAACCCGTTTTCTTTTGCCAGAGCGAGTATCTTGTCGCTCTGTCCGAGCAGGATTATTTTGGCAATGCCATCGCCAATGATCCTGTCGGCTGCTTTCAGTGTGCGGGGCTCGTCGCCCTCAGGCAAAACGATTCGTTGCGGATTCGACTTTGCCGTCTCGATAAATCTTTTTAGTATTTCCATATCTTATCTGTATTTTTTATCCAAAATTACGAAGCACAAAGGTACAAAAAAAATCACTTCCAGTGCATACTTTCTATAAGTCGTTCTATATCTTCTTGTACATAATCTGCTACTGGCATTATAGAGTCGTAGTTGGGTATGTTGTTGAAATAGAGAGCTCCCCGCAAGAAATTCTTGACGCTATCTGTAATGAAAAACTGCACGGGCGAAGCCGCATTACCCGATATTTTGAATAGCACGCCGTATACCTTCGTCGTATCGTTTTCGTAGTAGTTTTCGATGATGGAATTAGCCTTTATCGTGTGTTTGTATGCAAGGCGACGGCTGTCTTCGGTAACCACTATGAACGAGTCGAGGTCGAGTGGCATATATGTCAGGTGTATCCTGCCGTTGAGAGCAGGGTAGTCGATATTGTACCCCTTTACGTCGCCGCCCGTATAGTCGCTTATTTTGCTGTACTTCGATATCCGAAAGGCTATGTCGGGCAGACTATCTATCGTACGATATTCGTGTTTGGGCAGGTCGATACGGAAGTATTCGTAAGGCTTTGGGGTGGGCTTTTTGCCACAGGCAACCACCAAGAGACATAGTATAAACAGACTGAAAATCTTTGTCATTGTTTTGTAGTAATATGTTGGTTAATATTATATTGAAATCATTTGTGAAAAAACATACAACTCTCTTCGAAAAAAAGAGCGAGACTATCCTTTTCGTAGAATAGCCTCGCTTTGTGTGCGGCTGAAGGGACTCGAACCCCCACGCCTCTCAGCACCAGATCCTAAGTCTGGCGTGGCTACCAATTACACCACAGCCGCAGAAAACAGACTGCAAAGGTAATAATTAATTGCGAATTACAAACTATAAATTTAAATTTTGCAATTAAGCAATAGCAAAAAGCTGATTTTATCACCAATAGCGACATATTGTCAGGAGAATAAAGGTATGTTACGTCTATAAGATGTCTATAAGGTGTCTATAAGCTCGCTATAAGGTAAAACTTTATAAAAAAACACCGTTTTCTGCCAAATTGTCGGTGAGAGCTAACCTTGTATAAGCGATAGAAACAGACGAAAAAATCATTACTTTTGTATTATAAAAACGATAAAAACCGGAGATGAACCATTTCTACGAAATAGCCCTTACACTCATAAAAGGCATAGGAAAGATAAGGATACGCAACTTGATATCCATATATGGCAGTGCCGAACAGGTATTTAGTAGAAAAAGCATCAATACCAGAATATCGGGGCTCGGCGATATAATCATTTCCGAAAGCGATAGAGACGAGGCGCTACGACATGCCGAAGCAGAGGCTAAGTTTATCGAGAAAAACAATATAACGACCTATTTCGTCCTCGACGAAGAGTATCCATACCGCCTCAGAGAGTGCGAAGATGCCCCGACGATACTTTATCGCAGAGGCGAGGCAAATCTCGACGCGGAGAAACTCGTAGCAGTGGTAGGCACCCGCAATATGACAGCATACGGCAGGGAACTCACCGACAACTTTATCTGCCAGATACCTAAGACTATAGGCAATATCGCAATAGTGAGCGGACTCGCCTATGGCGTAGACGGAGAGGCACATAAGGCAGCCCTCAGAGAGAATATACCTACCATAGCCGTAGTAGGACACGGGCTCGATATGGTATATCCTAAGCGGCACAAGCAGTTAGCCGAAAATATATTGGAGCGCGGCGGAGCTATCGTATCGGAGTATCCTACTAATACAGTGGTAGATCCATCGAACTTCGTACAACGCAATAGGATAATCGCCGGTCTATCGGACGCGACGGTGATAATAGAGAGTGCCTGCAAGGGCGGAGCACTCCTTACGGCACAAGCAGCCAATAGCTACAACCGCGACGTATTTGCCTTCGCCGGAAGAGTCTACGATAAGTTTTCGCAAGGTTGCAACAACCTGATAAAGACGAACCAAGCTCAAATGATAACCGATACAGCCGATATGCTCGATATCTTGGAATGGGACAGAAGTCCTCAAAAACCTCAACAAGCCTCTATGTTCGTCTCTTTGTCGGACGAAGAGCAGTTTATAGTAGACAAAATCAGAGACATACCGGCTTCGGCAAACGACCTCAGCAGAGCACTGGGTATTCCTATTCAGAAGCTATCGGCGATACTGGTAATGCTCGAATTCAAAGGCGTAATAAAGATGCTCCCCGGAAATATTTACAAGGCTTAGCGAGAAATTGAATGTAAAAACACTCTCGTTTTACGTGTAATATGTGAAAAAACTATACCTTTGCATATATAAATCGTCGTCGTTTCGTTAGAATTATTTGAATGTATAAGACCGCAAGAAGAGCACTCGGAATATTAGTCATATCGCTTGTAACGTTAGCGGTAATGCTCCCTTTGCTCATCAGCCTGCCTCCGATACAAAATTTTGTAGTAAGGCAGGTCGTAGATAATCTATCGGGAAAGATTGGTACGAAAATCTCTGTCGATAAGGTAGATATCGGTATATTCAAAGGGTTTTCGGTCGAAGGCTTGTACGTAGAAGACCTCAGTAGCGATACGCTTTTATTTGCACGTAAGGTAGAGGCAAATATATCGATATTGAAGCTATTCGAAAAGAAAGTAGAGGTCAAGAGCGTTACACTCGACGGTATAAAGATGAATATCGTTACCGACAAGGCTGGCAATACGAACGTGTCTGTACTGAGCCGATTGTTCGAGACGACGGGCAAGACCGATTCGAAGTGGAGTTTTGTATTGCAGATAAAAGATATCCGCCTGATAAATAGCAGTCTGTCGTACCGAGATTTGACGAAATCGCCTTCCGAGAAGAGCGAAGCATTCGACGCCGCAAATATATTGCTGTCGGAGATAAACGGGCAATTTGTAGTAGATATGATAGATAAAAACTATTACAAAGGCAGAGTCGGCAGCCTTAGCTTCGTAGAACGGTCGGGGCTCAGATTGAAAAACCTCGAAACCGCATTCTTGCTTACCGATAGCAATCTTACAATAAACAAGACAAGTATCTCTTTGCCACACTCTGAGTTGTCGATAGATACTCTGGTACTTGGATTGCAGGCTCATAAAAGGATATTGCTCAAAGGCTTTGCCGCCGACATAGCTCCTGCAGATATTGCTCCCACAGCGCCTCAGATAGGTAATATCGACGGTAATATTTCGATAAAACTCTCTGCCGAGGGTGTCTTGGAAGATATTCTTGTCCGACAATTGTCGGTGCGTAGCGGCAATTCATTGGCTCTTACGGGTAATGCGCGTCTGGTAGGGTTGCCCGACATCGAAAAAACATATATCTCGTGCAATATCGAAAATCTGTACGGATATATCCCTAAGATACAAGACCTAATAGCCGTATTCAACCGCAAACCGTTGGTATTGCCGCAAGAAATAGTGCGGATAAAGGAATTTTCGTACAAAGGAGAGATAAACGGTTATCTCAACAATATCAAGATAATAGGCAATCTCCGCACGCACATAGGCACCGTATATACCGACCTCAATATCAAGTCGTACGACCGACTATCGACATTCGATATCGATGGTCGCATAAGTTGCCCCGACGGACTCGATCTCTCTCGTATAATGGACGACGACAATGGGCTGAGCAGTATAGTCGTAGAGGCATACGCAGAGGTACACGCAGGGCAAAACGTCCCTTTCGAGAGCAATGTAAATGCAAATATAAAGACATTGGTATTCAATGGATACACTTACAACAATATTTCACTCAATGGGCAAATCGCACGAAATCGCTTCGAGGGTAATGCCTCGCTCGACGACGAAAACGGCAAAGTACGATTTCACGGGCTTGTCGATTTGAATGAAAAGATAAATAAGAAGTTCCAATTCGAAGCCTCAGTACGACATTTCAGGCCTAATAGGCTCAGTCTCATCGAAGGGTACGAAAATCTGGAGCTCAACTTCGGCATTGCAGCCAACTTCACAGGTAATAAAATAGAGAATGTCAACGGAACAATCGTCTTAGACTCTATTGCCTTAAAAAACAACGGCATATACACTACCGACAAGATATACATATCGTCGAAAACACATAACGATTCGCTACAGACTATCGTAGAATCCGATTTAATAAACGGCTATATATCAGGTAAATATGCATTTGCAAAAGTGCCGTCTGACATTATGAATATGATATATAGCGTCATACCGATATTACGCAAGACGGAAGATGGGTTTGGTACAAAATACGATTTTGCTACCAGAAACAACTTGGGATTTTATTTCGAAATAGAGCCTCTCAAAAAGCTATGCGACGTACTCAATATAGGTTGGACTACAACCCGAAAGAGCACCGTATCGGGCTTCTACAACGGCGACGTACAGATGTTTAACCTTGGCATAGAGATTCCACAACTTGTAAATGGAAATATTCGGCTCAATTCGACCCGACTCAACTGTTACAACGACGCTCAAAATATTAAGTTCGTTGCTTCGTCGTCTGTTCAGTTGCCTCAAGATTCGATACTTGTAGCTATTAATTCCGATTTCGAAAGCGATTCGATAAATATGCTTATAGCGTGGAAAAACTTCGACCGAAAAAACTTTCTGGCAGGTGAAATCTTTACAAACGCCAAACTATCGAGAGGTATAAACAACGATTTAAATCTGGATGTCAACATATTACCAACACAGATAGAGGCAAAAAATAAAATATTCGACGTACGGAAATCGTCTATCTTTACCGACTTCAAAACATTAACTATTAACCACTTCGCTATATCCAATGCAAACCAAAGTATAAAAATAGACGGAGTAGCCTCGAAACTCGCCGAAGACAAGTTGCAACTCTCGCTCAACGATATAGATTTGGGCTTCGTATCGTCGCTTTTACCCAAAGATGCTGCAATATCGTTTGGAGGCATAGTAACGGGCAATGCTACGCTATCGCAAGTATTCGACCGACCTTCGGTAGAGTTGAGCGTAGCCTCCAACGACTTTATATTCAACGGATATTCGGTGGGTAAGATGCAAGCCGTTTCACAGTTCAACCACAACACCCAAAGTCTCGATTTCGAGGGGAAAGTATCTAACGATAGCACTATGTCGGCGGCTACTCTTAAAGGTAAATGGTTTGTTTTCAGAGACTCACTTTTCATAGCAGGCGAGGCTCATCAGCTAAGGCTTCGATTCATCGAAAAGTTTGTAAAGACGATACTTGCCGAAGTAGACGGTTACGGTACGGGGTGGTTTCGGCTCGGAGCAAATCTTAAAGAGGGAAGTACCACTGTCGAAACAAAAGCAGCAGTCGACAAAGGACGGATAAAAATAGATATTCTCGGGTCGGACTTCTATTTCAGCGATACGCTCGAACTTACAAAAGATAAAATCATTATAAACAATATCGAACTATTCGATAGCCAAGGTAATAAGGCTATTGCCAACGGGTATGTATCGCATCGCCATTTTATCGATAATATTAAGTATAAGATAGATATACAGGGTAGCAATATACTGATATTCAATAGAAAAAAGTCTTCGGATATGCCGTTTTTCGGACAGGTATATGCCTCGGGATACGGCACTATAAGCGGTACCGAAGCACACAGCGATATTAATTATATCGCTATAGTAGAGCCCAATACCAAGGTTGTAATAGCTCTCGACGATGCTGCGTCGGCCTCTTCTTCGACAAACAACTTTCTATCGTTCTCCACAGCAGACAGTACTTCAAAAATGTCGTCGGGCAAACAAATGACAAAAATACCTCCGACATCTACCGTAAACCTAAATCTTACGGTAAACGTCAACCCCAACGCACAACTCCAACTACTTATCGACCAGACTTCGGGAGATATGATACAAGCCCGCGGCGAAGGTATTTTCAATATCGGATACAACAGTAAAACAGAAGATATGTCGCTCAAAGGGGCTTATACTCTGACAGAAGGCAAATATTTATTTACCTTCCAGCAAGCACTTGAAAGAGAGTTCTCAATATCGCCGGGCTCTACTCTCGTCTGGAACGGCGACCCAACGAATCCTACTATCAACCTGAAAGCCATACACAAGACAAGAGCCTCGGTAAAAGGGCTATTCGACCCGACGGTGAAATCGGTATCAAACGCTATGATACCTGTAAACTGTATCCTGAACCTATCGGGAGTACTCACCAGTCCGAATATAACATTCGATATAGAGCTGCCAAACTCTACCGACGATACCCGTAGGGCATTGAAAAACATTATCAATACCGAAGAAATGATGAATCGTCAGATAATATATCTTTTGGCGTTTGGTCGCTTTTACAATCCCAATTCGAATATGCCAAACAACGAGCAGCCAAATCAGGGAAACCAGACTACATCCGACGTTATATCGTTGGTAGCCTCTACATTAGGTAGCCAGCTCAACAACTTACTTTCACAGATATCCGATAAGTTTACCATAGGAGTCAATATAAAACTCGAACAAGACCAGACGGCAGGCACACGAAACAACGAATACGGAGTAAATATAAACTATGCTCCAAACGAAAGAATAATGATTAACAGTAGCTTGGGATATAGAGACGATGATTTGAAAAAAACGGCACAGCCCACTCCCGAACAAAACAAAGGATGGAACAACGCCATTCTCGACTTCGAACTCGAATACAAACTCAACCAATCGGGACGACTTGCAGGCAAGGTTTACAACCGTACCAATAGCATTCAAGACTTCAAAGATGCCCCATATACACAGGGTGTCGGAGTGATATATCAGGAGAGCTTCAACTCTCTCAAATCGTTGATAGCCAAATATAGAAAACAAAAGAAAAAAACGAAAAACAATAAAGAAACCAAAACAACAAAAGAACCGAAAGAGGCTATTTTAGAAGAAAAAAACGAAAAACAAGAGAAGTAACATAAAACCTTTGCAAACAAAAACAGTCGAATCGGGATATGAATCAATATAAAACCATTACATTTGTATTTTTAAAATAGTAAAATAATATGAGAAAAACATTATTAGTGGCTATCGTAGCCTTATTGTCGGCAACAACATTTGCCCAGTTACCAAAAGTAACACTCAAAACCCTCGACGGTAAAACCATCTCGACAGAGACCCTCAGCAACGACGGAAAACCCTTTATAATAAGCTTTTTCGCTCTGTGGTGCAAACCCTGCCAAAGAGAACTGAAAGCTATTGCCGAGGTGTACGAAGAATGGCAGAAAGAGACAGGAGTAAAGCTATATGCCGTCTCTATCGACGAGGCTCAGAACATACACAAAGTGAAACCTCTGGTAGACCAGAACGAATGGGAATACGAAGTATTGCTCGACCCCAACAGCGACTTCAAACGTGCACTGGGCGTTACGATGATTCCTGCCGTGTTCATAGTCGATGGAAATGGTAAAATAGTGGATTCCCGCAACGGCTATACCGACGGCTCGGAAAACCATCTTATTGAGAAAGTCAGAGAATTGATAGGTAATAAATAAACCTCAGGCAACAATGAGATTGAACGTCAGAGTTATTGCTTTTGTTTTGGCGGTGTTTTCGTCTGCCGCCGCTTGTGTAGACACATTGGCTCAGGAGAATAGCACCACCTACTTGTCGGGGAGCATTCAGAGCGATATGCTTTTCCCGCAGGCAGATAGTGTCATCGGTACAGGTGCTGTAACGGATAAATTCCTGTCCAACACATATTTGAATCTTAATTTCGGCAGTCAATATGTCGATGCCGGTGCACGATTGGAACTGCTCAACAAGCCTCTACCCGGCTTCGAGAAAGAATTTGCCGGGGCAGGTATACCCAACTTCTACGTTACGGGAAAATTCAAAAACAACACCCTGACAGTGGGCAACTTCTACGACCAATTCGGTAGCGGGCTCATATTCCGTACATACGAAGAACGCTCGCTCGGTATCGACAACTCTCTACGCGGTGCAAGGCTGTTCTTACAACCGTATAGTGGCATACGCTTAAAGCTACTTGGCGGAGTGCAACGTGTGTATTTCAACTACGACGAGTCAAACGCTTGGGGATTCGACTTCACGCAGGGAGCAGTATGGGGTAGCGACTTAGAACTCAATATAAACGAATGGGTTAAGTATCTGCAAGATAACGATTGGAACGTAATGCTTGGGGCATCGTTTGTGAGCAAATATCAACCGAAGGAGAATATTTACAGGACACTTACACAAAAACTGA
>ERZ772926.1179-NODE-1179-length-12966-cov-6.436217_pt1 | contig 12966 bp, 14 predicted proteins | sample MGYA00511136_ERZ772926 | MGnify/ENA primary metagenome ERZ772926 (study PRJEB29015, sample SAMEA2737917) | human oral metagenome | biome: human oral; feature: human-associated habitat; material: dental | place: China | collected 2153 ... | reverse complement strand
CTCCACGAACTGCTACATCAACTCTATCACCGCTTTTCAGCATCGCACCCATCATAGTTGTTACAGTCGCAACACGCCCCGTAGCTGCAATAGCTGTAGGATAAGCATCATGACGTTTTCTAATTTCTTCTACTAAATCTGTTGTCTTTGTTACAAAAAATCTAATCTCATCATTAAAGGCTAGACCTCTGATTAAATAATCTTTCATCAAAATAAAAGTCCTTTCTAAATAATTTTCTAATTATTAGTCACTTACGATTTTTTATTATACAGGGAATAAATTAAATTGTCTATTAAGAAGAAACGTTTGTGAAAAAACCCCTTTCTTATTCAACTAAATCTCTTCAATATTTAATAGATGCCTTATTAATGTTAATCTAATAGCTTTGCATTTAAAATTTTCTACGTTTAATCATCTCAAAAAGGTATGTCCCCAATGACATACCCTCGAAAATTAATTTAGCCTACTTTTCTTTATTCATCTTGTAAAGTTCTATTATTCCTTTTAGGGTTAACTCTTCATCTACAATATCAACCGATGAGCTATATTTCGCAATAAACTTCGATAACCCACCTGTTAGGACAACTTTATAGTCCCCACCTAAATCTTTTTTTAGATGAGTTATAATATTTTCAAATTGCCCTAAAAAACCATAAAAGAAACCTGCTTGCATTTGACTCGTCGTATCCATTCCTAACGATGTAGACACTGCCTCTAATTCTATACGAGGCAGCTTTGCAGCTCGAGAGTACAGAGCTTCTGCACTTATGTTCATCCCAGGACATATTATTCCTCCACGATAATTCATCTCTTCATCAACACAATCGAAAGTTGTCGCTGTCCCTAAATCAACAATAATAGCTGGTAAATACCCTCCAACCTTTGCTCCAACTATATCAACAACCCTATCTGCCCCTAGCTTACTGCTGTAAGGTACTGGAACTTTTATTCCTGTTTTAATACCAGCAGAAACTATAATGGGTTCTTTTTTGAAATATTTTTTACTTAACAACTCTAAAGCAAACATCATTTTTGGAACAACACTTGAGATAACTACTCCATCAAAGTCTTCAAACTTAATATTTTTATCTACGAAAAAATTTCTAATAATAACATATAGTTCATCCTCTGTCTTTGTATTATCCGTTGCGATACGCCATGAACAAAGCTGTTTATAATCACTTCCAAAAACTCCAAGGACAATATTTGTATTCCCTACATCTAATGCAAAAATCATCGTTTATCTCCTAAAATTTAAAAGTCACTTTATTATATCATATTTCCTAAGAAATATTTAGTGTTAATAAAATATTTTTCTCTCACTTTTATTTGTATGAAATTTGGAGTAATTTCTATATTATAAGCTTCTAAATATCAATAGTTCTAAAAAAAATAAAGCTGAAAATATTCAGCCTTATTTCTTATATTCTATTTTCTAGCTTTAGAAAGCGATTCTCTATATTTAAGAGGTGTCACTTTAACTAATGTTTTAAAAATTCTAATAAAGTAACTTGTATCGAAGTAACCTATATAATCTGCAACCTCAGAAATAGAGAAATCAGTATTAGCAAGTAAATAACATGCATTAGAAATACGTTTATCATGAATATAATCTACAATACTAATCCCCATATCTTTGTTAAAAATTGAAGAAAGATAACTTTTATTTACACCTAGATAATCACTAACGTTATCTAGACTGATTTTTTCAGAAATTCGATCATTAATATAAGCTATGCAGTTACGAACAACAGCTTGTTTATCTTTATATTTATTTCTATCTACTAAAAGACAATAACTTCTAATTACATCTTCTGATAAATCATAGTTATCTAGTTTGTTTTTAATTTTAACCCAAAGTTCTTCTACACCTAAATAATCTTCACTATGTTGTTCAAGCGCATATCTTAATAAATCATTCATATTATAAGATTTTCTACGTTGAACATTAACTCCTTGCTCTACGTTATCTTCTTCTACACCATGGTTTCTTTGGCGAAGGTCAAACAACATATTTACACGAGAGATATTCCCATCAACAACCGCTTCAAGAATTTCGCGTTTAAATTTAACTTCGCTCTCTAAAATGCTATTTAGATAATTATTTTTTCTTGATGATGTTCTACGAACATTTTTCACACTTGAATCTTCTACTAAAACAATAGCGTCTAAAAAGTCTACATTTTCATCTTCCACCAATAATTCTACCAAATAGTTAAATTTCTTTCTCGGAGTAATCGGTAGTGAAAAATATACATCACAAATTAATTCACTAATACTTGCTCCATATTTAGTAAGCGATTCTTGGAATAATTTAGTTGGAATAAGATACTCTAAAAATGGTGTGATTAAGTAAAACTCTTCATCATTATCACTTGGAATAAATAAGCATGAAATACCAAGACCACTTTGACATTTAACTAACTTTCCTTTATGCAAACCTTCTTTTATCTTTGGTAAATTTCTTTTTAAAAATCTGCTGAAAATACTACTTAATTGTTCTTCTCCTAGGTTTAGACGAATATCTTCATCACTATATTTGTATGTTAAAACACTACCATTTAAGTCTAATATATCTTTAATACGCTCAATTTTTTTTAGCGAACTTTTCATCTCGCCTACCTCCTCTTACAAATGGATAAATTTTTTAGTCTATAGTAATATCTCTTCTTGCATTAATAATATATGAAATTACGAAAAATACTGCACTGTACGCTGCTAACATAATAATTAATGCATTAGCATTGTCAAATTTAAAAATTTCTTTAACCAAATTACGAGTTGCTTCACTTTCATAATATTTACTAAATAATGGAACATCAAACATATGGTATTTAGCCCAAGACCACTTCGTTACAGCCCACCCAGTAATGGCCTGAATAATACTCATTCCTAATAGACTCACCATAACTAATACAAGTGAAAGAATTTGTGTTTTAAATACTACACAAAGTAACACTACCATAGCAATAAAGAATATCATAGTCGCAAGTTCTGTTAAGCTTGTAATTATAAGTTGTTTCGCTACTGTTCTTCCAAAATACCCTTCTTCTAGAGTTTTATTTAATTGGTTTAGTCCTATTTTTTTGTTGAAAAATACATAGTATTTTATAGCAAAATCAAAAGCTGTTCCTAAAACAAAGAAAATAATATAGTTGATAAAACCTAAGGCTATTTTCGCTGTTAATATAGCTGAACGTGATTTTGGTCTTGTATATAAAAACTTAACAGTTCCCTTAGAATATTCTTGAGATAAATTATTCGCAAGCATTATAAGTGTAAATACTCCACCTACAGCTGCTGCGATCGTAGTTATACTTATCATTATTTTTAATGGATCGAAATTTTCTTTAAAATACGATTTTTGAAAATATCCATATGCTGCTATTATCGCAAACATAATAAGCATATATATCCAAGTTGTTATCTTTTTATAATCTTTTATAAATTCATTAAATAATAGTTTCATTACTTATTCTCCCCTCCTGTGATTTGTAGGAAACGATCCTCTAGCGATGTAGTTAATTCACGAATAGAATCTAATTCTACATTGTTAGTTACTAAGTATGTAATTACTCTTGCTTTGTCTTCTCTAGAAATATTTTCAAAAATAAATCCTTCTTCTGTTAATACATAACGAATACCTAATTCTCGAACTAAGATCTCTGCTTTTTCAACATCATAAGTTGAGATTAAAGTTTTAATTGTTTCGTCTGCTACAAGATTATCTAATTTATCATCCGCGATAATTCTACCTTTTTCAATAACGATAACTCTATCACTTACTTTTTCAATCTCATCTAATAGATGTGATGAAATTAAAATTGATACTCCTGTTGCAGCTATTTCTTTTAGCTTATTACGGAAGTCTTGAACACCTTGTGGGTCTAAACCATTTACCGGTTCATCTAGTATAAGTATTTTCGGATCATTTAATAAAGCTTGAGCTAGACCTAAACGTTGACGCATACCTAATGAATAAGTTTTTACTTTTTTTCTAATAACTTGGCTTAATCCAACAAATTCCACTAGTTCCTTCATACGAGCACGACTTACTTTTTTACCACATACGCGTGCCATTTGTTTTAGATTTGACCATCCTGACATATAGTTATAAAATTCAGGAGTTTCTATCATAGCACCTACTTCTTTAAGCATTTTTACTTTTCCTAATCCAAGTGGTTTTTCAAAACAATAAACTTCTCCCTTAGTTGTTTTTGTTAATCCAACTAACATTCGCATTATTGTTGTTTTCCCACTACCATTAGGTCCAAGAAGTCCTATAATTTCACCTTCATGCATATCGAAGCTAATATCTTCAACAATTGTCTTTAATCCTATACGTTTTTTTAAGCCTAATACTTCTAAAACAGGTTTCCTATTATCTTCATTTTTTTCTGGAAGAATTTCTTCTTCAACCTCTTGTTTTATTAAAGCTTGCTTTAATTCATTACGATCTAAAACTACTGTTTCTTCATAATCATTTTCTTGAGGTTTTCCTGACTCTTCGTTTGTCTCTACAGAATCCGTATTCGATTCTTCATGATACTTTCTTGTAAGAGTAGATTCACCTTCTATATCTACTTGTTTTCTTATTTTACTCAACAGTGCTGCATAATCTTCTGATTTTGCACCCTTATTTGTTACTTCTTCATCTCTTAATAGTTCTTTGTTTTCATCTGAATTTGTCATTATTTGTAGAAGATTCCTTTCTTATAAATTTTCTTTTATATTATATCATACTTATACTATTATTTCCATTAAATAATATATAATTATTTTTTATTTTATCAAATAAATTCCTCCCTATATTTCTGTCTCTATTTCAAAATTTCTTTTATTTTCGTTTACTCAACTTAAACTGGTTAAATAAAAAACTTTTCTAGCTATTTACTTTGTATTTAAGCTACATTTAATGTATCTTAAAATTTACATTATACTTGTACATACTAGAAAATAAAATTTCTAAACATTACTCAATATTTTTTCATATTATAATATAATTAAATTTTCAAAGAAAACCTATATTTGTTCTTACAATGCTCTCCTATAATTTAAGAATTTAATTTCTTTTTCAGAAATTATACTATTAACTTTTATATAAAAAAATGATGATTATACTTTATCGATATAATCATCATTTCTTCTATGATCTTATTTTTATTAAATTCTTATAGAAAAACGGCAAATCTTCCAAAGAATATAAGGAACTAATGTTAAACTTATCGCTAACGATAATATGCCGTTCATTCTAAATGTTTCGGAAAGAATTATTAAAGAAAATGCTATTGCCCCTATTAATAAAATTAGATACCCTAAAACTTCTACCTTAGCGACAGAGAAAAATATCCCTTCTCTCTCAACATTATGTCTTTTGTATACTTTACACATAATTATTGCAAATACCGTCAACACCCCTAACCATAAATATATATAACCCGGTTGCTCATATTTGAAATAGTAGAATATCGGTATGTATCTTGGATTAAATGCAGCAAGATTCTCCAACCACCTCTCTTTTCCTAGCGCTCTCATTACCAATTCCATAAAACCTAGCAAATAGCCATACGATGTTAGAGTTGGAATGTATAAAGCGCTCATACTCAATATGCTTCCACAAAAACTAGCAAAAATTGCACCTAGTAGTATTAACCCTATTCCTAAATAAAATGTTTTTGAATATGCACTAAAAGCATTACTGATATTATAAATATCGCCTAGTACACTTGCTTTTACAATAAATATACTTGCTATTCCTACTAATAGGAAAGCAACTAGTAATATTAGTAAACTTAAGATAAGTTTTGCGAAATATACTCTCTCCTTTTTAAATGGCAAACTCGAAACAAATTTCCCAAAGCTTGTATGATACTCCGCCCCAAATATTAATAGTACAATCAAGGTTGTTAGTATATAGTACCCTATATTTGTATCTATTGTATAAAGAGTTTCTTTAATTTCTAATTTATCTTTCCCTAAATTCTCTTTTGCAAAGTCAAAAATTTTAATTTGACTATAGCTCATAACTGGTGGATAAATTTTATTTAATTCTACTTTAAGCTTCACATACTTTTCACTTTCTGGCTGTTCTGCCAAGAGTTCTCGATATTTCTCCGTATATTCCAACTCTTCTTTTGTTAGATACTTTTTATATTCTTCATGATAATCACTATAAGCAAAGTTTAACTTAGTTTGAGGAGTATAAAAAGGTTCTCTTCTAAATATAGGATATTCTGTTAAATATGCACCTACAGCATATCTATGCAAAAGATAATCATAACTTTCTTTTGAAATTTTCCCATTGTAACTATCTATATAGTTATGTTTCTCTATATCTATCTTTTGATATTGTTGATTTTTTTCCTCTTTATTGTTCAGTTCACTAACTTTTTCACGAGCCGCAACTCCGATATTTTTTTCAAATTCATAACTAGCAATCTCACGTTTAAGTCCATTCAACTGCTTAGATGCTGTCAACGTTGTAAAAAGTGTAAATCCTAATAATAAAATAATTATGGCAATAGAATATTTTTTCAAATAAATTCTCATGATTTTCAAAATATCTCTAATCATTTTCTGCTCCTCCTTTATTATTTATAATAAATATATCTTCTAAAAGAACTGGCAGTTCATCACATTGTAATGGTGCACTTTCTTGTATTAAATCTATAGTTTCTTCAAAGCTACCGCGTACTAATACTACATAGACTCTACCTATATTACTTACTATTCTCACACTATCTAAATTAGCAAACTCGTCTGGAATCTTATCTTCGTACACCAGTTGATATTTGCTATACGCCATCTTATCAACCTCTTTACCATATTTACCTGTTGTATCTATGTATATAATCTTATCACTAATATTTTCTAAATAATCTAACTGATGGCTACTTACCAGTATCCCGACACCACTATCTTGAGCTTCTATAATATAATTAATAATCAGTTTTATATTTATTATATCTATTCCGTCTAATGGCTCATCTAATAGTAGAAAGTTTGTTTTGCAGGCTAAACCTAAAATCACTCCAAAAATCACCGTCTGACCTTTTGAGAGTTCTGTTACTTTTTTATTTAAAGAAATTTTATTTTTTTCTAACTCTTTTTTAAAAAATTTTTCATCAAAATTATCATAAGCTAGCGCGTAGTATTTTATAATATTTTTCATCTTTGTATATTTAAAATAATCGAACTTATCAGGAATATAAATTATATTACTTTTCAAATTATTTTGTTCTATGTTAACACCATCTATAGTAATTTCTCCCGTATCCAACTGATAAATTCCAGTTATTAATTTTAGAAGTGTTGTTTTCCCGCTACCATTTCTTCCTACTAAAGAAACAACTTCTCCACTTTTAACTTCTAAATTAATATTATTCAAAACTTCTTTCTTTTCAAATTTTTTACTCAGATTTTTGATTTCTAACTTCATAGCTTTCAACCTCCTTATACCTTGATATAACTTTTTCTTCCAATTTTTCTTTTGACAATCCTATAAAACGCCATTCTAATAATATTTTTTCCAAAATCATTTCTAATTTTTTCTCACTAGCTTTTTCCATATTTATTTCTCCATAAATACTTCATCTATTTTTTTTATCAAATCTTCTTTTGTAATTCCACAAATTTTTGCCTCTCTCACCAATTCTTCTAATAAAGTATCTATTAGCTCATAATTAGGTTTTATGGCATCCAAATTTTCTGTTATAAACGTACCACGTCCAACAATTATTACTATTATTTTTTCTTTTTCTAACTCTTGATATGCTTTTTGAATAGTACTAATATTAACATTTAAAATTTTAGCAAATTCTCGAATCGATGGCATTTTATCATTTTCTTTTAACATTCCTTTTGTTATTAATTTTTTTGTTTCATCTACAACCTGTTTGTATAAAGGCTTCTGCGAACTACTGTCTAATTTAAACATAATTTACCTCCTTCCAGTTATAAAAATCCTAAGTGTATTGTTTTTTACCATACACTTCTCACACTTTAAGTGTACCACATAGAACCACACATTTCAAGTTATTTATAAATATCTTTATTTATGGTATAATTAGCACGAGGTGATTGCTATGAAACATGCTCTTAGAAAAAAGTTTCTACATATTAGAAATAATCTTGATACAACATACCAAATTCAAGCAACAGAAAAAATATTCAAAACATTAGAAGAAAGTGATATTTTTAAAAATTCGCAAAAAATATTTATTTATATTGGTTTTGGAAGTGAAATTCAAACAGAATATCTTATTAAAAAATATATAAACAGTAAGGAAATCTTTGTACCTAAAATAGTAAACCGTACTATGAATTTGGTGAAAATAAATACTTGGGCTGACCTGTCTGTAGGTCATTTCAATGTTCTCGAACCTATACAAAATGACTTCTATACCGAGGGGATAGATCTTGTTATTACACCATCGATTGTTTTTGATAAAAACGGCTATCGTCTAGGATATGGTAAAGGATATTACGATAAATATTTTAGTAAAAATAAATATAAAACTAGCATTGGTTTATCTTTTGAGAAACTACTTCAAGAAGAAATTCCTAAAGAAAAACATGATAAAAATGTCGATTTAATTATTACAGAAGAAAGGATTATTGCTATTAATGAAAAGCATAGTAGTAACTACTAGTGTAAAAACAAATAACGAACTTAATGAAAAAGCTCATAATATTACAAAATTTCTTAATTTGGATTATATCCCTCGTAACAAAAGAACAATTAAACAATTATTAACACAAACTGATGGTGTCATAGTCGTTTATAAAACTAAACTTAGTTATTTTGAAGGTGATAAAGAACTTTTCTTTCATTTAGATACTAGTGCTTTGAAGATAAAAAATAATGATAATGAACCTTTGATAGAAATAATAGGTAATGAACAGCAAAACATTTTGGATTGTACAATGGGGCTTGCTGGCGATAGTATTATTCTTAGTTACTATGAGCACAAAGTTACGGCTCTTGAAAAGAATAAAATTATTTATTTAATCGTAAGCAATGGTCTGAAAAACTATATTTCTCATGATGAAAAAATAAACTCCTCTATGAGAAGAATAATCACGCATAATATTGATAGTGTTAAATTTTTAAAAAACTATCCTGATAATTCTTTCGATATAGTTTATTTTGATCCTATGTTCTCTCATAATATAGAAGAATCAAAAAACTTAGCTAGCATTGAAACACTGGCAAATCAAGATTTTCCTACTGCTGATTTTTTGACTGAAGCCAAACGCGTTGCTAAAAAGAAAGTTATAGTAAAAGCTCACTTTAAAGATAATATTTTTGAAAAATTTAACTTTATTCGCTTAATGCGTAAAAATACTAAATTTCACTATGGCTATATCGACACTAATACAGAAAAAACCAAGAACTAAGTCTATAACTTAATTCTTGGTTTTTCGTTTTTCATTTCTTTTGTGGTTAAATACCCATCATATCCTGTAATTTCTTTAAAATCACGATATAAAGAGTTCTCTTCTGACTTTGCACGAACAATAGATTTAAAGTCTTTATAAACCTTTTTATACTCTTCTAACTCTACTCCTTTTAGATAACATTCTTCTATAGTATCTAAAAATTTAATAATAATAGTTATCTCGTCAGATGTATATAATGTGTAATCTATAGGATAATCAAATTCCATATATCTTTACCTATTCAAAAGTATATCCAACACCACGTACAGTTCTCAGATTTTTATCATAACCAATTTTTCTAAGCTCCTTACGTAATCCTGAAATATAAACTTCAATAGCATTGATTGTTGTTTCAGAATCAACACCCCAAACACGATCAAATATTTCTTCTTTTTCCAAAACAATATTATTATTAATCACAAAGAACGATAGCAATTCTAAATACTTTCCTTTAATTGTATCTAGTGTGCCTGTTGCCGCACTAACAAGTTCATTTTTCAAATCTAACACAAGATCTTTATATGTCACTTCGTTTTCAGCTTTAAGATTACTCTCCCTTTGTAATAAATTAGAGATTGTAGTTGTTAAAAGAGAAGCATCCGCTACACGTGGAAGATACTCTGTTACTCTATGTTTCATCACTCTTGCTTTTTCTTCTGTAGATTCAGCAATAGTAAGCACGATAACTGGTATTTTAAGCTCTTTATCTTCGCGGATATAGTCTAATAAATCTAATCCACCTTTCCCAGGTAGGATACTATCAGCGATTACAAAATCATAAATATTATTGTCTATAAGTTTCTGTCCATCAAGCCCATTATAAGAAACATCTACATCAAATTTATCTGCAATAGCAGCTTTCAGTGATGAAGCTAAAAATTTATCATCTTCTACAATAAGTGCTTTAAGCATTAATAACTCCTCCTTTTATTTTTTATTTACCTTAGGATATTATTTTATAACTTTTCCAAAGAAAATACAACTAAAAAGTAAGATATATTTTACCTTTTTTTTAATATTTTAAGGAAAAGCAGTGCATAAGAAATTATAATCCCAAATAACACTCCTCCACTATCAATCAAAACATCGATAAAGTTACCATCTCGCCCTATTACAAATGTCTGATGAAACTCATCACTTACCGCATAAGAAAAACAAAATAAAAAACTAGTAAAAAAAGTTGTTTTAAATTGTATTTTTTCTTTTCCTATTCGAAATATATTAGAAAAATAAGCAAAGGCGAAAAAACCTAGAATTGCATATTCGCTAAAATGGCCTAACTTTCTTACAAACAAGTTACTAGCGAACTTTGTTGATTCTATTCCAGGCTTGTTAGAAAATAAAAATATACAAATGCAAACTAAGATTAGCATTGCTAATGAAAAGTATTTTTTATATAAAATTCTAATAAAAATTTCTCCTTTAATAATTATTTTATATTCTTCTTTCTACTCTAATCATACCATATTATCAAAACAAATGATATTAATTATAAGTAAAATAAACAAAAAAAATACTTTTTCTTTTTAAAAAACTTTCAAGAATTAAGAAAATAAATAGTGTTTTCAATGTTTTACAGATATATTTACACTAATTACTGATTTACTATCTTAATTTAATATTAAAAATTTAAAATTTTTTAACAAAAAATATATTTTATATGATATAATAGAAGAAAACGAATACAAAATTTGGAGGTCTATTATTATGCCAAGAATAGTTGCTAGAGGAATTAAAAAAGAAGACTTGAAAAAAGTTAGCGCAGAGCTTTTTGATACTATTGCAGAAATTATCGATCGCCCTCGCGGTGCTTTCACTCTTGACTTAGTTGAAAGTGTTGCTATCTTAGACGGAGAAGAAATTAGCCGCGCTAATATCGAAATTGGTTGGGTTGCTCGCCCTGTAGAAGTTTGTGAAAAAGTTGCAAACGCAGTTGGCGAAATTATCAAGCCATTAGGATACGAAACTGTTATGGTTTCATTCAAGAGCATTGACTTAGCATACGAATTTACTTTTACTAAATAATAAAAATACGAGAGTATAACTTATTACCATTATACTCTCGTATTTTTTTATCGTTAACTTTTCATATATAAATTTTAAAATTAATTAACTTTTTGACTCTTTTGCAATCCATTTTTTATTTACTATCTGGAAACCTATATACTATTATTAATATCGTCTTTCTATATTTGGTAATATTTTTTGATTTAATTATTTTTTCTATTTTCCCATAAATTAGTATCTATCCATATAAAATAATAATAATCTCTATATTCCCCCCTCTAGTTCTTCATAAAGATATATGTCTACTTTTCTTATTTTCTCTATAAGTAAATTTATTGATTATACTTATTATACCTATATAATTTTTTAAAAAAATTATTGAAAATTCTATAAAAATATAATATATGTACTTTATTTTTTATTAAATTTAAAAACTCTTTTCCAAAAAAAATCTAAAAGATAGTGATAATCTCTTTCAATTAAATCGTTTTTATGTTATATTTAGTATAAACAAAATTAAAAAACAATTTAACTAAACTAATTTTTGTTAAATTGTTTATATATAAGGAGAACAATAATGAAAACAAATAAGCTATTAAAATCTAGCCTGAGTGTTGCTTTTGCGTTAACAGTTACTTCTGTAACAGCTGCAGCTTGGCCTTCTTCACCTACCCACAGTATCGCTAAAGCTGATTTCGGAGATACTGCCGCCTCAGAAAAAACAAAAGGTGAGTTAAAAAAACTAATAGAGGAAATCTTTAACGATAATAATATTACCAATCGTTATTTAGGAACAACATTTTTCCACAAAACTTCAAACTTCCCATACTATCACGTAACTTTTGAAAATCACTCTGTTCCTGAGGACGTAATTGATACAACTCCATGGTACAATATGTGGGGAGAAGCTGCAGAGGCTAAAGCTAAGCTAGACGCTAATTCTTTTACTGAAAAAACTGCTAGAAATGCTATTAATACCCTTAATTACTATACACAACTTTATAATTTTGATATTAATCATGAACTAAAAAATGATGGTTTTTATACTACTACTGACTTTAAAACTCCTACTATGATTCAATCGTATAGTGATGGACAACAAAACTTTTATAGCAAAGTTAAAGATAATAACGATGATATCAAAAATCTATTTAAAGACAACCTTATTGGTATTTATAAACAAGGGCAAGATATTGAACTGAATCTTGTCGCTAATCCCAATAAAGTTACAAAAATAATTAGTTTTTCTGTTAATAAAGTGTCTTCTATAGAACCTAAAATCAATCTAGGTCCTACTCCTCAAGATCAAAGACAAATTGCCTTTAGTATTCCTGGAGAATTAAAAGCTGAACAACTGGTTATTACTAATATGGTTTATCTAGACCAAAATGGTACTAAAAAAGAAACAGGACCTTTCGCATTGGATATAAATTACAAAAATGTTGTATCAAAAGGTAATACCATACCTAAATATAGAGAAAAACTAAATGAAAAAATCCAGAATTGGATAGATCGTG
>ERZ772926.1177-NODE-1177-length-12975-cov-8.366176_pt1 | contig 12975 bp, 10 predicted proteins | sample MGYA00511136_ERZ772926 | MGnify/ENA primary metagenome ERZ772926 (study PRJEB29015, sample SAMEA2737917) | human oral metagenome | biome: human oral; feature: human-associated habitat; material: dental | place: China | collected 2153 ... | reverse complement strand
CGTGCCTCGGCGACCGCGCCTGCACGCGGCTTGTTTTTGGAAAGCGTCGTGTATTGAATACGAAGGATTTATTCCCCAGAAAGGCGCGGATGTGTTATAATGAATCGAGTGCACGATGTCTGCTTTTTGAATATTATACACTTCCCTGCCATAAAAACGGCCGATAGGTTTAGCCTTCGGCTCGATTTTTTAGGATTCATAGTAGACAGCGTGTAACAACAGTCATTATATGGATGGTGAGAAGATGAAAGTCACGGAGAAGGATTTGGCGGATGTCGCTGTCCTGTCGCGCCTCTCGATTGCAGAGGGGGAGAGGGAAAAGTATCTTGGGCAGCTCGACGCCTTTTTGCAGTATGTCGAGAACCTTGACGGTGTCGATACGGCAGAGGTTCAGCCGACGACGTATGCCCTGCCGATGCAGAATGTCTTTCGTGCCGACGAGGTGAAGCCTTCGCTCGCACGAGAGGCGGCGCTTTCCAACGCGCCTTTGGCGGACGATGGCTATTTCAAAGTGCCGAAGATTCTGGAAGGCTGAGGAGGAACCTAGGTGAAACTTTACGACAAGGCAGCGCATGAGCTTCATGATTTGCTGCAAAAGAAAGAAATCTCCTCGACCGAACTGACGAAGGACGTGTTCGCACGCATGGACGAGATCGAGGGAGAAGTCGGGGCGTATTTGACGCAGACACGAGAGACGGCGCTCTTACAGGCAGCAAGCGCTGATGAGAAGATCGCGCGCGGCGAGCGGATCGCTTTTTTGGAGGGCATCCCCGGCGCGATCAAGGATAACATCTGCACGAAGGGCGTCAAGACGACGTGCGCTTCTAAGATTTTGGAGAATTTCGTACCTCCCTACGATGCAACGGTCATGGAAAAGATCGCCGCAGAGCATCCTGTCATCTTAGGAAAACTCAACATGGATGAGTTCGCGATGGGCGGTTCGACAGAGAATTCCGCTTATCAGAAGACGCACAATCCGTGGAATCTCGACTGCGTGCCCGGCGGCAGTTCGGGCGGCAGCGCGGCGGCGGTCGCTGCAGGTACGGCCATCTGGGCGCTCGGTTCCGATACGGGCGGCTCGATTCGCCAGCCAGCGTCGTTCTGCGGCGTCGTCGGCATGAAGCCAACGTATGGCCGCGTCTCGCGCTATGGTCTCGTCGCCTATGCGTCGTCGCTCGACCAGATCGGCCCCGTGACGCGCGATGTGACGGATTGTGCGCATGTGCTGAATGTCATCGCTGGACACGATGCAATGGATTCGACCTCCAGCACCGCGCCCGTGCCCGATTATACGAAAGCGCTGACCGAGGATGTGAAGGGACTCAAGATCGGTCTGCCGAAGGAATACTTCGTCAAGGGCATGGACGCCGACGTAGAAAAGGCGATCCGCAAGGCGATTGCGGATTTTGAGGCGATGGGCGCTGAGGTCACGGAAATCACTCTGCCGCATACGGATTATGCGATTTCGACGTATTACCTCATTGCGCCGGCGGAAGCCGCGACGAACCTTGAGCGTTACGACGGTGTGAGCTACGGTGCACGCGTCGATGGCGCGGACATCGTTGAGATGATGACGAAGACGCGCAGCGAGAAGTTCGGCGAGGAGGTCAAGCGCCGTATCATGATCGGCAACTACGCACTTTCTGCTGGCTATTATGATGCGTACTATCTCAAGGCGCTGAAGGTGCGCACGCTCGTGCAGCAGGATTTCACCGACGCCTTCAAAAAGGTCGATGTCATCATGGCGCCGACAGCGCCGACGCCGGCTTTCAAGATCGGCGAGATGGTTTCCGACCCGCTGAAGATGTATCTGCAGGATATTTGCACCGTGCCTTTGAACCTCGCAGGTCTGCCAGGCATTTCCGTGCCCTGCGGCTACTCGGCGAAGGGCATGCCCATCGGTCTGCAGATCATCGGCAAGGCGCTGGCGGAGGAAACGATTCTGCGCGCCGCCTACGCTTATGAGCAGGCGCATTCCTTCCATGAGGACAGGGCGGAGATCGGAGGGACGAAGGCATGAATTACGAAGCAGTCATCGGTCTTGAGATTCACAGCGAGCTCAAGACGAACACGAAGATTTTCTGCGGCTGCGCCACGAAGTTCGGCGCCGAGCAGAATACGCATGTCTGCCCCGTTTGCCTGGGGCTGCCCGGCGTCCTGCCCGTGCTTAACAAGCGCGTTGTCGAGTTCGCCATCAAAGCGGGTCTTGCACTCAACTGCACGATCAACAAGTACAGCAAATTCGACCGAAAGAACTACTACTATCCCGATCTGCCGAAGAACTTCCAGACTTCGCAGTACGATCTGCCGATTGCTGAGCATGGTTACGTCGATATTGAGACGGAGAACGGCACGAAGCGCATCCGTATCCTGCGCATCCACATGGAAGAGGATGCGGGAAAGCTTGTCCATTCGGGCGCTACGATCACGGATTCTTTGACATCGAACGTCGATTACAACCGCACGGGCGTGCCTCTCATCGAGATCGTTTCCGAGCCGGACATGTCGACGCCCGAGGAAGCGCGCGCCTACATGGAGAAAATCAAGTCGATCCTCGAATACATCGACGTTTCCAACTGCCGCATGGAAGAGGGAAATCTGCGCGCCGACCTCAATATCTCGCTTCGTCCCGCAGGAGAGAAGACGCTTGGCACGAAGGCGGAGATGAAGAACATCAATTCCTTCAAGGCGGTTGAGGACGCTCTTTCCTACGAGATTGAGCGCCAGGAGGAAATCCTCGAAGACGGCGGTCATATCGTGCAGGAAACGCGCACATGGGATCCTGAGCGCGGCGTCACGAAGTCCATGCGCTCGAAGGAAGAGGCGCATGATTACCGCTACATGCCGGAACCGGATCTCGTACCCATCGTGACCACAGAAGAAGAGATCGAGGCGTATCGCAAGGGTCTGCCCGAGCTGCCCGATGCACGCCGCGAACGCTACATGAAGGAGTTCGGCCTGTCGGCTTACGATGCGGGCATTATCACGGCGTCGCGGGCGATGGCGGAATACTTCGAGGCTTGCCTTGCGGGTGGCGCCGACGCGAAGAGCGCGGCGAACTGGATTATGGGCGACCTCGCGAAGAACCTCAATGCCGAGGGCAGGACGATCGAGGAATCGCCGGTCGAAGCCTCACGCCTCGCGCAGATGCTCGCGCTCATCGAAAAGGGCACGATCTCGTCGAAGATTGCCAAAAAGGTTTTTGCTGAGATGTGGACGTCGAGCGATGCGCCCGAGAAGATCGTTGAGGACAAGGGACTCGTGCAGATCACGGACACGAAGGCGATCGAGGCGATCGTCGACGCCGTCATCGCCGCCAATCCGAAGCCTGTCGCCGACTACAAGAGCGGCAACAAAAAGGCGCTCGGCGCTCTCGTCGGTCAGGTTATGAAGCAGTCAAAGGGAAAGGCGAATCCGCAGATGGTCAACCAGCTGCTGGCAGATAAGCTGAGCTGATAAAGTGTTTGAAGGGGCAGTGCATGAGTCGGATCTGACTCATGCACTGCCCTTTCTTTTTACAGCAAGTCGTTTCGGATGAGTTTTGTGACTGCTTCTACATGTGAGGTTTGCGGGAACATGTCTACCGGCTGTATTTCCCTTGCCGAATATCCGAGTTTTGCCAAAATCGCTAGATCTCTCGCCAGCGTTGCGGGATTGCATGACACATAGACAATGCGGTCGGGGCGCATGCCGGCGAAGGTTTTCAAAACGGTTTCCGTACAGCCGGCGCGCGGCGGATCGACGACGATGACATGGGGACGAATGTTTTCGTGGCAGAGGCGCGGCATGAGCTCTGTGGCGTCGCCGACGAGGAAGGCGGCATTCTTTATGTGATTGTCGCGTGCGTTCTTCTTCGCGTCCTCAATCGCCGGCTTGACGATCTCGATGCCATAGACGCGATGCGCTTTCTGTGCAAGGAAGAGCGTGATGGTTCCCGTACCGCAGTAGGCGTCGATGACGGTCTCTTTGCCGCTGAGGTCGGCGTATTCAAGCGCCTTTTCGTAGAGGACGGCGGCTTGCTCCGTATTGACTTGAAAAAAAGATCGCGCCGAGATGGAAAAGCGCAGTCTGCCGATGCGGTCGGGAATCGTCGGCTTTCCCCAGAGGAGTTTCGTTTCGCGCCCCAATATGACATTGTTGCGGTACGTTTGGATATTCTGCTGCACGCTCTTGAGATTCGGCACGCGCTCTCTGAGAAGGCGCGTGATTTCTTTTGCTTTGGGCAGATCCTTCGTCGCCGTGACGAGGACGACCATGGCCTCGCCGTTTTCTCCGATGCGGCCGACGATGTGGCGCAGGACGCCCGTGTGGCGATCTTCATCGTAGACGGGAATGTGCAGGCGCTCGACAATCTCGCGCATGACGTTGACGATGGTGTTGTTGCCGTCCTTTTGAATCCGACAGTCCCGCGTGTCGATGATGTCATGCGAGCCTTTGGCAAAGCAGCCGATGACGGTCTTTCCGCGCTTTTTGCCTACGGGAAACTGCATCTTGTTGCGGTAGAGCCACGGCTCTTTCGCACCTAAGACGGGCAGCACCTCGATGCCGGAAAGTCCTCCGATGCGCTCGACTGCATCGACGACCTGCTGACGCTTCCAATGCAGCTGCCCTCCGTAGGAGAGGTGCTGCAGCTGACAGCCGCCGCATGAGTCGTAAATCGGACAAGGAGGCTCGACGCGTTCGGGGCTTTTCTCCAAGACCTCTACAAGTTTTCCGCGTGCATACGTTTTCTTGATCTCGTCGATGCGTGCGAGCACGCGCTCGCCAGGCAGGGCGTCAGGCACGAAGACGGTGAAGTCTGCTGCGCGTCCCACGCCCTCGCCGCTCGTGCCGAGCGTTTGGATGGTGATTTCGTATTTTTTTCCCTGCTGCACGGGGATTTCTTTTTTCATCGCTTCTCGTTCCTTCGATTTCGTCGAATATCCACGTCTCAAACGCTGCATGCATCAATGTCCACCTTCTCCAAGAGTTCCGACGGTTTTTTGAGCAATACCTTGGCGCCGCTTTCTATAAGCTCCTTCTCGGGACGGAAACCCCAGAGAACGCCGATGGGCAGGAATCCCGCGCGTACGGCGGTTTCCATATCGACCGAGGTGTCGCCCAAGTAAGCGACCTCCTCGGGCTTTGCTCCCAGAGCTGCGGCAATCTCCAGAGGAACACTCGGATCGGGCTTCTTCGGATGACCGATTCGGCCGCCGATCACCTCGTCGAAGGTGTTCTGTCCGAAGAGCATCTTCACGATGGTCTGTGCCGCGTCGTTATGCTTGTTCGTGCAGACTGCCAATGGTATGTGGCGTTTCTTCAGCTCTGCAAGAATTTCTTGCACGCCTTGATAGGGGTGTGTCTTTCGGAGCAGATGTTCCTTGTAGATCGCCTTGTATTTCGCGAGGGCTTCTTCGACAAATTCGGCAGAGGCCGCCTGCTCTTTCGGCAACGTACGCTCTATGAGCTTCCTGGAGCCATTGCCGACGAAATAACGGTACTTTTCGACCTCGTGCGTGGGAAAGCCATAGCTTTCCAGCATGAGGTTCACGCTGTCCGCCAAATCCTCCAAGGAGTCGATGAGCGTGCCGTCGAGGTCGAAAATCACAGCTTTATATTGCATGGAAACCACCTTTCTGCCTTCGTGTTGAACATGTAGCTGCGCGTCTTGCATGAACCCGGTCGATGGGACTGCGCCTTTGGCTTGGCATCTTGGGACTTCACGCTAAACTTTTGCTCTTTTCCTTATTCGCGCAAAGCCTCCTTTTCCCTGCAAAGAGAGAAGCTGCTGCATGAGCTGGATCGGACGGCAGCTTTACGAAATCGCCGCTCTGGATGCAGATTCTTGTGGACTTGCTTGATTGCAATAGCAAATCGGTCGATTGCAATAGCAAGTTGGACAGATTCCCGAAAAATATTTCTTGCAAAATTTCCGAAGATGCGGTATACTACGTATCCAAGCTGGGAAGGTTCATAAGAGTCTTTTCAGCATGCGCTTCATGTGCATGCCAACGGGGACGTAAAGGTTTCGACGGGGGTAGATGGTGCATGGGCAGCGAGCCGGGGGTTCACCATCCCGTCAGCAAGGTGAAACTTTTATTTAAACATAAAAGCAAACGAAGACTACGCTCTGGCGGCTTGACGCCAGCCTCTGTCCGCTTGGCTCCCGCCTGAGCGGATAAGAGGACAACTGCGGGATACCTGAGAGTTGATTTTCGCAGGCTCAAAAGGGAAATTTTTGCGGAATCGGATGACGGAAGCCTGTCTGCGGGCGTCTGGATTCTTAAATAAAAACACAGACTGCGCTCGGAGAAGCCGATGAAACAATGCTTTCGGACAGGAGTTCGATTCTCCTCGTCTCCACCAGAGGAAAAGCGGTAGAGCCGCTGAAATAAAGAAGAGGACGCTTGCGGCATTCGTACCGCAGACGTCCTCTTTTCGTGTTTGTACATCGGCTTCAGTGATCGACGTGTAGGGGAGAGCCCCTCTGTTCATTCATGGGCATTCTACTTCTTTTTCTTTTCCAACAGGGCAAAGAAATCAGAAATCTCCATCGGCCGGTGGAAGTAGAAGCCTTGGATGTAGTCGCAGCCCGCTTCGAGGACGGTCTGAAGTTCCTGATCTGTCTCGACGCCTTCGACGCAGACCTTTTTGCCAAACTTATGACAAGAGTAGACGATGCTCGATATAAAGTCGCTGCTGTTTTTGGAATATGCCATTTCTTTCATCAAGCTGCGATCGAGCTTTACGATGTCGGACGGGTGCTTCAAGAGAAGTTCCAAGGAGGAATATCCTGTGCCAAAGTCGTCGAGCGCGAGACGAATGCCGAGGTCGCGGCACGCTTCAATAAAGGTCTGCAAAGTGGCGGGGCTTTCGTTGTAGTTCGTTTCCGTGAGTTCTGCGACGAGATTTTTGCCGTCCATTTCGTGACGGACAAGGGTCTGACGCATGAAGGGCAGGAAGTCGGGGTCGAGCACTTGATGATAACTGACGTTGAAGTTTAGGGAAAAATTCGGATTCGTACGGCGTATGCGCTTGGCATGGATGACTGCCTGTTCGAAGATCCAGCGTCCGACAGCGCGGATTTGTTGAGTGCGCTCCAAGATGGGGATGAATACGGCGGGCGAGATGTTCGTGCCCTCGTGGGACCAGCGGCACAGAAGTTCGCCGCTGACGATGCCGAAACCGTCGGTGGTGACCGTTGGCTGGATGACCGTGCGGAAGTTGGCGCAACCATGCTCGACATCCTCATTGATGGCGAGCAGGAAGCGGCTGAGGTTTTTGCGCGTTTCGAGATTCTTTGAGGAGAAAAGAACATAAGGCTCATCGGGGGATTCTTTTGCGAGATCCAAGAGGCTCAGCATGTTAGCTATGATCTCATCACATGCCGTATCGCTCGGTATGTCCTCCATCAAGGCGAGAGAAGAGGGCGTTTGTACAGCAAGACCGTAGATGGCATAGAGATTCCTCACCGTCAAACTGATGAATTCGAGTATCGTCCTCGGATCTTCAGTGATGCTGGGCGAAAGGATTGCGAGGAAGCGCAGACCGTCGAGGCGGTAGATCAGAAGACCGTCGCGGAAGCGGTTCGTGAGCCCGGCTGCGATGTCCTTGAGGAGTGCGTCGGAATGGCTTCGGCCGTGCATCTCGTTGATTTCGCGGAAGTTGTTCAAGCGGAAGCCGATGAAGGAAAGGGACGGATATTCCTTCTGCAGTTCCTGCAATTTGATTTCCGCGCCTTTCTCGCGTGCAAATCCTGTGATGGGATCAACGACAAAATCGAGTGCGAGGCGCGAGATGCTGCCGGAGAAGAATAGGGGGTTCTCGCGTGTCGAATCCCATTTGAGGATGCCGCAACAACGAATCCAGAACTCGTTTCCTTTATGATCGGTCACACGGTAGCGCAGATCATGGGTATCGCGCTTGCTTTTGATGATGTCGGCAATGTCCGCTCTGTATGTGGCGAGATCATTGGGACGATGGATTCGACTTTCCCATTTTTTGAGAAAGTTCTTGACAACGTTGCTCTTGAAAGCAAAAGTTTCGCGCATCTGGTCGTTGATGTAGAATAGGTTCGATTGCATGTCGCCGAAGTAGATGTATTGGTCGGCGAGTTCAATGGAATCGAGGAAACTTGGGAAGTCGAAGCGATTCTCTCGAAGGAAGGTGGAGAGAGCTCCCTTGTCGGCATCGGCATCGATTTCTGCAGCAACGCCGCCCGTGCTGCGCAAGAGATCCCTCATGCGGATGATGCGCATTGCAAAGCGCCCGACAAGGTACAACGCTGCTGTGAGATCACGAACTTTTTCCCAATCAGGAACATCGGAGATGATGATGCCTGATGGTTCGCCATCCTTGAAGAGGGGGACAGCGGATAGGGAGTAAAGACCGAGCGAGGTGAAGCACTGGCTGGCAAGAGGGTGTTTAGCAGCAATCGTCTGCGTATCCTTATAGAGAATGCACTTGCCGTTCATCAATTGATCATACGTCAAGGCGACAGCAGCGCGCACGAGGTCGCCCTCAGGCTGCCTGTATGGTTCCATATCATTTGAACTCCAAGTGTAGGCGGGCGTAGAGCGCTCATCCAAGGGTTCGATAATCATGATACGATGCAATGCAAAGATATCGCCCATATACTGAAAGAGCGAGTGGATGCCTTCGTCAGATTCTTCCGTATCGACGATCTTTTTCAAAAAAGCCGCAGAAAGTTCGCTTTTTTCACAGAATTCATCAAGCCATTCCAAAACGGAGTTCATGATTCTTCCCAACTCCTTTGTAGCGTTTTTGGGAATTGCTGATAAATTTAGTACAGCCATCTGGATGCATCTTTTCTGCCTGCTCTGCATTGACAAATCTTCACCGATCTGACAGACTTCGTTTATCAGAGCTCCCTTTACTATATGATGTTATTATACATGAAATCTCACTATTCGTCTATTGTTTATAGGAAAAAAGTTCATGTTTTGGAATTTTTGAATCGCACTTCGTTTTTAAAAGCAGTGCGATGGACTTTGGTGTGTGTTTTCGATCAACCGCGTATTCATGCAGGGAAAAAGAAGCTTTTCGCGAATAAAAAAAGAGCAATAGTTCGACAATAGCAGAAAGGTGATACCTATGCAATATAAAGCTGTGATCTTTGATTTAGACGGTACCCTTGTTGATTCCTTGGCTGATCTTTCGGACAGCGTGAATCTCATGCTGGAAAGTTACGGCTTTCCGACACATGAGATGGAACAGTACCGTTATTTCGTCGGTAATGGCTCGAAAAAGCTCATGGAGCGTACCTTGCCGAGGGATAAGGCGGCGTCCGCCGAATTTGTTGAGGAAGCGCTCGTGAAATACAAGGCGATCTACAAGGAGCGCCTTCTGGAAAAAACGCGTCCCTACAATGGCGTACGGGAACTTCTGGCAGAATTGAAGAGTCGTGGCATTCCCTTGGCAGTCTGCACGAACAAGCATAATGATGCGGCGTTGACCATCGTGAAGATTCTTTTTGCACCTGGTACCTTTGAAGAAGTGCTCGGCGATCGCCCGGGTTTTCCGAAGAAGCCCAATCCTGCGACCCCATTGGAAATCGCTTCACACCTTGGCGTGAAGCCTGATGAGGTGGCTTATTTGGGCGACACCTCGGTTGACATGGAAACCGCTGTGCACGCGGGATTTTTGCCTGTCGGTGTCCTCTGGGGATTCCGTCCCGAAGAGGAACTTGTGAAAAACGGCGCGAAAGTCTTGCTCAAAGCACCGTTGGAGCTCTTGGAAAAAGTGGAGTTTTGAATAGCTATCGGACGATTGAAGGAAAGAGAAGCAATGAGAAAAGAAATTCCCGTGCAACAGGGCGAAAAATATGAAATCACAATCAAGACCCTTGGCGCGAGCGGCGAGGGCGTGGGGCGTGTCGCCGATTTCACTGTATTTGTGCCCGGCGCTTTGCCTGGCGAGCGCGTGCTCGTGCGTATCGACGAGGTTAAGAAAACGTATGCGCGCGGAAAACTCGTGGAAATCTTGGAGAAAAGTCCTCGGCGCATTTCCCCCGCCTGTCCGATTTACGACTTTTGCGGTGGCTGTCAGCTTCAGCACCTGTCGTATGAGGGGCAGTTGCACTGGAAGCGTCAGCAGGTCGTCGATGCCGTCGAGCACATCGGAAGGCTTCCCGGTATCGAGGTGCTGCCCGTTTTAGGTGCGAAAGAGCCGTGGTTGTATCGCAACAAGATGCAGTTTCCCGTAGGAAGGAAGCGAGGGAAGACGGTCATCGGCTGCTTTGCCAAAGGCTCGCATGACATTATCGATACGAGGGACTGTCGGATTCAAAAGGAAGGTAACAACACCATCGTCAACGTCATGCGCGAGGTAGTCGAGCGTCTGCGTATTCCCATCTATGATGAAGATCGTCACACAGGCGTCCTGCGCCACGTCGTCGGCCGTATTGGGGAAAATGGCGAAGCGATGGTCGTGCTCGTCACAGCGACAAAGGATTTGCCTAAGGCGAAAGAAATCATACGGTTTCTCAGGGAGCGCGTGCCAAACCTCAGGAGCGTGCAGCAAAATATTCAGACGTACCGCAGCAATGTCATATTGGGGCGCGAGACAAAACTCCTCTGGGGCAAGCCGACGATCCCTGACCGCATCGGCAAACTGCACTTCTCCATCTCCGCACGGTCGTTTTTCCAAGTCAATACGGAGCAGGCCGCCGTTCTTTATGAGAAGGCTCTCGAATATGCAGATCTCAATGGAATGGAAACCGTCATCGACGCCTACTGCGGCACAGGTACGATCACGCTCTTCCTCGCACAAAAGGCGCATCGTGTTTATGGCATTGAGATCGTCAAGCCTGCGATCGATGATGCGAAGAAAAATGCGCGTGACAATCGCATAAAAAATACGGTGTTCCTCGTCGGTGACGCCACAAAGCTCATGCCGCGCCTCTATCACGAAAACGTTCATCCCAATGTCATCGTCGTCGACCCACCGCGCGCTGGCTGTACGGAAACCGTTTTGAAAACCTTCGCCGCCATGCACCCCGACCGAATTGTTTATGTGTCTTGCAATCCCGCAACTTTGGCAAGGGATATGGCATTCTTGGCGACATTGGGATATATGGCGAAAGAAATACAGCCGGTCGATATGTTTCCGCAAACATCGCATGTCGAGTGCGTGGTATTGATGTCAAGAGATCAGAAGTAAAAGCAGGGAAAAGGCTTGAAATCAAGGGATTCCGAGAATATTGCTGGTAGCGTCGCCGGAGTCCCTTATTTATGCCCTTTGCCAACAGTTGCCACTACTGGTTTTTCAGTATTTGTAACAAGAGAACTACTGTTTTTCGAGGTGTTGGAGAGTGTGTGAGAAGGGAACTTATACCACCGCGAAAACGAGCATAAAAGCACCTAAACCATTGAAAAAAAAGATAAATATTGCGATATAATATGGACTAAGTCATCATGCAGACGTTTTCGTAGTGAGGAGATACCTAATGATTGAAATTATAAAAGAAGAACGCTGGATTGGAACAAAAGAGGCGGCAGAGTACCTTGGCGTAAAGGCAGCCGCTATTCGAGACTGGATTCGCAAAGGCAAAGATATCCCATGAAAAAATTGGAAAAGCGTGGAAGTTTAAGCTAGCTAAACTCGAGGATTGGATTGCCAATGGCACGAGCGTAATGAATAAAAGTTACATAATAAAACAATTATACAATTAGGAATGGTAAATAGTAATGATTAGATATGCGGAGTTTTGCACAGGAGTTGGCGGTTTTCGGCTCGGGATTGAGGCATCGGGAATAAATGCTGAGCCTGTTTATACAAACGAAATTGATGATAATTGCGAAAAGACCTATAAGAAGAACTTCGGGACGGGTTTTGACTCAAAGAACATTTTTGAGATTAATCCATCTACCCTTCCCAAGTTTGATATGCTGTGCGCGGGGTTTCCGTGCCAGCCATTCTCTGCTGCGGGGAAGGAACTTGGATTTAAGGATTCGCGAGGAACAATCTTTTTTAGCTTGATGTCTGTAATTGAGACGAAGAATCCGCAAATAGTTTTTTTGGAGAATGTTCCAAACTTGGCGAGACATGATAAAGGAAGGACATTTCGAGTTATTACTGAAAAAATGTCAGACGCAGGATACAGCGTATTTTCTGCCATATTGGACAGTACATATTTCGGAATCCCTCAAAGTCGTTCACGAATCTATATCGTAGGTTTACGTAAAGATATTTATGGAGAGCGTACAGTTGAATTCACGAAGCAACGGACAGAAAAAACAGCTTTTCGACCTTTTATCATTCACGACGATCGCTCCATTCCTGTCACGAAAAGATGGGATGAGTACATTGATTATTATCTGGGAATTAAGACCATAGATGAGATGTCGTTTGATGTTCCGCGAACAAGAAAGACATTGGAGCGAGTTGCAACAAATTGTGACCTTAACGATTGTGTTTTTCAAGTAAGGTCAAGTGGTGTAAGAGCATTATCAATTGATAGTCCTTTGCCTACACTTACAGTTTTGAATTCGGGTGGAGGTGCGCATATTCCGATTCTTTCAAAAGAGCGTCGGCATTTGAGCGTGAATGAAATGAAACGAGTTATGGGATTTCCGGAGGTTTATGATTTTTCTGCGGTTTCTCGAACAGATGCCGCTAAACAATTGGCCAATGCGGTTTGCCCACCTGTAATTGAGTCTGTTTTCAGAGATATTATGGCGGCAATTGGCTATCAAGAGGAGTGACTGTTTTGAGTAAAAAGAAAACGAACATATATCTTCAAAGGCTGAATTCATTTAGGAAAGAAGTTGAATATAAATATAACTGTATCAGTCTTTTCAGCGGTGGAGGTGGTCTCGATCTCGGTGCGCATTTTGCCGGGTTCAAGTCGCTCTTAGTGAGTGATCTTATTCCAGCATATACAGAGACCATAAAAGCCAATTTGCCTCATGTTTTTGTATATAACGATGATGCAATGGATTTGACCGCCGAAAAGATCAGGGGGTTGGCTAA
>ERZ772926.1175-NODE-1175-length-12990-cov-4.297797_pt1 | contig 12990 bp, 10 predicted proteins | sample MGYA00511136_ERZ772926 | MGnify/ENA primary metagenome ERZ772926 (study PRJEB29015, sample SAMEA2737917) | human oral metagenome | biome: human oral; feature: human-associated habitat; material: dental | place: China | collected 2153 ... | reverse complement strand
TGGAACTGGAAAAAAAGAAAAAGAGTTTTCAATTGAAATTGATTCGAATGCATATTTCTCAAAAATAAAATCTAAAGAGAAATTACCGAGCTCTTTTGTGTCCTTTTTAAAACGACATAAATTGGTTACCAAATATAAAGATAGAGATGAAGAAATAACAATTGGAAGTTTATATTCGTCATTAGTTTTTGAGCTGGAGTATAAAAACGAAAAGTATATTTTATGTTACGGTTCATGGTACAACGTTGATAGTGATTTTTATTCTAGTATAAAAACGGAAATTGATGATATAGCAGAGACTTCTCTTCAAAACATTCCTGCTGCATTAAAGGGAGAGAATGAGGGAGAATATAATATAAAGTTTTCTGAAAGTCATGAAGGTTACTATTTATTGGATAAAAAATTATATCGTCCAGATGGCTATGGTAGAAGTAGTGTCGAAGTTGCGGATATTGTGACGGAGGACAAGCAGTTAGTTCATGTAAAAAAAGGAGGTTCATCTTCAAAATTAAGTCATTTGTTTGCACAGGGAGCTGTATCCGCTACTATTTTGGCTCAGGATGAGAAAATGAAAAACTTTATTAATGAAAAATGCGAAAAAGATATAATTGATTTATCAGCGCCTAATAATGAGTTTGAAATCATATTTGCTGTAATAGATGAGAGAGTGGGAGAAAGCACATCAAATTCAGATATATTACCTTTTTTCTCTATGGTTAATTTATCTAATACCATTCATCAACTAAAAAGTATGGGATTTAAATATTCTTTTTTAAAAATTCCTGTAATTGATGAAGAAATTAAAAATTGAACCTAAGATATAAGAAACATTCCATGAGTTTTATCAGCCTCTCTGGAATTCGGCGGATGTGCTTTGCTCTAAGATGGAGTTCCATGACTGCAAATCTACCTGCTGGGTATGGCCTTTTACAAGTACTTGGCCGATAAGCTACTCTTATTCGTAGCAAGGATTATGGATGAAGGGCTAGAGGAAAATAACTTTAATCTCAAAAGGGATTCCCCGCTATGTAGATATCTTTGAGGAGGAGGAAGTGACCCCGCTGACGGAGATTGTCGCCAATATCAACTGCACTAATAACGAGATTGAGACCAAGACCGCTGATCCCCTAAACATGCTAAACTAGCTCAGAGGCATCATCCAGAAGCTTAGCAAGAACTAGGTAAGTTTTTGGAAGGTTTAGGCAATAATTCATTATGGAGATAAGTGAAGTAGTGGTTTCAGTTAGATAACAAATGGAACTAATCAGATAACCATCTGGTATGTGTTTACTAGCTCAATTAGTGTAGTTTGTGTAAAAGAAAATATTTTCCTTTTACAAAATTTTTATTTCCTGCTATAATAGTTATTATGAAAGAGGTCTTGTCAGGATACTTTCTAGCGAGTCTGGGGTGGTGAAAGCCAGGTAAGTGAAAGATGAGGACGGAACTTTCGGTCAATTTTAGTCGGTAAATGTTTCATTAAGACTATATTAACAATGAAGTAATAAACTAGGGTGGAACCGCGTTTTGACGCCCCTATGCAAATCTGTATAGGTATCGTGTCAAGTGCAGTTCTGCTTTTTGTTTTGTCAGTCAAATTGATTCACTTGTTGACGCTAGTGTTATTTCTACTATAAATTCAGGTTAGTAAGAATATTATCATAAAAAGAATGGAGTATCTTATGTCAAAGAAGTTGACTTTCCAAGAAATTATTTTAACGTTGCAACAGTTCTGGAATGATCAGGGTTGTATGCTCATGCAGGCTTACGATAATGAAAAAGGTGCTGGTACCATGAGTCCGTATACTTTCTTGCGTGCTATTGGTCCTGAGCCGTGGAATGCGGCTTATGTAGAGCCTTCACGTCGCCCAGCAGACGGTCGTTATGGGGAAAATCCAAATCGTCTTTACCAGCACCACCAGTTTCAAGTGGTGATGAAACCAAGTCCAAGCAATATTCAAGAACTGTATTTGCAGTCTTTGGAGTTATTGGGAATTGATCCGTTGGAACATGATATTCGTTTTGTAGAGGACAATTGGGAAAATCCTTCAACAGGTTCTGCAGGCCTAGGCTGGGAAGTATGGCTTGACGGTATGGAAATCACGCAGTTTACTTATTTCCAACAGGTCGGTGGTTTGCCTACCAACCCAGTGACATCTGAAGTTACCTATGGTTTGGAGCGCTTGGCATCTTATATCCAAGAGGTGGATTCTGTTTATGATATTGAATGGGCTGATGGCGTAAAATACGGAGAAATCTTCCGCCAACCAGAATTTGAACATTCAAAATACAGTTTTGAAGTGAGCGACCAAGCTTTGCTTTTAGCAAATTTTGATCATTTTGAAGCAGAGGCGAAGCGCTGTTTAGAATACAATCTCGTTCATCCTGCTTATGATTATGTATTGAAATGTTCTCATACTTTTAATTTATTGGATGCTCGTGGAGCTGTTTCGGTGACGGAGCGGGCAGGTTACATTGCTCGGATTCGCAATTTGGCACGTATTGTTGCTAAAACTTTTGTGGCAGAGCGCAGACGACTAGGCTATCCATTATTAGATGAAGCAACACGTGAGAAATTATTGGCTGAGGAGGAATAAAAATGACAAAGAATTTATTGGTTGAGTTAGGTCTGGAAGAAATGCCGGCCTATGTCGTAACACCAAGTATGAAGCAATTACGTGATAAAATGGCAGCCTTTTTAACAGACAATCGTTTAACTTTTGATAAGATTGAAATGTTTTCAACTCCTCGTCGCTTGGCTGTGCGCGTGTCCAATTTAAGTGAGAAGCAAACGGACTTAACAGAAGATTTTAAAGGTCCAAGCAAGAAGATTGCTTTGGATGCAGAGGGAAATTTCACCAAAGCCGCGCAAGGTTTTGTTCGTGGAAAAGGCTTGACGGTTGAAGATATCACATTTCGTGACATCAAAGGCGAAGAATATGTCTATGTGACCAAGCAAGAAATCGGAAAACCTGTTGAAGAATTGATTGACGGAGTTGTTGATGTGCTGACTTCACTAAGCTTTCCGGTCAATATGCACTGGGGAAGCAATACATTTGAATATATCCGTCCCGTTCATACCCTAACTGTGTTGTTGGACGATGAGTCCTTTTTGATGAATTTGTTCGATATTGAAAGCGGACGGACAAGTCGGGGTCATCGTTTTCTCGGTCATGAAGTGAAGATTCAGTCAGCAGATTCTTATGAAGAGGACTTGCGCAAAGTTTTTGTCATTGCCAGCCCAATGGAACGAGAAAATATGATTTTGGATCAAATCAAAGAAATCGAGAAAATGCACAACGTTCATGTGGAGATTGACGAAGATTTGCTGGACGAAGTGCTGAATTTAATTGAATACCCAACCGCTTTTATCGGACGTTTTGACGAGCGTTATCTGGAGGTACCTGAGGAAGTCCTCGTGACTTCCATGAAAGTCAATCAACGCTACTTTGTTGTTCGTAATGAAAATGGCAAACTTCTTCCATATTTTGTATCGGTACGTAACGGAAATGCAGAACATCTCGAAAATGTGGTCAAAGGGAATCAGAAAGTGTTGGTAGCTCGTTTGGAAGATGCAGAATTTTTCTGGCGCGAAGACCAACGATTGGTTATTTCTGATTTGGTTGAAAAGTTGAAAAATGTGACCTTCCATGAAAAAATCGGCTCTCTAGCAGAGCACATGGAGCGAACAGCAAAAATTGCAGCCCTTTTAGCAGAAAAAGCTCAGTTATCTAAGCAAGAAATGAAAGACGTAGCGCGAGCTGCAGCTATTTACAAGTTTGATTTGTTGACTGGTATGGTTGGTGAGTTTGATGAGCTGCAAGGTATCATGGGGGAAAAATATGCCCTGCTTGCAGGAGAAAACACAGCAGTAGCTAAAGCCATTCGGGAGCATTATTTGCCAACTGCCAGTGACGGTGAATTGCCAGACACGAAAGTTGGTGCCATTTTAGCCATTGCAGACAAGATGGATACGATTCTTTCTTTCTTCTCGGTCGGACTCATTCCAAGTGGTTCAAATGATCCTTATGCTCTTCGTAGAGCAACGCAAGGTGTCGTGCGTATTCTTGATAAATTTGGTTGGCACATTGCTTTAGATGAATTGGTAGAAGAGATTTATGCGCTGCAATTTGACAGTCTCACATATAGCAATAAAGAACAAGTGCTTGATTTCTTCCGTGCACGTATTGAAAAAATGATGGACAGCGATGTTCCAAAAGATATCGTGTCTTCTGTTTTAAATAGTTCAACGTTTGTTGTGCGGGACTTGGTTGAAGCAGCAAGTCTTTTGGCAGAAAAAGCACAAGAAGATTCTTTCAAATCGTCGGTCGAAAGTTTAGCACGTGTCTTTAACTTGGCAGAAAAAGCAGAAACGGCTGGTGTTGTGGACGAGAGCCTCTTTGAAAATGCCGAAGAAAAAGCCCTTTATGCAGCAGTAGAAAACTTAACGTTATCTGATGACTTAACAGATAATATTGAGCAACTCTTCGCTTTAAGTCCAGTGATTGATGATTTCTTTAACAATACTATGGTTATGGCTGAAGATGAAACAATCCGAGCAAATCGTTTGGCACTCTTAGCTGCCTTAGTGACGAAAGCCAAAAAAGTGGCACAGTTTAACCAAATCAATACAAAATAATCCAAGGAGGAAAAAATGGAACCAAAGAAAATCGAACGCATCAACGAACTTGCCAAAAAGAAAAAAGCAGTTGGTCTAACGCCGGAAGAAAAAGTAGAGCAAGCTAAATTGCGTGAAGAATACATTGAGGGCTATCGTCGTAGCGTTCGCCACCACATTGAAGGGATTAAAATTGTGGATGAAGAGGGCAATGACATCACGCCAGAAAAACTTCGCCAAGTCCAACGTGAAAAAGGCTTGCACGGTCGAAGCTTGGATGACCCAAATTCGTAATAAAGGTAACAAAAAATCGCTGAGAAATGTCTCTCAGCAATTTTTTGTTCATCTATTTTGTAATATCTTCAAAGTGGTCAAATGTTTGACTGTCAATAACCGCCATCAACAGTTCGTCCTTTTTAAAGGTATAGTCAGGTGATGTATCAATGTTGAGAACACCGTCGGGCGTTTCTCGAAAACCAATGATATTGAGGTTGTAGTTTTGACGAAGTTTTAATTGAGCTAAATTTTTACCAATCCAAGACTGAGGTGGATAAAATTCAATAATAGATACATTTTTATCTAGTTCAATGACGTCAGTCGTAGCTTGGTGCAAGATATTTTTAGCAAGTGAAATCCCAGTTTCACGTTCAGGGGAGATGCAGCGATCAGCTCCAACTTTTAGCAACACTTTTCGGGTTGTCTTGCTTTTTACCTTAGCAATCACTTTTTCAACGCCTAACGATTTGCAGTGCATAACAGCAAGGACACTCGATTCTAGATTGTCTCCAGTAGCGACCACGACCGTATCACAGGTATCAATCCCTGCCGCCTGAAGCAAATCATGGTCTGTAATATCGCCGACCACACCTCGCGCTAAAATGGGTTCAAAATGATTGATGACATCTTCATGGTCATCGACAGCGATAATATCGCAGTTGTATTTGCGAAGTGTGTTAATGATACTGCGACCGAAAACTCCCAGCCCCAGTATACCGATTGTTCGTTTATCCATAAGATTCCTTCCTATCCAATAATAATATTTGCATTGGCAAATTTAATTGTGTCTTTTTTCTTCGGTTTTCGATTGGAAAGACTGACAATTAAGGTCAATGGTCCGATACGTCCGATAAACATCAAAAACATAATCACCGTTAAGGCAGCATGATTTAAAGTAGGTGTTAGATTTGCCGTTACGCCCACCGTTCCAAGAGCGGACATGGCTTCAAACATTAAGTAAATAAAACGATGTCCGTTATCAGCAACCATAGTCAAAAAAGTCAAGCCAATGATAAAGGTTGTTGTAAAGACAATCAAGACACTAAAGGCTTTTTGAATGGTAGAGGGAGAAAACGTATGGTGTCCAAAATTAGTATGAGGCAAGCCAAGAATTTCTGTCCGAGCAAAAGCTAATACAACTAAAAAAGTGGTAATTTTCAGCCCGCCCGCTGTTCCTCCGGGAGCACCCCCTAGAAACATTTGAATGATATAAAGGAGCAATGTGACTGGGCGAGCCTGTGTATAATCAATCGTTGCAAAGCCTGCTGTCCGCATGGTGACAGTTTGAAAGAAGCTGACTAAAAGTTTCTTTTCAAAGGGAAGTCGACCAATAGTAGCTGTATTTTGATATTCTGTCAGAAATGTCAAACAGCTTCCACTGATTAAGATAATGGCAGTCAAAGCCAGAACTAATTTTGTATGAAAACGTAGTTTTCGTTTTCGCCCATTTGTTTGAATATTTGTTTTTAAGTCAAACCAAACTGAAAAACCCAAGCCTCCCATGATAATCAAGGCAGCAATGGTCAAATTGACCAAGGCATCTGTTTTGTATGCCAATAAGCTAGTGCTTCCTAAGTTGTCAAATCCAGCATTACAAAAAGCAGAAATGGCAAGGAAAATGGAAGTTAGAAGTCCTTTTCCCCATCCTAAAAGGGGTACAAAGCGAAAACTAAGGATAAATGCTCCAAGAGCTTCAATGCTGAAAGTAATGAGAAAAATGGAGCGAAGAAAGTCGCGAATAGAATTTGTCTCATCTCGACTAAGACTTTCTTGTAAAGTAGTACGATTGGAAAAACTGAGTTTCTGATTGGAGTGGACATAAATCAGCCCAATAAAGCTAATCAGCCCCAATCCGCCAATCTGAATGAGGAGCATACAGATAATCTGTCCCCAAACATTGTAAGTATCTGCAACAGACTGCGTAAAAAGCCCTGTCACACAAACCATTGAAACTGATGTAAAGAGGTGGTCAAAATAATTAGCTTTAGAAGTTGCTACCTGCACGAAAGGCAGATCTAAAAGAAGAGAGCCCACCACGATAACGAAGGCAAAACTCAATAAAATACGCCTCGCAGGAGACAATCTTGATAAAAAACGTGACATTCTTATCTTCCTTCATAGAATAATGACTTTATTTTACCACAAAGTAGCTTAAAAAACGACAAGGAAGGCGCAAGAAGTCTAATCCTTCTTCAAAAATTTTCGACCGAGAAAGATGCAGCAAGCAATCACTGCCACATCTATCCAAAACAATATAGGATCTGTCAAGGTGAAGAAAAAGTAGAAGGAAATGATAAGGAGAATAGTTAGAAGAGGTAAGATAATTTTTTTGTATTGTTGAAGATTCATTTGAATTTAGTCTTTCTATTTTTTACTTGTTCCAAAAAAGTGTATTTAGGTCTGTCTTCAAAGCTAGTGCTAAACTAATGCAAAGTTCTAGTGTTGGGTTATATTTGTTGTTTTCAATCATGTTAATTGTCTGCCGCGAAACGCCAATTTGTTTGGCAAGGCCCAGTTGCGAGAGTCCTAGATTTTTTCGGAAATCTTTCACGTGATTCATGCATTTCTCCTTATCCTAGTGTCAACTATAAGTGACTTTTGTCCTTTTATTATAAATATACTTGTGAAATATGTCAAATATAATTGACAAAAAACTTTACATGATTCTAAAATTCTTTTTTTAAATCTTTGTGGTATAATAGTAAAGATATGACAAATGAATTTCATCATGTAACAGTTCTTCTGCACGAAACCATTGATCAACTTGATATAAAACCAAATGGAGTCTATGTTGATGCAACATTAGGTGGAGCAGGACATAGTGAATATTTATTGAGTAAATTAGGAAAAAACGGTCATCTATATGCTTTTGATCAAGATCAGACTGCTATTGAGCATGCTCAAAAACGCTTAGCACCCTATGTGGCGCGAGGAATGGTGACTTTTATCAATGACAATTTTCGTCATTTAAAGGCTCGTTTGAATGAGCTAGGTGTTGAAGAAATTGATGGTATTTGTTATGATTTAGGAGTTTCGGGTCCGCAACTTGATGAGCGTGAGCGTGGCTTTTCCTATAAACAAGATGCCCCGCTTGATATGCGAATGAATCGTGAGGCAAAGCTAACAGCTTATGAAGTAGTTAATCAATATAGCTATCATGATTTGGTGCGGATTTTTTTTAAGTATGGAGAAGATAAATTTTCAAAACAAATTGCTCGTAAAATTGAGCAAATGCGTGAAAAGAAACCGATTGAAACCACTACGGAGTTGGCAGAGATTATTAAATCTGCTAAGCCTGCCAAGGAATTAAAGAAAAAAGGTCACCCAGCTAAACAGATTTTTCAAGCCATTCGTATTGAGGTCAATGATGAGTTGGGAGCGGCAGACGAGTCCATTCAACAGGCGATGGATTTGTTAGCGGTTGATGGGCGGATTTCTGTGATTACTTTTCATTCGTTAGAAGACCGCTTGACCAAGCAACTTTTTAAAGAGGCATCAACAGTGGATGTGCCGAAAGGCTTACCATTTATTCCAGAGGATTTACAACCTAAAATGAAATTGGTTACTCGAAAACCTATTTTACCAAGTAAAGAAGAACTAGATAACAATAATCGCGCGCATTCAGCCAAGCTGCGTGTAGCGCAAAAAGTACATAAGTGAGGATTGAGATGGCAAATAATAGACCAAAAACGACTAGTCAGATACTTCAGGCGCGTATCCAAAGATTTTCTCGTGTTGAAAAGGCATTTTATGGCGCTATAGTCTTGACAGCGGTTATCTTAGCAACCAGTGTTGTCTTTATGCAAACAAAATTATTGCAGGTGCAACGTGATTTAACGACTGTCAATTCAAAAATTGAAGCAAAGCGCACAGAACTAGATGATGCTAAACAAGAAGTAAACGAATTGATTCGTAGTGAACGTTTGTCAAAATTAGCGAGTTCACAGGAAATGACTCAGAATAATGAAAATATCAGAACGGCGGAGTAGAGCATGAATGGACTCAGAAGACGAATTTTAAACCATGCTTTGAAAAATCGTAGGAATCCTGGTTACAACCGTAGACGAGTAGGGAAAAATCTAAGCGTTTTGACGGTTTTTGTCTTTTTTGTTTTCCTAATCAATTTTGCAATTATCATTGGAACGGGAAAGAAGTTTGGCGTGAATTTAGCTGAACAGGCAAGTCAAGTGCATCAAATCACAAAGATCGTCCCAGCTAAACGTGGAACCATTTATGACCGTAATGGTTTGCCAATAGCTGAAGACGCGACTTCCTATAATGTTTATGCTGTTATTGATAAAAGTTATAAGTCAGCAACAGGAGAAATTCTCTATGTAGAAGAATCTCAATACGATAAGGTAGCTGATGTATTTAACAAGTATCTTGGTATGGACAAGGACTACGTCAAAAAACAACTATCTCGAAAAAAATTACAACAAGTTTCGTTTGGTGCTCAAGGAAATGGTATCAGTTATAGCAATATGAATACCATTCGTGAGGAATTGAAAAAAGCGAAAGTAAAGGGAGTTGATTTCACAACTAGTCCAAATAGAAGCTATAAAAATGGGAATTTTGCTTCAGTATTTATAGGATTAGCGCAACTTCAGGAAAATAAAGACGGTAGCAAAATGCTTGTTGGGACGACAGGTTTAGAAGCCGCTTTAAACAAGACGTTGGCTGGAACAAATGGTGTCATCACCTATGAAAAAGATAAAAACGGAAATATAGTACCGGGATCTGACAAGGTTTCAAGGCAAACACAAGATGGAAAAGATGTTTATACAACCTTATCCTCAGACTTACAGTCTTTCCTTGAAACGCGGATGAATGCTTTTGTGGAAAAAGCTAAGGGAACTTATGCCAGTGCCACATTAGTCAGTGCAAAAACTGGAGAAATCCTTGCAACGACGCAGCGTCCAAGTTTTGATGCTGATACGAAGCAAGATCTGACAAAAGACTTTGCTTGGTCTAGTGCTCTCTATCAAAATCAGTATGAACCTGGCTCAACGATGAAGGTTATGACACTAGCTGCAGCTATAGACAATAACACTTTCCCAGAAAATGAAACGTATAATAATAGTGGCTTACAAATTGCGGATGTAACGATTCGAGACTGGAATGTCAACATGGGACTTTCTGAAGGACAGACATTAACCTATGCTCAAGGCTTTGCTCTTTCTAGTAATGTGGGAATGGCTTCTCTTGAGAAAAAAATGGGTGACGAAAAATGGCTAGACTATCTTAGCAAGTTTAAATTTGGACTACCTACACGCTTTGGAATGAATTATGAAGATTACGGTGGTCTTCCGGCAGATAATATCGTTACGTATGCAATGAGTGCTTTTGGTCAAGGGATTTCAGTTACTCAGATACAAATGTTGCGTGCTTTTTCTTCCATCGCTAATGATGGTGTAATGGTTGAACCAAAATTCATCAGTGCAATTTATGATTCCAAAAGTGGGAGTGCGCGTAAGGCTTCTACAGAAATTGTCGGGCACCCTGTTTCCAAAGATGCTGCTAAGTCAACGAGAGACCATATGGTGACTGTCGGTACAGATCCTATTTACGGAACCTTATATAGCAAGGCAGAAGGTCCGATTATCAAAGTGCCTAATCAAAATGTGGCAGTTAAATCCGGTACAGCACAAATTGCCGGAGAAAATGGCAGTGGTTATCTGACAGGGGCAAATGATTACATCTATTCTGTTGTGGCAATGACACCAGCAGAAAATCCTGATTTTATCATGTATGTAACTCTGAAACAGCCCTCAGAATCTTTCCAACCAATCTTCTGGAAAGAAGTTGTTAATCCGGTGCTAGAAGAAGCAGTGGCAATGAAGGATACGTTGAACTTGACGACGCAAACCCCTATTCTAAAGTCGGTTTCAAAAGAAATGGCTTATAAAATGCCCTCTACTAAAAATACCAGCTCTGGTGATTTAGCAGATGAGTTACGACGTAATCTTGTACAACCTATTATCCTAGGTACTGGTAAAAATATTAAAAAAGTTTCTGTAAAAACAGGTGAAGCACTGAAATCCAATCAGCAAATCCTTGTCTTAACAGATGACTTTACTGAAATGCCGGATATGTACGGTTGGACCAAGAAAAATGTTGAAACATTCGGTGAATGGTTAGGCATAAAAGTGCATGTTAAGGGCAAAGGCTCTAAAGTCGTTGCCCAAAGTATTAAAACCAACGCATCACTCAAGAAAATAAAAGAAATAACAATTACATTAGGAGATTAGCATGTTACAAGCTATCGTTGCAGGTGTTGTGACCTTTATTCTAACTCTGGTTGGAATACCTGCTTTTATTCGTTTTTATCATAAAGCCCATATTTCTGGGCAACAAATGCACGAGGATGTGAAGCAGCACCAAGCAAAAGCGGGAACTCCAACCATGGGTGGGACTGTTTTCTTGCTAGCTTCCGTTTTGTCCAGTTTTGTGATTGCGCTTATATCAAGAGAACTCTCAAGCGCTGCCTTGATGATATTGTTTATTCTTGTTTTGTACGGCATTGTTGGTTTCTTAGACGACTTTTTAAAAGTTTTTCGCAAAATAAATGAAGGTTTAAATCCCAAGCAGAAACTAGCTCTTCAAATTATCGGTGGTATTGTTTTTTACTTCTTCTTTGACACCCACGGTGGAGGCGATTTGCTTAATGTTTTTGGTTTCCCACTTCATTTAGGTTATCTTTATATCGCTTTTGCCCTCTTTTGGTTGGTTGGTTTTTCCAATGCAGTCAATTTGACAGATGGCATTGATGGATTAGCCAGCATTTCTGTTACAATCAGTTTGACAGCTTATGCAGTTATTGCGGTGGTTCAGCATCGTTTTGATATTTTAATTGTCATTTTGAGTATGATTGGCGGTCTGCTTGCCTTCTTCATTTTCAATCATAAACCAGCTAAAATTTTTATGGGTGATGTAGGGAGCTTAGCACTTGGTGGTATGTTAGCAGCCATTTCGATGGCGCTTCATCAAGAATGGACGCTGCTCATCATTGGAATTGTCTATGTCTTTGAAACAACTTCGGTTATGATGCAGGTTTCTTATTTCAAATTGACCGGCGGCAAACGTATTTTTCGGATGACACCAGTTCATCACCATTTTGAACTGGGAGGTCTATCAGGGCATGGTAAAGCTTGGAGTGAATGGAAGGTCGATTTCTTTTTCTGGGGAATTGGTCTTGTAGCTAGCTTACTAACACTTGCAATTTTATATTTATAAGAGAAACGAGGTGGGGACAATATTATTTCTGCCTCGCTTTTTTGTGACGAAAACTTCGTCCCTACCTCACTAGTCTTCTAGATTGCTGAATAACCACCCCTCTGAGAGAGGAGGTTAGAAACTAAAAAATGCAAATTTTATCTCTGGATGTCTCTTTTTTGTTTTTAAATAGCAGAAAATCCGAAAAATATATTAAAAAATCATGATTTTTCTTGTACTTATACGAAAAAAGTGTATAATAGGTTCAATATTTAGTTGAAGGGGGAGAGTAGTTGCTATCTTCATAAAGTAGAATGGCTTATTTTTTAACTTTAAAAGAATGTTTATTCAATTTGAGTCAAAAGATAAATTTATTATTTTTGCTTCTTTATGTATTTTGTGGCTTATTTTAATCATATTATGCAGCGAATAACTAGTGTTTTGAATAAATAATATTTTCTGTCAAAAACAGCTCTTTACTTTTTGAAACTATTTCGGTATAATATTCAATGTAATAAGATGTGACATTAGAGGAGGTTTATCTATGAAATCATCAAAATGGATTATTGCAACAGGAGTTGTGCTAAGCGCTGGAATCCTATTATCAGGTTGTGGCAAGTCAGCTTCTAGCACATCAACTTATTCATACGTGTATACACAAGATCCAGACACGCTAAATTATCTGATGGCGAACCGTGCGACAACTTCAGATGTTGTGACTAACTTAGTTGATGGATTATTGGAAAATGACCAGTACGGAAATTTAGTTCCGGCGCTTGCTAAGTCATGGACAGTCTCCAAAGATGGCTTGACATATACGTATAAATTACGTAAAGATGCTAAATGGTACACTTCAGATGGAGAGGAATATGAAAGTGTCAAAG
>ERZ772926.1174-NODE-1174-length-12990-cov-6.121763_pt1 | contig 12990 bp, 10 predicted proteins | sample MGYA00511136_ERZ772926 | MGnify/ENA primary metagenome ERZ772926 (study PRJEB29015, sample SAMEA2737917) | human oral metagenome | biome: human oral; feature: human-associated habitat; material: dental | place: China | collected 2153 ... | reverse complement strand
GCAGCGCCTCCGATGTGAGTCTTACCTATATCGCGGCGGAAACCCCTCTCGAGACAGGCTCCATCGCCTCCAAGACGGCGCAGTTCTTCCTCGTCGACCTCGTCTACACCGAGGTACTGAAGATTCTCCCACCGAGCGCCATGGAAAAGCGCATCCGAACAACGGCGGCCGTGCGGGAGACGAAGGAGTAGAAACGATCCATTCAGGCATAGAAAAGCTCCCCCTCCATTGTGGAGGCGGAGCTTTTGTTATTTCAGTGACGGGAAGAGGAGCGTACCCTGATCGAGGCCGTAACGGATCCGCACATTGGCGTCAGAGGCGTAGTCCACGGCAAGGGAGGAGATATGTTCACGTGTGGTGATGTAGTCGCTGGATGCGCGGAGGGCCGGGATGGAGAAGGGGAGGTCGCCGTCCCTTTCGTGCGTTAGAATGAGCGGTGCCTGTTCGCCGCGCTCGGCGATGGCATTCAGGATGATATTGAGGCAATCCCCGCATTGATCGTGTGGCGGGATCGCCATGATGAGTGCTGCCCGATCCTCTGCATGGTAGGTATTCAGAAAGGTATAAACGACGCGTGGCCACACTGCTGCGCTCGGCTCGATTTCAAAGTCCGGGATGAAGTAGGAGATGTGATAGTTCTTTTCACGCAGATCGTTGATGGTCTCCATGATTTCGTCTGGCTCCTCGATCGGTTGAGGAACATCGAATGCGTCAATGAATTGCTGTATATCTCCGTAGAGAAGGGGGGCTGCCTCCACGATCTGCTTTTCGGGCCAGTTCCACCACTTGATGCGCTGCAGTGCAGCGATGGTCTCCGCATCAAATCGATACTTGATGATACGTGCCGGATTGCCAACGACAATGGCGTATGGGGGGACGTCCTTTGCCACAACGGAACCCGCACCGATGATGGCGCCGTTGCCAACGCGGACACCATTCAGGATCATAGCAGCGCAGCCGATCCATACATCGCTGCCGATAACGACCTGATGATAATTGATTGGATCAGAATGCGGGTTTGTCACACCATCTGCTCCGGGAAGAGCGTTCGCGTCTAGGAGCTTGTGTTGGGGATACATTGTTGCACAACGGTAGTCGTGGTTGACTGCAATCTCGAAGAGGAGGCGATGGGAAAGAGTAGAGTATTTTCCTATGAGAATATGACAGGCAGGACTTCCTATTTCGACGGTTGCATAAACGATGTACGTTTTTTCTCCGGCGGTTACAATGGGGATATTGTTATCGATAAGTATTTTTCTTTTTTTAAATTTAAAATCCATTAAATTGATGTTCATTTTCTCTTCTCCCCAACCAACAGCGCAGCGCTCATTCTCATCATACCATAATTTCTTTTATTCGCCTAGGAAAATACAGATAAAACGTCATTTGCGCAGCGCATGGTCTGACGGAGGAACGCCTCCATCGTGCGACGCATATCGCATGGGCGACGGGCGGGCGGCTCGTGCCGGCGGAGGTCTGGGAGGAGTATTTAAGGACATATCGGTGACCATCGTCATGCATTTGTTTGAATGAAAAAGCACTCCGTTTCTCGCGGTGAGAAACGGAGTGCTTTTTAGTCGTAGACTTCGCGGCGATGTGCAACGGCAAGGACAAGGATAATGACCTTATCGTCCTGAATATCGGCAATGATGCGGTAGTCGTTCACACGGTAGCGCCACTGTCCGCTTCGATTGGCAGTCAGTGGTTTTCCATGAATCCGTGGATTGCTGCATCCTTCGAGGTTTCTGCGAATCCAAGCGATGATCGTCGTATAGACATGGCGATCAAGTTTTTTTATAGATTTTTTTGCCTGTGCACTGAAAACAACGTGATAGCTCATGAAAGGCCTAATTCTTTTTCGACGTCTTCCAGTGTATAGGTGACGGGGTTTGCACGGAAGTCCGCCATGGCTTCCTCATAGGTCTGACGATCGAGTTCATCCTCTATGCGCTCGCGCATCGATGCTGCAGCAAAGTCGGAGAGGGTCATGCCGCGGCGTGCAGCGTGTTTTTTAAAGAGTTTTGCTTCGTGTGTTTTGAGATGGATGGCAACGGACATGAAATCAACTCCTTTTCCCGTGATGCCCTATACTATGATGTGATCTGCATGGAGTCCGCTCACTCACCTGCGCTGTCGACGATGCGGTTCATGGTTGCCATGGAGGCGACGCGGTCGCTTTCGGCGATGGTCATGAGTTTGACGCCCTGGGTGTTGCGGCTGATGAGGGAGATCTCATCGATGCTGGTGCGGATGACGATTCCCTCGGTGGTGATGAGCATGAGTTCTTGGTTCTCACGCACGACGCGGATGCCGACGACGGGGCCGGTTTTTTCGGTGACCTTCATGTTGATGAGTCCCTTGCCGCCGCGCGTCTGGGTGCGATACTCGGAGGCGGTAGTGCGCTTGCCGTAGCCGCCCTCGGTGACGGTGAGCACCTCGGAGTCGCTGCGCAGGACGTCCATGGCAACAACCTCATCGCCGTCGGCGAGGGTGATGCCGCGCACGCCGCGCGCAACGCGCCCCATGGAGCGTACGCCGTCCTCGGGGAAGGTGATCGCCTTGCCGCCGCGCGTGCCGAGCATGATGCGGTTCTCACCGTCGGTGAATTTGACGCCGATGAGTTCGTCGTCCTCGTCGAGGTTGACCGCCCTCAGGCCGTTCTTGCGGATGTTGCCAAACTCGGAGAGCGGTGTTTTCTTGACGACGCCGTGCTTGGTGCCGAGGAAGAGGTAGCGGTCGGCGCGGAATTCCTTGACCTGGATGACGGCGGTGATGCGCTCGTCATTCTCGACGGCGAGGAGGTTGATGATCGCCGTGCCCTTCGCCTGCCGTCCGCTTTCGGGGATTTCATAGGATTTCAGCACGAAGGCACGCCCGCGGTTCGTAAAGAAGAGGATATCGTGATGCGTGGTGGTGATGAGGAGGTCGCTGACGATGTCGGTTTCCTTGGTCCCCATGCCGCGCACGCCGACGCCGCCGCGCCGCTGGCGGCGGTAAGTATCGAGCGGGATGCGCTTGATGTAGTTGTTCAGGGTGAGGGTGACGACGACGTCCTCCTCGGCGATGAGGTCTTTGATGTCCATCTCACTCGCATCAAAGGTGATTTCTGTGCGGCGTTTGTCGCCGTATTTGTCACGCACTTCGATGAGCTCGTTTTTGATGATGGCAAGTACCTTCATGCGGTCGGCAAGGATGCCCTTGAGTTCTTCGATCAGTTTCAGTACCTCTTGGTACTCCTCTTCGATTTTCTCGCGCTCGAGGCCGGTGAGGCGCTGGAGGCGGAGGTCGAGGATGGCCTGTGCCTGTTTCTCGGTGAGTTTGAAGCCGTCCATGAGTGCCGTGCGTGCGATGTCTGCCGTGCGGCTTTCGCGTATCGTTGTAATGACAGCGTCCAGATGGTCGAGTGCTATTGTCAGTCCTTCGAGGATATGGGCACGTGCCTCTGCCTTTGCCAGTTCATAGCGGGTGCGCCGCGTGATGACCGTTTCCTGATGGTCGATGTAGTGCTCAAGGACATGCTTGAGGTTCATGATGACCGGCTGGCCGTCGACGAGGGCGAGCATGATGACGCCGAAGCTGTCCTGCAGCTGTGTGTGTTTGTAGAGCTGGTTGAGGATGACGTTCGGTGCGCTGTCGCGGCGCAGTTCGATGACGATGCGCATGCCGCTGCGGTCGGATTCGTCACGCAGGTCGGTGACGCCGTCGATCTGTTTGTCGCGGACGAGTTCGGCGATTTTCTCGATGAGGCGTGCCTTGTTGACCTGATACGGCAGCTCGGTGACGATGATGCGCGGTTTGCCATTGCTCATCGTTTCGATGTGGGCGCGTGCGCGCATTTTGATGACGCCGCGTCCGGTGGTGTATGCCTTGCGGATTTCCTCGGTGCCGAGGATGAGTCCCGCGGTCGGGAAGTCGGGTCCCTTGATGACGCCCATGAGTTCGTCGATGGTGGTGTCGGGGTTGTCGATGAGCATGAGGGTGCCGTTGATGACCTCGACCATGTTGTGCGGCGGGATGTTGGTCGCCATGCCGACGGCGATGCCCGCGGTGCCGTTGACGAGGAGCTGCGGGAATTTCGCGGGGAGGACGGTCGGTTCTTTCTCCGAGCCGTCGTAGTTGTCCGTAAAGTCGACGGTTTCCTTGTCGATGTCGCGCAGCATGAGTTCGGCGATCTTCGACATGCGCACCTCGGTGTAGCGCATGGCGGCGGCGGAGTCACCGTCGACGGAGCCGAAGTTGCCGTGGCCGTCCGCGAGCATGTAACGCATGGAGAAGTCCTGTGCCATGCGGACGATGGCATCGTAGACGGAGCTGTCGCCGTGCGGGTGGTATTTACCGAGAACTTCACCGACGATGCGCGCCGATTTCTTGTACGGTTTGCTGCTCGTCATGCCCGAGCCCTGCATCGCGTAGAGGATGCGGCGGTGCACGGGCTTCAGGCCGTCGCGTACGTCAGGAAGCGCGCGTGCGACGATGACGCTCATTGCATAGTCGATATATGAGTTCTTCATCTCATGTTCGAGGTTGACGGGGACGATGCGCCCCTGTCCAAAGTCCAGATCCAAAATGTCACCTCTCCGTGTTCGTTTCATAAAAATACATACTAAGTATAGCATTTTCGCGGGGAAAAGTCTATGTTTGGGGCTGCGCACCGCATCGTCTCACGATATTTTGTCAAAAGTCAGGGGCTCTCTGCTGAGAGAGGGGAGAAAAGGGATTCTTCTTCCTCCCGTCGAATAGAGGTTATATTGCGAAAGGCGGGATGGTATGGACGATGTGCAGGCACTGCGGCAGGAGATTCTCCTGCGTGCCAATGATCTCTATGAAAAGAGGGAGTATGCGCGTGCGGCGGAGGTCGCGCAGGAGCTGCTGACGGTTCTGCCCGAGGATGTGGAGATGCGCTATATTCTCGCTGCTGCGCTGACGCAGACGGGGGCATACGAGGCAGCGCGGGCGGAGGTCGCACGCATCCGCGCCGTGTGTCCCGAGCATGCGGGCGCGGCGCGGCAGGAGGTCTATATCGACCGCGCGGAGGGGAGGCTCGCGACGGAGATCGCACATCTGCGCGCGCTGATCGATATGCTGAAACGGCGCATGGCAGAGGAGGAGGAGCGCCGTGCGCACGATGCGGTGTTTCTTGCGAGTGCGTACAGTCTCCTCGGTTCGGCACTGACGGAGGCGGGGGAGGCACAGGAGGCGGTCGCGGCGTTTCTCGCGTCCGCACAGCTGGAGACGGAGCGCGCACAGGGGGCGGTGGAGTACAGCAACGCGCTCTTTGCCGTGAACTATCTTCCGACCCATCTGCGCCCCGCCTATGCAGGGCTTGCGCGCGTCTATGATGCGCTCTTTGCCGATGTCCTGCCGCGGGCGGGGGAGGCGGACGCCGTGCGCGGGCATGCGCGCATCCGCATCGGCTATATCTCGCCCGATCTCTGCGTGCATCCCGTCGGGCGGCTCGTGCGTCCGCTCCTCACGCAGTATGACCGCACTCAATTTGCCGTCCATTGCTACGCGCGCTGCGCAGAGGATGCGTTCTCCGAGACGTTCCGTGCCGCTGTGGATGTGTGGCATAATATTCGCGCGCTCTCTGCGGCAGAGGCGGCGGCGCTCATCCGCCGTGACGAGGTGGATATTCTCGTCGATCTTGCGGGGCATACAAAGGGAAATTCTCTGCCCGTTCTCGCGTTCCGCCCAGCGCCCGTGCAGGTGACGGGGATCGGCTACTTTAACACGACGGGGCTCTCTGCGGTGGACTATGTGCTCTCGGATGTGTATGTCGATCCGCCGGGGGCGGGAGATGATGCGATGACGGAGGAGATCCTCCGCCTGCCGCACAGTCATTTCTGCTGTACGCTGCCCGATGATCTGCCCCCTGTCATGCCGCCGCCGATGGAGCAGAGGGGACACGTGACGTTCGGTTCATTTAATAATTTCAATAAGGTGACGGATGAGGTGCTGTGCCTCTGGCGGCAGGTGCTGGATGCGGTGCCGGGGGCGCGTCTCCTGGTCAAGGGCAAGATCTTTGATCATGCGGAGGGGTGCACGATGGTCGCGGAGCGTCTCGCGCGCTGTGGGATTCCCGCCGCGCGTGTCGAGATGCGCGGGTTCAGCCGTGACTATCTGGCGGAGTACGGGGATGTGGATATCGCGCTCGATCCGTTCCCCTATACGGGCGGCATTACGACCTGTGAGGCGCTCTCGATGGGCGTACCCGTGGTGACGCTCGCAGGGGAGAGCCACGGCGCACGGTTCGGTGCGAGCCTCCTCACGAATGCGCATCTCCCCGAGCTCGTCGCGCAGACGCCGGCGGACTATGTGCGGATCGCGGCGGGGCTTGCCTCCGATCCTGCCACCCTGCGTGCTCTGCGGATGAATCTGCGCACGATGCTGCGGCACGCACCGCTGACGGATGCCGCAGGCTATGTGCATGATGTGGAGGACGCATATCGATCGATCTGGGCGAGATTTGTGCGTACGGCGGACGGTACGTGAGAGGTGTGATATGAAGCGTCGTTTCTGTCTTTCGGTGCTCGCTCTGTTCTGCTCCGTGCTGTCGGGCTGCGATTTTTTCGTCACGGAAAACAGCGATCCCTATACGGCGGATGAGGTCGCCGCGATGGTGAATGGAAAATTTCATGCCTATGGGGCGCAGGTCGTGCCGGAGGGCGTGCAGACGCTGCGGGAAAAGCCGTTTCAGAGGAATCGTTATGCGCTCTATGATGCGGGGAACGGGATCCGCTTTACCGCTGCGGCGGAGATTCGGCGTGCACAGTTCCCCTATCCCTTCCTTTACCGCGATACGGATGCCGCTGCGGCGTATGCGGAAGGCTATTTCGCCCATCTCTATCCCGCGGTGAATGCTGCCGCGGCTGACGTTCATCTCACGGCGGCGTCCCCCGAGGAGGCGGCAGCGCTGCGCGAGAGTCATGTGATGCACGAGGGAGAGCCGCTTTTTGATCGGGGCGATTTTATCTTTCTCCATGAGGCACGCGGAGCGGATGCTGTGGATCTGTGCCGTGCGCTGCACGCGCTCTATCGCCCGCAGGGCGACGATACACTCCTCACGGAGGCACATGGGCGCAGGATAACATTCTGCTGCTTGCCGGAGGGCACAGAGGAGCAGGCGCGCGCGGTGCCGATCATGACGTTCTATCTGCGGGCGGGAGAGGACTGGGCGCAGACGCTGCAGGCGAACCCGGGGCACTCGTCGGGGGAGAAGGATGCCGCGGTTCTGGAGGAGCGGCTGGCGCAGTATTTTGAGGTGCGGCTGAAGGCGGCGAAGGCGTATGCCCGGGAGCGTGGGGAATAGAATAAGGGCTGTGTTGTGCGAGAGGAGGAACCTCTCGCACAACACAGCCCTTCATGTATTTATATGCGTGGACCGAGAAATTTATCTCCATTTAGGTGAATGAGGTGGTCTGGAATGGCGGCAATCCAGACTTCTGTTTCCCATGCAAGTGTGTCGGAGAATTTTTTATAGGTCTTGAAGTCTGGGAATGCTGTAACATAAATTTTTCCAGTAGTTACATTAACTGTCATATCTTCAATTTCTCTAATGCGTTTTGGTTCTATTGCCCCAACAGATGTAACTGCCTCAATGAAGTATAACCATTTCTGGTCTGCACGATAGAGTACTACGTCGGGCATTTTGTCGTGTAATGTAATTTCAAATCCTAATGCTCGCAACTGATTCTCGTTTTTTACAAGATCGCGTTTTGTTGTGTCTCCGATATAGAGACACTCAGCATTGGGTGCAAATCGTGGAGCAAATTCTTCAATGATTGCTTTCTGTAGTTGGTTGTGCATCCCTGATGAGAATATGTACTTCCTTTCATTTATTTTAATGGGGATTTTTTTCATATTTCGTTTGGATGTGTAGAGATCCATCAGCGCAACATGATCTTTCATAAACTCCGTTAATTTTGTTGTCCAAGTTGCTTTCCCAAAGCTCTGAATCAAGCATAGCATTTCCGTGGTCAATCGGTAACGGTAATTCGGGCTGTTCGTGGATTTGCCATTATCCTCAATGAATGCTGCACGTCGGAAGTGGTGTATTGCTTGTTTGCGAAATGTCTCCCGACTGTTTTCTGCGTATGTGGTTCCGTAGTTCGCGTTTAGAAATGCGATGATGTCATGGATTCGCATCCAGTTGTTGGTTACCGTATCCCATGTTTGCTTTTCTGTGAGGTTTGCCATAGCAAGAAGAATATAACCACATAGGTCATTTCGTTGCTTTTCTGGGACATTAAGGGCATTCAATATGTTTTTCGCATCCGTCAATTTATTCATATATAGCTCCTCAAAATATTGTCACATGACTTTTCTGACATATTATTCGCGACGATAAGTTCTTTTCCCATTGATTCAATGATTGCCATGGGGGGAACAGGCATAGAATTTATCTCTGTAGAATTTACCTGCGTTGAGCCGTTAAGTATACGATAGTAGTTATCATAAAGAGTAGAATTAAACAATACATATAGGCCGTAAACGGCATACTCTGATAGATTGTGCAGTCCACAAATGAAATTGATTTTGTTTTGTGTGCTGATTTCCTTGTATTCAGGGTATTTATGTGCTAAGTATACGCCGCATTGCAGGCGTCGATGTTCTTCTTTTGCAGTAAATCTCTTTACAAAGAGGTAGTTTGTATTCTTTTGCAGTAAACCGTTTTGATTTGTAACGATATACTCATTATCTTTTCCTACAGGAAACATCACCTCACCGTTTTGTATATGTTGTGAAAAGAATAATGGCACTGCATCCTTTTCTGCAGAATTTCGCAGCAAATCACGGTTTCGGAAATCAACGGTCAGCCCTGTTTTCATTCTGAGACCTATGTCAGGTAGGGTATTGGTCCAATGATTTAGCTTGTTGAGCACCTGAATTTCTTTTACATTCGTAGCCAAGTAGACGTAAGTATCTTTTCCACTTACGATTGTTGAGTATGGAGCTGAAAAAGAGGTTCGTTTTGAGAAATCCGCACTGCTCTGTGTTGTCGTAATCGTGACCTCCGTCGGCGTCACGCTTGTTTTCAGTAACTTTATAATTATGGTTTCTTGCAGGACATTTTCTTTTTCAAATACTTTGTCTCGACGGGCAAAGAGGTGGATATGCCGTAAAACTCCATTGGATAAAAGACGTTTGCGAAACTGTTTGAAGTATGCCCCTGATGTCCAGGAACGAGGAATGATGTATACCATCTCTCCATCTTCATGGAGGTTAAACATACTCATTGTAGCGAACAGGAAGTATAAGTTCGGCGCACCATAACAAACATCTGGCATAGCGGTTGCTTCTGGTGAATTTTTTGATATTTTCATATAAGGGGGATTCCCTATGACCATATCGAAACGTTCAGGATTCAGGTTTGCCTCCAACAGATAATTATAGTTGATTTTTTGTGATAGGATATAGTTGTCAACAACAACGTTGTATAAAATTGTTTTTGTGCTGTGCTTGCCAACCCAATCTAAGTTTGATTCTAGAAGATGGATAATATTTGGGTCATTCTCATAGCAGGTGAGTTCAATTGTTTCAATGGAAGGGATGGATTCCAATTTTTCGATGAGTGCAATGGAAAGAATCCCCGAACCCGCACCTGGGTCAAGGATGCGGAGAGATTGTTTTTTAGGGAAACTGAATAGCTCTGCCATAAATCGTGCAGTTTCCTTGCTTGTGAAGAATTGCCCATATTTTTTCCGTTGGTCTTTGGGCATATAATCAATGTATTCCATTGTTTTTTCATAAGCATAATCGAGCATTTTCATTGTATGTAAACTCCGTCTATGTTAAGAAGCTCATTGTCATTTACAGGGATTTCCATTAGCTAGCACGTCTCATGTCATGATTTTATTATAACACAGAACAAATGTTTTTCAATATACGATAAATAGAGGATATAAAATAAATCCTTATCTTAAAACACCGTCGAAGGATAAGCCTTCGACGGTGTACGGTTTGTATTCGATGGTATTCTGTGGTGTTTCCTCAGCTGACGGTGTGCCCGAGCAGTTCGCGCGTGTGGGCGGCGACGGCGGACGGGGTGATGTCGGTGCGGCGTGCGACGCCCGTGTTGAGTGCCGCCTCAGCGACAGCCGCGGCGACGGTCGGTGCGACGCGCGGGTCGAGCGGGCTGGCGATGATGTTGGTCTCGTTCAGCTCGGACTCGTGGATGAGGGAGGCAATCGCGCCGGCGGCGGCGATTTTCATCTCCTCGTTGATTTCCTTTGCACGGACGTCCAGTGCACCGCGGAAGATGCCCGGGAAGGCGAGGAGGTTGTTGACCTGATTCGGGAAGTCGGAGCGTCCCGTGCAGACGATGCGTGCGCCTGCCGCCTTTGCCTCGTCGGGCAGGATCTCGGGGACGGGGTTCGCCATCGCCATGACGACGGGGTCCTTGCTCATGCTCTTGATCATCTCGGGGGTGAGGCTGCCGGGCGCGGAGACGCCGATGAAGATGTCCTTGCCCTTGATGACCTGTGCGAGGCTGCCCTTTTCCTTCTGGCGGTTGGAGACCTTTGCAAGGCTGTCCTTGTATGGGTTCATGTTCTCATTGCGGCCCTCGTAGACGGCACCGGTGGTGTCGCAGAGGACGACGGTCTGGATGCCGTAGGCAAAGAGGAGGCGTGCGATCGCCTGTCCCGCCGCACCCGCGCCGTTGATGACGATCTTCGCCGCGCGCAGGTCGCGGTCGAGGTATTTATACGCGTTGAGGAGAGCGGAGACAACGACGATGGCGGTGCCGTGCTGGTCGTCGTGGAAAACGGGGATGTCGAGGGTCTTCTTCAGCTCGTTTTCGATGTCAAAACACTGGGGTGCCTTGATGTCCTCAAGGTTGATGCCGCCGTAGGTGGGGGCAATGAGCTGGCAGACCTTCACGACGTCCTCGACTTTCTGGCTGTTTACGCAGACGGGAACGGAGTCAACGCCGGCAAAGCCCTTGAAGAGGATGGATTTGCCCTCCATGACGGGGAGACCTGCGCCCGCGCCGATGTTGCCGAGGCCGAGGACGGCGGTGCCGTTGGTGACGACGGCGACCATGTTGCCCTTGGTCGTGTAGTCGTAGATCTTGTCCGGGTTCTCCTTGATGGCGAGGCACGGCGCCGCGACGCCCGGGGTGTAGGCGCGGCTGAGGTCATCGCGCGTATCGAGGGGGACGGTCGGGGTGACGGCGAGTTTGCCGTGATAACGCTGATGAAGTTCGAGTGCCTCTGCGTCAAATTTGCTTGCCATGATGCATCTTCCTTTCTGGAATGCGCGCCGTGTGTGGTGCACAAGTACATTGCTCTGTGTATGAGTAAGATGAAGGGATTATTCTTCTTTGCCGGAAGCCGCGCCGCCGCGCGTGGGCACATCGCTGCCCTCGCTGCGCGTTGTGCGCTGCGCAGGCTGATCGACGGGGCCGTCTGTGCTCTGGCGGGTGCTGGCGTGACGGCCCGCGTCGGAGGACTGGGTGGTCTCGTTGCTGCGCCCGGGGCGCGTGGTGTGCTCCTCGCTGTTCTCACGATTCCCTGTGCGGGTGTGGTTGGAGGAGGTGCTGCGTTCGTCTTTGTCCTCCTTGTCGGATTTTTTCCGACGGCTGCCCAGTGCCTCATCGGCACTGACGGCACGGCCGACGGAGGTATCTCCCTCAGGGATCTCGGTCGCTCCTGCGGGGATGGAGTCCTCGTACTCCTGTACGGCGCGCTCCATGCGGGTGCGGTCGCTGCTCGAGAGGGTGACGCCGAGTGCGCTCGCCATGCCGCGCCGCAGCTGTGCCATGTCGGGGATCCAGTAGCTCACCTCGTCGATGTAGAGCGGGCGGCCGGGCACCATCTCGGTGCGCAGGCCCTTCGCCTGCGACTCCTTGAGCGTACCGATGAACTCGAGCATCTGGCGGACGCTGAGGTCGGTCTTGACACTGTCGATGACGCTGCTGATGATCGCGGGCAGCCGCGGCAGGATCGCGGGCGTGGTGACGGCATCGACGCAGGCGCGCATGAATTTCTGCTGGCGTTTGACACGCCCGATGTCGCCCTCCTCGTCGCGGTAGCGGACATAGGTGACGGCAGTCTTGCCGTCCATGTGCTGCAGTCCCGGGCGCAGGTCAATGATGAGCCCGCCGTCATCATCCCACGGATCCTCGTAGTACATGCGCTTTTCTACGTCGATGTCGATGCCGCCGATGGCATCGACGATCTTTTGAAAGGCATGGGTATTGATGATGACGTAGTGGTCGATGCGGACACCGAGGAAGTCCTCGACGGTGCGCTGCGTCAGCTTTTCCCCGCCGTAGGCGTAGGCGGCATTGATCTTATCATAGCCGTTTCGCGGGATGGCAACGCGCGTGTCGCGCGGGATGGACAGGAGCGAGGTCTCGTTGCGCACAGGGTCGATGGTTGCGACCATGAGCGTATCGCTGCGCCCCACGTCGCCCTCGCGCTCGTCAACGCCCATGATCATGATCGTGGCCTTGTCCGTTGCGACGAGCAGCTCCTCCTTGTGGTCGGTCTTCGCGCGGTCGAGCAGGCTGCTCTGGGCGAAGAATGCGCCCGCGGCGGCTGCGAGGACGAAGATGAGGACGGTGCCGAGCAGGACGTAGGGCCAGACTCTTTTCTTCTTTGTTGGTCGTTTGGGTGGTAATGCTCTCAAAGCGAGATCGATCCTTTCCTCCCCTATTATAGATAGATTCTCTTTCGATGGATGATGTTCTTGCGTTCCTGCAAAAGCACTGTTACAATGAACGCATCCATTCAGTACCACATAATATATAGCAAACGCGTGGAATATGCAAGGTGTTATTCCATAAAGTGCAGGAGGGGCGCGGCTTCATGGGTGTTGAAATCGAACGAAAATTCAAGGTAAAGGATCATTTCTGTCCGACGGGTGTCGGGATCGAGATGGCGCAGGGGTATCTCTCGCGCGATCCGAGGCGAACCGTACGAATTCGGATCGCAGGTATACAGGGATTCCTGACGATCAAGGGGGAGAATCAGGGCGCCGTGCGTC
>ERZ772926.1172-NODE-1172-length-12995-cov-4.789722_pt1 | contig 12995 bp, 11 predicted proteins | sample MGYA00511136_ERZ772926 | MGnify/ENA primary metagenome ERZ772926 (study PRJEB29015, sample SAMEA2737917) | human oral metagenome | biome: human oral; feature: human-associated habitat; material: dental | place: China | collected 2153 ... | reverse complement strand
AAACCCTTGCTGGACATGGAGGATGAGGAATTGATTAAACTGCTACCCATAAACTATAAATAGCATAGAACCCTTATATGAAGCCAGTCATATAAGGGTTTTTTGTGAAGTGGCAAGACGGCGAATTTTGGATGCTTACATATTATTCTAATCGGGGCAAACAACCCACACGATTCGTTATAGAGCCGGAATTTCTATACAAAGAAAAAGGAGAGCCAACCTCACGGCTGCGACTCTCCCAATCATAAAATCTATAGGTATGAAAATTATAATTTACTGATAATTCCTTCTTCTGTTCCACGTACAAACTCGAGGATGTTACGGATTTCAGGTGAATCAGGGACCTGCTGTTCTATTTGAATACAAGCATCAAAAACAGATGTCTGACCATGGAACAACAGACGATAAGCGTTTGCTATATGCTTAAGCACCTTGTCGTCAACGTCTGCTCTCTTGCTGATAGTAGTGTTTATTCCATTATAACCGATAGGTGAACCACCAGCTATAACATAAGGAGGAACATCCTTTGCGAAGGTCGTACCAGCCTGCACCACTGCATATTCGCCTACACGAGTGTTGGCTTTTTCAACAACATTAGACGAGATGATAGCACCCGTCCCAATATTACAGTCGCCTGCAACCTTAGCACCATAACCAAAGACACAACAATCGCCAACAACCGTATCATGACTAACATGTGCACCTTCCATCAAGAAGTTGTTTGAACCAAGAACTGTCTTACAACCACGATGCGTAGCACGGTTGATGACTACATTCTCACGAATGATATTGTTGTCACCCATAATCAATTCGCTCTTCTCACCCACAAACTCAAAGTCCTGTGGTAAGGCAGCAAGTACTGAGCCTTGGTGAATCTTGTTTCCGTTACCCATACGAGTACCATTTAAGATGCTAACGAAAGGGAAGATAACACAGTTATCACCAATGACAACATCATCCTCTATATATACGAATGGGAATATCTTACAGCCGTCTCCAATCTTTGCTCGTGGAGATATCTCAGCTTTTGGACTAATTTCGCTACTCATAATCTTAAATATTTAATTTTATCAGTATCTACCAACAACCATTTGATGTATCACATCAGTAATCGTGGTAATCATAATTATGAATTGTGAATTGTAAATTATGAATTAACACAGTAATCATAATTATGAATTGTGAATTATAAATTATGAATTACTTTGCGCCTCCACCTAAGGCTTTGTACAGATTAACAATCGACTGAAGCTTTATAAACTGCTCCCGAACCTGTGAAATCTCAGCATTAAGCAGACTCTGCTGTGCGGTGATAACCTCAAGATAAGTGCTTGAACTCTGTGTATAGAGCATCTGTGTGTGCTCAACATTCTTATTCAAGACATCAATCTGCTGCTGACGCAACTGTTCTTTCTCATTAGCTGCATTGTATGCTACGAGCGCATTGCTCACCTCTGAGCCCGCCTTGAGAATACTATTCTGCCATGTATTGTATGCCTGCTTATACTTATCCTCTGCAACACGTAATCCTGCTACCAACTGACCACGCATGAAGATAGGCTGTGTAAGACTACCAACAACACTTAACAGGAGCTTTCCAGGGTTCACCATACCACCACTGTTTGTCCATGCACCTGTAGGTGAAATCGTCAGTGCCGGATAGAAACGGCTGCGAGCTGTCTGAATATTATAAAAACACTGTGCCAAAGCCATCTCATTAGCATGAACATCAGCACGATTACTCAACAATTGTACACCAATTCCACCTGCAAAGTTAGCTGGCAGACTCTGATTCTCAAGACTACCACGTGCTATGGTCTGAGCAGGTTCACCAAGAAGCAAACTAAGTGTATTCTCTGTCTCACGAATCTGACGACGGATATCTGCCGCCTGTGTCTGAACACTATAGTAAGCAGCCTCTGCGCTCTGTACACTCGTTGAACGAGCACGACCAAACTCCATTTGGAGTTTCATCATATCCCAAGTATTCTTGGTAAGACCTAACATGTCATCAACAATCTGTTTCTGACGATCAAGCATCAAGAGCGTATAATAAAGATTAGCGACACTGCCAATCAGTGTTGTCTGTGCATAAACCTTATAATCTTGTGCCAGCATCATCGTCATCTGAGCAGCCTTCTTTGAAGAACGCAACTTACCAAAGAGGTCTATCTCCCAGCTCGCTGAGATAGGAAGTGAATAAGACTGTGTAGATGACGTATGCGTTCCGAAATGAGAAATAGTTCCTGTCGGTGCAAAGACTACTGATGGTAAGAAAGACAACTTAGCCGCCTTAACCTGCTGCTCAGCAATATCAACATTCAATGCAGCATTGAGCAAGTCTGGGTTATTATTAAGTGCCTTCTCAATAAGAGTCTGCAGATGTGGGTCAGTAAAGACACTGCGCCATGGCAGATTACCGAAGTCGTTAGCCCCCTCAAGCGTCGCCTTGTCATCAACAGGGTCGCGCACAATACCGCTCGTCTTCACATTAGGGCGTTCGTAATTGCCATAGAGACTCTTGCACCCTGTCAATGACAGGGCTGCAAGAGCTATGATGATTATATTTAATTTCTTCATTGTTATTTCTTTATTAGAATCTACTCTTCAACCTTATAATCTACAGCAGGTCCCTTTGAAAGCTTCTCAAGTTCCTTGATTACATCACGACTTGCCTCATCCTCAAAGTTAATTGGCTTAATACGCTCCTGTAAGTGCTGGAAGAAGACGAACAGTGCTGGCACAACAAACACCTGACAAAGTGTACCGATAAGCATACCGCCTACTGCTGCAGCACCCAAAGTCTGGTTACCGTTACGACCTACACCGCTTGCAAACATCAAAGGCAACAAACCAATAACCATTGCAAGAGAAGTCATAAGGATAGGACGGAGACGTGCACCAGCTCCTAAGATGGCAGCATACTTGATAGCCATACCCGTACGACGACGTTCAAGTGCAAACTCTACGATAAGAATAGCATTCTTAGCCAACAGACCAATCAACATAATCAGCGAAATCTGCATATAGATATCATTGTTATGTCCGAAGATCAACGTAAAGATAAATGCTCCTGCCAGACCAAGTGGAATAGAGAGGATAACAGCCAATGGAAGAATATAACTCTCATACTGAGCACTCAGAATCAAGTAAACAAACACGATACAAAGAGCGAAAATCAATGCTGTAGAGTTAGAAGACTCTCGCTCTGAACGTGTCAGACCAGAGAACTCATAACCATAACCCTGTGGCAACACCTGCTTTGCTACTTCCTCAGCAGCCTGAATAGCCTGACCTGAAGAATAACCATCAGCTGGAGTAGCACTGATAGAGATAGAGGTAAAGAGGTTGAAACGAGTAATGTTTGATGGACCATAAACACGCTTCAATGTGCAAAACTCACTTACAGGTGCCATTCCACCTGCCGTTCTCACATAGATATTGGTCAGTCCGTCCTCGCTCATACGGCTCTCTACCGTCCCTTGAATCATTACACGGAAGAGCTTACCATACGCATTGAAGTTAGAGGCATACATACCGCCATAATATCCCTGCAATACAGAGAGAATTGCAGCCGGTGATGTACCAGCCTGTTTCGCCTTTGCCACATCAACATCAACCATATACTGTGGATAGTTAGGGTTGTAAGTAGTAAGTGCACGGCTGAACTCTGGACGCTTGTTCAATGCAGCTAAATAATCCTGTGCTACCTTATAGAACTTATTAAGATCGCCACCTGTCTTATCCTGCAATACAAAAGAAACACCATTTGATAGACCATAACCAGGAATCATCGGAGGACCGAAAGCAATAATCTGTGCTCCCTTGATACTTGATGTCTGCTTGTAAATCATACCCAAAATCATATTCGATGATGTTGGATCGATAAACAGACCAGCTATACCTGCGCCATCAAAGACAGACTTAATACGATCTATCATTCCATACTCACGCTCGGCAAACGGCTTTAGCTTGATAATAAAGGTTGACTGGTTAGAACCCTGTCCAGCGATGAAGTTGTAACCTACAATCTGCTCACGGCGCTCAATATATGGATTGTTTGCCAACATTTTGTCAATCTGGTCGGTCACCTTCTGGGTTTCAACCTGTGATGTACCTGGTGGCAAACTAATCATTGCAAACAATGTACCCATATCCTCATTTGGAACAAGACCAGTCTTTGTGAAATTCATTGTCAGAACAAGCGCAACAATACCCAAAACAACAGTGAGGCTTGATATCCAACGGTGATTTATAATTTTCTCAACAACCTTCTGATACTTGTTGTTAATCTTATCATACTGGGTATTAAAAGCCATGTGGAAACGGTCAACACGTGACAGTTTCTTATGCTCCCCATCCTTGCTATGTGGCTTCAGGAAGATAGCACAGAGCGCTGGAGAAAGTGTCAAAGCATTCAAAGCAGAGATGACGATAGACACAGCCATCGTAACACCAAACTCACGATAGAATGTACCAGAGGTTCCACCAATAAAGGATACAGGAACAAACACGGCTGACATCACCAAAGTAATAGAGATAATAGCACCAGAGATTTCGTTCATTGCATCAATAGCTGCTGTCATAGCGCTCTTATAACCTAAGTCGAGCTTTGCATGTACAGCCTCAACGACCACGATGGCATCATCGACCACAATTGCAATTGCCAACAGCAACGCCGAGAGTGTCAGCAGGTTGATGGAGAATCCGAATACCCAAAGGAAGAAGAAGGTTCCTATCAAAGCCACAGGAACTGCAATCATTGGAATTAACGTTGAACGAATGTCCTGCAAGAAGATATACACAACGAAAAATACCAATAAAAGAGTTATAAACAATGTAAAGACTACCTCTTCGATTGAAGCAAAGAGGAACTCTGTTACATCCTGCTCAATTGTAACTTTCATGCCCGGCGGCATCTGCTTCTGAGCATCAGCCAAGGCAGTCTTCACATCATCTGCAATCTGTGTAGCATTTGAACCAGCGATCTGGTTTACCATACCAATAACAGCAGGACGGCTGTTGTTCTTCATCATAACTGAATACTGCAGACCACCTAACTCTATCTTAGCCACATCGCGCAGATGAACTGTTTGACCATTGGTATTGCTTGAGATGATAATATTACCATACTCCTCTGGAGTCTTCAGACGACCTTTGTAACGCATGGTATACTCAAACTTCTGATTACTCTGCTCACCAAATGAACCCGGTGCAGCCTCAATATTCTGTTCTGCCAAAGCCATAGATACATCTGATGGAACCAGCTTATGCTGCTTCATCTTATCTGGATATAGCCATATACGCATAGAGTAAGTCTTCATACCCGGTGTCTGTACGTCACCAACACCATTGATACGCTTCAACATCGGTACAATATTGATGTTGTTATAGTTCGTCAAGAACTCGTCATCATATCGTCCGTCATCTGTTGTCAATGAATACATCACAACGTTTGAACTCTGACGCTTTGATACCGTCACACCCACACGTGTCACCTCAGCTGGCAACAACGCCTGTGCCTGTGACACACGGTTCTGTACGTTGACAGCTGCCATATTTGGATCTGCACCCTGCTTAAAGTAAACAGTAATCATTGCCATACCTGCATTGGTTGCTGTTGACTCCATATAGGTCATGTTCTCAACACCGTTGATACTTTCCTCCAATGGTGTGATAACAGAATTCAGCACGGTCTGTGCATCTGCTCCCTGATAAAATGTCGAAATCGAAATCGTAGGAGGGGCAATATTCGGATATTGTTCAATAGGCAGTGATATCAATCCAATGATACCCAAGAGTACAAAGAAGATTGATATAACCGTTGACAATACCGGTCGTTTAATAAAATTCGTAAATGTCATAATACCTGATTGTTTATTTAGGAGAGAGGCTATCGTATGAATTAAGAAATCATCATCACCTCAACACCTAACATTCAACACCCATCACCTACTTACCTTCGCCTTTCATAGCTTTGAGAAAGCCTGATGCAGAACCTTGGTTCTCGCCAAGTTTCTCTGCTTTCTCAATGGCTTTATCATACTCTGCAGGAGTAAGTGCCTTAATATCTGCACCATCTTCAAGACTTGAAAGACCCTTGCTCACAATTCGGTCACCCATCTTAAGACCACTTGTCACGATGTAGTTCATTCCATCATTCTGTGGATCAACTGTAATCTCAGTATAATGTACCTTATTCTTATCATCCACCTTATAAACAAAAATCTTGTTCTGAACCTGTACAGTAGCTTCCTGTGGTACCAACAAAGCACGGTTGTTAGTCTTTGCAATAACAATCTGACCGCTACCACCGCTCTTCAACAAATGTTCTGGGTTAGGGAAACGGGCAATAACACTCACCGTACCAGTTGTTGCATCAATGATACCACTGGTCTTAACAACTACACCTTCATGGTTATAGGTCGTACCATCAGCCAACAACAAGCTAACTGCTGGGAAAGACTTGATGGCATTGTTCAAACCATTATTAGTACGGCTGAGTTTTAATACATCAGACTCTGTCATTGAAAAGTAAACTTCAATAGAAGATGTATTGCTGACAGTGGTAACTGGCTGTGCAGAAGATGCACTTACCAAAGCACCCTCCTTATAAGGAAGACTACCTACATAACCCGATGCAGGACTCTTCACATAACAGAAACCGAGGTTATCCTTAGCCGTGGCAAGCATTGCCTGCGCCTGACGAACAGCAGCTTGTGCTTGTACTACAGCTGCTTTAGCGGAAGCTACACCACTCTGTGCCTGACTAACTGCAGCCTGTGCTGTCTCGTAAGTATTCTTAGCTGCTTCCATCTCATAATCACCAATCACCTTATTATTATAAAGGTTCTTGCTGTTACTATAAGCCAAACGTGATGTTGCAGCCTGAGCATTTGCAGAATTAAGACTTGCATTAGCCTGTACGACACGAGCCTGAGCTCCAGCAACACCACTCTGTGCTGAAGCAACCTGAGCCTCTGCCTGACGTACAGCAGCCTGATAAGTAGAGTTATCTACTACAAAAAGTACCTGCCCCGCACGTACATATTCGCCTTCATGTACATACAGCTTTGTTATAAAGCCACTTACCTTCGGACGTACCTCAACATCCTGCACACCCTTAATAGTAGCTGGAAATGTTGTTTTCAACTGTGCATTAGCTGCACCAATCGTTACTACAGGATACTCATTGTTTGTTGGAAGACTTTGTCTACCTCCTCCACCGCAACTGGTAAGTAACACTGCAACTGCTGCTATAGCAGATAGTAAGATACTTTTCTTCTTCATACCTATTTAATATATATTCTTTTATAATTTCAATTCAACCAGAAAGCTAAGGCTAAACCTGCATAACGAAAGCTTGTTTGTTACTTAGCTAAGGTATCATGAAAACTACATGATGGTATAATAGTTTTCAATATGCAAAATTACATATTATTATTTAGTAGGCTCTGCCCACAGCTTCTAATTTAACAATAATTGGCTATATCGCTCCAAGTTGTAACTATTCAGTCATCATAGGTATTGTATTTGAAAACGCAAACCACTTATTAGAGGGACTTTATTATGAACAAAAGAACGCTTACCAACCTATGGGCAGCACTTTCATCACGCTATTGTTATATGGTGCTAAGGCTTCGCACGCATTGTGCGAACCATCCGCACCATTGGTGCGGAGCACCCGCACACTACTTAAAGATGGTTAAAGAGATAACATTCTTTAGAAGAAAGTATCCTAAGACACAAATAATCAACGCACAGAACGATACTTAGCCAGCCACATAAAACGCTTTATAGTTAAGAAGTTATGCCAAGCTCCTTCGCCTTTTCGCGTAATAAAGCTAAAAGAGGTTCACGTTCATTAGGAACACGATTGTCAAGTACGGCATCTTTCAGCGTCTTTTTAAGTATGCCCACTTCCCTACTCGGCTTCAGATTAAACATTTCCATTATCTCGTTTCCATCAACACAAGGTTGCAAAAGACGCTTATAATCACGGTCCTTCAAGTCTTTTAGTTTCTCACGAACAATACGGAAGTTGTCTAAGAAACGCTGTTTGCGGGCAGCATTTTTACTTGTTATATCTGCCTCACAGAGTGTCATCAAGTCATCAATATCATCACCTGCGTCATTCATCAGTCGACGTACAGCAGAATCTGTTACTTCTTCATCGGCAATAGCAATCGGGCGCATGTGCAAGTCTACTTGTTTCTGAACATATTTCATCTTACTATCCATCGGAAGTTTAAGACGACGAAAGATATTTGGAACCATCTTTGCACCTACAAAGTTATGATTATGGAAGGTCCATCCTGCTGTAGGGTCCCAACGCTTGCACTTTGCTTTGCCCACATCGTGCAGTAATGCAGCCCAGCGCAACCAAAGATTATCCGTGTACTTACAGATATTATCCAACACCTCAAGCGTATGATAGAAGTTATTCTTGTGAGCACGTCCGTTTCTTGTTTCTACAACATCAAGTGCTACAAGCTCTGGAAGAATAAGTTGTAAAAGACCGCAACGATATAACTCTATAAAGCCCTTGCTTGGTGTTGCCGTCATCATTATCTTATTCAACTCCTCCTCTATACGTTCACCACTAATGATTTTGATACGTTCAGCATTACGCTCCAAAGCCTCAAAGGTCTCATCTTCAATGAAGAAGTTGAGTTGTGTGGCAAAACGAACACAACGCATCATACGCAAGGGGTCATCAGAGAAAGTCACATCAGGGTCGAGCGGTGTGCGGATAATACCATCCCAAAGGTCGTCAACACCACCAAAAGGGTCAACTAATTCGCCGAAACGACCCTTATTCAAGCAAACTGCCATTGCATTAATCGTAAAGTCACGACGATCCTGGTCATCTTCTAATGTACCATCTTCTACTATTGGCTTCCTACTATCGTGACTATAACTTTCCTTTCTTGCTCCGACAAATTCAACCTCAATATTCTTGTACTTTACTTGTGCTGTACCAAAATTACGGAAAACCGACAAATGAGCCTTCTTACCCAAGATAGCTTTCAATTCACTTGCAACCTGAATACCACTTCCTACTACCACAACATCTATATCATTTGACGGACGTTCCAAGAACAGGTCACGTACGTAACCTCCTACGACATAGCATTCTAAGCCGAGTTTATCAGCCGCAGTTGAAATATGATGAAATATATCTTTATCTATAAGCTGTGCCAATTCGGCATCTGAGAGATCTCGCATACAATAATGTTTTCTTTATATATAAGAATCATGCAAAGATACATAAATTACTTCAGCTTTACAAATAGGTGCAAGCTAAATAATGAAAACAAAAAACAATATGCCATTCAAAGTATCTATTAACACTTGGAAATAGAAGCAACCTTAAACATCACGTCTGATACTGATTAAAAAACTGTTTCACATGAATTTGCCAACTCCTCCAACTTCTTTTTATAAAAATAAACAATAGACTCAACAAACATTGATTCAACAAGGCTTCCTGTCAACACACAAAGAATGAAACCTGTTACCTTTGCTATTTAAATCTATATGACTGTTTACCGTTTGAATCGCGTGTTAAACTCCTCCTTTGGCATCTTATACTTCAAATAGTTAATGACATTGTTCCGATAAAACTTATCCATAAAGACAGAATCAGTATCTTTCCCACTAAACCATATCGGTTCACTCACACCGACTGCTTTCAGTACAGGCACAGGATTATCTTTTGTACCATACTCGGGATTATTCATATCGTCACGATTTATAGTTAAAACAACCTCCTTTCCCCAATAATTCCCATCTACATTTTGAAAAGAAATAATGTTCATACATTTTTTATATTCTGAGCAGAAAAAGATACAGTAGTCGGCACTCGGGTTACTAAAATACTTTTTTGAATCGTAGGTTACCTCAAATCTCTCACCCAAAGGATATCTTTCTTTATCACAATTATGTAAGACTTTATCAGATTTATATGACGGCATTACTACTTTAATAGTAATACAACTATCAATGTATTTTTGGTAAACCTCAGAAGCTCTGTTGTTATATTTATCCTTATAAAATAGGACATCCATTATTTTAGGTAACATTGGAACAATAAACATAGAACCTATTAAACTTCCTACGAACACCCAAGGAAATAATCCCAGAAAATTTATACTTTTCATAACTTTACAAACTAATAGCAGTAATATTAATTCCCTCTACTTTTGCTTTTCGTGCATCTATAATCTCTCTCATCATCTTTTTTTACATAAGGTTTTCTTCTTCATTATCCCCCCATTCTATCTGATTACTAACTATCGAACTCAGAATACCAATTCCGATACCACCAAGTGTAAACCATTTGTTTGATACATTCCATTTGAAAGCCTTAGTGTTACCTGACCATATTCCTTTCCAAAATTCATGAGGAATATCGCCCATACCTTTCTGTGCACCATAAGCCAAATCACTTGCCCACATTGCATGCCCTGCACCAGCCATATCTCCTTTCAACATATATTCTAAAGCTCTCTCGTTAAAGCTCTTTGTTTCTTTGCCAAGTTGCTTATTACCGTAGGCTTCATTCTTTGTTCTTAAACCGCCTTTCAAACTCTTCTTTTGGCATCTTATACTTCAAATAGTTAATGACATTGTTCCGATAGAAATTATCCATAAAGACAGAATCAGTATCCTTACCACTAAACCATATTGGTTCACTTACACCAACTGCTTTCAGTACGGGTACAGGATTATCCTTTGTCCCATACGAAGGGTTATTCATATCGTCACGGTTGACGGTCAGGTAAAGTTCTTTTTCTACATAACTCCCATTAACATCCTTAAATGCAATGATATTCATAAACTTCTTATACTCCCTACAATAGAAAGAAGTGTAATCAGCACTTGGGTTATTAAAAAAATCACGAGAGTCATAAGTTGTATCAAAAACTTCACTTAAAGGATACTTTTCATCATCAATGTTATTTAGATATAACTGTGACTCTTCTGGTGGCATTATTACCTTTATTCTATAACATTTATCCATATACTGTTTATAAAATATTACAGCTTCGTTGTTATATTTATTCTTATAGCATAATGCGTCAATAACCTTAGGCATCATCGGTACAACAAAAAATGAACCTATAACACTGCCAATCGTTACCCAAGAGATAAAACCTATAAATTTGACCTTTGTCATCACGTTCTACTTTCCTTTCTTGAATCGTCTTTCAAACTCCTCCTTTGGCATCTTATACTTCAAGTAGCGTATGATATTGTTATAATAGAAACTGTCCATATATGCTTGGTCATAATCTCTGTCATTGTCTCTAATGGATTCATGAACTCCCACCATCTTTAGAACAGGAACAGGATTGTCTTTGGTACCATACGCTGGATTATTCATATCATCCTTATTTACAGTCATAAACACCTCTTTGTTATAAAATCCCCATGTAGTAAAATATCCCATGAATATAATATTAAAGAACTTTTTATATTCCGTAGAATAAAAAGGAACATACTCCGCAGAGGGTCTATCAAAGTAATTACTCTTCGACTTTATTTTGAATCTTTCGTGTGTAACAACTTTATCATCTACATTTTCTAAATAATATTTTGAATCCTCATCAGGCATCCTACATTTTATAAGATAAGAATTCTCCATATATCTTTTATATACAGATTTTACATTCTCATCAGACTCATACTTCTCTGAGTAATAGACTTTATCGAAAAGGTAATATCCCAAAGGAATAACAACTAATGTTCCAAGTATTTGTCCAATAAGGACCCATGGAATGAAACTTAAATATTTTGTGATATTCATACTAATGAAGCTCTTATATTTATTCCTATGTTACCTTTTCTATTCTTCTGAATTTCTCTTACCATGCTTTCATATAAATCATTTTCTTCCTCATTATCCCCCCATTCTATCTGATTACTAACTATCGAACTCAGAATACCAATTCCGATACCACCAAGTGTAAACCATTTGTTTGATACATTCCATTTGAAAGCCTTAGTGTTACCTGACCATATTCCTTTCCAAAATTCATGAGGAATATCGCCCATACCTTTCTGTGCACCATAAGCCAAATCACTTGCCCACATTGCATGCCCTGCACCAGCCATATCTCCTTTCAACATATATTCTAAAGCTCTCTCGTTAAAGCTCTTTGTTTCTTTGCCAAGTTGCTTATTACCGTAGGCTTCATTCTTTGTTCTTAAACCGCCTTTCAAACTCTTCTTTTGGCATCTTATACTTCAAATAGTTAATGACATTGTTCCGATAGAAATTATCCATAAAGACAGAATCAGTATCCTTACCACTAAACCATATTGGTTCACTTACACCAACTGCTTTCAGTACGGGTACAGGATTATCCTTTGTCCCATACGAAGGGTTATTCATATCGTCACGGTTGACTGTAAGGTAAAGTTCTTTGTTCCCATAATTTCCATTGACATCTTTAAACGTAATTATATTCATATATTTTTTGTATTTACGACAATAGAAAAAAGTATATTCGGCACAAGGATTATTAAAATAATTTTGTGAATTATAAGTAGTATCAAACCTTTCAAAAAGAGGGTATCTCTCTTTGTCTACATTATATAGAAAATACTTAGAATTACCAGAAGGCATTGCTACCTTGATAGTATAACTTGAGTCTATATACTGTTGAAAACAATAAATTGCATCATTATTATACTTATTTTTATAATAGAGCTTATCTACGAGTTTTGATATCATTGGTACTATAAGAAATGAGCCTATAACACTTCCTATCAGGACCCAAGGAATAAAACTTATAAATTTCATTTTAGACATCACTTCCTATTTTTAGTCTTAAATCTCCTTTCAAACTCCTCCTTTGGCATCTTATACTTCAAATAGTTAATGACATTGTTCCGATAGAACTTATCCATAAAGACAGAATCAGTATCCTTACCACTAAACCATATCGGTTCACTCACACCGACTGCTTTCAGTACAGGCACAGGAT
>ERZ772926.1171-NODE-1171-length-13023-cov-11.044417_pt1 | contig 13023 bp, 5 predicted proteins | sample MGYA00511136_ERZ772926 | MGnify/ENA primary metagenome ERZ772926 (study PRJEB29015, sample SAMEA2737917) | human oral metagenome | biome: human oral; feature: human-associated habitat; material: dental | place: China | collected 2153 ... | reverse complement strand
ATGAAAAGGGATTTATTACATATCCTAGAACAAATACAGAATATCTTGCTGAAGAGGAAAAAGACAAGGTGAAAGAACTTATAAAATTATATAGTGATTATGAACTGGAGTTTAAGGACAACAAAAGAATATTTGACAGCAGTAAGATTGAGAGCCATAGTGCAGTAATGCCAACTTTGAAAATTCCTGATATGAATAGTTTGAATTTGGAAGAAAAAATAATTTTTGAAACAATAAGAAATAGATTTATTTCTAACTTTTTGAAGGAGCAAACTATAGTTAATCAAACTGAAATAGAGATTGCTGTGAGAAATGAAATATTTAATTTAAAAGGAAAATCAGTAAAACAGAAAGGATTTTTAAAACATGAAAATCAGAAGATTGATAATAAGTTGCCGTATTTTGAAATTAGCCAGGAAATTGATATTGATTTTAAAGTTGTTGATAAATTAACAGTTTCTCCTAAAAAAATTACTGAGGAAAATTTAAGTAATTATTTAAAAAATCCTTTTAGAAAAGAAAAAAATCAGAAAAATGAGGATGATACACAGGAATATAGAGAAATAATGAAAGGTGTAGAGATTGGTACGGAGGCAACTAGAACAGGGATAATTGAGAATGCTAAGAAATATGGATATATTACTTCTGAAAAACAGAATTTTAGTATAACTGAAAAGGGGATAAAGTTAATCGAGCTGCTGGATTTATTGCATATTAATCTTTATGCAGAAAAGACTGTTGAGTTTTCTATACTTCAGAAAGATATTTATAATAATAAAAAAACAGTAGATGATATTATTGAAAAAACTAAAAGTGAGTTACAAAATATAATAAGTCAAGATGTAGAAGTTGAAAAAGAAATGGAAGTTATTGGAAAATGTCCTAAATGCAACAGTAATATTTATGAGAACAGTAAAAGTTACTATTGCAGTAATTATAAGAATGGATGTAAAACATCTCTTTGGAAAGAAGCAAATTATTTTGGACAAAAAATAAAGATAAGTAAGGATAATGCAAAAAAATTATTAAGTGGGGAACAGGTTGTATTTAAGATAAAAAGCAAAAGCGGAAAGGAATATAATGCACATTTTGGAATAGAGATAAATGGAGATTATTTGAACTTGCAAAGAAAAGATTTTATAAAAATAGAAAAATGATAATTAAAATTTGAACTTGCCAAATTTTATATTAGGGGGAAGAAATGGGGTATAAGATTCAAAATGTATTAGAAAATGCACATAAAAAGATAAATGAAGATTTTAGTGAATATATTAACTATCTTCATGTCGTAGGAAACAATTATAAATACTCTGCATTGGATCAGTTAAATATATTTTTTATTCGTCCTGAAGCTGTAGCCTGTGCAGAATATGACTTTTGGAAAGAAAACTTTAACAGAGTTGTAGAAAGAAATCAGAAGGGAATACCTGTATATAATATAAGAAATGGAGAAAAGAATGTCAGGTATATTTTTGATGTTACACAGACAGTATCTTTAGATAAAAGAAATGATGAGAAACCTAAATTATGGGAATTTAATAATAGAACTCATAAGGATGTTTTTGAAAGAATGACAGGAAAATCAGATTTTGAAGAAGCACAAATGGAACTTATAAACCAGACAATGCTTGAAAACAGCAAATTAGACACTTTTAACTACAAGGATACAGAAGTTCTTGAAAGTTTTATCAAAAAATCTGTTTTAATCGCACTTGATCAAAGGATGGGAATTAATAAAAAGGATATATTTAATGAAAAGGAAAAAGAGATTTATTCCTTGTTTTCAGATTTTAGAACTATGGAATTAATATCATTAGAAATATCTAATGTAGCTAAAAAAGTTTTAATTAAAGTAAGCAAAGAAATTCAAAAAATAAATAATGAAAAAACTTTAGAACAAAATAGCAAAATTGGATATGAGATAGAAAATGAAAAAAATGAGGAGGAATTGGAATATGCTGAAAAAGATGATAGACGGGAAAGAATATCTGATAGAGAACGGGATATATACTCCAGTAGTGAAGCAAACATCCTACGAACAGATGGGAGGGACTTACAAAATGATATTGCTGGACAAAAAATTTCAAGTGTTAGTTCCGAATTTGGAGGAAGAAGAAATAGACTTGAGCAGGCTCAACTCTTGGGGACGAGCGAGAATGAAATATCTGGAACAAGAGAAAGAAGAATTTTTGAAAAATCTTCTAATGAAAGGCGAAGTTATGGAACATCTGCTTTCAATTCAGAAGGAAGTAGAAAAATTTTGGGAGATAGAAAAACCCAAAATGATGAAAACTATGGGATTAACCGAAAAATTAAAAGAAAAAGATCAAATAGAATGGGTAGGACTTATGAACAGCCTACTCTCTTCTCTCAGGGAAATAACTTACAATCAGATAATTTACAAATAGAAAATGATAATATAATTACTCAAAAGAATATTGATGATGTATTAAAATCGTATAGTGGAGCGGAAAATATTTATAATTTTTTCCAAGACAACAGTTCAAAGGAAGATAGAATAAAATATTTGAAACAAGAATACGGAATAGGTGGATTTTCAATATCTGATCGTGGAGATTTTATTGATGACGCATTTTATACTTCTCAAAATATGAAGCTATATAAAAATCATTTTAGTAATAATGAAGTTAAGATAGTTCTGTCTTGGGATAAAATAGAAAAAAGGATACAGGAACTTATAGATGAAAATCAATATTTTATTCCTGAAAAGGAAAAAGAAAATATTATTGAAAATGATGAAATAATATATCCTTATATAGATGAAGAAAATAGTAAAGATAATATTTCTAAAAATTTTAAAATTACTGAAAAAATCCAATCTGAAAGACTATTGTCATCAGAGCGTCTAAACAATAATATTAAAGCTATAAAAGTTTTAAAAAATTTGAAAGAAAGAGAAGCTACAGATGATGAAAAGATAACACTTTCTAAATATGTTGGATGGGGAGGACTAGCTGATGTATTTGATGAAAATAAAAGCGGACAATGGGAAGAAGCAAGAAATTTTTTAAAAGAAAATTTAACTCAGGAAGAATACGATAATGCTAAGGCAAGTACATTGACAGCTTTTTATACTCCTAAAATAGTAATTGATTCCATTTATAAAGGAATACAGCAACTTGGATTTAAAGGCGGAAATATTTTAGAGCCAAGTTGTGGTGTGGGAAACTTTATAGGTAATTTGCCTGATGAATTAGAAAAATCAAAGATATATGGTGTAGAACTAGACAGTGTCAGCGGAAATATTGCTAAAAAACTTTATCCTGAAAGTAATATTCAAGTAAAAGGATTTGAAAAAACAGAATTTTCCAACAATTCATTTGATGTTGTAATAGGAAATGTTCCGTTTGGAGATTTTAAGGTAATGGACAGAGAATATGAAAAACTGAACTTTATGATACACGACTACTTTATTGCAAAATCGTTGGATAAGGTAAAAAAAGGTGGAATTATGGCTTTTATAACTTCTTCTGGAACATTTGATAAAAAAGATGACAGTGTGAGAAGATACATTGGAGAAAGAGCGGAATTATTGGGAGCAATAAGGCTTCCAAATGATACATTTAAAGGTGTTGCTGGAACTGAAGTAACATCGGATATTATATTTTTAAAGAAAAGGGAAAATATAAATAAAGAGGAGCAGGACTGGTATTCAGTTAAGGCTGATTCACAAGGGCTTGTCTACAATCAATATTTTGTAGATAATCTTGATATGGTTTTAGGAAAAATGGAGGAAGTTAGTGGACGTTTTGGGAAAACATTAACTTGTATGCCAAAAGAAAACAGTAATTTAAAGGATGAATTAGAACAAGCAGTTGGGAATATAGAAGGAAGTTATGAAAAAACTCTTGCTGAAGAAAAAGAAACTGTAATTGCTGTTGAAAATGAAGACTATGAAATAAGAAATTTTTCGTTCTTCAAAAAAGATAACGAGATTTATTTTAAAGAAAATAGTAAAATGACACTACAAGATTTATCAGATAGAGATAAGGATAAAATATCAAAATATATAGAACTTACATCTTCATTAAGAAAAATTATTCAGATTCAAAAAGATGAGGAAACAGATGATAGACTAAAAATTGAACAAGAAAAACTAAATAGAATATATGATGGATTTATTAATAAGTATGGATACTTAAATTCAAGAGCAAATTCAAGATTATTTAATGAAGATTCCAATTATTCCTTATTATCTTCAATAGAAATATTCGATGAACGTGGAAACTTTAAGAAAAAAGGGGATATTTTTTCCAAAAGAACTATAAAGCAATCAAAAGTTATAGATAGAGTAGATACTCCGCAGGAAGCATTAATCCTTTCAATTTCTCAAAAGGCAAAAGTGGATTTTGAATATATGACAAATCTTACTGGTATGAAAAAAGAAGAGTTAATTAACAGTTTAAAAGGGGAAATATTTCTTGATATAAATCAAGATTTTCCACAGGAATTTCAATATGTAACACAGGATGAATATTTAAGTGGCAATATAAGAGAAAAAATAGAATATATTGACAAATTTAATTCTCTTTCTGATGAAGAGAAAAATGGAATAAGTCCTGAAATACTAAATTTTCAAAAAGAAAAATTGCAGGAAGTAATGCCTAAACCACTTGAAGCAAGCGAGATAAATGTCAGAATTGGAGCTACTTGGGTTCCTAAAAAATATGTAAAGGATTTTATTCTGGAAACCTTAAAGACACCAGCATATAAGAGTTCATACATTAAAGTACATTATTCTGAATATACTTCTGAATGGAGAATAGAAAACAAGAATATAGACAATGATAATCCGCTCGCTGTTATGACCTTTGGAACTGAAAGGGCAAATGCATATAAACTTATAGAAGATGCACTGAACTTGAGAGATACAAAAATTTTTGATTATGAAACAGATTCAGAAGGTAAAAGAATCGCAATTTTAAATAAAAAGGAAACAATGCTGGCAGGACAAAAACAGGATATAATTAAACAGGCTTTTAAGGACTGGATTTTTAGGGATTTGGAAAGAAGGAATGAGCTGACTGAAATATATAACGAAAAATTTAATTCAATCCGTTTAAGAGAATTTGATGGAAGCCATCTTACTTTTAATGGCATAAATCCTGAAATAAAATTAAGGCTACATCAGTTAAATGCAGTTGCAAGAACATTGTATGGTGGAAATACACTGCTTGCACACGTTGTAGGAGCAGGAAAAACTTTTGAAATGGTTGCCTCCGCTATGGAATCTAAAAGACTTGGACTTGCAACGAAATCAATGTTTGTAGTCCCTAATCATTTAACAGAACAACTAGGAAGGGAATTTTTGGAACTTTATCAAGGAGCAAATATTCTTGTGGCGACTAAAAAGGATTTTGAACCTAAAAATAGAAAGAGATTCATTGGAAGAATTGCGACTGGAGAATACGACGCTGTAATAATAGGACATTCTCAGTTTGAAAAAATACCGATGAGTAAGGATTATCAGCAAAAACATATACAAAATGAAATAGATGAGATTATACAAAATATCCAAACATTAAAGCAGGAAAATAATCAGAATTTTACTGTAAAACAGCTTGAAGGTACAAAAAAGAAACTGGAAGTAAGACTAAAAAAATTAAATGATGATTTTAAAAAGGATAATGTCGTTACATTTGAAGAATTAGGAGTTGATAAGCTGTATGTAGATGAGGCGCATTCATTTAAAAATTTGTTTTTATACACTAAAATGAGAAATGTGGCAGGAATAGGACAAACTGAAGCATTAAAATCATCGGATATGTTTATGAAATGTAGATATATGGATGAAATAACAAGTGGAAAAGGAGTTGTATTTGCGACAGGTACACCAGTTTCCAACACTATGTCGGAACTTTATACAATGCAAAGATATTTACAGTATGATGAACTCAAAAAACAAGGACATCAAAATTTTGATTCCTGGGCAAGCACATTTGGGGAAACAGTTACAGCTATTGAATTATCTCCTGAAGGAAACGGTTACAGAACTAAAACAAGATTTGCAAAATTCTATAATCTTCCTGAACTTATGAACAATGTCAAACAGTTTGCAGATATACAAACTGCTGATATGCTAAATTTGCCAACACCTGAAGTAGAGTATAAAAAAGTATTGACTAAACCAACAGAGGAACAGAAATTAATATTAGAAAGTCTTTCAGAAAGAGCAGAAGAAGTAAGAAACAGAAACGTAGAACCAACAGAAGACAATATGTTAAAAATTACAAATGACGGTAAAAAACTTGCACTAGATCAGAGGCTTGTAAATGAAATGCTTCCTGATGATGAAAACAGCAAAGTAAATGCCTGCGTAGAAAATATTTACAATATATGGAAAGAAAGCGTTGGGAAAAAATCTGCACAGCTTGTATTTTCTGATATGTCTACTCCCAAAAATGATGGAAGTTTCAATATTTATGAAGATTTAAAGAAAAAGTTAATTAATAAAGGTATTCCTGAAGAAGAAGTAGCATTTATTCATAATGCAAATTCTGAAAAACAGAAGGATGAACTTTTTGCAAAAGTAAGAACAGGAGATGTAAGAATATTGCTAGGTTCAACACAAAAAATGGGAGCAGGAACAAATGTACAGACAAAACTAATTGCACTTCACGACTTAGATGTGCCGTGGCGTCCTGCTGATTTGGAGCAACGGGCTGGAAGAATAGTTAGGCAAGGGAACGAAAATAAGAAAGTTGAAATTTACAGATATGTTACGGAGAATACATTTGACGCTTATTTGTGGCAAACTATCGAGAATAAGCAAAAGTTTATAAGCCAAATTATGACTTCCAAAACTCCAGTCAGAGTAGCAGAAGACGTTGATGAAAGCTCCTTAAACTATGCTGAAATAAAGGCACTTGCAACAGGAAATCCTTTAATTAAGGAAAAAATGGATTTGGATATGGAAGTAAACAAGTTAAGAATGCTTGAAGCCAATTACAAGTCAAACCTGTATCGTCTTGAAGATAAAATAACAAAAGAATATCCTACAAAAATTAGTAAAATGGAAAAATATATTAAAAATGTAAAGGAAGATATTTTTAAAATAGAGCCAAAGTCAGATAACGAGGATAAATTTACATCTATTGAAATTAATGGAACAAAAATTTATGATAAAAAAGAAGCTGGAGAAGAACTTTTAAAAGCTATTAAAGGTACTGGAATATCTGATGAGCCTCAAATTATTGGAAGTTATAGAGGATTTAAACTGCTTTCAAATTTTGACTTCTATGAGAAAAAATATAAATGTTTATTGGAAAACAAAGAAAAATATTATACTGATTTTGGGAAAGATTCAATTGGGAATATAACGAGAATGGATAATTTATTGGATAAAATTCCTGAAAATTTAGAGAAGGAAGAGGTGAGACTTGAAAATTACAGGGAAGAATTTTCTAATGCAAAAGAAGAAGTTAATAAGCCTTTTGAAAAAGCAGATTTACTATTAGAAAAAATTGAAAGATTAAGTGAGGTTAATAAATTGATAGAAGAAGAGATGAAAGAGAAGGAAGAGATTAAGGAAAAAGAGGATATTCAGGATTTGAATAATGATGATTTTGAGAGATAATATAAAAAAATATTTATAGAGATTAAAAATATTTGAGTTTGTATTTTTAGATTTAACTTATATTTTAGAACAGTAATTTATTTAATATAAATATGAAATAATTGATTGTCAAAATCCTGTTAATAATTCTAATATTAAAAGAACTTATAAAGTAATAAAATTTACTTTTGATAATAAAAATCCTAATGCTACTTTTTATTATGATAAAGCATTGAAATTAGCACAAAAAGTTAATCCACATAAAGCAAATGATAGTATCAATGAAAGAGATAAAGATAGATTAATTTTAGATACTTTAGGAGGTGTTTTATCTGAATATGGGTGGTATTTTTATATTCAAGGAATATTTGGAGATATTGTTTCTTTTACTCCATTTCAATCTGCCTCTAATCAAATAGATTTATTGTTAAATAATGATAAAAAAATCGAGGTTCGTTCATCTTTTCCAAGAAACGGTGTAAAGTTTGCATTATGTAATGAACGATATAATTTTAAAAATATTTGTAAATATGATAATTTATACAAACCAAGTGAAGTAGATAAAGATTTTTTTGCTTGTGTTTTATTTGAAACTCCAAAATTAGAGATGTTAAAGTCTGAAAATATTATTTTTTATTTAATTGGAGGCTCTACTCGTTAAATGATGGAAGATGAAAACATTTCATTCAAAAGTGATTTAGTTGCTGAAGATGATTTAACACAAGAAAAAACTACTTACAAAGTAATAAAATTATCTAATGCTTTAGATATTGAAGATTTTGAAAAATATATGATAAATATGGGATATAAATATATTTGATTTCTAACGAAAAGGGGCTGTCTCAAAATGGTTAAAATTTTGAGTTCAGCTTGTACTACATTTTTTCCAAATTATCAATTGTTTTTGCCTATGGATATTGGAGTTAATATCTCCAAATCAGCACCTGTTAGAGTAATTAGCAAATTATTGGAGGGATTGGACTATAGATATTTAATGCAAGTATACTCTAAAAATAAAGGTCGCAGGCATAAAATTGAAGCTCATAAAATGTTTTTTATCATCGCATATGCCATGTTTGACGGTGTCACTACTGCCAGAGCTATAGAGAAAAATTGTAGGGAAAATATTAATTACATGTGGATCCTTAGAGGAAGTTCTGCCCCTGATCATAACACAGTTGCCAGATTTATTGACAACTATAAAATTCAAATTGAAGATTTGTTCTATCAGCTGATAAATAAATTAATCGAATTAAATGAAATTGATTTGGAAAATGTATTTATTGACGGTACGAAAATTGAAGCCAATGCAAATAAATATACATTTGTATGGAAGAAAGCAGTTAACAAATTTTATGAAAAATTAAAAATTAAGGTAAATGATTTCTGGCATTCATTTAATGAAAATAACAATACTGAGTTTAACGATATTTATGAAATAAGAGAGCATCTGGAAAAACAAATCCTAGATAGGGATATTGAATTTGTTTATGGAAAAGGAGTCCGTAAAACTCAACAGCAGAGAGACTATGAAGCTGTAACTTCCTACATAGCAAAGGAAAATGAGTATAATATGCACCTTAAAATTTGTGGTAATAGAAACAGTTACTCTAAAACGGACAAGGATACAACGTTTATGAGAATGAAGGAAGACTACATGAGAAATGGTCAGCTGAAACCGGCATACAATTTACAGATAGGTGTAAATTCTGAATACATTGTAGGTCTGGATTTGTTTCCTAATCCTACAGATGTAAGAACGCTTGTTCCATTTTTATCAGTATTGGAAAGCAAAAACTTGAAATTTAAAAATATTGTTGCAGATGCAGGATATGAAAGTGAAGAGAACTATGAGTATCTTTTTAACAATAACTATACTCCGTATATAAAGCTACAAAATTATGAAAAGCAGAAAATTTAAACAGGATATTTCAAGGGTAGAAAATATGTCATTTAATGAAGAAACCGATACATATACATGTGCAAATAATCAGAAACTTGAATTCAGGTATACGTCAAAGCAAAAAAATAGAAGCGGATATATATTGGAAAAGAGAGTATATGAATGTAACAACTGTGAAGGATGCCCTTTTGCAGTAAAATGTAAAAATACACCTCATAACAAAAAATTTTATGTAGCAGATAATTTTTTAAGATTTAGAAAGCAATCACAGGAAAATATAGCGACAGAAAAAGGAATAATGCTTAGGATGAACAGGAGTATTCAGGTAGAAGGGGCTTTCGGAGTGTTAAAGAAGAATATGAACTTTAAACGCTTTAAATACCGTGAAAGATCTAAGACTAAAGTCGAAGCTTTACTATTTGCTATTGGATATAATTTAAGAAAATATTTTCATAAAAAAGTTCAAGGACGTGAAGGCATGAAACTTCATAAATTATCTATTAACTAAGTTTTAAGAAAGATAAGGTTCTCTAATTTTTTAGTGCAATTTTTCTTTGATTAGAAAAAATTCTAATCAGATAACTGTAAAAAAATTTAGAGAACTTTTAATTTGAACAAAAAAATAGAAGCTGAACTCAAAATTTTAACCATTTTGAGACAGCCCCTTTTTATAATATTAAAATCTCCCTCATAAGTAGGAAATGATTTTCTAAAATGGGTTTTTAAAATTTTACAAGAAATTTGTTGAAATATTCAGGATTTATGCAATCTTTAAAATTATTTTCCTGTATATTTTTTCTTCTAAAAATCTTTGTATAAAGATTTAGATATTTAAAAAGAGTAGTGACGAATATTGTTGCATCAAAAAAGATACCGTGAGATATAAATAAAATAGTAGATGAAACTCTGTATATTTCTCCTGTTCATAAAAAATTTATAAAAACAATATTAGGAGAATGAAAAGAGAAAATTTTAGACAAAGTATTAGAAATAAATAAGAATTCAAAAAAACTCAAAAGAAGGTTCACGAAAGAGAACAATAATGTTGCTTTTTCAAAAAAAGTGATGTAATATATTACAATCCCAATATCGAAGGGCTCTAAACCTGGAAATTAAAAAATTAGGAAATATTCAACAAAATATATGAACATCTCTTTTTTTTATATTTTTTAAAAAATTGCTCAAATGAAAAAGTTCTGTTTTTTTAAATTGACATAACTTAATTTAAGGGTATAATATTATTGTAAACTACTAATAAGAGGGAGAATTAATAAAATGGGAAAAATAGTTTTTTTAGATACAAATGTTTTTATTGGAAATAATTTTTCTTTTTTGAATAAACCATTGACTAAATTAAAAAAATATGTAGAAAATAATGTTGTTATTATGTTAGAAAATGAAATAACAAAAAAAGAAATTTATAAGCATATGTATGAAAAAGTAAAAATTATAGTAGATCGTTATAACAAAATTTGTAAAAAAAATCCTATAATTGAACGCGACGAGTTGAACGAAAAAGAAATTGATGAAAAATACAAAGAAAAATTAGAAGAACTTTTTATTAATTCTATAGAATTACCTTTAGATATTGATATAGAAGAAATAATAGATCAACACTTTAATTTAATTCCTCCTTTTGAAAAGGAAAAAGAAAAGGAGTTTAAGGATGCTTTTGTAATTCAATTATTAAAAAAATACAAGAAAGAAAGTAAAGAAGAAATTTTTATAGTAACAAATGATAAAGGATTTCAAAAAGCATTTGATAATGTAGAAGGTTTTTTTATCTTTAATGGCATATCTGAACTTATAGATAAAATAGAAATAGAAATGTTAGAAGAAAAAAATGAAAAATATATTATTGAAAGTGTAAAAAATGGAGAATTTGATGATAAAGTAAAAGATTTTATATTAGAAAATATAAATTTTGATAGATATAGTGATTCAAGCGATTCGACAATTGAAGATATAGAATTAGAAAGATTTTGTTATGAGTTAATAGAAGTACTTGAAAACGACAGTATAAAAAGCTTTGATTTTAATTTAAAGCTAAGATTAAAAATAATATTTTGTTATTTGGATGAAGATACTTCATATTTTGATAGAGAAGACGGAGAATATTTGTTTTCAAATTATATTACGACAAGAGAAATACATGATGTAGAGCTTTCTTTAGTTATTAATTGTGAAAAAGAAGATATAAAAACAAAGGATATGGAAGAAGAGTTTTATTTAGACGAGTATATAGAAATAGATAAAGAAAAAACAGACAAAAGTATCTATTTAGATGAAGACTCTTTTGTTGAAGAGGAAGTCATAAATAATACGTATAATGATTTTTAAAATTGTAAAAAGTATTAATTTTAGGAAAGTGTATAAAAATTGTAAATTATGTTGTGAGATAATAGATATGTGACAAGAATATACAAAAAAAGAAAGGTTTCTGATATAATGTAAATCTACCAAACCACATTAAGGAGAAACCTTTCATATGAGTAGTATATCAGAAATATACCGTGTTCGTCAACGGGCAATTGAGTATGCAATAAAACATAATAATAATTCAAAGGCAGCGGTGAAGTATAAGACATCACGTCAGCAGATAAAACGTTGGAGAGACAGATACGACGGCACAGTCCAATCTCTCCTGCCAAAAAGCAGAAGACCTAAAAGCCACCCAAACCAGCACACGCAAGAAGAAATAGAGCTGGTTATGAAAAAGTACAGGAAATTTGGCTATGAAGGGCTGGCAGAAGTTTATGTCAAAGCGAGAAAGGAAGGCTACAGCCGTACATACGATTCAATGTGCAGGATAATAAGGAAAATGAAGGGCAATGCCAAAGAAAAGCCTAAAAAGCCGCATAAAAGAAAAAAGAAGGTTGAACAGGCGAAGTACCCTGGGGAAAGAGTACAGATAGACATAAAATATGTTCCGGAAGAATGCATACAGTTTGGCACACGTGACCAGAAGTATTATCAAATAATGGCATTAGATGAATATACAAGAAAAAGAGTGTTAAGGATAGCAGATGAAAAAAGCACCTATCAGACCGCAAAGTTTCTAGAGAACTTGGAAAGGGAGCTGGGATTTGACATAAAGAAAGTTCAGACAGACAACGGGAAAGAGTTCACAAATTCTGAAAGTGATAAGAAAACGCTGTTTGAGGTGAAACTGGAGGAGAAGGGGATGGAGTATGGGACAACTCGTCCATATTCGCCATGGGAGAATGGAAAAGTGGAAAGAAGCCACAGGCTTGACAGCAAGTACTATGCAGACAAGAAATTTAAAAGCAAGGAAGAACTGTTAAGGGCAATAAGGAAATACAATACAAGATACAACAACATATCAAGAAAAGCACTAGACTTTAAGAGTCCAAATGAAGTATTAAAAGAGTACAAGGAAAATCAGTAGGTTAAAGATACATTAGGAAAGAAATATTTTTTTTTAATATATTTTTGTAACAAATGTTTGACATCTATACAAAAAGAAACTTAAATTTATGGTATCATAAGTTGACAGATATTAAATTTTTTGTTATACTCTTTT